>Ga0207021_1038_pt1 | contig 37331 bp, 35 predicted proteins | sample Alteio_BWMinCont_49_FD_153496 | JGI IMG/M metagenome (GOLD analysis project Ga0207021, IMG submission 153496) | Enriched cells from forest soil in Barre Woods Harvard Forest LTER site, Petersham, Massachusetts, United States -... | ecosystem: Environmental > Terrestrial > Soil > Temperate forest >... | reverse complement strand
ACCGGTGATCCCGCCTGATCCCCGGTTGGCGGGGTGCCCCATCCTTTCGCGCTCTTTGCGAAAGGGTGGGAAACCACATCTCTGCGTCCCTGTGCCCTGAAACTCGGACAGTCAACCAGCGGACATGTGAAAACTAACCAACCCCCGAAAAAAAGACGACGGCAAGATTGGCGAGCACAGCACCAGCCTGCAGCGCAAGCACCTTCAGCGTCTGTCCTGGAGCCCGAGGCAGCCATTTGATCGCGAAGAACGCCAATACCGGAAGCTGTCCAACCATCAGTAGCTGCCAGAGATGGGCCGTTGTCCCCTCGTCGGCCTCGCGGAGGATATGGCCGTTTTGTATCAGGTCTGAACCAACGTTACCAAGCACCAACGCCAGGGCGATAAGCGACATTGCCATTGGAAGAAAGGCGCTTGGCTGTCTCGTGATGGCAACAAAAGTAACAGGAGATTGATGCATTTCGGCTCCTTGAGTCGGGAAGGCATGCTCGGAAAGTGCCGACCTGACGACGTTTGCCGACGTGCGAAGGCCGCCGCGGCCGGCCAGAAGAAGCGCCTCAAACTCCTCGCCATAGCGCTCTCTCCAGGCTCGCGGATACAGGCGCATCAGCAGGCGAGCGAGTCTGGGATTCATCACGCCTCCAACCTGCGCAGCCCAGCCTTAGAGAACTGCAGGAGGGTGGTCAGTTTCGAACGGAGCGCGCGAAGGCCTTTAGGGGTAATGCGATAAGGTCGCCGCCGCTCCTCAGGTGGCAGCGGCTCGATCCAGCCCTGCTGCTCCAGACGGGTGATCGCTCCATACAGTGTTCCCGGACCCAAACGGGTCCCGCAAAGATGCGCGATGTCTTCGATCATCGCGTGTCCATGCTTCGGCCCGTTGGCGAGGCTGGCAAGAACAAACAGCGGCGGGTCAGAAAAATGCCCTGTTTCAGGCTGCTTTTCGGCCTTTACTACGTTTTGCGTACTACGCATAACGTAGTTATGTCACAACTGACCTCGTTGCGCAAGGAGTATTTGCTCGGCCTTCAGACAATCTCCCCTTGTACGCCACCTCTTACCCCGCTATCCTTCCTTGACTCCCCCGCATAATCCTAGGGAGGTGCGATGCACCGCCGATCCTTTCTCAAAGCTGCCGCTGCGGCGGTTCCTGCTGCCGGTCTGCATGATTTCCTCGCCAATCAGGCGCGCGCTCAGGCACTCACAACAACGCAGCCCGATCTTCACGTCGTCGGAGCCGGAGAGGACCGTTCCGGCCATCCCCACTCCATGGGATTCAGCTCGCTGCTCTTCAAAGTCTCCGGCAGCGAAACCGGCGGCAGCCTCTTCATCCTGGAGCACACGCATCTCATGCCAGGTGGACCGTCGCTGCACCTCCACCTGAATCAGGAGGAATGGTTCTACGTGGTGGATGGCGAAGTCGCCTTCCAGGCCGGCGAGCAGCGGCTGCACCTGCATGCGGGAGAATCCGTGCTCGCTCCACGACTCGTGCCGCACGCTTTTTCGTCTGTGAGTGCGACCACGCCCAGCCGCATGATGATCGCCTTCTGCCCCGCAGGCAAAATGGAACAGTATTTCCACGATGGCGAAGCCAACCCGAAAGCTGCCGCTTCTCCAGAGTTCATGGCGCGCTACGACATGAAGATGATCGGGCCTTCCCTGTTCTGGAAGACATAGGCTCGGTCCCCGATTAGGTATAAAAGAAGGACGGTCATTCTGAGGACCCGAAGGGGACGAAGAATCGAGCGGATATCGAGTGCGCCACGGTCGTGCCCAGCTTTTAGCGTAGATCGCCACCAGAACCTCCGTGCTCTTCGTGTTCTCCGTCGGGAAAGCTTTGCGTTCCTGGCGTCTTTACGGTAAACAAGCGGAGAGAATCACAGAGCCAATGAAGGCGACTAATTTCGAATATCGCCACCAGACGCTCGTCCACCAGCTCATCGTCGGAGCCGGCTTCCTCACCTACCTCATCGACCCCGACGATATCGTATGGCGCTTTGTCAGGAGCAGCTCCGCGTCGCGACTGTGGGAGCGCTCTCTTTTCATCGTTGCAACCATCCTGATCGCGATCGGCGCCGCCCTCTGCACCCGGGCGCGCGTTTTCCAAAGGCCAAAGTATTTCGGGGAGATTTTGTACGCAATCGGCTTCGGCGCTCTCCTGCCGCTCCCGGGATTCATCATCCTCGTTTTTAGTGAATCGCTCCGTTTGCTTCGACTGATGCGCCGTCAGGATCCAGTCAAATTCGATTCTGCGTGGGGAACTGCGATCTGCCGCGAAACCGTCAAGTGGGGAATCCTTGTCACCATGATCGTCTTCTCGATCACCCTGAAGGACCGGCATGCGGAGATTCTTGCCGTCATCAGCTTCCTCGCCGGCTTGCTCTTCAACCTGCCCGTCTTCGATAAACTCTGACCTTGTCAATTGGCCTGAATTTCACCGGCACGCCATACGGAGTGTCAGGATGGCGCCATACACCAAAGCCGCCGCTCCGGTTTCGATGAGAAGCGCCCACATCAATCCCCTAAAGACACCCAAATGACCGTGTTGGAGTGAGGGCTCGGGTGAAGTGGAGGTAATCGCTGACGGTGGCGAATTCAGACCACACGCAGGAGAGAGGGCACTTTGAGTATTGGTCATAACGATCCTCGGCAGTAACAGCACGCACAGGAACGCAATGCCCCCGATTCTAAGCACTAAAGGTAACTAGCCGCAGCCCGCCGTTAGTAATACAAGCGGTTACGACTTCCGGCTTCCATGGTTACCCGAATGTTCTATTGAGTCGGAAAGAGGATTGACTTACTGCCCTCTGGCCTGGGAGGTTGATAAGTTTCGAAGACTTCCGCTGCGTTGAAATGATTGCGTTCTCCGCGTCTTTGCGGTAAACGAACGGGAGCGAGGCATTTCGTGATGAGCGCGACCGACTCCAACCTCCGCGATACCATCCTCAACGCCTGGAAGACTAATAACCGGGTAACGGTCTTTCTGGTCGAGCATCTCCCCGCCGAACTCTGGGAAGCCGCGGTCCCCGGAGCGCCGCGGCGCACCATCCGAATGATTGCGGGTCACATTCACAATGCCCGGTGTATGTGGATCAAGACGCTCGGCAAGGAGTATGGAATCGCAGTGCTGCGGAGCGTCGACCGGTTTAAGGTGACTCCGAAAGAACTCGTTCCGGCGCTGGAGCTGAGCGGTAAGGGCATCTTGAGCCTGCTCGAGTTCGGCTGCGATCAGGGAGGAACCATTCCCGCCTCCTCGGCTTATGTTTGGCGCAACCTTCCCCTCGACGTTGGCCACGTTCTCGGCTATTTCATCGCGCACGAAGGCCACCACCGAGGACAAATCGTGATGCTCGCCCGCCAGCTAGGCCATCGCCTACCTGCTGAGGTCACCAATGGCCTTTGGCACTGGTCGAAGCGCTCCCGCGAAGTCTAAAGGTTATCTAAAGCTGAGAGGCGTCATTCTGAGGACCCGAAGGGGACGAAGAATCCAATAAAAGTATAGGTAAACTGTTTAAAATAAAATAATTAACTATTTACATTTTCTTGCACATCTGCTACACAATTAACACATAGAACGGCATTCCTGAGGCGCCAAGAAGCTACCAATGTCCGAAACCTTAGAAGCCCAAAGCCTAAAGCAGAAACCCACAAGACCATGGGCGGCAAGGTCAACATCTATCGCCGCGAGAACAGCTACAACTGGCAGTGCTCGACCTTCCTCAATGGGCGCAACTGGCGCATCTCAACGCACGAAGACAGCCTCGGTCGTGCGAAGGACTTCGCCGAAGACTGGTTGCCCCTCGCCAAAATAGCGATCTACTGTTGAATCATGACGATTAGCCCAGTTCCAATCTGGACTCTCTCCGTGTACAACTTCTCGCATGCTCTGCCTGGTGAAGCTGCTGCTTGATCCGGTGATCATCTTCTTTCGTTCTCGCCGCGATCTCCTCTTGGAGAATTTGGCTCTCCGGCAACAACTATGCTGTCTTGAAACGGAGGCGTTCTCATCCTCGCCTTGCTGTTACCGACAGACTTTTCTGGGTGATATTGCGGCGCTTCTGGTCCCGGTGGCGGGAGGCATTGATTCTCGTTCAGCCGGAGACCGTTGTGCGATGGCACCGGGCCGGCTTCAAACTGTATTGGACCTGGCTCTCGCGCCATCCCATTCGTCCGGGCAGGAAGGGCGTCAGCGTTGAACTCCGCGAACTCATCTTCCGCATGGTTGCGGACAATCCAACCTGGGGCTGGCCACGGATTCATGGCGAACTGAAGATGCTTGGCTTCGGCATTTCTGAACGGACCGTCTTGCGCTGGATGCGGAAAGCGCCACGGGATCCAGAACCGGCAAAGCGATGGGCGGCCTTTCTGAGCAATCATCGGGAGGCCATCGCTGCGATGGATTTCTTTACCGTGCCCACGCTGGCGTTCGGCGTGCTTTACTGCTTCTTTGTCATCGCGCATGATCGACGGCGTATCCTTCACTGCACCGTGACCAAGCATCCGAACAGTGCCTGGGTTGTCCAGCAGCATCGCGAAGCTTTTCCCTATGACTCGGCCCCTGGCTACCTGATCTTTGATCGCGGCGCGAGCTTCAATGAGGAAGTCATCGACACCGTGAAGAGCTTTGGCATTCCGCCAAAGCGGACCAGTTTCCGAAGTCCATGGCAGAACGGTGTTGCCCAGCGTTGGGTTGGCAACTGCCGCCGGGATCTGCTTGACCATCTCATCGTTGCGAATGAACGACATCTGAAACGCCTGTTGAATGAGTACGTGCTTTACTATCACTACGACCGAACACATCTCGCGCTCACAAAGGGAACCCCTGCGGATCGCGAACCAGAGAAGAACCCGAATATGGGCTGCCGAGTCGTGTCCATGCCAAGACTTGGTGGCTTACATCACCGTTACGGTCTGGCCGCCTGAGCTGTTGCTTCGAACATCTCTTCGTCAGAGTTGACGATGAACTGAGGGTGAGGTGTGGCTGCGGATCTCTCGCCGCACACTCGGCGAATCTCTGGGACTATCCGTGGTCACCCACATGCCCTCCCGAATCTGCCGGCAAGTTCAAAACGCCGGTTCCTTTTGCGCTCAGATGACAATTTGGCGAGTCACAGGCTGGGGATCGACCACTTTCTTATTCGGCAGTTTACTGGTCTTGCGTCCTTATTGATTTTCTTCTGTAGTTGGGCGTGGTCATGAAAATCGGCGTGAAACTTGCACATATTCATACACATATGATGCACAATGTGTCAGTAAAATAACTGTTATCAATAATTTATCGGCATACGAAGGGGACGAAGAATCCAGCGAATATCAACCTCGGCACGGTGGCCCCAGGCTTTCGGGCGAGAATCTACAGATCCCTACACCTGATGAAAATATTGGCCGACAATTTCCCTCCAATCCGCGAAATGGATATAAGGGACAAGTGCGCGTCTATCCCAAATTCCTCATCTCGGCCCTCTCGCCCGCGCAGTTTCCCGAACCATCATCCGTGCCGGAAATCGCCTTCCTCGGCCGCTCCAACGTCGGCAAGTCGAGCCTGCTGAACGCGCTGCTCGGCTCGAAGCTGGCCAAGGTCTCCTCCACCCCCGGCCGCACCCGCTCCATCAATTTCTTCTCGATCACCGACACGCCCCAGCGCCAGCAGCCCCAGATGTTCTTCGCCGACCTGCCCGGATACGGCTACGCGAAGATCTCCAAATCCATCTCCGCCGAATGGCCGAAGTTCATCGAGCCCTACCTCGCTGAACGCCCCACGCTGTCGCTGTGCCTCTGCCTCGTCGACAGCAATATACCGCCCCAGCCCTCGGATGCCCAACTGATCCAGTTCCTCAAGAGCGTGCAGCGCGACTTCCTGGTCGTCGCCACCAAGGCCGACAAGCTCTCCGGAAACGGCCGCGCCAAAGCCCACTCCGCCCTGGTGAAAGGTCTCGAAACCGACAACCTGCTGCTGTGCTCGGCGAAAACCGGCTCTGGACTCAAAGATCTCTGGATCGCCATCAACGCCGCGGCCAACCCGGCTTGAGACCCGATCACCGTCTCGACCCCATCTCTCGCCGTTGCGGATCGACCGCTTAGCCCGCGCCAAGTCCGGCTCGAGATCTAGCGATGCCGCGCCTGTCATGTTCGCCGCCATGGCCAGCGCGATTCCGCTGCGATCGAGTTCGGTGTAGAGCAGGAGCGAGCCGCCCAGCTCTGGCGACAAAGCCGTCAGTGCGGCGAATCACTCGTACACCTCTCCAATGTCAGGGAAATCCTGCGAATCATAACCGGACGCCATGACTCACCTTAGTGCATCCTCGCTAACCGGTTCATCGCTAACCGCTTCACCAGCTATCCGGACTTTAACTGCCCGCTTCTTAGCTGCTTCACCAGGTCGAATACATCTGTCCGTCGGTGCCCAATTCCTGCGAGCCGCTATGCACGTCGTCGACACCCGGCTCAGTTTGGTCGATACTCTGCAGCGTGTCGTCGGTCGTCGTCACCCATGTTTCGCTGGAGTGGGTCATCGGATCCTTCGGAATCACTTTGAGGTATCCCGCTTGTAGCAGATCGTCCAGCGACTGCGGAGCCTTTTCCTTATCCATCGTATAGGAGTCGATGGCATTGCGCAGCACGTGCAGGTCTTCTTTGAGCACGGCTTCCTTGGCATTCTTGACGGACGAGATATAGCTGGGAATGGCAATGGCCGCCAGCACACCGATGATCAGCATCACGACCATCAACTCCACCAGCGTAAATCCGCGTTCCCGCGCCGAATTGTGTCCCGCCCGTCGCACGTCTACCAATCCTTGTACTTCGTCCCGTCCAGTGCTATGCCGTCCGACTTCGAGTACACGTCGAAAACGCTCTGGCCGCCGAAGGAGTCGCTTGTGGGGTCATCCTGCATCGACCGCATCCCCCATTCGTTCTTGCCCGTCATTGGATCGACGGGAATCCGTCGCAGGAATCGCACCTTCTTGCCCTGCACATCCACGCCATCGACCAGCGTCTGCAAATCCGGCGGATAGTTTTGACTGTCCACCTTGGTTATGAATGCCTGCCGGTCCGCGGCGTCCTTATAGTGATCGATGGCGTCGCGCATCTGCCACAGGTCGTAGCGCAGCTCGCGTTCCTTTTCGCGCTTTACCTGAAAACGTGCAACCGGCACGGCGGCCGACGCTACGATCGCCAGAATCGCCACGGTCACGATCAGCTCGATGAGCGTGAGGCCTGCCTCGCTCCGTGTGCCCGGCGATTTCAGATTCCACCGCATTCCAATCCGCCTGTCACCCCAGCGATACGCATCACGGCTGTACCTGGACAAGTGCCCGCGACCCGGTTGCCGGCAGCGCTTGCTGCATGCTGTTGCGCACCACCGGACGGCTAATCACGACCGAAGCGTCTCCCGGGGCCTTCGCCTGGAAGGTCAGCACGCACACGCTGCCCGATCCGGTTACACCGTGCGTCCCAGGCGGGCGCGATGCGGAGATGGCGATGTTGCCGCTGCCGTCATCGCGATGCACCAGCGCCACCGCCTGCCCATCCTGACCCAGGAAGTTCACTCCCTTGCCCGGCGAGTCGGCCAGGTCCACGTTAATCAGACTCAGCTTCGTCTGGTCGTACTGCACCTGCATGGGTACGGAGAAAACGTCTGTCCCGCCCGCCAGGTTCACCGTCATCTGGAAGGTTGATCCGACCTTTTGCGGGCTCATCTCGGGAGTCAGTTGCAGCTTCACCGGAACCTGTCCCGCCGTTTGCTGCAGGTCGGCAAGCGCGGCGGTGGCTGCGGCCGCCGCATTCGGCGGGTAAGCCTGTGCTGCCTGCGGACCCGCTGTTGGAGCCGCAGGGGACACCCCAGGCTTAGCAACTGGCGGCTTGGTGATGTCCTCGTTGATATGCCGCAGTTCGATCGAGTTGCCCGTACCTGTATCGAGCTCGCGCAGATTCAGCGGGTTGAGAATCTCCGCCCGCACCAGATGCGGAACCAGGAGGAAGACGATCTCGTCGTCCTGGATCGTCTTGTCATTGCTGCTGAAGATATATTTCAGAATCGGCACCGACGCCAGGCCCGGCGTCCCGCTCAACGAATTGGAAGTCTGTTTCATTAAAATTCCGCCCAGAATATTCGCTTCGCCCTCTTTGAGACGAATCGTCTGGTCGACGGTTCGCTGCGTAATAATCGGCTGCTCGATGCCGCCCAGGTTCGCGTTGCCGTTCTGCGAAGAAACTTCGATCTTGAGCTTCAAAGTTATATCGCGATCGTAATGAACCGTCGGCTTTACAGTAATGTTCACGCCAACGTCCAGATATTGAAATTGCGTGTTCACCAGGGAGCTTACGATCGCCGTCGCCGCGCCTGTCTGGTACGACCCGGTTGCAACCGGAAGTTTTTCGCCGATCTTCAGCGTCGCTTCCTGCCCGTCCGAGGCGCGAATGCGCGGATTTTGCAGAATCCTGGTGTTGGTGTCGGTCAGCAGCAGATTTGCCTGCGCCTGCCCGACGGTTACCGCAAAATCCTGCGCATTCAAGTGCGCGAAGCTGTTGAGCGTCAACCCACTGGTGGACGTTGTGCCCGTCGTCGTACCCGTCGTGTTGGTCGTGGATGATGTCGAAGAGCTGGTGCCGTTGGTGATAGTCGGCGACTGCAGAGCGATGCTGGCCGTCTGCGGCAGTTGAATGCCGATCGTTCTCTCATAGTTGCGGCTCACCTCAAGAACCGACACATCGACTACCACCTCTGCCTTCGCCTTATCCAGGTCGCCGATCAGCTTCTGGGCCAGCAGCAGCTCATCTGGCGTACCGCGCATGATGATCGCATTCTGGCTCGCCACACCATAAATCTTGGCGGTCTGAAACATGTTACGCAGCGCCGTCTGCAGGTCGGTGAAGTCGTTCTGCTGCGACACGTTCGTCAGGTAGAAGGTCTGCACCGCCTCCTCATCCAGTTCCGTGCGTTTGGCGCGCGAATTCTGGGCCACAAAAATGGTGTTCGGCGTGATCGGCCGCCAGAATGTCCCGGAAATTGTCCCGATAATCCTCAGCGCGTCATACAGGTCCACATTCGTCAGGTCCACCGGGATGCGCTTCGACGTGTAGTCAGGATCGAAGAGCACATTCACGCCGGCTGTCCTGCCCACAGTCTGGTAGACAATCTTGCTGTCTTCAACCATGTGCAGGGTAAGGGGCTCGTTCGACAGCGGCTTCAGCTTAATCGGCGATCCTATCTCGTTGAACGGGTTCACGGCCGCAGCTGCAAGCGAGCTTTGCTGATTCGCAGTCGATGTAGCCTTGTCGCGCATCGCCTTGATTTCCTGCTGCGCCAGATCGTTGCTGGGATCGATCTGCAGCGCCCGCATGAACTCCGCCAGCGCGCCGGATTCGTCACCCTGATCGCGCAGCTTTTCGCCCTGCTTTAAATGGATATCGCCGGCAGTAAAGCGCGTGCGCTCGTAAGCGATCCTGAGTTTCAGGTCCTTGGGATTCTTCTGAAAGGCACGGTAATAGAGTTCGTAGGCCTGTTCTATATCACCCCTGGTTTCGGCCGCCTGGCCCTGCTTGTACAGCTTGGAGGCGGATTCCTTGGTCAGCTTATCGGCGGACGAATCTGCCCTCACGCGGGGAGAGAATACGCTCAGCGCAAAGGCCATTGTCAGACCTAAAGCCGCGAGCGTTCCCCATTTCAAAATACGATAATTCATCAAACTCCAGCAGGCTCGTTTCGGATTTTTCTTGGCGTTCAGAACGGCCCGCGCCCGCCGCCACAGCGGGGCGGACCCTAACCTGTTTCTTCTCATTACCCGGTGCTGGTCGAGTATAGCATCGGGCTTCACCTCGTCCGTCGCGCCGGATGCATCGCCGTTGCGTGCTAGCATTGAATGTCGGACCCCCGTCTATGGCTCGCCAATCCACACATTCTGTTACTCAGGCCCCGCAGAAAAACAAGCCGCGCGACCCGCTTGCCGCGGGCGCTCGCGACGCCGCCGTCAACCGGGTGGCCAGCCACAACTACTTTCTGCTCGACCGACTCGAGTGTGGAGTCGCCCTGCGCGGCACCGAAGTCAAATCCATCCGCGAGGGTAAGGCTAACCTGAAAGACGCGTACGGCATCGTCAAAGATGGCGAGGCCTTCCTCCTGAATGCCCATATCGGGCCGTATTCCCACGGCAACGCCAGCAATCACGACTCGCTCCGGACGCGAAAACTCCTCCTGCACCAGGAAGAAATCCGCAAACTAATCGGACAGACGCAGCTCAAAGGGCATACGCTCATCCCCACCCGCCTTTACTTTCGTAATGGGAGGGTGAAGTGCGAACTGGCCGTCGCCAAGGGCAAACAGGACTGGGACAAACGCGAAACCGAACGCCGCCGGGAAGCCGACCGCGAAGCCCGCTCCGCCATCGCCCACAACAAAGGGAAGTACGCGAAATAGAATCCGTTTTTGTCAGATAGACACGAAGTTCGTGACACACTACAATCGTGATATGAAGTCCCGTTTGCGCAATATAACTGTGACGGTCGAAGAGGATGTCGCTCGCTGGGCGCGCATGGAAGCCGCGCGCAAGGAGCTGAGCGTTTCACGCATGCTCGGAGGGATTCTCCGCGAGCGTATGGCCGAAGAGGATCAGTATGAATCCGCAATGCGTCGAGCATTGTCTCGAAAGCCCTTCATAACGTCGGATGGGCCCTATTTGTCACGTGAGCAGGCTCATGACCGCGCCCATCTTCGTTGACACGAATGTCCTTATTTATGCGATGGATAAGGCCGACATGCAGAAGCAGTACGCAGCTCAGGACTGGCGTACAGAGTTGTGGAGGAGCCGCCGGGGCCGAATCAGCTATCAGGTCTTGCAGGAGTTTTACATCAATGTCTCGAAGAAGTGGCCTGGTACGCGAGATCAGGCACGGGCAGAGGTGCGGGATCTTCTTGCATGGCGCCCCATCCCGGTCGATGCTGGAGTCGTGGAACAGGCATGGAAAATCCAGGACCGGTATCATGTTTCCTTTTGGGATTCTCTGATCGTTGCTACGGCTAAGGCCGCCTCATGCCGCTATCTTCTCACTGAGGATTTACATTCCGGGCAGGACCTGAGCGGCGTCCTGGTCGTTAATCCGTTCCTCCACGATCCTTTCTCCCCTCTCCCCGCATAAAGTAGCTGCAACAATAGTTAAGAAGGCACAACTCACAGCTCATGAAAACCGAACTCCACCATACTCCAGCCGCCTCCGCCCAGACCGAACTCCTCGCCGTCTTCGCCGTCGACAACTCCACCAGCAAGGAAAAGGACGCGAAGCCCGAGGTCACGCTCCTGTCTGTCGAGGAGGCCATCAAGGAGGCCGCCGGCTACGTCCTCTCTACCGGAGAGTTCAAGGCCGAGGCGAATGAGATCCTGCTCCTGCATGCGCCCGAGGGCCTCGCCGCCACTCGCCTGCTCATCATCGGTCTCGGTAAATCCGCCAAAGCCGACGCGCAAGCTGTCCGCAAGGGCGCCGGCACCGCCGTCCGCTTCGCTAAGCCGCGCGGCATCCGCTCGCTAGCCATCGCTGCGCCGCATCATTTCCACTGCCCTGCCCAGGGGGCCATTCGTGCCATCGCGGAAGGCGCAATTCTCGCTGACTTCGACTCCGACACCTACCGTACCGACCGCCAGGACCGGAGCATCCAGTCGCTCGCCATCATCGCTCCCGCTGGAGTCAGCCATTCCGCCGCCGAAAGCGGCCTTAGCGAAGGAGTCATTCTGGCCGAATCGCAAAACTTCGCCCGCACTCTCATCAATGAGCCCGGCAACCTCATGCCCCCCACCGTCCTCGGCAAGAGAGCCGCCGAAATGGCCGCCGAAAACGGCCTCAAGTGCGAGGTCTATGGAACCGATATCATTGATAACCTAGGCATGCGCTCCTTCCTGAGCGTCGCCCAGGGCTCCGACGAGCCTCCCGCGCTCATCGTGATGACCTACGATCCAGAAGGAGCTCCCGCCGAGCCCGTGCTTGGCCTGGTCGGCAAGGGCATCACCTTTGACAGCGGCGGGATCTCCATCAAACCCGCCGACAGCATGGAGAAGATGAAATACGATATGGCCGGCGGAGCCGCCATGATCGGAGCCATGCGCGCCATCGCCCAGCTTAAGCCGAACGTCAAGGTTATCGGCATCGTCTGTGCCGCTGAAAACATGCCCTCCGGCAAAGCGGTCAAGCCCGGCGACATCACCTTCGCCATGTCCGGCAAGTCGATCGAAGTCCTTAACACCGATGCCGAGGGCCGCATGGTCCTCGCTGACGGACTCCACTACTCCCGGCAACTCGGAGCTACCCATCTCATCGATGCCGCCACGCTCACCGGAGCCGTCGCCATCGCCCTCGGCCAGATCAATGCCGGAGTCTTCGCCAACGACGACGAAACCTACAAACACTTCACCACTGCCCTCGAAACCTCCGGCGAAAAATTCTGGCGACTGCCCCTCGACGACGAGTACCGCGATCAGATCCGCTCCTCCATCGCCGACATCCAGAACACCGGCCTCACCCGCTACGGCGGAGCCATCAACGCCGCCATGTTCCTCAAGGAGTTCGTCGGCGATACACCATGGCTGCACCTCGACATTGCCGGCATGGCCTGGCTCGACGCCGACAAGCCCTGGACCGCCAAAGGTCCCACCGGAGTCGCCGTCCGCAGTATCGTGGAGTGGGTCCGCTCTTACGCCTGAGTCGGCACTGTGCTCCCACACATCTGATAAAGGACGGTAAAATCGAACCGTCTGCGGAGACCTCCATGCCTCTTATTCGAGCCTGCAAGAACTGCGGCACCAAGAACCGCATCCCCGCCGCGCACCTCGCCGACACTGGCCGTTGCGGAGCGTGCAAGAACCCTCTGCCCCCAGTCGACGAGCCCATCCCCGTCGACACCGCTCTCTTCGACGAGATTATCCAGAACGCCCGCGTTCCTGTACTCGTCGATTTCTGGGCGGACTGGTGTGGCCCCTGTCAAATGGCCGCGCCCCGCGTCGCCCGCACCGCCGCCGAGATGGCCGGAAGCGCTATTGTCCTTAAAGTCGACACGGAGAAGGAACCGCAGCTCTTAACGCGCTATAACATCCGCGGCATTCCCAATTTCATCGTCTTCGCCGGCGGCAAGCTCGTACATCAGGAAGCCGGAGTCGTCAGCCATGATGAGATGGTAACCTGGCTTCAGAATGCAGCCGGGGTTGCCGCCAGACAGTGAGCAGGGAGGTATAAATTCCCGCCTTTTCTCTGTGCTCTGTGCGCCCTCTGTGGTGATGAGGTTCTTGTTCTTCCGATAGAATGCCTTCGTAAGCCCCCGCCCAGATTTGCGCCCAGGAGTTCCTCATGCAAAGTCGCATCGTTGGCACCACCATGCCTGTCCTCGAATTCATCCTCGAACCCAACGACGCCGTCATCTCTGAGGCGGGCGAGCTCTCCTGGATGTCCGGCAATGTCCAGATGACCACCCACACGCAGATGGGCGGCGGCGGCGGATTCTTCGGAGCCATTCGCCGCGTCGCCGGCGGCGGCAGCCTCTTCATGACCGAATACCGTCCCTATGGCGGTCCTGGAGAAGTCGCCTTCGCCACTCGCGTTCCCGGCCACATCGTCCCGGTTGACATCGATAGCGGCCGCGAGCTCATGCTCCATCGACACGGCTTTCTCTGCGCCACGCCGCAGATCACGCTCGGCGTCGGCTTCCAGCAATCACTCGGCGCAGGCATCTTCGGCGGAGACGGATTCCGGCTCCAGCGTGTCGGTGGCGTCGGCACTGCGTGGACGGAGCTCTCCGGTGAAGTCGTCCTCAAGGAGCTGCGCCCGGGCGAAGTGATCCGCGTGCATCCCGGCCACGTCGGAGCCTTCGAGGCCACCGTCGCCTTCCAGATCACCACCGTCCCCGGCATCCGCAACATGATCTTCGGCGGAGACGGCATCTTCCTCGCCCAGCTCACCGGACCCGGCAAAGTCTGGTTGCAGACGCTCCCCATCTCACGCCTCGCCCACGCCCTCGTGCCCTATATGCCCTCGGTCGCCGCAGAACGAACCGAAGGCGGAGTCGTCGGCGGCATCATCGGCTCCATGCTCGGCGGACGATAAGCCGCTATAACGAACCCATCGCGCATTACTTGAAAGGATCACCCAGGTTCAGTGAACAAATCTCGTCTCCGCATCATGGCCTCCCTCGCAATACTCCTTGCAGTGCCAGCAGCCTTCGCGCAGCTCTCTCCGCAATTCACCTCTACGCTCGACCGCATGTTCAACAAGCACGAATTCGCTTTCGCGCCCTTCGGTCCGGCGCGCTGGTTGCACGACGGCGCGGAGTACACCACGGTCGAACCCTCGACCGAGGTTCCGAAGAGCGCAACCAATCCGCAAGGTGGACAGGATATCGTCCAGTACGAGACTGCGACAGGGAAGAGAACCGTGCTTGTCTCGGCAGCAAAACTGGTCCCCGCGCCGCGTGCGAAACCCCTCCGCATCGAAGACTACGTCTGGTCCAGCGACAACCGGCTGCTGCTCATCTTCACCAACACGAAAAAAGTCTGGCGGCTCAACACCCGCGGAGATTATTGGGTGCTCGATCTCGCCAGTGGCAAGCTGAAGAAACTCGGCGGTGACGCATCGGAGTCATCCCTGATGTTCGCGAAGTTCTCGCCTGACTCCCGCAGCGTCGCCTTCGTACGCGCCAACAACATCTATGTGCAGGATCTCGCCACCGATGCCGTCCGTCCCCTCACCACCGACGGATCGGCGACCCTCATAGACGGAACCTCCGATTGGGTCAACGAAGAGGAGCTGAAAATCCGCGACGGCTTTCGCTGGAGCCCCGACAGTCAGTCCATCGCCTTCTGGCAATTCGATACCACAGGCGTTGGCGACTACACGCTCATCAACGACACAGCCGAGCGCTATCCCGTCACCACGCAATACCTTTATCCGCAGCCCGGCACAACCAACTCATCTGTGCGCGCCGGCGTTGTCTCAGCCAATGGCGGCGCCGTCCGCTGGATCAATCTCCCCGGCGATCCGCGCCAGCATTACATCGCCCGCCTCGACTGGGTGCCCAACTCGAACGAACTCGTCATCCAGTATCTCAACCGACTGCAGAACAGCAACACCGTCTTCATCGCCAATGCCCAGACCGGCGACGCGCGTCCGTTCTTCGAAGACACCGACAAGGCGTGGGTCGATGTTGTGGATACCTTTAACTGGGTTCAAAACAACAAATCTGTCGTCTGGCTCAGCGAGCGCGATGGCTGGCGTCACGCTTATCTCGTCTCTCGCGCCACCGGACAGCCGCAACTCATCACCAATTTCGCCGCCGACGTGATGCAGGAAATCGCCGTGGACGACAAGAACGGGTGGTTCTACTTCGAGGCATCGCCCGACAACGCCACGCAGGCCTACCTCTATCGCTCGCGGCTCGATGGCAGCGGGTCCCCCCAGCGCGTGACGCTGTCGGATCAACCCGGATCGCACCGCTATGATCTTTCGCCGGACGGCCAGTGGGCCTTCCACATCTATTCAACCTTCAACAAGCCGCCCGTCACCGAACTAGTCCGTCTGCCCGATCACAAACCCGTGCGTGTCCTCCAGACCAACGACGAGCTCGCGCGCAAAGCACAGGAACTCGTCTCGTCGCCGACCGAGTTCTTCAAGGTACCCGTATCCAACGGAGTCACCCTCGACGGCTACATGATCCGTCCACCCAACTTTGATCCCTCGAAAAAATACCCGGTGCTCGTTCAGGTCTACGGCGAGCCTGCCGCAAACATCGTGCGCGACGCATGGGGAGGCAACAACCGCCTCTTTCACTCCCTGATCGCGCGCGAGGGATACATTGTTGTCAGCTTTGACAATCAGGGCACGCCCGCGCCCAAGGGCAGGGAATGGCGTAAGGTGGTTTACGGCAGCGTCGGCGTGCTCTCCGCTGCGCAGCAGGCCGACGCCATTCGCGAGCTCGCCAAAGAGCGCAGCTACATCGATCCCTCACGCCTGGCCATCTGGGGATGGAGCGGCGGCGGATCGAACACCCTCAACCTCATGTTCCGCTCGCCCGGACTCTTCAAGGCCGGCATCGCCGTCGCACCCGTCGCTGACGAGGCCCACTACGACACCATCTATCAGGAGCGTTACATGGGTCTGCCGCAGGACAACGTTCAGGGCTACCACGATGGCTCGCCTATCAACTTCGCCGGCAACCTCACCGGACACCTGCTCGTCATCCACGGCTCAGGCGACGACAACGTGCATTTTCAGGGAACCGAGATGCTCATCAACAAGCTGGTTGAGCTGGGCAAGCCCTTCGACTTCATGGATTATCCGAACCGCACCCATTCCATTTCGGAAGGCCCGGGAACCTCATTCCATATCTACAGCCTGATCGGCCGCTACCTCGAAGAGCACGTCCCACCGGGCGGCGTTTCGCAGTGAGCTTTGATCAAAGATAAAGCCGGGCCCAGAGCCTGCTGAGCGGAGCCGAAGGGTCCGGATTTTCGGATGTGGGTTTGGAGGTCAGCCGCGGTGCTTCAAAACGCCGCCCGATTCTGCTGCGGATACTGCTGCACCCGGTTCACCCACGAAACGAAGATGGCTTCCACCTGATCCTTCGAGTGATTGGCGATCACGAAGTGATACTTCTCTCCTGTTTTGAGAACCACGCCGTCCTTATGAGCCCTTGCGATTGCATCGACGGGAACATTCAGGTCGGCCTGATTCGGGCAGCTGAAATGAAGCTTGGAGCTTGTAAGTTCGAGCTGACCCGTGCACCCTCCGAACACCTTCTTATGCGTGGCCTCGAATCTCACCGGCGTGTAACGCGGGACCGGAATTGCCGGCAGGCCCGGAAGTGCGCTTGGAGGCGGCTGCGACGCGACGGCACTCCCCGCCCGCACAGTATCTGCAGGAATGATGGGCGATGGCTTGGCGAGAGGCCGTGCCGATGAAGATGGCGCAGGCGTCGCGCGCGCTTGAACCTTTTCATCCGGTTTTGGATTTGCGACAACGGACTTCTTATCGTGCGCGCCGAGATACAACCCACATAGAACACCAACCGCCACCAGCAATCCGGCCCCTGCGTTGACCGCAATGCGCGAGCTCGACACCGGCCATGACCCTCCGGGCACTCCTTTATCACCGTTGATCGAGTGGAGGTGGCCTCCACTCGTCCCCCCTGGGTCTGGATCGTTCCCGGGCGATGGTTGGCCTTTCTTGCGTTTGCGAAAGCTATGAAGATCGAAGATCTTCGCCACAACAAACCTCCTTGGCGTCGATGTTGGGGAAATCCGCGTGCAGCGGCTCCGATGGCTTGCCTCAATCCTAGCCTCACCGGAACTAGCGCGGCAACATCCCTTACACCCTGCTCCCTACTGCGGCACTTGCCACCCCGCCCCCGCATTCGCTAGTGCCATCTGGCCCGGCTGCGGGCCCGAGATAGCCGTCGCCATCTCTGGAAACGCGGCCCGCATCTCGTCCGTCTTCACCCACACTGGCACGTCCATCAGCGTTGCGTGGTAACTCACCGTCGTTTCGAGAAAACCATTCTGCTTCACCGGCGGAGTAAACCCATCTACGCTCGTCACCACGGGGTGTCCGTAGCAGAACCGCCCTTTCACCCCCTCGCCCAGCGGAGTCAGCGTATACCGTTCCACCTTGATCGACGCCTCCATCTGCTCTTTCAGCACGCCTGCTTCCACCAGCGCATCCATGCGCTTTTTCTCAGGCTTGGCATCGCTCCCCGGACTCACCTCATAAGGAAACTTCAGCGCATCCGGAAACAGGCATACATTGTGGCTCTCGAAATAAGTGTTTAGAGCCTTCTCAAGCTTGGCGTTCGTAGGCTTGGTGTCCGCCATGCAACCCGCCGCCAGCAGTCCGGCGGCTGCCGCGAATATCCATTTCTTCATTGTGCGTTGCATCCTTGCTCCTGTCTATGTGTGTCTGCCATCAGATGTAAGAAGCAAGGAAGACCAAAATAGCCGCCTGTCACGGTTAAATGTCACCACGCCTGATAGGCCGCATTCGCACGCTCGCCTGGCGCAGTCCTACAACCATTCCCAGCCATCCGCATCTTCCGTAAGGAACGTGGGGACCATGAAGATCGCAGGAATAGTTTTGATCGTCGCCGGCTTCGCGGCGCTCCTCTATGGAGGATTCACTTACACCACCCACAAGAAAGCAGTAGACCTCGGCCCGGTCCAGATCGAGAAGACTGAACACCACTCCGTCCCGCTCCCTCCGCTTCTCGGAGTCGTCGCCATCATCGGCGGCGGTGCGCTCTTCTACCTCGGAGCCAAAGAAGGCCGTTAGCTTCCTCAGTCACAAAAGGCCGCATATACTTTCAGCTAACATTCGGCGGTGTGACCTCGTCGGGGACGACCTAAGAAGCTCGAGGCGAGTTGAATTCACTTAGCCCTAGACTTCCTTGCGCACTGCCTGCCCTCTGTCAAATGAAGAGAAATGCGGGGAACCGAATACCATGACTCCAGACAACAGCAGGAGCTCCGCCGGATTGAAATTTCGCAGGGCAGTAGCGAATGAAAAACCGCTGCAGGTTGTAGGCGCTATCACCGCCTTTACCGCGCGCATGGCGGAGGCCACAGGTTTTCAGGCGCTTTATTTATCGGGCGGCGGAGTTGCGGCCAATTCGCTGGGAATTCCCGATCTGCATCAGTACCATGGACGATGTCCTGACCGATGCGACGACGCTGCCTCTCCTGGTCGACATCGATACGGGCTGGGGCGGCGCAGTCAACATCGCGCGTACGACGAGTTCGATGATCAAAGCCGGTGTCGCCGCAGTTCATATTGAAGACCAGGTCGGCGAGAAGCGTTGTGGCCATCGTCCCGGCAAAGAGCTGGTTCATACAGAAGAAATGGTGGACCGGATCAAAGCCGCTGTCGATGCCCGCACCGACTCCCAGTTCGTTCTAATGGCCCGCACTGATTCGCTTGCCAATGAGGGTTTAGATGCCGCCCTCGCGCGAAGTGCGGCATACGTCGAAGCCGGCGCCGACATGATCTTCGCCGAAGCGGTCACCGATCTCTCCATCTATTCGAGATTCAAAGAGGTATTGGGTGTTCCGATGCTGGCGAATATCACAGAATTCGGCATGACTCCGTTATTCACGAAAGAGGAGCTTGCCTGCGCAGGCGTAGACATCGTTTTGTATTGTTGCGCGACTTGCCGGGCGATGAATGCGGCCGCTCTCAAAGTGTATGAGACGATCCGCGCGCAGGGAACACAGCGGGACGTCGTTTCCATCATGCAGACGCGGGACGAACTGTATGAATTCCTGGGCTGCCGCAGATACGAAGAGAAGCTGGACAAGCTCTTTGCAAAAACAAAGGAATCCCATCCGGCAGCTCTTTCGCACTGATCGCAAGCCTGCGTTCCCTCGGCGTATTTCGTGCCTTTGCAGTGAAACTTGTGGGCTGGCCACCCATCGCGTTGCTCTCAGGAACACTCCAGGCCGCAGGTGCAAGCTCGGGAGCGCTACCTAATCGTTTCCGTACTGATTGGGGTAGCCCCATCGGCCTGCACTGGTTCCGTGCCGGCGATCGTCTGGCCTGTGCGGCTGGCATCGAAGCGAACCTTCGCCTTCCAGACCGATTCGTCCCAATCATTGCCGATGCGTGCGAAGAGTTGTTGCGCGGTGTCCTTGTCTCCGGCGCGCAGAGCTAGCCAGGCCATGGTGTTGCGCTCGTGATTGGTGGTGCCATATTGCTGATCGAGAGCGCCAAAGCCCTGCCGGACGCGGCTCCACGATAGGGCGGGGGCCTGGGTCTTGCGGCAGCAGTTCATGGCCGAGGCGATAAAGAAATATTCGATATTGCCTTCTTCGCCTCCAGTTTTGTCTGCGACCTGCTCGGCATATTGCTCGGTTTCTCCGGGTTTGCCGTACCACTTGGGAAGAAGATAGGTTGCTTGCGCCGTCGCAAAGTAGAAATAGCCCGGCTCGTTCTTGAGCGCCGACTCCGCTAGCGCGTCGACCTGCTGGCGCGGCCATCCCTGCGCCAGTGCGACCGTTTGCATTGCTCGATACCATTCCGGACAATTGACGCTCAGCTTTGCCGCATCCTCAAGAACCTGGCGAGCCGACTGCACGCGCTCCTTAAACAGCGTCCAGCCTTCGGGCGTGACGGTATTCGCGAAGCCGTTGCCGCGCGCCTTCCACGCAAAACGGAGATAGGCGTCAGCCATCGCGACGCGTGGGGCAGCAGAATTCGGATAGCTCTTGGCCCAGTGTTCCAGCTTTGCGATCTGTGCCTGCCATTCGGCATCGGTGGCCGTGAGCGACGGAGGATAGCTGATCATCGAATAGAACACCCGCAACTGCCACGCGCCCCCGCGAAAGCGAAGCCGCTGGTTCTGCAGCCGGCTGGAGATGGCCTCCAGTTCGGAATACTCGCCTTGATTGAAAAGCTCGTGGATGTGCACACGGAAAGTGCGCACGCTGGTGTCGCCGGCCTCTGTCTCTGCTTGTAGCTCAGTTGGAGAGGATTGAACCTCAGGCGAAGGCGCGGCTTGGCCCGAGACTGGAAGCTGTCCCGAGGCCACAATCCCCGAAGCCACCATCAATGACAGACCCAGTCTGCCAGCCAGCTTGAAGCAAATCGCACCCATGGGAACCTCCTGGCGGAGAAAACGTGACACTCAGCATGCCGTGGGCAATACGAAGTATAACGCTGGATACCAATCCCAGTGGACGAATTTAGAACTGCTTCAGCCCCTCAACGCGGTCTGCCTCCGCCGGGCGTGGCTCCGCTGACCGGGGCTGACGAAACAGGCGCACCCGAAGTCCGAGGGCCAAAAGAAGGGCTAGACGACGTTCCCGATGCGGGACGTTCCATCGAGCTCGAATAGCCGGAGCGGGACGACGCATCTGGCCCAGCATAGCCAGGTCGCGCACCGCCCTGAGCACTTGCCGGGGTGGCGCCGTACACGGTCGCAATCGCCGTGCCGTGGCGTACCGTCTGTTCCGAGAACTGGCCCAGCTTTCCAAAATTGCCGCGGGGAATTCCCATGCCCGCCGAGTCCTTGCGGAAAACAAACGACTCGCGAGAGGCAGACCCAAACTCCGAAATGGTGAGTGGCTTCTGGTTTACGGGCACAAGTGTCGATTCTCCCGTCAGCGGTGCACGTACCGGCCGGCTAGGAAGCAATATACCGTTCGTCGTGGTTGTTGCAACCGGTCCATTGCCCAGTCCGTTCCATAAGCCGCCCGGCTGCCATCCCCAGCCCGCGCCCGGGCAGGAGGTCCAGCTGCCATAGTGAAACGGCGTCCATCCCCACGGATAGGGAGATATCCACGAGTAGCCCGCGCCGGGATAATATGCCCAGGTGCCATTGGCGAATGGGCTCCACGACGCGCTCACAAAATAAGGCTGCCACATCGAACCGCATCCCGGCGCATTTACGAAGCTTCCGTAGTAAGCCATGTCGCTGGTGCCGTAGCTATAGGGAGAGTTACCGAACGCGCTCTGGCTCGCAACGCCCTTATGATACTCAGTGGCGTGGTTGTCCCAGGAATCGTAGGGTTCGGAGGGCACATATTTCGCCGCCACCGGTGGATTCTGGTTCGCCAGGTCGAAGCTGAACGTCTTTTTCTTAGCGATCTGCGTTGTGCCCGAGGGCCCCTCGACGAGGGCGGCGCCATCCTGCACAGTCAGCGTGGCCCGGGTCGGTTCCATTTGCAGGCGGATGTGGCTGGACGGCTGGAGATGGACTTTCTGCTGGCCGAAGGTCAGCGTGAAGTCATTGCCCTTGGTGTTGACGAGGCTCACATAAGCGATGCCCTTCGTAACCGTCACGGTGGACGCTTTGCCGCCGGAGGGAAGCAGTTCGAGCTGCGGGAACGCAACCAGGGAATTCGGGCCGACGCGCAATGTGCTGTTGTCTTCGAACTCGATCTCGGCGACGCCCACACCCGTTTGGATCTGTGCGTGCTCGATGATCGGGATATTCGCCATGGCCTGTTCGAAGCCCACGCCGGTGTAGCGATCAAGCTGAACGTCGCCCTTCACCTCGCTGAGGCGCACAATACGCACCTTGGAGTAGGCGTGAGCCGGAGTGGAGTCTTGCGAATCTGTGAGCGGCGCGACTGTCTTGACAGATGCGGCTGCGTCAATTGTCTGTGCGGGGGTGTCGATCTGCTGCGCGGGCAGCGCGGTCGCGATCAGCGCTATCGCCAGCAGAGATGTTGCGGTGGCTCCAGAAGTAATATGCATTTCCGCCTCCATCCTTCAATACCAGGGAATGTTCGATTCACGAAGACGCTCGAGCAGAAGGAAGACCCTGAAAAGGAAAATGTGTCGAGTCAGTGCGCGATGAGGTTACGCGCGTTGGAGGCATCCTAGCACCAGAGAATCAAGGATGGCCAGCACGTGATTTCCATCTCCTGAAAACTGCGCTTTGCGCCGTCTTCGCATCGAATCACCTGTTGACATCCAACTAGTGTTGGGCGCAGAGTATCTGTTGAATAACCACAGGAAGGCAAATGGGCGAGGACAAATCAGACGTTTTGCAGGGCACTCTCGATCTGATGGTGTTGAAGACATTGGAATCGATGGGGCCTGTGCATGGCTATGGCATTGCGCGGCGAATTGAGCAGGTGAGCAACGATAGTTTAAGCCTGAACCAGGGGACCATTTATCCAGCCCTTCTTCGCTTGCAGCAACGCGGTTGGATCAAGTCGGAATGGGGAATCTCCGAGAACAACCGCCGCGCCAAATACTATTCACTCAGCCGCCTGGGAAAGAAGCAGATAGACAAGGAGACTGAAAACTGGGAGCGGATTGCGGCGACCATGGCGCGCTTTCTTGCTCCCTCCCGATAGGTGCCGCGATGGACTGGCTGCGAACTTTGCTGAACCGCTGTATCGGTTTCATTGATCGAAAAAAGCTTGACCAGGAACTAGACGAGGAACTCCGTTCACATCTCGACTTCGCAGCCGAAGAGAATCGCAGGTGCGGGATGCCGGAGCACGAGGCCAGAAGCGCCGCGCTCCGGGAGTTCGGTGGCATCACACAAATTCGGGAAAGATACCGTCTGCGGCGGGGACTGCCCCTCCTGGACACGCTCGCCCAGGACATTCGCTTCGCGACCCGCCAGATTTTGCGCTCGCCGGGTTTCGCCGTCGTGGCCATCGTCACGCTGGGGCTGGGAATTGGTGCGAATACGGCGGTCTTCACGCTGACCCATGCTCTGCTGCTGCAAACATTGCCGGTGCGGGATCCCGGCGAGCTGGTGCGACTGGCGATCGACCTGAGCGCCACTGAGGCGAACGGTCATAACGCGCCGCTTAACTTGCCCATCATCGAGGCCATCCAGAAGCAGTCGCGCTCGTTCCACGATATCTTTGCATGGTGCGTCTATGACTTTCCGTTCAGGGACGGCAACGTTAACAGCGGCATACACGGCGCGATCCTGAGCGGCAACGCCTTTGAGGTGCTGGGCGTGCGCCCCGCCGCCGGACGCCTCCTGACCCCCGCCGACGACCAGACCGGAGGTGGCCCGGATGGTTTGGCCGCGGTCATCAGCTATCGCATCTGGGTGGGGCGTTATCATGCCGATCCTTCCATCATCGGGCGCCACATTACCGTGACCGACCATGGCGCGACCATCGTCGGCGTAGCGCCGCCCGGCTTTGAAGGCGTGATCGTCGCTGAGCATCCCGATATCTATCTGCCGCTCGAGTTTCAGGCCGTGCTCTATGGCCAGCAGACCAAGCACAACGGTGGACGCCTATGGCTTGACACCTTTGCCCGCCTCAACCCGGGCGTCAGCCGGGCGCAGGCCGAGGCGGAGATGAACAGCCTTTTTCCACATATTCTGGACGTGGCGGTGCCGCCTGCGATACGGCACATGCCGGCCGTCGCAAAATCCCGCTTCGAAGTGAAACCCGCGCGCACCGGCTGGAGCAAGCTTCGCATCCAGTACACCGAGCCGCTGCTGCTGCTGCAACTCATGGTTGCGGCCGTTCTCCTTATCTGTTGTGCCAATCTATCCGGGCTTTTTCTCGCCCGCGCCTCCGCGCGGCGACAGGAGTTCGCGATTCGTGGGGCGCTGGGTGCAGGCCGCCTGCGTCTTATGCGGCAACTCTTCGTCGAGTGTCTGATGCTTGCCCTCCCAGGTGCCTTGCTGGGTGTCGGGCTTGCATGGATGGCTGGCCCGTGGATTCTCCATATGCTTGGCAACGCCGAGGCCGAAGACGCCATCTCGATGCAGCCCAATCCAACTGTCCTCTGCGTGACAGTCGCCTGCGCCGTGTTCTGCGCGCTGTTGTTCGGCATGGCCCCTGCATGGACCGCCAGCCATACAAGCGTAGAGGCATCGCTGCGCAGCTCGCATCCGGGCGCATCGATAGGCGGAGCGGGCCTGCGTAACTTCTTCGTGCCTTTTCAGGTCGCGCTGTCGCTCGCGCTGGTAGTGGTAGCGGCCCTGCTCGGCGCAACCATCACGCGCCTGCTCACCGAGAACTCCGGCTATCGCACCGATAACGTGATCTTCGCTCTGACCGACTTCCTCCGCATTCCCGAGAAAGGCGACGCGCTGGTCGCGCTGTATCGCCGCATGGCATCCCGGATGGAGGAGCTTCCCGGAGTGGAGCAGGCCAGTGTCGCCGCGCTCTCTCCTCTCATGGGCTGGCGCTGGACCAATGAGTTTGTCGCTGCCGAGAACGCCCAGCACGCCCGGCCAGTTGAGGCGAAGGAGAACATAATCGTCTCCCACTACTTCTCCGCCCTGGGCATACCTATTCTCGCGGGTCGCGACCTGCAAAATAACGACTCCGACCGCAACTCCTGCATTGTGAGCCAGGCGGCGGCTCGTCTCTATTTCCCCGGTACTTCACCCTTGGGCAAAACGCTGAGAAGCGTCATTCGTGGCAGGAAGACCGGAGTCGATACCTTCCAGGACTGCCAGGTCGTCGGCATTGTGGGAGACACGAAATACGATTCATTGCGCGAGTCGCCACCGCCGATTGTGTACATGCCACTCACCACGGGGGAAGGAGGGATGACGAATGCAGGGTCAAACCTCTTCTTCGTCGTTCATGCCCGCAGCCTGGCGGCCGCGAAATCGGCCTATCTGGCCACTCTGCATGAGATGGCGCCATCCAGCCCCGAGATCCCGCCGATGGAATTCAGCCAGACACTTCATGACTCGGTGGCGCGCGAGCGATTGTTGTCCGTGCTGTCAGGGTTCTTTGCCCTGCTCGGCCTGTTGTTGAGCGGCATAGGTATCTATGGCCTGGTCGCCTGGAACGTGACCCGGCGCACCACCGAGATCGGCTTGCGCATGGCCTTGGGAGCAACCCGCGCGAGGATCTTCGCGCTGATAATGCGACAGATCATCTCTTTGCTGACAATCGGAGTGTTGGTCGGTGGAGTAGCGGCCTTTTTCGCGGCGCGGGCAATCGGCAGCTTTCTGTTTGAGATCCGACCTGGTAACCCCCTTGTCTTTGCGATCTCAGCGCTGCTTCTCACGCTCATCGCGTTGCTCGCAGCCTTATTGCCTGCGCACCGCGCAGTATCGATTGACCCCACGCATGCGCTCAGGACGGAATAGCTAGCGACACTAAAAGAAAGCCGTCGTCTTTATGCCAGGAGCATCGGTCGGATTTGAATTCAGCTGAGCGCGCATGCTCTTCACCTGCTTCTCAATCGCTCGAGCCATGTCCTTTCGATGTTCGTCTCGGAGGAACTGCGCGTAATGCTCCATCAGAATGAGATAGCCCGGATGCTTCCATCCAGGTTCTTTGCCCATGATCTCCGTTCCGCGCTGCATGAGTTCGCTGGCTGAAGAAAAATCGCCGCTCTTCCAATAGGTGTATCCCAGAACGAATGCGCTGAACCCTGCTGGCAACGTATCGGACCCGTAGGTCTCTTTTGCCATCAGGTACGCGCTCTGCAATCGTTCGATTGCTTCAGGGTATTTACTGTTCTGGCGGAAAGCAGACCCCAGAACGAGGAGACTGCCTATCTTATCTTCTGGAGTAGCATTTCTATCAGCGAGCAGTGCACTCGTGGCTCGTTCAGCTAACTCTTCGGCCTTTGCAGAATGATGTTCTCGAAGATAAAGGGTTGCGAGGTGATACCAACTCTTAGGTAGTTCCGCTTCCAGATGTGATTCTTCGCGAATCCTCAAGGCTTTCGACTCCCCATGTTCTGCTTCTTTGACATTTCCTGTTTCCATATACAGAGTTCCTAGATTGTCGATTGCTGTCGCGAGGTCCGGATTGGAAACAGGGGCCATGGTTAACAACTCAATCGCATGTTTAAAAGCACGCTCGGATTGCCCATACCTGCCGGCATCTTCATACAGCATTCCGAGGTGTGACCAGATCTGCCCAGCCTGAATTGCCGGCATATTCGGAGTCTTTGCTTGCAACGAGGCAGCTTCGAAGACTTCAATTTTTCTTTGCACATCTTCTTGCGTAAGAATCTGCGCATTTGCGCGCAAACCCATTCCGCTGAGAACTCCCAAACAAGCGATCTGGAGCAGGGTGGCTGATACCTTCGTCAAGCGCCCTGACAACATACGGCGATAGTTGTGCCCGATTCTCATGGAAAACCTCCTGTTCTATCTGCATCCAGGGAGGAGCAATCCAGTTTCCATGTTGAACGTCAACATAAGTGGCGCGTAATGTTGATTGTCAACATGAGAGCGCTGACCAGGAGTGTCCATTTACAGAAAACGGCTGCCCGGAACCGAACAGTGGGAGTCGACGAACAGTTGTGTCGTCACATGGGTGTGTCGTCGCCAACTCGGACGAATGCCTGAACCGGGTCCGGCACAATCTGGGTGCCCATCTTCGCGACGGCTTTATCGTCGCTATAGCATTTTCCGAATACTGTAATCGGAAGCCGCTATTCCAATGTCAACGCGACCAACAGGGAGCGGTGACCCAGCGTGATGTAATAAAGGCACACAATTTCCGAAAATGCCTTAAGGTGGGTTAATCGCGCGCGAGAGCGCGATCCGGTTTTATTCGTCAGAATGCTTCTGAATCTCATCGCGATCCGACAACCTCTTCGCTTATAGTGGCAGGGTCTGTGGTCCGCGTCCTTCTCTCACATTCGAGCAAGGACAAGCTCTTCGTCCGCGACCTCGCCGACGCGCCCGAAGCCGGAGGCGAGATCAAGATCTGGCTCGACGAGCGCGAGATCGATTACGGCCAAAACATCGTCCTTAAGATCGAGGAGGGTTTGGACGCGAATGTCGTCCTACTGATTCTCTCGCCGGACTCAGTCGACTCGAAGTGGGTGAAGGAGGACTGGACCGCCGCCTATGGGACCAGACCAATAGCCAGCGCACCAAGCTCGCTCCGGTCCTCTACCGTGAATGCCGAACCCCGCATTTTCTTCGCAACAAGAAGCCCTTCGATCTCACCACCAACCAGCCGGAAGGCATTCGCCAGATTAGGACCTGGCTCCTCGGCCTGCGTCCTGCCCCGCCGCCCGTGATCAAAGCCGTCCAGAACGATCTCGAAGAGAGGAACCGCAACAGCCCGCGCGCCTGATTCGCCAAGCCCTCGGTGCTGTGGTAATGTTCCGCGTGCTCACCCATTGCGAAGAGTCTCCCTCTGTGTCCTCTGTGGTGATCACTGTCACTGGTTCGGCCCAACAACCGGGTCGGCATCGCCCGGCAGAATCCAATGTCAAGCCCCCGCGTGGGCCTGAATCTCAATAACTCATTCATTTTAAAAGAAATAATCCCTTGCTGAACTGGCGTACTTTGCTTCGCAATTCCCTAAAATAGAAATAGAGAACTCAATAATGACGCCGGTAAATCCAATTGAAACAATGGGTTGCTCTACCGAATGGAATGAATGGATTACAAACCACAAGAAATAAGTCACATGGAATGAAGGGCTTCAAAAACCATAGGGGAAAACAGGGGAGAGGGGGTACTCGGTGCGGGTGGTACTCGGTACCGTCTGGCTAACAACTAATGGTTAGAGGCTAATGGCTAATTCCTAATCTCTAATCCCTGCCTTTCTTGATTCCCCCTGATTTTCCCCTGCCGGTCCACAGGGTGCCGCACGCTATAGTCAAGTCGGCGACTCTCACGACCTGCTCGGCCGTGGCGAAAACTGATGCACCAACAAGCCGTGGAGCTACGCTCATAGACGACGAGCGCGACGAAGCATTTCTTCGCCCTGCCTCCGCATCCCGCCCGCGAGCCGATCGCGACGTGGCGGCCGACCGGCTTGCTGCCCGCGTTGCCGACAGCGTGGGCGAGGACGACGCCTTCCTGCGCACCCGCCGCCGGGTGCCCGTCCGCAAGGGCATCCTGCCCAACTGGGCCAAGACCCGGTGGGGCCGCTTCGTCCTTCTGGCATCAGCTCTGATCCTCCTGGCGGGGGCTGTCTGGCTCGCCATCGTCACACGCGATTTTCTCAATCACGACCCGCGCTTCCGCATCGACACCGCTGCTTCCATCCAGACTTTAGGCAATAGCCAACTCACCCGCGAAGACCTGCTCTCCGTCTTCGGTTCGGACATCGGACGCAATGTCTTCTTCATCCCTCTCACCGAGCGCCGCTCCGAACTGGAACGCATTCCCTGGGTGGAACACGTCACCGTGATGCGCCTCCTGCCCAATCAGCTCCGCGTCGCCGTTCGCGAGCGCACTCCCATCGCCTTCGTCCGTGTCGGCGACCATGTCAAGCTGGTCGACGCCGCGGGAGTCATCCTCAGCATGCCCCCATCGATGATGGCCGCCCGGCACTTCTCCTTCCCCGTCGTCGCCGGCATTAACCCCGCCGATCCTCTCTCCATGCGTGGCCCAAGAATGCGCATCTACCAGAAGTTCATCGCCGACCTTGACTCAAGCGGCGAGAAGATCTCCTCCGACCTCAGCGAGGTCGACCTCTCCGATCCGGAAGATGTCCGCGCCACCCTGCCCGCCGGAGCCACCGACATGCTGCTCCACCTCGGAGACGAGAAGTTCCTCGCCCGCTATCGGACCTATCAGGCGCACCTGGAGGAGTGGCGGCAGCAGTATCCGCATCTGGCCTCGGTCGATCTCCGCTACGACACACAAGTAGTGCTCAAGATGGCAGACGGACAGCCCGTGGACGCCGATCCGCAGCCTGCAGACAAGGCCCAGTTCGATGCTCCCGCCGCGCCATCGGCAGCCACGCACAGGAAGCATCCCGTTCCAACAACGCCACACAAGCATGCCGGAAAGGTGACGGGATGAGCCAGAAGCCGGACAACCTCATCGCCGTCCTTGACGCGGGAAGCGCGAGGACGCGGTTCCTCGTGGCCGAGCTGAACGACGGGGCGCTGCGCTACCGCGGCCACGGCATCGTTGACTCGGCTGGCATGCGCAAAGGCGTCATCGCCGAACTGGCCCCGGCCGTCGCGTCCATCAACCAGGCCGCCACTCAGGCCGAAGACCGCGCCGACGCCACCATCGAGCAGTGCATCATCTCTATAGGGGGCCCCCAAATCCGCGGCCTGAATAGCCGGGGCGGCATCAGCCTGGGCACGCGCCTTCGCGAAATCACCCGCGAAGACGTACGCGCCGCCGTCGATCGTGCCCGCTCCATCTCGCTCCCGCCCGACCGCGAGATCATCCACCTCCTCCCCCAGCAATTCATTCTCGATGAACAGGCCGGCATTCACGACCCGGTGGGTATGGTCGGCAACCGCCTCGAGGTCAATCTCCACATCGCCACCTGCTCAGCCAGCGCCCAGCAAAGCGTCGTCACTTGCGCCAACAAGGCCGGTCTCGAAGTCACCGAGACCGTCCTGGAGTCGATCGCTGCAGCCGAAGCCACTATCTCCGCCGATGAGCGCGAACTCGGCGTCTGCCTTATGGACATCGGCGCAAGCACTTCTGAACTCATCGTCTTCTTCGAGGGTTCGGTTGCGCACACCTCCGTCATTCCCATTGGTGGTGATCACTTCTCAAACGACCTCGCCGTGGGCCTGCACGTCACGCCGCCGGAGGCCGAGTGGATCAAGTGCCAGTATGGCAACGCCGTCGTGACTTCTGTCTCTCAGCTCAGCGAAATCGAATTGCAGGGTATGCCTGGCTTCGAGCCGCGCATTGTCCGCCAACGCCTGATCGGTGAAATCCTCGAGCCTCGCGCCCGCGAGCTCTTTCACATGCTGCGCGACAACCTGCGTCAGGGCGGCGTGCTCGAAGCCCTCGGCGCCGGTTGTGTCTTGACCGGAGGCGGCGCTCGTCTTAGTGGCCTGCTCGATGTCGCCGAGAGCCAGTTGCGCGTGCCCGCGCGTATTGGTTCGCCGGTCCCTCTGTCCCGCATGCCCCAGGAACTTGCTCAACCTGAATGCGCCACCCTGATTGGAACCCTGCTCTATACCCACCGCACCAGCGTCATGCGTGCTGCGGAAGACCATAGCCTGCGCGCCAAACTGCGCGCCATCTTTGCCGGAAGCTTATAGGAGTCGAAACCGATGAATCATCCAGACGAAATTCGCATTCAATATCACGATGAAGTTCCGCACGGAGCCAGGATCAAAGTCATCGGCGTCGGCGGTGGAGGCGGCAACGCCGTCAATCGCATGATCTCCGCGCGCCTTGAAGGTGTGGAGTTCATTGTCGCCAATACCGACCGCCAGGCCCTGCAACTCTCGCAGGCTCCCGTCAAGCTGCAGCTTGGCACCAAGCTCACCAGCGGTCTCGGCGCCGGTGCAAATCCCGACATCGGCCGCAAGGCCGCCCTCGAAGACTCGGAGAAAATCATCGAAGCCCTCGAAGGCGCCGACATGGTCTTCGTCACCGCCGGCCTGGGCGGCGGCACCGGCACCGGAGCTGCGCCCGTCATTGCCTCGCTCGCCAGTGAGATGGGCGCGCTCACCGTTGCGGTTGTCACCCGGCCCTTCGCCTTCGAAGGCAAGCGCCGCATGGCGCAATCCGAACGTGGCATGCAGGAGCTGCTCGACAGCGTTGACACCATGATCGTTATCCCCAATGAAAAGCTGCTCGCCGTCGCCAAGGATGCAGGCTTCTTCGAGTCGTTCCGCATAGCCGACGACGTGCTCCGCCAGGGCGTGCAGGGAATCTCCGACATCATCACCATCCCCGGCATCATCAATCGTGACTTCGCCGACGTGAAGACCACCATGGCGGGCATGGGCTACGCCGTCATGGGCACCGCTGTTCGCGCAGGTGCCAATCGTGCCATCGAGGCCGCACAGGCTGCCATGGCCTCCCCGTTGCTCGAGGACGGAGCCATCGACGGAGCCCGTGGCATTCTCATCAACATCAGCGGATCGAGCTCTCTGAAGTTGAGCGAGGTCAACGAGGCCTCCACCCTCATCCAGAATGCCGCGCACGAAGAAGCCAACATTATCTTCGGAGCTGTCCTCGACGAATCTATGGGTGACGAAGTCAAGATCACCGTCATCGCCACCGGCTTTCGCAAGGAGATGCCGGAGCGTCGCGAGCGCATGTTGACTTCGGCTCTTCGCCACGCCGCCCTTCATCAGCCGATCGTCCCGCGCGTTGACGTGAGCCCACAGCCGGTCACGCCCCGCTTCGCAAGCGAAGAAATCGAGGAGCCAGTTTTTGCCTCCACCGTGCGGCGCGAGTACGTCGAAGTGCCCGTATGCTCTCAGCCTGCCTTCGACGAGCCAACGGATCACGAGCCCGTCTACCACCAGGCATCCAACATCATTGCCACTGCCGCCACAGAAGGCTTTGAAATTTCTGAGCAGTCGGAATCCGTGGCGGTCGCCGTGGCCGAGCCCATGCCTGAACATGAAGTGCTGGTCGAGCAGGACCACCGTCAGAATGAAGAGAATCTTGACATCCCCGCCTTTTTGCGGCGAGGGGGGCTATAAAGTTCTCTTCCGGTTCAGCCGAAGAATTCGATAGGACGGAAGAGTAAAATAAGATAGATTTTAGCGATCCAACAGCCTGGCTTCTTTTTTGATCGTGTGATTGCGTATCCGGAACAAAGTTCTGTCACAGGTGTTTGTGAGAATGCACCATAATTCTGGGAAAGAAATTCTGAATGCGGATCTTCGTTCCAATCTGGAAATGCCGATGCCGATAAGGGATCGGAACGATTGACCGGCTTACCAGGCTGGTTCTGCTCATAAGATTGAACAGAGTTGTCTCGGTTCAATTTAGAGATTTGGGTTATCGTTGAGGATATTCTTGAGGTATTGATGAGACGCCTTATTCGTTTTCTATATTCGGCTGCGCTGCTCGCGATGCCTCTCTCGCTGGCCGCGAGCACGACTCCCACTGTCACGACGACCACTCACCACACAACGCATCACAGCCATGCACACGTGCAGGAGTCAGCCACCGCACAGAAGCACATCAGCCACATGCAGCACAGCCATCGCGTGGCGGCCACTACCAGTGCATCCACGGCGCACCATTCCTCTGGCTCGGCCCATGTGAGCCGTGCTTCGCTCACCGTCCACCGTCGCGGCACGGGTGAACGCTTTTACGCCAGCTCGTTCACCGACGCCGACATCACCCAGGGCGATGTCACCGCCGGTGAAGATCCGGTAGTCCGCCAGGCGGCGATCGCCGCGCTTGGCAATATGTATGGTACAGTCGTCGCCATCGACCCCAGCAATGGCCGCATCCTCGCCATGGTCAATCAGAAGCTTGCTCTGTCGAGCGGCGCCGAACCGTGCTCGACAATCAAGGTTTCGGTGGCCTTGGCCGCTCTTGAAGAGGGGATTATCACCAAGGACACGCCGGTCAACCTCGGCGGATCCTATCACCTCAATTTGACTGAGGCGCTGGCTCACTCGAACAACCTCTATTTTGAAGCCCTCGGCCGCAATCTCGGCTTCGAGCGCGTTCGCCATTATGCCAACCAGTTCGGCCTCGGAGAGCTTGCCGGCTACAACATTCCTGGCGAACAGCTTGGCGTCTACCCTGACCAGCCGCTTCCCGCCGATCGTGGTGGCGTGGGTCGCATGTGCTCCTTTGGCGAAAGCGTATCGATGACGCCTCTGCAACTCGGCGCGCTCGTTTCCTCAATCGCTAATGGCGGAACCCTCTATTACCTCCAGCACCCAACCACACCCGAGGAAGCCCTGAACCTGCAGCCCCACATCAAGCGGACACTGAATATCGCCAATCTCATTCCTGAAATTCAGGACGGCATGCAAGCAGCTGTCGAGTATGGAACCGCGCGTTCCCTCAAGGCTAACTTCAACCAGTTTCCGGTCATGGGCAAAACCGGCACCTGCTCCAATAACGGCACCCGCTTCGGTTGGTTCGCCTCTTATGCCGATACCCAGTACGGACGCATCGTGACTGTCATCTTCCTCGAAGGCGGACGCCCCACCTTTGGCCCCAAAGCCGCCGAACTGACCGGCTACTTCTACCGCAATCTCTGGGATCACAGCTACTTCGCCGCGAAACAGCCGGCTGAGCAGCCAACCATTCTACCTGCCGTTCCCCAAGCTGCCGATGCGGCGCCTGCCGCCACCGGTGTAAATCAGTAACGCCAACTGACTCACTTCGTAGCGGCCTTCCATGTGAAGGCCGTTTTTCTTTTGGACTTTGCATTTCCGCTTCTCGCAATCGGGTACGATGACTTGCGTGACTTCAATCCTCACCGCGCCAATTCTCACCGCTGATGAAATGCGTGCTGCTGACCGCGCGACGGTCGACCAGTTTGGCATCGCCTCTATCGACCTCATGCGCCACGCAGGACAGGCTGTCGCGCGATTCGTAGAGCGTGAATATCCCAGTCACCGCAGGATCACGGTTCTCTGCGGCAAAGGGAACAACGGCGGCGACGGATTCGTCGCGGCCCGTGCCCTCGCCGCCAGCGGCAGAGCGGTCAGCGTGCTCCTCCTTGGCGATCCATATGAATTGAAAGGCGACGCCAAGACAGCATTCGAGGAAATGCAGCTCGTGCCGATCTTTGCTCCCAACGAGCCATTTCTCAACTCGCCCCACGGTCGATCAGTCCTCGTCAACGCCGACCTCCTTCTCGATGCAGTTGTCGGAACCGGTTTCAAACCGCCGCTTCGCGGAGTCGCCGCTGCCCTTCGCGACCGAGTGAAGGAGCTCGACGTCCCGATCGTCGCCGTCGATCTTCCCTCTGGATGGGACGCCGACTCCCGCGAATTTTCCTCGGCGGACGCCTTCCCCGCGAATGCCGTTGTGACTTTCACTGCGCCCAAGCTGGCGCATGTCTTCGGAAACCTGGCCGGCAGCGTCTACGGTCCCATCGTCGTTGCCGATATCGGTTCGCCTGCGGAAGCCGTGCGATCCAGCCTCAACCTCACGTGGGCCGGGGTTTCTCACGCCATCACCGAGCCCGCTCGACCCGCCGACAGCAACAAAGGCATGTACGGCCACGTTCTGGTAATCGGAGGCGCACGCGGCAAAGCTGGAGCCCCTGCCATGGCTTCGCTCGCCGCCCTCCGCACTGGCGCCGGGTTGGTCACCGCAGCCGTCGTCGAATCCATCCTGCCCAGCGTTGCCGCGATCACGCCCGAGCTGATGACTGCCTTTCTTCCGGAAGGCTCCGGCGGCGAAGTTACGGAAAAAAATCTTAACTACGACCAACTCCTTGAGAAGAAAACCGTCCTCGCGATCGGCCCCGGACTCGGCCAGGAGCCGGCCGCCGAGGCCTTCCTGTTTGAGCTGCTCGAAAAAACGCAGCTTCCTCTTGTCCTCGACGCCGACGCGCTCAATATTCTCGCGAAGCATCCCGAAAAGATCGACGGCCGCAGCCGCCCCATCATACTCACGCCGCATCCCGGCGAAATGGCCAGATTGGCCGGAATCTCCACAAAAGAGGTCCAGGCCAACCGCGAAGCCCTCGCCCGCGAATTTGCTATGCGTCATCAAGTAACACTGGTTTTAAAGGGATGGCGTACTCTAGTTGGGCATCCTGACGGAAAAATGGCGATCAACACGACAGGCAATCCAGGCATGGCCAAGGGCGGCAGCGGAGATATCCTTACCGGCATCGTCGCCGCGATGGTGGCGCAGCATCCCGATCAAATTGCCGACGCCGTGAACGCAGCCGTCTATCTGCACGGATTGGCCGCCGACTTTGCCGTCGCTGAGCAGGACGAGCATACCCTGCTGGCCACCGACACAATCGCGCATCTCTGGCGCGCGTTTAAGTTCCGCCCTCAAGATCCGGCGGGATATCTTTGGTTGCAGGGGCTGCCGAAAAATTTCAACATGTCCGCGAAAAATCTCATGGAGGCACGATGACCACGGAAACCGCCAATCGGAAGGTTCACGAGTTCGAGAGCAGCAGTGCTGCCGAAACCATCCGCGCGGGCCATGAGATCGCCCGGTTCCTCAAGCCTCCGAAATTCCTTATCCTGCGTGGTGACCTGGGAGCAGGGAAGACCACCCTGGTCAAGGGAATTGCAGAGGCGCTCGACGCCGCCGATCCAGACGAGGTCACCAGCCCCACATTCACGCTCATTCATGAGTACGAGGGCACCCACGCGGGGAAGACCGTCAAGCTCTACCACCTCGACCTGTACCGGATCGAGACCGAGCGCCAGCTTGACACTCTCGGCCTCGACGAACTGGCCACTCCAGACAGCATCGTGCTGGTTGAATGGGGCGAGAAGTTCCCCTCCGTGGTCAAGCGCAGCCAGGGCGAGATCGTCGTGCTGTCTTCCGGCGGCGACACCCGCAAGATAACCCTCACACTCAGGGAGTAGTCTCCACCAGCTCCCGATGAAACTCCTGTACAGCGGGCAGCGCTCGTGATATTTCTTCCCTCAGCGAGGTCTGTGTGCGAAACGGCCGAATCGCTATGGCTTCAGTCTGTCTTCTCGCTGCATTTACGGTCTTAACCTGCCAGGGCCAACAACCTGCAACCGGCGGCCTTCCAAAGAATGATCTGGTTGTTCCCAACGTGGGCGGGGTCTTCATTGCCCCGGTGACGAATGCATCATTCTCCGGCACGGTAGAAATATTTTCAGAACAAAAGCTTCCCGGTGGATCCGTCAACCTTCTCAAAACCATCAACTATATTGCTCGCGACTCGCAGGGACGCACCTACAACGAGAATCGTCGCCTTGTGGCGACCGACTTCGAAGACGTGCCGCCACTCCAGACCTTTCACATCTGGGATCCCGTGAAGGGCCTTGAAACCCATCTCAATCCATACACGTTTGTTGCGCGGCAAATGGCTCTGATGTCGGCGCCGCCGCGACGCGATACTGTGCCGGTCTCAAGCACAGCCACAACGACCCCGTCCGTCAAGAGCGAAGATCTCGGCACGCAGACATTTGAAAACCTGGTCCTCAAAGGCGTTCGCCAATCTCAGGGCGCAGAGACCACGGACGAATTTTGGTATTCGCCGGACTTGTCGATTTATATCATTCGCAAACATGAAGACCCCAAGTGGAAACTTAGTGTCACAGTGACTCAGATCGATCGCAGGGAACCCGATGCATCGAGGTTTGTTGTACCCAATGGCTATAGAGTCGTGGACGGGTCTCCACAAACCCAGACAACACAGATCCCCGGACAACCCGGAGTGCACATCCCGGACGGCAAAGTGTCGGCACCGCAGCTCATTCATTCCGTGGAGCCACAATATTCCGACGCGGCGCGGCAAGCGAAGCTATCAGGAATATGCTTAATAGGCCTGATCGTGGACGCCAATGGATTACCACAGGATGTACATGTGGTGAGATCGCTGGGGCACGGTCTGGACGAGAAAGCTGTCGAGGCAGTCAACCAGTACCGTTTCAAGCCTGCGATGTATCAGGGCCATCCCGTCGCCGTTCAGGTGAGCGTTCAAGTGAGTTTCAAACTCTTCTAGCTAAATACTCTGAACCGGAATTACGGTGACGTATTGATTAGGCAGCAGCAGCAGCAGCAGCGGTCGCTGCGGGTTGCAGCTTTGCGAGCAGAGCGGAGAGATCATTGCGCGTGAAAGCCCATGGGAATGGGGAAGCAGTTTGCTGCTAGCGCTGTTGGAAGTCCAGGAGCCATGGTTCGAGTTGAGCCAGAGAGGAGAAGTCATTGGGAGTAAGGACTTTTCTCTGGACGATGGAGCAATAGATCTCGATTTGGTTGAGCCAGCTGGCATGAATCGGGGTATGGACCAGGAGAGCATTCGGCCAAGGGGAGCGGATACGCTGTACCGCCTTTTGACCACGATGAGCGGAGCAGTTATCCATAATCCAAAAGACGCGCTTGGCGGATATGTAGGGTTCTTGACTCATGACCTCAGCGAGGAGGCGCTCGGTTGGGGCAATGCCGCTTTTCTTCTCACAGCGGCCGAAGAGCTTAGCGTGGTGGAGGTCCCAAGCCGCCAGATAGCAGCAAGCGCCATGGCGAAAATATTCGTGTTCGATGCGCATCGGGCGGCCAGGAGCAGGTGGCAGGGGGGGGGTGCTTA
>Ga0207021_1037_pt1 | contig 37588 bp, 27 predicted proteins | sample Alteio_BWMinCont_49_FD_153496 | JGI IMG/M metagenome (GOLD analysis project Ga0207021, IMG submission 153496) | Enriched cells from forest soil in Barre Woods Harvard Forest LTER site, Petersham, Massachusetts, United States -... | ecosystem: Environmental > Terrestrial > Soil > Temperate forest >... | reverse complement strand
TCTTCATCCCCGGCCGCTTTGTCCCTGACTGTTCCACGCTAACTCGCTTTTTTTTTAATATATATCTGTAACCAACTGATCCGGAATATATATCGCCATTATCTAAATAGTTTTAAATCATATATATACAATCCTGAGGGGGAGGGGGGACCCTTGGGGGTACCCTAAGGGGGTACCCTTGAGAGTCGCACCCTGGCTATTGCGGTGGCTGAAGCTTGAGAACACCAGCCGACTGTAGCTTCTCGGAAGTCTCGGTTTCATGGCTGGCCTCCTCAGTCCTGCCCATTGCCCGGTACGCCTGCCCCAGCAAGCTGTGCGTCATATAGTTTGAAGGGTCCATCTTCTCCGCGCGCTCAAGATACATAGCAGCACTCACCGCGTCCTGCTGCTTCAATAGAACCTTGCCAAGCAGGATGTAAGGACCCGTCGACGTAGGCTCCAGCAGAACTGCCTGCTGCAGGGCCTGCAGTGCTCTCTGATATTGGCCTGCCCGGGTGTACGCATCACCCAGCCGATCATAGATCCCCCCATAGAGCGGATTCAGATCGCGTTCCTTCTCAAATTGCGCCACCGCTTCGTCAATATTCTGGCCGGCTAAGGCAATCTCTCCCAGCAACTGGTGGCCCAGTGGCAGCTTCGGATCAAGCTCCACTGCCTTCTTTGCGTACTCCTGGGCTATGGGCAGGAATTCGTGGCGCAACAGCATTCTGCCGGCCAGAAGGTAGGCCGCGGCCGAATCGGGTTGAAAGCCGAACTGCCGCGCAAAGGCACGGCGGGCGTCATCGTAACGGCGTGTATCAAGATAGCAGAGCGCCAGTACGTAGCTGGGATCAACCTTCGATGCTGGCGACCATTCATGGATGCCTTCGAGCAACGGTATCGCGTCCGCTGCCCGGCCCATCCGCAAAAGCGTGAGGCCCCTCATCTCCGCAGCCTCGACATCTTTGCTGTCTTGTTGCAGCGCCTTCGCAAATGCCTGATCTGCCGCGGGAAAATCGTCTTCCGCATAAAACGCCAGACCCCTCAAGCGGTCAATCCCCGCCGGAGGAGGCTGCTGCGCAGCCAGTTGATCAAGTTGACGGAGCGCCTCCTTCGGCTGTCCGCGATCAATGAGCTTGCGGACCGCCGCGAGATCGGTCGATCTAGTTTGCGAGTTTGGAGTATCGGGCCGTGCCGTGGTTTGGGCTATCGCCTGGGCCGCCATGAGGAGACTCGCCCCGAGAACAGGAGCGACCAACAATCTTAAGAGAAGCATTGTGTTTTGCATCCGAAGTTCAAAGTAGGCAAAGGACGATTACACCCTCGCCGTTTGATATTGGCAATAATCACTCCACCCATCAATCCGCATTCACAGTATTAGCGAAGCTTGCAATATTGATCGCCATATTTTCCTCTCTCTAAAAACTGATGGAGGAGATCACTGTCAGGATTAAAGCGCTGAACCTCTACAATCGTCTGCACAGCCTTTGTCTTGTCGCCGAGCCTGCATTCGAGGAAAGCAAGATCGAGCCCAGCAGCTGTCTGGCTTGGGTCAGCCGCTACCACCTTCTGCAAAAGTTTCACCGCCAGGTCGGTATGCCCCTGTGATGCATTGAGCACCGCCAGGTTCGCCATCGCCACACTCTCATACGGGTTTCGCGTTAGAGCTGCCTGATATTCGCCCTGCGCCTCGTCCAGCTTGCCCGAGATCTGATCCAGGAAGCCCAGTCGCACATGGAGCTCGACATCATCTGCACCCTCGCTCTCTGCCTTTTTCAGCAGAGAGAGAGCCTTCTCACCCGACTGACGATCGCCCTGCGCTGCCAGTTGTGCATAGGCAAGACCAAGCTCGCGGTCTCCTGCGCTCACGCCGCCGACCGGCACAAGCTCGACCGTTTGTCCGACGACTGCGCCGCTGTCCTTCTGCGGATACTTCTGAATCTTGTGGTCAGTGAGCTGCTCGTGTGAGATATCCCTTGTCTCTCGTGTGGGCATGTGGCAAATAGAGCAATCCCGCTGCTCGGGATGATGCTCGGTCGCCATCTTCTCTCCGGTGTGGCACGCGAGGCACTTGCTCCGGTAGAAGCTCACCCGCTCCTCCGCAGCCGGTGAGCCATGCGGATCGTGGCACGTCGTGCACGTCAGCTTGTCGCCGCTTGCCCGCTTGCACGCGCTCTTGAGCAGCGCCTCGTATTGGCTGGTCGCCCTGCCGCCACCCTCCTGGTGGTTCGCGTTCACAAAATAGACAACGAACCTGGCAAGGTCGTCTCCTGGTTGATAGGCCGCAAGAGACTTTCCTGCGCGGTAGATCGCGGCTTCTCCTTCGAGATGGCATTGCAGACAAACGCTGTCGCGTTTCGCGGGCGATAACGCCGATGGATTCACAATAGGTCCGTGTCCTTGCTGGGCGAGATGCTGCGCGGGATCGCCATGACACGCTGCGCATGTTACTCCGGCCGCCTTGAACGGCGTGTCGGCATACTTATTCCGCGCCTCTGGCAGCGCCGTCTGCACTTTGCCCGTATGACAATGCAGACAGTTCGAATCGACAGGAAGCGTGTCCGGCATGCTCCGAGCCGATCCGTAATTGGGCGCCATGTCCCAGAGTCTCTTTCTGGAGTAGTAATTCACCGGCGCCTCGAACCACCATCCATCCTTCTCGAAGAGATACGTCCTACCGCGCCGCCCCGAGCCAATGTAATACGACAGCAACTGCTCTCCGTGCAGGAATGGTCCTGTGTCGGGCACCGTTCGGTCGTAGATCATCAACGCCTGACCGTCCCGGAGGACAAGTTGGTAGCGAGTACCGGAGGTTGCGTGCGTAAAGCCGCCTTCGATCAAACCGTCGGTCGCAATGCCGCTGCCGCGGGCCATCGGAGTGCCTTTGTATCGTTCGTAGATGTCCTTATGACACGGTGCGCAAACCCGGTCCGGGTTATCCAGAACCAGCTTCTTATCCGCAAGAGTATCGGTCGTTGCGGTCTTCGAGGTTTGACTGCCGGATTGAGCCGCCTGTGGGGCAATCATCTGCGTCGTGACAATGCCTGCTCCGAGAGCCGGTAGGAGCAACAAGCTTAAAACAGGCAGAGTGTTTCGCATCGAAATCTTATAGAAGATAGGAATCGGCCGGTCGCTATTTGATGCTTGCAATGGCAACTCCAACCATTGAATCCGCGCATCCGTAATACAGGAACCACTTGCCCTTGAAGGCCACGAGGCCTTCCGCGAAGGTTGTCCCGGCCGCATACTGTCCGGTCTTTTCAAATGGCAGCTCTGGTTTCAGAAAAGGCTCGTTTGCGCGCGCTATGAGTTTTGACGGATCATCGGCCCAAAACAGCGCCTGACCTGCTGCGTAGGCGTTCGATCCCAGTTCCGGATCGCCGTCCTCAGGATCATTCTTTCCATTGTTCATCACAAGAATGTCTTCAGCCGTGAGCAAGGGAGGAGGTCCCACTTCCGGGAAGCCACTGTCGAAGTGCTTACTTCTCTTAGCCAGGACGACAAGCAGTTCGCCAGTCTTGTCTTCGACTGGCGTCCAGTGAAGCAGGTCAGCAGATGTAGCCAGGTGGATAGAGCCCTCTCCCCAATACATCCAATACTGCCCTTTGATTTGCGCTGCAACAAGCCGGCCAGCTTGCATACGGGTGACGATTCCTGCCGATTTATATTTCAGCGCCGCGTATTTTCCACCCAGCGCATCATTGAATGCCGGTCCAAACTTCTTCCAATGAATCAGGTCCCTCGAAGTCGCAATCCCTACCGAGTAGGTAACCCGATTCCACTGCGTGTAGGTGAGGATATACGTCCCATCTCCGCTCTCGACAATGCGTGGATCCTCGACGCCGCCCGGCCACTCCCTCTCCTTTTGACTGTCGTCGGCAGGGAAGAGCACAGGGGTTGCCCTGCGCTTGAAGTGGATGCCGTCGCTGCTCTCGGCCAGCCCCAGACGAGAGGTGTGTCCGCCTATCTCCGCTGCGCCTGTATCATCCTCGGCGCGATACAGCACGAAGATCTTTCCTTTCCGCACAATGGCCGCCGGATTAAACGTGTGCAAGGCTTCCCAGTGAACCGGCCTCTGCAGGATCGGATCATTGAACCTTGAATCAGGGCGAGGTTGAATGACTGGACTCCCCTCCGCCGGCCTGGCAAACGGACCGATTTGCCAATCTGTCCCCGTTGCTGCGGATTTCGTCTGGGCGTTCGCTGCGATGGCGATCAGGCAGGAGACGATCGCCCAACGTACGGCTCCGGCTATAACTTCTCGAGCATGGGAGTGGATAGATTTCAAGATCTCTCGTAAAAGAATGAGGGGAGCCGAAGCCCCCCTCGTTTTCACAGTACGACCTGCGCTAGAACTGCACGCGCAATGAGAACTGCAGCAGACGGGTAAGGTTCTGACTGCCTCCTTGACCCGCCATACTGCCGATGAATTGGTCGCCCGAGTCGATGGCTCCGCCCGGATTTCCAGATGGGATATGGTTGAACGCGTTGAAGCCATCTACCCGGAACTGCGCAAGGATGCTCTCATGGATCGGAAAGTTCTTCTGCAGGGAAAGATCCGTGTTGAAGTAGGTGGGTCCAAAGGCGTTGTTTCTGCCTGCAGTGCCGATCTCGTCAAGCCCTGGAGCGCTGAATCCAGAGAATGGCGTGTAAAGAAGCGAAGTGGTGCAGCCGGCGGTGCCGCTAGTGCAGCCTGCAGGGGAATTAACCTGCTGAACGAGTGGCGTCGTCGCCCCATGGTAGGCGAAGCGGAGGTGAGTCTGGGCGTTATAACCACCAGTGGCCACCTTCAGGGTTTTGGAGGTGCCGTTTGGATAGCAAGGCGCCGAGCCTGGAATGGAGTTACTGCACCCCTGGTAGCTCAACGTATAGGGAAGACCGCTCGACCAGTCGAGCACTGGGCTGATCTGCCATCCGCCGATGATCTGGTTCACCCAGCCAGGTGCGCTGGAGTAAAACTGCTGGTTGCGTCCGAACGGCAACTGATAGGTGCCGTAAACGATGAGTTGTTTCTCGCGGGTACTTGAATCGGGACCGCGCTCCGGCCGTTTGTTCCAGGTCGCATAACCGCTGGCGAAGTCAATTGCCTGCTGCCATGCGAAGCTACTTGTAAACGAGAGGCCTCTTGAGAACTGCTTGGCCAGCGTCACCTGCAGGGCATTGAAGTGAGTATCCTGATCGTCTCCGTAGTAGCCGATTCCGGGGACCCATCCGCACGAGCCGGCCGGAAGCCCGGCAGGACGTGCCAGAGAGCCATTCACGTATGCATAGGCGGGGTTCGTGCACGCGGGGAGACTTCCACCGTAATAGCGCTGCAGCAGATTGGTATTGTTCACCCCTCCGTCTGGAAGGATACCGTTTGAATCTGGAATTGCACCCGGATTCGTGAGATAGAAAGCCGGCACGTAGTGCAGTGACCTTCCTTCGATGCTGTATTGCGATGGCAGGTTTATGCCAGCCTCGTTAGGATTCGTATTATTGCCATCACCGTCGCTCAGGGTATGAGTGCCCTTGTTGCCCACATAAGCGATCGTGAAGGAGATTGTTGGAGAAAGCGACTGTTGCAAGCTCGCATTCCAGGCATCGAGCGTCGGAAGACGAAGGGTGTTCGGTCTTGCCTTTACGCCGACACCATAGCCGGGATTCGGAAGAAGACCATTGGACGGCACTGCCGGTAGACAACCTGTTGCTACATCGCACGGCGGCGGTCCGTTCACCAGGTTGAATATGGTGGATGATGCAAGATTACCATTCGTTCCAGCCACTTGCTGGTTAGCCAGAACCGGCAGATTCTGGGTCACAACGTGTCCGAAGACTGAGCCGAAAACACCCAGGTCGAAGCTGCGTCCATAGCCGCCACGGATCACCATTTTGGGATTGATTTGATACGCGAGTCCTATGCGGGGGTTCCATGCATTGGTAGGCCTGCCCCATCCCATGTTGTTCGAAATGCCGCCGACTCCTGCCACGCGAAGGTAACCATCCGTAGTGACGTCATCGTTCATCTGCATCAGTGAACCAAACCCAACTCCGTTTACCGACTCAGGAGAATAGAACTCATAGCGAATACCCAGGTTGGCTGTCAGTTTCGGAGTTACGCGCCAGGTGTCTTGCCCGTAAAAGAAAAGCCGCCGCTGAAACTCCTTCGCATCCGTTGTACTGCTGTAGTAGCGCCCGAAGTCCGTCACGTCACCCAGCACGAAGCTCGCAAACCCTAGTCCTCCCGACGAGCCATTGGATGTTGGCCCGTTGCCGAAGCTCAGGATGCCGGTGCGATCAACATCGCTAGGCACGCGCAGATTGTGCGCAAAGCGCAGGTCGGCGCCGAGCTTGATGGAATGAGTGCGAATGATCTTCGTCCAGTTGTTCACAATCTGAAATTGACTTTCTTTTTCAATCAACGGGCAGTTGCAGCGGTTGGTCTGGAGGTCCGAGCCGTATTGTGCCCCCGTACTCTGAGGCTCGGGAACAGTGGATGCGAGGCTGAAGTTGCCTACGTCGGCCATCGCAAATCCCCCGGCGCCGCTGGTAATCGCGTTCAGGTTCATACCAGGAATACCGAGGTTGGTCATGAAATCCGTACCCTCGTTGTACTTGCTGGTGCCGATGTTATAGCGGTAATAGCCAATGCGGAAGTCCATCGCCAGGGTTGGTTTGACCGCCCAATCAAAGCCAGTTGACAGGCTGTCATTCGCGCCTTTGGAGGTGCCGCCGTAGTTATTGATGCCGAATCCGGCGCCGCCGGCAGGACCGAAGATCGTGGTTCCGCTCAATGTGTCGGTGAACCGGCTGAAGCGCCCGAAGGCGTGAATCGACTGCATTACTTGCCAGTCGCCGCGCACATCCCACTGATTGCTGTTGAATATACCGGTGCCGCCGGCCGCATATTGGTTCATCAGGCTTGGGTAGGTGCTGTTGGCTTTGTTCGCTGCATAGGGCTGGAGCAGCTTCAGCAGGGCAAGCGACGGCTGGGAGAGTTGCCCAGCTGGAATGACGTTGCCGGGATATTGCTTTCCGGTCGGATCGTAAATGTTGCCGGCACTGCCCAGGGTGGCCGCAGCGTTATATTGGCTGAAGTCGCAGCCGGGCACGCCCGTGCTCGTGGCCGCTCCCAGGCATGTGTTGATCAGGTACGCCGTCGGAACCGTCATCACGGCGGAGGTTCCTACCTTCTGACGAACTCCTTGATAATCGCCAAAGAAGAAGACCCTATCCTTGATGACCGGGCCGCCGACTGATCCGCCAAACTGGTTCCTCAGTCCGGGAGGCACCAGCCCGTCGTTGTTCGTTGCTCCAGGCGCGCGGAACTGGGTGTACGGGTTTGTCGCCACATTCGCGTTGCTCTCGCGATAGTCAAATGCACTTCCGTGAAAGCTGTTTGTTCCCGACTTGGTCTGGGCAGTCATAACCGACGACACCGCCTTGCCAAACTCGGCGTCGAAGTTCTGAGTTGTAATCTTTGTCTCAGACAGCGAATCTATATTCGGATTGACAACGATGATCCCGAGGATCGGATCCTGATTGTCGGTGCCGTCCAGCTGGAAGGCGACACCGCCGAACGCCTGGCCGTCAACCTGGATCTGCTGGCTGCCCTGGGGATTTTCGTCGGCAGCGTGGCTCCAGCCAAGCTGCTGTGCGCCTGGCAGCAGAAGCTGCAGATTTGTGTAGTTGCGATTGCCGATCGGTAAATCCTGCACGTCCTGCGCAGTGAATGTCGTCGAAACATCGGCGCGGTCTGTCTTCAGTTGCTCGACCGTGGAGGCGCTCACTTCCACCGTCTGAGTCGCGGCGCCGACCTCCATTTTGGCTTCCACCTTGATCGACTGATCGGCGTAAACAATCAGGCCCTTGGATTCGAAGGTCGTGAATCCCGCAAAGGTCACTTTCACGTCGTAGGTATCGGGAATCAGGTGACCGACAGTGAACTCGCCTGCTTCGTTTGCCGTCGCAGTAACCGTAGTTCCTTTATTAGTGTCAGCAATACTGATGGTTGCGCCTGGAATCGCGGCGCCGGTATTGTCCACTACCGAACCGAAGATTGTGCCGTATACAGCTTGTGCGTAACCTGTGGTCGTAAGAAAAACCGCGCATGCAGCGATGACGACGACTCTGCTCCACTTCATCCATTGCATATCTATTGCCTCCAAGAAATTTCGTACTTGACGCCGTTTCGCGTCCCTCAGTATTCGCACAATGTTTAATGCCTACTGCTTGATCGGTTCCCAGTTTTTATCTCTTTTCAGCCACAACCGGGGGAACGTAGCGACTGAAAGATATCCGGATATTTGATCCCACAGCACAGTACTGCCTGAAATCAGGATCTGTCAACAGATTTACGGAAGGATGTTCTTGGATTTGACATGGCGAATCGATGGCATTCTGACCTGAAGCGATAGCATCTGGCGCTTCAGGTCTGGAGATAACCGAAAGAAAACGCTTTTCCTCCAGCTATGTAACTGTTGCCAAGCGGTTAATCGGGATTATGATGAGCTGGGTGTCCGTTCCCCAAAACTGACGATCTCTTTGCCAGGACGGTCTGACGGGGCGATTACAGCGCCTCAAGTGCGCAGATGTTGGAGAATTATGGCCTATGCAAAATCGATTTATGTATATACATTCCACGACAGTCATCCGAACGCACATTTAGGTGAATAATCGGGATGTGAGTACCGGCCAGCCAGAGACGAGAAAGGCCACAAGGCACCACCGGACTATCCCCGTAGGCGACCTGCCAAAGCACAGACAAGTTTTTGACAGTCTCCTCGGGGCCATTCAGTCCGGCGCCTCGAAGGCCGGTGACAGGCTTCCCAGCGAAGCGGAGCTGGGCAAGACATTTCACGCTTCGCGTATCACCATTGCAAAGGCAGTCAATGAATTGCAGAGACTCGGGCTGGTTTCGCGGCGCCCGGGCGCCGGCACGTACGTATTACCTCAGAAACAAACCGCCGGCCGCGTGTTTGGCCTGTTGATCCCTGATCTGGGCAGAACTGAAATTTTCGAGCCTATCTGCCATGGCATGATGCGCTCGCCCCTTTCGGGTGCACACTCTCTCCTCTGGGGTCATGCCATGGGTCAGGCAGAAGAAAAGGAGAAGGAAGCCGAGCAACTATGCCGTCACTATATCGCGCAAAAGGTTTCCGGCGTCTTTTTCGCACCGCTGGAGTTCACTCCGAAGAAGGATGTGTTCAACCGGAAAATCGCCAGCGCTCTTGATCGGGCAGGCATTCCGATAGTCCTGCTGGACAGATGCATTGCTCCATACCCGGAGAGATCCAGATACGACCTCGTCGGCATCGACAATCGCAGTACGGGATTTCAGGTGACCCAGCACTTGCTGCAACTCGGCTCCAGACGCATTGCCTTTGTCGCGAAACCGCTGTCTGCGTCCTCTGTAGACGCCCGGATAGCCGGATATCGCGAAGCTCTTTATTGCTCCGGCATGTCTCTTCGCGAGAACCTCGTTTGCTTCGGAGACCCTGAAGACAGGTCTTTCATCCAGTCCCTGCTGCGACAGCACAACCCGGACGCAATCGTCTGCGCAAACGATCTGACTGCGGCAAGAGTCATGCAGGGAATTCTTGAGGCCGGAGTTCGCATCCCTGAAGATATTCGCATGGTCGGAATTGACGACGTCAAGTACGCGAGCATGTTGCCCGTACCGCTGACCACGCATCACCAGAATTGTGGAGACATTGGATCCATCGCGATGTCGACCATGCTGGAGAGGATTGAGCACCCTGGTCTGCCGACTCGCGACATCCTGCTGCAAACCAGCCTCGTGATTCGGAAGTCCTGCGGCGCCTGTCTTGCCCAACACAGTGCGGGTACTGTAGTTTAGCGATTTCGGTCCAGGGAGTTATCAGCCACGATGAAACTCATTCGGTCGACGCGTACATTTTTATTGTTTACAGTCATGCTCTTTCTAATTTTTCCTGGACTTCCCGCCGGTGCACAGACGCCTCTTGTCGCCTCGACTTTGGCGTCAGCTCCTCACGAGGCGCCCGGTGCGGGAGAGCCATGGTGGAAGCACGCCCTCATCTACGAGGTCTATCCGCGCAGCTTCCAGGACTCCAACGGCGATGGGATCGGAGATCTCAAAGGCATTACCGAGCGTTTGGATTACCTGCAAGCCCTCGGTGTGGATGCGATCTGGCTTTCGCCGATCTATCCATCACCGCAGGTCGACTTCGGTTACGACATCTCCGACTACGAGAACATCGATCCGCAGTACGGAACCCTTGCGGACTTCGACCACCTCGTCGCCGAAGCAAAGAAGCGCAATATCCGCATCATCATGGATATGGTCATGAACCACACATCGGACAAGCATCCGTGGTTCATTGAATCAAAAAGTTCGCTCACTAATCCTAAACGCGACTGGTACGTATGGCGCGATGGCAAGGGCCCCGGCATTCCGCCCAACAACTGGGAGAGCGAATTTGGCCACTCGGCGTGGAAATTCGATCCCACTACGAATCAGTGGTACTACCACAAGTTTTATGCGGAGCAGCCGGACCTTAACTGGCGCGACCCGGCCGTCGAAAAGGCTATGTTTGATTCCGTCCGGTTCTGGCTCGACCGCGGAGTCGCCGGCTTCCGTCTCGATGCAATTCCCACGCTCTTTGAAGACCCTGAGTTGCGCGATGCGAAGGAAACGGGCGGCACCAACGCGTACGGCGACCCCAACCTCGACAATACATATACCGACAATCTTCCCGAAGTCCACGACGTCATGCGCCGTTTGCGGAAGGTGGTGGCCAGCTATCCGGGCGACCGTGTCCTGATTGGCGAAACATATCTTCCCAACATTCAGGAACTCGACAAATGGTATGGAAGCGCGAGCCACAACGAGCTGAATCTCCCCATGGATATGCAGATCGGTTTCGCAAACAAGCTCGATGCCGGCCTCTTCCGCCACCTTATTGAGGACGTGGAGACGAAGGTTCACGGCAACCAGCCCCTTGTCGTCTTCGACAACCATGACAATGCCCGCAGCTGGAATCGCTACGGCGACGGCATACACGACGATGCCATCGCCCGGGTGATTGCAACCATGCTCTTCACCACTCGCGCGACGGCCCTGATGTACTACGGTGAGGAAATCGGCATGGTTACCACCACACCAGCGCGAAAAGAAGACGTAAAGGATCCAATTGGCGTCATCGGCTGGCCGAAGGAGAAGGGTCGAGACGGCGAGCGTACGCCTATGCAGTGGAATGCTTCCCGGAATGCAGGTTTCAGCACGGCGGAGACGACATGGCTTCCAGTCGCGCCCGACTACAAAACGGTAAACGTTAAGGTCGAAGAGGCGAACCCGGACTCAATGCTCAACTGGTACAAGAAACTCATCGAGCTTCGCCGGACGAATCCTGCACTTCGGGATGGCGTGCTGACCATGCTCGATCCCACAAATCAAAACGTGCTCTCTTATCTGCGCAAGGGCACCGATGGATCGGCGTCTGTGGTCGTCTCACTCAACTTCACAGCTCAACCGCAAACCGTCTCACTCGATCTGGCGGGAACAGGAGTGACTGCCGGCAATGTAAAGACACTGATGACGGATGATCCCTCATTGCAGTCCGCGACGAATCTCACTCACATCGTCTTGCCTCCGTTTGCATCGTGGATGGCGTCGGTCCAATAATCGCGAGAGTGATATCTCTGATCGCAGGCCGCTCGCATGCTCCCTGGTACTTTGCTGCGCAGAGCTTTGCAGTCTTGCTCGTACTGCATTGCTCCGTATTCGCAGCCACCGCTCCCCATGGGGTCGATCTTGACGGTCATCCCGTGATGCTCGACAAATCTACAGCGCCGGCGATCGTGCTCTTCTTTACCGCTCCCGATTGCCCCATCGCGAATCGCTACGAGCCCGAAATGTTGCGTCTGGAGCAGGAGTTTGGCGCATCAGGAATAGAGTTCTGGTGGGTCTATCCGAATCCCGATGACACTGCCGCAGTAATTCGCCGCCATCAGGCGCAGTTTCCTGGCAGCACCCACGTCATACGCGACACAGAGCAGTCGCTGGTGCACGCAGCTCACGCCACCGTGACCCCGGAAGCGGTCATCTTCATTCCCCATGACGGCGCGCTGCGCGAGGTGTATAGAGGCCGCGTCGACGATCGATATATTGCCTTCGGACAGGAGCGCCCAAAGGCCATGCGTCACGAGCTTGAAAATGCGATCGCCGCAGTGCTTGCAAAGCATTCCGTTCCGCAGCCCGGAGGGCCGCCGCTTGGCTGCTCCATCGTTCCACTGGGAATTCGCAGTCAATGAATCGGATATGCAGCATCGGTCTTGCCCTCGGCATCTGTGTCGTCTATATCGCCGGCCTGCGCGTTTGCGTTCGCGCATCCGAAGCGCCGGTGACCTTCAACCGGCAGATCGCACCCATCCTCTACAAAAACTGCACCACCTGCCATCATCCCGGCGGAGGAGGTCCTTTCAGCCTGCTTACTTTTGAAGACGCGCGCCGGCGAGGGCAACAGATCGTGCAAGCCACCGCGAGCCGCTACATGCCGCCCTGGCTGCCCGAACCCGGCTACGGAGATTTTGCGGATGAGCGCAGACTAAGCAGCGAAGACATCGCTCTCATACAAAAGTGGGTATCCACGGGCATGGCACGCGGCGACAATGCCGACGCGCCTCCCGTTCCGCACTACGACGAAACGTGGACTCTCGGCAAACCGGACCTCGTATTGTCCGTGGAGCGGCCCTCGACTCTGCCTGCCTCCGGCTCCGACATCTTCCTGAATTTCGTCCTGCCCTACCCGCTCAGCCAGACGCATTACATTCGCGCCATGGAAATTCGTCCCGGCACGCCACAGGTGGTTCACCACGCCAATGTATTGATCGATCGCACTGCCTCATGGCGTCGGGCGCACCCAGACACCTGGCGGGACGGCGTTCCCGGCATGGAACTCGTGGTGGATGCGGGCAACACCTTCGATCCCGACAGCCATTTTCTTTTCTGGAAGCCCGACACACCGGCGCTGATCGAGCCTGCGGGAATGCCTTGGCGTCTCGATCCCGGCAATGACCTGATCCTGAACATGCATCTCAAGCCCTCCGGCAAACCGGAAACCGTAGCCGCGCAGATTGGCCTTTACTTCACTGCCGATCCGCCATCGAAGCAGCCCATGCTGCTCCAGCTCGAGCACGACTCAGCGCTCGACATCCCGTCTGGCAAGAATGACTTCGTCGTCAATGATGAATTGAAGTTGCCGGTCGACGTCGACGTGCTCGGAATTTATCCGCACGCCCACTATCTCGGCAAGGATTTGCAGGCCTACGCCATCCTGCCCAACGGACAAAAGACGTGGCTTATTTGGATACGCAACTGGGATATCGACCGGCAATCCGTTTACCGTTATCGCAAGCCTGTCTTCCTGCCTAAAGGCACGGCTATCCACATGCACTACATCTATGACAATTCCCGGGAGAATGTGCACAATCCCAACGACCCGCCCATCCGCGTGCGTGCCGGCAATCGTTCGGTCGATGAGATGGGGCACCTCTGGCTTCAGGTTCTGCCCGTCAACACGCCACCGAACTCGCCTGACCCGCGCCTGCTGGTCGAAGCAGCCTGGATGCAAAATCGCTTGCGCAAGGAACCCCGAGACACCCTCGCGCTCTACAATCTTGCCGCAGCGGAGACGAGTGAGGATAACTACGCCCAGGCAGTCCAGACTTACAAGCACGTCGTGAACATCAACCCCAAAGATGCTCGCGCATGGAACGGGCTCGGCGTCGCACTGGAAAGCACCGGAGACTGGCAAGCTGCGCATCAGGCATTTGAGAAAGCTTCCGACGTTGATCCAACGCTGACTGACGCCATCTTCAATCGCGCCAAAAGCGAATTGGACCATGATCAAACGTCCGAGGCCGAACAATCATTCCGTGCCGTGCTCAAGCAGGCGCCTGATGACGCAAGCGCACACAGCGGTCTCGCCCAGGCGTTGCTCAAAGAAGGTAATCAGGACGCCGCACAGTCTGAGTTTGCAGCCTCTCTGCGCATCGATCCGCAGAATGTCGATGCTCTCGAAGGGCTCGGTCAGCTTGCCCTCAGTCGAGGACAGCCCGCCCCGGCTGCGGAATATCTTGAAAAAGCCGTGCAGCGCAGCCCCGACGATCCGGTCGTCCGCGAGCAGCTTGCGCTGGCTTACGCGCAGTCGCAGCGTTACTCCCACGCGATCCAGCAGCTTCAACAGGCCCGGCGTCTCTCGCCGAATGACGCGCAGGTTCATGCCATGCTCTCGCAGGTGTATTCCGCAGACGGTCATTTGCAGGAGGCAATAGTGGAGCAGCAGGAAGCGCTTCGCCTGAACGCGTCCGACGCCGATGGTTGGAACAACCTGGGCGTTCTCGAAGCGCGGGCGGGAAACTCGGTGACGGCTCGCGACGATTTTGAGCATGCGCTCCGCATTGCACCCGATCACGGTCCTGCGAAAGCAAACCTTGCCCGATTAGGTTCGAAAGCTCCATAGCATCCGGATCGAAGCTATGATAAATCGACTAAGCCTATGAAAATTGCCGTCGTCACTGTCGCATATAGCTCGTCGGCCTGCGCGTCGAGTGTGATCGACCCGGCATCCGCAAATCACCATACGATCGAGTGTCATCTCTTCCTGCATTCCCGCTACCCGGAGCTCACCGAGTCATGCAACCGTGTCGCCCAGGATTCGGCGGTCGTCTACTACCCCTACGGATGCAACCGCGGTGTAAGCAGGAGCTGGAATGAAGGCATGTTGGCGTCCTATGCGCGCCAGGCTGACGTGGTGATTATCGCGAACGACGACATCGCGTTCACCGCCGGCGACATCGCGAAACTTGCCGAAAGAGCCGCTGCCTGCCGGGATCGTTACATCATCAGTTGCGCAGGCTTTCATCAACGCTTCAATCGGCGGCAGCCAAGCGTGGGATACTCCTGCTTCGCCATCAACCCCATCGCCATCGAAAAACTGGGATGCTTCGACGAAAACATCTTTCCCGCCTATTGCGAAGATCAGGACTACGCTCGCAGGGCTGGTCTCGCTGGCTTGCACGAGGAGAACTGTCCGGACACCATGCTCACCCACGCCGGCAGCAACAGCGTTCTGTCCGATGCTGCTTTAGCCCGTCAGAACGCAATCACTCACAGAAGAAATCTCGAGTATTACCGCCGGAAATGGGGCGGAGACGGCGGTCGTGAGAAATTCAACCATCCATTCAACAATCCGCGGCTGAGCTACCATATTCCAGCGCGCAGCAGGCAGGCGCCCTACGGACCTGCCTATGACAGGCGCGACCACGAGATCGTAAGAATGTAGGTGGTTCGCGCTCGGCTACGAAGTTAAGAACGGCTTCAGCAGCGATCGAACAGGCAGGGCCGCTGCGCGTCCGGCGATCAATCCCCAGGCCGTCGCGGTGAAATTATGGTGGATCGCATCCGTCACCAGACGGGGATCGGCATTCCAATTAGAAGCTGCGAACCCCATGCTGTGCCGGCCGAAGAACTCCGCCGCGTACGGTGACAGTCGGCTCACGTTGCTGGGGTCATCCGACCAGGTCGATACGAACACCGGATACAAATCCGCGAAGACACCAAGCGGCCCGTCGTCGGGACCCGGAAAACTCTGAGGCGATACGCTGACCGTGTAAACCAGATTGAAAACCGGAGTGCCGGTCTGAATTTGCAGAGGCAGCCCCGTAACGTCCACGCCTCCATTTCCGCTGCCCACAAAAATCAGGGTCGACGGATTCTGTTGGCGGATCGTTGTGATCAATGCTGCTGCCGTCTGAAGCCAGTTAGGCGCCAGGGGCAAGGGAGACGCGAATATTTCGAAGAGAACACCCGATTCATTCTGGTAGCGTCTTGCCAGCATTTGCAGGGCTTGAAGTGTAGATGTATCCGGCGTGGGAGGTGCTTCGCCGCCTGCCGGAGCCTCCAACGCGAGCAGGACATACGCCCCGGCATCGGAGATGAGTGCCACCGCGAGGTCGAGTCCGGCCAGCAGATTGCCGGCCGAGAGTCCGGTGCTGCCGGAGAGCACAGTCTGCGCCTGGAAGGGAAGCCGTACCAGGTTCAGCCCCCATGTTCCGGTCATCAGCGCAAGGTTGTTTTCGTCGATCCCCAAAGCATCCGGCAGCGTTTGCCCGGTCGCCGGCGCCCCTGTATCAAGACCCACCACGGAGACGCCGCGCAACGCGATGGCATTCCTGTTTTCATCCAGAATGAAATTACCCGAGGTCGTGAGGCGGGACGGCTTGGGATTCTGCATCTGCAGCGTCGACAGAGACGGCGCCGCATCGGAAGGCTCGAGCAGCGGAGGCACAGTAAGTTTTATGGCCCCTTGCGCGACATGCCCCCACACCGTGGGAGTAAAGTCGTGGCCCGCTGCATCCGCCACCAGTCCGGGAACGGCATTCCAGTTTGCTGCCGCCCACCCGATTCCATATCGCTCGAAGAGGTCCGCTATACGCGAGGCCAATCGCCCCAGATCGCTTCCGTCATCCGACCACACCGAAGCGAACACAGGATATGCTGCCGCCGTCGCGCTCAGTGAGTCTGTATTTGCCATATTCTGCGACGAGACGGCAATGGTATATACGATATTCGGAACCGCCTCGCCTGAAGGGGCAAGCAACGGCACGCCGGAAACGTCGATACCCCCGCTGCCCGCTCTCATGAAAATCAGCGCGCCCGGATTCTCCTGAAGCACTGTCCCCACCAGAGATACAAATTGTGCTGGAGCGTTTCCGGCGAGCGAAGTCGTCGAGAAGAATAGCTCGTAAAGCACGCGCGGTTCAGCCTCGTATCTTGCTGCGAGCGTTTCCCAAACCTGGATCGTATTCGCATCCAAAGGCTCTTCGCCAACTGCCGCCTCAAGCGCAAGCAGCACATATGCGCCCGCCTGTGTGATAGCCGCCACGGTCTGATCCAACCCGGTCAGCACTGCGCTTGCTGCCAGAGTTCCGTTGCCCGACAAGATCGTATTCGCCGCGAACGGCAACCGGATCACGTTGGCGCTCCACTGTCCTGTCATCGCCGCAAGGTTCTCCGGATCGATCCCGAGTGCTGCGGGGAACAACTGTCCTGCCTGCGGAGCGGCGGTATCCAGTCCGCGAACCGTTACGCCGCGCAGAATCACTGCATCCCCGTTCTCATCGACGATGAAGCTGCCCTGCGTCTGCAAATACGGGGTCTGTAGATATGGCACTGTATCTGTTACTTGTTCACCAGATGCCTGCTCTGCCGCCGCGCTCGCGCCGGATGACACTCCTCTCGCTGTGCTGCCCGCTCCTGCTAGGCTCCGCGGCGCAAGCACAGGTCCGGACACTATCCTCGGGCGCATCGCCGTATCCTCCGGGCTCGTCAACTCGGCCCGGCGCTGCACAACCCGCGCCTTTGCAGCTTGAGCACGTTGCGTCTCGCTCTGTTCCCGGGTCTGAGCGTGCGCCTGTTGAGTTGCCCGAAGCTGCCTTCGTTCCGCAGCCCGAGCTTCTTCCTGCTGTCGGCGCTGCAGAGCCTCACTCTCGGCCTGCTCATGCTGCTGGCGCGCGATTATGGCAGCTCGACTCTCTCGATCTGTCCTGCCGGCGGCCTGGATTGTCTGGCCTGTTCCTCGAGCCTCATCCCCTACGCCGTGCCGTGCGCGGTTCTGCTGCGCCGACTCATCCGCCGGCGTTTTCGTTCCACGCCTTGCCGGCTCTTGCTCGCGAGCTCTCGCCGCTGCTCTTAGCTGTTGTTGCTGTTCTCGTTTTTGCTGGATTGCTGCTTTCAGATCCCGTTCACGCTGCGCCCGTACTTCTGCTTCCTCTTCGCGTGCCCCGTTCTGCTTTTCTCGAATCCCATTTGTGCGAAGCCCTGCTTGGCGTTCCAGCGTTGCCTGCGCTGCCTCCTCGTGCTGAATCCGATCCGCCGTTCTGGCCCGCCGTGTCGCACGCTGCTCTTCTTTTGCTGGAGTCGCCTGTTGCTCGGCTGATCGCGCAGGTGCTGCTTTTTCGGCCTCACTCGTTGCTCGAGGATCCTCGCGGGCCTGAATCGCGCCTGTCGCTCGCTGCTCAGCCTCGCTCGCTTCATTCCGGCGCGCTTCATTTCGCTCTCTCGCGCGCTGCAGAGGGGAAGTGCTCGGCGCCCGCTCTGTCCGTAGCCGTTCTTGAAACTGCTGTTTGCGCAGAGCCGAACGTTGCGCCTGCAGTTCCTCCGCAGCTGGATCAGACCTGATCACGGGATTACGGCCGATGCGAGAGTCGTGGTGGCGTCGAGCGCCGCCGTCAGGGCATAAAGATCACCCGCGACATAAGTCGATCTGGCCGCGAGCGTTTGTGTAAGTGTGGTCAACGCCTGGACCGACGAGGTATACGCGGTTACAGCTGCCGCCGGCGTCACTCCGGTAAGCAGACCCGCCAGAGTCGTCTCCAGGCCCGCAATCGTTGATGCCTCCTGAAGTACGTATGGGAACGACCAGCCGCCGATCGCCGCGAAGACCTTTGCGACCTCTATCACGATCTCTGGCGCCGGCTGCACGGGCGGCGTGCCCGAAGAAAACTTCGTCCAGAAGGAATTGTCGAAAGCCGCTTGCTTCGCCTGAAGCACGGTGTACAGGCTTCGCGGCGCCGGTGCGCCGGGACTCGTCGTCTTGGCCAGTTCAAATGAAGTCGTGGTCAACGCTGAGGGGTCGCCGAGCTCAGGCTGATACAGCCGTAGCCCTGCAACATTCGTGTTGTTCGCCCCCGGAGTAATCGTCAGATAGCTCTGCACCGAGGCCTGCACGGAGTTGATCGCGCGATCCGGCATTGTCGCCTCGGCAAGTGCAATCGAAAGACCCAGCGCGGCAATAAAGTTATCCAGCGTCAGATCGGGACTGACCGCCGTCGCTTGATTCGCCGTCAGCGTAGCGTTCGCGGGAATCAGGGTTGTCGTTAATGAGTTCTGAGCGACTACGCTATCGACCAGTTGCGCATGCTGTGCAGTAATCGTGTCCAACGACGCCTGAAGGGACACGACGTTTCGTTGTGTCGCATCGGACAGCAGCTCAAGATTCTCATATGCCGCCGCGGCCACATGGATGTCGGTTGTGATCAGCGGCACGGTTTACCCCTTCTTCTTTACGCTGTCCGCCTTCTTGGCTGCGGTTGCCTTTGCCGGAGAAACCGCTACGGACTCGACCGCGACCCTGCTTGTCGCGGCACTCTGTGGCCGCGCTATCGACGGCGCCGCAGCCGCACTGGAACTCGAGCTACTGGAACTGGAACTGGCCGGGGTACCGGAACTGCTCGGCTGTGGTGCGTTCGCGGCCGCCGCGGTCTTTAGATTCGGAATTGATCCGAAAGTAAACGAGAGTGTCGACAGGTGCTCCGCGGGGGGCAGCGACTGGGGTGAAAAAAACGTCATGCTGGCTGCCGCCGGAGTTGTCGCTGTAGAGCCCTGCACGCTGAGCAACGACTTCACCTGTACATTCATATTGGTGACCGTGGTCTGGGTGCCACCCGCGCTCTGCGCCGCCTGCTGAATCTGGTCCACCACGCTCTTGAACGAGCTCGCAACATCCAGCGGTGATGCTGTTTGATACGTCGACGCCGCCAGTTGGGATTGAAGTGAGGTGATCGTTGCGGCTTGCTGGGAGACGGTCGCCTGGGCAGTCTGGTATTGCGTGTTCAGATTGTTGTAGTTGGTTGCGTCCGTCTGTATCTGTGCAGCCTGCGTGTTGTTCTGCATGGTCAGCAGTTGCACATACGTGTTGATGTACGCCGGCAAGGGTGCCGCTACTGAGCTCAGCTGGGTCTGGATCTGCTGCCAGCTCGGCATGATGGTGAATTGAACCGCATTCGAAGACACTGGCGCTGCGCCAGCCGTCGCCGCCGGGTTCTGGACGGTAACGCTCGGCGTTCCCGCAGCCGCAAGGTCGGCGGCCGGGATGGTGACGTTAATCTGGGTCGAGCTTATGATCGTCGCCCCTGCGAGCGCGGTGCCACTCAGAAGCACGGTCGAGCCGGTGCCGAAATTACTTCCCAGAATCGTCAGGGATGTGTCGCTGCTTCCCACTTGCACGCCCGGTGGTGACAGGGAGCCGATGGAGGGACTCGTATTCTGAAAGGGAGGTAATTTGAAGATCCCCACGGGAAGCTGGGTCTGTACGGGAAGTATGCCGATTGTGCCTGAGATAGTCGCGGCCGGCTGACCCGTGGAGGTAGCGTCCGCTGGAGTGATCGTCACATCCGCGGCCTGCGCCTCTGGGGTCGTTCCCTCGGCTACATGCGACGCTGTCTCCACTTTGCCTGTGGGGGCATCTTTCTTTTTCGTGTCGGAAGTCTTCTTGGGCACGTGGGTCCTCGCTACTGGGAAGGCGTAACGACGCGCCCGGTTTGTGTCGCATCGTCAACCGCTATGGCAATGGCTGAGATATTCGGATTGGAAGGCACATACTCCAGCACGTACCATGTGCCGGACGTGGGATTGTAGGTCGTCGAGATGGTATATACGTTCCCGCTCGAATCCTCAATCAGGCCCTGGCTGTTCTTGTTCGTGATAAAAGGAGTTCCGGCCGCCTGCGCAGTGCTCTGGGCGACCGCCACAACGGACGCCTCCGTCATCTGCGGTGGAGAAGTCACCTGGTTGCCGCTCTTTGGCGGAGGCACCGGCACCATCGTCACATTCACCTGCGAAGCTGCCTGCGAGTCATAGTTAAACTGATTCTGGAACGAGGCGCTGAGCGGCTGAGCGATGATGCGCAGCCTGTTCGACAGCAGAGCGGAAGAGAGCGCGAGGTTCGGTCCCGTGACACTGGGGCCCGCAGCAACGCTGGGAGACGATGATGAAGTCTGGTCCTGGGTGATGGCGATCGACATCTTGAGCTGCAGGCTCACCGTCGGAAACTGATACCACGTCGCCTGCAGTCCATACTGCGACAGCACAGGGTCTGAATCGATCTGCTCCTGCGTGGCTACTGAGTTCTGGTCCAGGGCCTTCTGTGCTGCGGCGATGCCCTGTCCCAGTGCGATAATCACACTCTCGATCGGTGCCGAGAATGATTCAACTGCATTAGCGAGCGGATCTGTCGGAGTTGCCATCGGAACGCCTTTCTGATCGTGCGGTCGTTATGTGTTGATGTTCACCGTTGGCGTCTTGCCCAGTGCATTCACCGTAATGATCGCCGGATTGAGCCGCAAATTTGCCGGCACCGGTTTCAGAGTTGCCGTCACGCTTGAAGACGCATCGACAGAGTAAGAGTATGTGTTCTGCGTCCGGAAATTCACATGCGAGCCGAAGGCGAAGATCCCTACAGACTGCGTTCCATCTGTCTCGGTGGTCGTTACCTGACGCAGTTGCACAGAAATTTTCAGAGCGATATCTACTTCCGTGAATTGGTAAAACGTGGGCAGCAGGCCGGCCTGAATAGCTGTCATCTGGACCGGGTCCGATGGCGTGGCCGTAACCCGTGCCCCCGTCACCTCGATCGAGGGCTGTCCAGAAATCGGGACAGTCAGGGGTTGCGGAGTAATGACCTCAGATATTTCAGGAATCACTTCTATATAAGTGTTGGACAGGACGACCAGAGTCTGCGCTGCGGCCAGGTCAAGAGCTTGCTGACCATCTGCGATTCCTTGAGCGATGCTCCGAATCAACTCCCCGAATTGCACTTCTTGCAGCTCGTTACCAACCTGAGTGGTTGTTGGGGCGGTGGCCATTGCTCCTCCGTGGGTAATGCGTATCTTTCGTTATATGCCGTTCGCATTCGCTCAAACCGCACGCGCAACAGCGAGCCGACGTGCGTGATCCGGACAACTTGCGGATCGGTGTCTCGCCCCGCCATCAGGGCGCTAGCTCTGACTGATAGAAATGGCCGCCGGGTTCATCGCGTTGATCAGGAAGAACCTGGGCATCATCGCCTTCGGCGGCGGCACGCAGGCCAGAGTCGTCGACAGGGAACTGGATCCATCCACCGAATACGAATACTTATTCGAAAAGGATGCATTCACGTGCGAACTGTAGCTCTGCGAGCTGCTGAATAAGCTATCCAGTGTAAGCTGTTGCTGGCTGCTAAAGCTGGAGCTCAGGCTCAGGCTGCTGTCCGACTCCGATGTGGCGGTGATCGACATCTTCACCGTGATTACGGAGTTTGTAAATTGGTAAAACGTCGGGTTCACTCCGGCCTGAAGCAGCGTCAGCGGGAAAGGTTGTCCAACATCGTGCAGTACCTGGACGCCCGTGACCGTCACCGTCACATCATTGCCGTCCTGGTCCTTAACCGGGTTGCCGCTACCATCCGTGATGGTGATCTCGCGAGGATTGGGTATGAGAGTTTCAACCACATCGGGCACATAATCGAACGTGGTTGTAGCCAGCACCTGTACCAGCTTGATCGACGCCATGTCCAGCGCGGTCTGGCTTCTTGCAATCGCCGAAGCCATGTCGTAAATCATTCTCCCGAAAGGTACACTCGCTAGTTCTGCTCCGACACTTGGCATAAGTTCCCCCAAATCAACAGCAGTTCCGGTTGCGATCTCCTGCTTTGCCTAAATTGAGCCGGCAGGCTGTGGCGGAGTCAGCCGGATCCGATCTCGTGCCCGGCTGACTCTCGTTCTGTGATGATGACATCAGCTTTGGCTGATTGAAATCTTCGTCGGATCGATCGCGTTCACCAGGAAGAATCTCGGCATCATGTTTTTTGGTGGCGGCACCGGCGCCAGCGTCGTCGACATCGAACTGGATCCCGTCACAGAGTACGAGTACTTATTCGAACTCGTGAAGTTCACGTGGCTCGAGACGGATCCGGATGCGAACAGAAAATCGGCCGAAGCAGTTACCGACACACCCACGCTGAAGGTATTCGATGATTCCTGCGTGCTCGAAATCGACATCTTGACTTCAATGGTCGAGTTCGTAAACGCGTAGAACGTGGGGTTGACGCCTGCCTGGAGCAATGTCAACGGGAAGGCGGTCCCGACATCCGTCTGCACCAGGACACCGGTTATCATGATCGGATTCTCGTCGGCGTCCATGAGCGGCTCCCCATTTGCGCCCTTCACTTGCCGGGGATTTGGCAAGAGCGTCTCTACCACGTCCGGAACATAATCGAAGGTCGTGGTGGACAGAACCTTGACCAGCTCAATTGAGGCCTTGTCCAGAGCAACCTGGCTTCGCGCAATGGCCGAAGCCATGTCGTAGATCATCTTGCCGAAAGGTACACTTGCTAGTTCTGCTCCAACATTTGGCACCAGACACCTCCGTGGGGTTGTTAACGGCTACTCGGTCTTGACCTCGATCTGCTTGCTTAAATTCTCGGCGAAAATTCTCTGTAGACGATCGGCCGCATAGCCGTGGGGACTGAGCGTCACGCCCCCTACCAGCTTCACACCCGCATGCGCCTGCACGAACGGAACCATGCCATCATCGAATGCCGCGATGAGCCCCGTCTTCATTACCATCAGCGTGAAACCGTTCAATTTGCGAATATGGTGCTGCACGTCGCGCGACATCCCCTGCGAAAATGCTCCGTTGAATGCGACCATATACATCTGATAGGCCACCGGGGATCACCTCGTACCCGTAATTGCATGCGACGACTGCGACGACTTGGTTGAGTGGAGCTGGCGCAGCCAAGTGGCTGAGTCCTCTTCACTGAGTGCATACTGCAGTGCACAGTTTGCGCGTCCACGGGCAGCAAAGCTGCGCAACCTCGCGGCGTTAGTCAAAAGGATGCGTGCCAGCTGAATTGCATCGGCATCATTGTCTACCGCCAGTTCCGGCCAGAGTGATTGCTGAACTGCTGAATGTTTCGTTCCGATACAGGGCACGCTATAAAGAGCGGAATCCAACAACGTCGCATCGGAAAATTCGCCGCTGACATTAAACAGTAAAACGGACTGCGCAAGATCATACCTTGCCTGTTCGCTTCTGTCCAAGGCGAGATAACTCAGCCCTCCCTGATTCTCCCGCTTTGTGCCCGCCGGCGCCGGAACCCAGCCCATCAGGATCGGGAAAAGTTGTTTTAGTTCCTCGAAGATGGTTTCATCGCCCGGAGCTATTCCCACATACGCCGGGCTTCGAATCACGCGCACTCCGCCGACCTCGCATGCCTTCTGAATCGCCGGGATACGCACGTCCGACAGCTGCCCCTTTGTATCCGCGATGATGCCCGCTTCGAGGTGCCCGAACTTGCGTTCCACCACATTCACCTTCACCGCAGCCCCGTCGATCTGCGGAACATAGCGGCTTGCCAGGTTATCCGGCAGTGGCTGCACTACGGGCACCCGCGAAATCCGGCGGTTGTGACTGGCCATCGGGCGAAGCAGTTCGTCCCACTCATCCAGGACTTTGTTCCAGTCATAAGTAAGAGCAAATTGCGCCGATTGCCTGGAACGTTTTGCGAGCAGGCCTCGATCGTTATAGAACATCGCCAGCTTCGCGACCGCATCGTCGACGTCGATCAGAGCCCGCCGGATGCCGAACTCGTTTTCGCTCCATTCCGTGATCGCAATCGCCTCGCCGTGCCCCTTCACCAGCTCGCGGCTCGCGCTGTAGTCGCCCGCCAGCGGAACCGCACCCGCAGCCGCTGCCTGCAGGGTTGGAAGCCCAAAGCCCTCCCCGCTCGACGCCAGCAGATGAACATCCGCCGCCCGGTAATAGCTTGCAAGCTGGCTCAGCGGAACCCCTCCACCGCGCTTCACCTTCATGCCCGGAGTGAACCGCACCTGCGATTCAATTCCGAGATGACGCAAGTCGGCGCGAATGTCGTAGGAATAGATACCGGACCTGGTGAATTCATCCTCGGGATCCGTATGCAGGTGCAGCAGCGCATCCGGCCGTCCCGCGGCAAACTTCGCGAAAACATCGAGCAGGCGCGGCAGCATCTTTCTCGGTTGATTGCGGCTGTCGGAAAGAACCAGGAACTTACCCTGCGCTTCGACCTCGGCCTTTGCCTGCTCGCGGTCGGACGGAGGATAGAAGAAACTGCGGTCCACCCCGTGGGGGATATATCGGCAATTGATGCCGGACTGGCTCGCTGCATAACGCCCGAATTCGCTCATGGCGATCGGGATATCCACTTCTTTGAGCAGTTGAATCCAGCTTTGCGGGAGCCCCCCGCCCTCCATGTCGCCATCGATAGGGAAGTAAAGCGCCCAGGGCGTGTCGGTCAGTTCCATCTGGCGTCGCACATGGGGAGCAGAGAAGTAGGGCAGCCACCACACATCGCCCAGGGCAATCACGATCTCCGGACGGTGACGCACCAGAAACGGATACAGCGACCGGCTGCCTAGAACCCCCGACGCGGGAATCACCTTGCAGCCGTTCCAGTCCTGCGGCTCCTTGGTCTGCCATCCGATAATGCTCACACTGTGGCCGCGCCGCGCAAGGCCTTCGCACACGAAGCGTGTCACGTTTCCGAAACCGGACGGAGTATCGGGACTATCGGAGATCCACAGTATGCGCACTAAGCTTCACCGGGCTAGTGTTTAGCAGAGCTAGCCAAATCAGTCAATGAAAGATTGTTAAGGATACTTGCCAAAGTCCAGAAGCCTCACATGTGACTCGCGAAGCAGCTACGTTCCGCACGAATGATAGACTCCCATCGTGCCGGCGGCAGGCAGAGATTTTGCGTCGCAGGAAAGGGATGAATGACGGAAAAGAAAAGCACGAAAAGCGAAGCGGCGAAAAAGGGAAGTGTCAGGAGTAAGAAAAGCACAAAAAGTGAGAGTCGGGCAGAGACCGAAGACAAATCGCCACTCGAGACCCTTTGCCCGCAGCCTCCCTCCACGTACACCGGGGTTGCCCTCCTCGGCTGGATGGAGCGCGACCAGGCAGTCCGCTTTCTGATGGAGGACTGCAGCTTCGAAAAGCCGCTCTCCGAATCGGAGGCCGAAGCGGTGTGGCGCAAATGGCGGGATCGCGCCGCTGCGCTGCCCGAGCGTGAGGCTTGCGCACCTGAACCAGTGCCGCTTACGGCAGCCGAGAACGCCCATGCCGCGCGTTTCCTTCAATTTGTAGGCGCACTGGGAGTCTCCGGCGTGCTGGTCATTAAGATTGACCCGCTTCAGCTCATCGTCGGCCAGTATCATATCGCAATCGACGTTGCTGCGGCTCATGCCGGGCAACCTCACGCGGACGATGGCTGGATGGAGCACCTGCTGCCCGCCTCGTCCAGCAATCCTCAGCTGACCATGAATTTCACCCGTCGCAACTTCGACACCGACATCGAGATCGACCTGCCCCACGCAGAATTCATCTTCGGAGTCCACGCCCATGGTGGATTCGGTCCGAAAGAAATGCTTGGCTACGTGATGGCGCTCAAGGTAGGAAACAGGATGATGCTCGGCAAGGGTTACCACCGCTTGTACAGCCGGATATCGGCAACCGGGGGCAGTTTTCCCGAACGCCTCTCTCTCGTCGCCCTCGATCCGGGCACTCTCACGCCGCCATCGCGCGAAAGCTCTACAGGTCAAGGTCTCGATATTCTGGGAGCCCGACCTGCCCTCTTCGCCGATTTTTTTACCGAGGGTCTGGCAATGCCCGTCTACCTCAGAAAGAAGCGCTACCGGCTGCAGGTTCAGGCCCGGTGGATGGCGATCAACGAATCATAAAGTTGGCATTTGGTGGTGGGGTAAGTTTCACGTCAGGTCTTTAACCGCAAGAGTTGATCTAAACTGGGGGCATGTGCTTCAGAATTACGCCCGCACAGCGAGAGTACTTCCATTACCGGGATGTATCCGCAGAGGTAGAGCGACGAGGACATGGTTCGTCCCGGCCTGAGCTTGCCTGGGCCAATCGACAGGAACGACACAAGCGGGAAAAACCTGAGGACGATCATCAAGGCCTTGATCTGGATTCGCTCAGGACGCCAGATTCAGACTGATCTACTACCTGGCATGTTTTGGTTTTGACTGCCTTCGACTCTTCGTGTAGTGTCACGATTCGTCAACTGAAGACACTATTCCTGTAGCCGAACACCCGGTTCATGCGGCTTGTTCAGGACAGTCACGCAAACGCAGTCAGAGAGGATCTTATGGAAAAAGTACCTTTGGCTGGAAGCCACCGTCACCCTGCCCGTGGTGCCGAAAAAATCGGCCCTGCGAACCCGTCAGACCAGGCCCATGTCACTGTGTATATTCGCGGTAAGGACAAACCCCCGCCGGTTACCCAGCCCGGACACTACATAACCAGCGAACAGTACACGGCAACGTATGGCGCGAGCGAAGAGGACTTCCAGGCGATTCGCGACTTCGCGAAGCAGTACAACCTCACCCCCGCCAATGAAAATGCGGCCACACGATCCATCGAGCTTTGGGGCACCGTCGGCGATCTCAGCAACGCCTTCGGGGTCACCCTCGATCACGTAAAGATTAAGGACCGCGTATATCGCGGTCGCGAAGGGGATGTGATGATCCCCCAGAATCTTCTCCCCATCATCACCGCCGTCTTCGGCCTGGATAACCGCCCTCAGGCGGAGCCGCATGTACGCAAACTCCACCCCAGAGCGGCCAGTGAGGCCCTGGTCGCGCAGGCTTTTTCACCATCAGCCATTGGGCAGCTTTACGATTTTCCTGCCGGCCTCGATGGCACAGGTCAGATCATCGCCGTGATTGAATTAGCCGGCGGCTTTCTGCAATCCGATCTGGACACATATTTCAAGGGCGGAGGCCTTCCGACGCCTTCCGTCAGCGCGGTCTCCGTCGGAGGGGGACAGAACAGCGTCTCTGCGGGATCAGTGGTTAGCGACGAGGAACTGGAGGTCGCGCTCGACATCCAGGTTGCCGGTGCGCTCGCTCCGGGCGCGAAACAGCTGGTCTACTTCTCCGGCACCAGCGATCAGGCCTTTCTGGCCGCAGTCAATGCGGCGATTGTCGGCAGCCCGCAACCCACGGTCATCTCCATCAGTTGGGGCAAAGCGGAAATCTTCTTCACCCCTCAGATGCGCCAGCAGTTTGAATCTGCCTTGCTGCATGCCGCGCAACTTGGAATTCCCGTCACCGTCGCGTCCGGAGACAACGGCTCATTCGACAACAGCGGCTCGCTGAATGTCGATTTTCCCGCTGCTGCTACCCACGCCCTCGGCTGTGGAGGCACCAACCTGCTCGCCAATGGCAACTCGATCGGCAGCGAAACCGTCTGGAACGCCGTTGTGAATGACGCCAACGGCAATCCCGTCCGCGAGGGCACAGGCGGCGGCGTCAGCCAATTCTTTCCCAAGCCCGACTACCAGTCGTCTGCCAATATTCCTTCGCAACCTACCGGTACCGGAGGAGGCCGTGGCGTGCCTGACGTAGCGGGTGCCGGCGATCCCGCCACCGGCTACAACGTCTGCTGCAAAGGCAGCGACATGACGGTCGGCGGCACCAGCGCAGTCGCGCCCCTGTGGGCCGCACTCATCGCTCGTTTTGGACAAAGGCTCGGAAGACCGGTGGGCTTCCTCAATCCACTCCTTTATCAGAGCAGCAGCGCCTTCAACGACGTAACCCAGGGAAACAACGACAGTCAGGGGCAGGGCGGTCTATATCAGGCTGGCCCCGGCTGGGACCCGTGCACTGGCCTCGGAAGCCCCAAAGGATCTGCGCTCCTGCAGGCGCTGCTGGAAACCGTGGGTGAAGGTCCCGGCACAGGAAGCGCGGGCACGACCTCCAGGAATAGCACCACCGGCACGCAAGGACCGCCATGAGTTTATTGCATCTGTGCTAAGAACGCGGCATACAAACAATCGGACGGCCAAAACTTCGGCGCAACAAGCTACGGTACGGCCTTGATCTCAACGCCGCCGTCATATATGTGTCCCATCTTCTCCCGCTTGATCTTCAGATAGCGCTCGAAGGTCTCCTCCGGCTCGATCTCAGCAGAGATGCGTTCAGCCACGATAATTCCCGCTGCTTCCAGAGCCTCGACCTTTTCGGGATTGTTGGTAATCAACCGCACTGAGCCAACGCCAAGCTGCTTCAGAATTGCGGCGGGCAGCTCGAACTCCCGGCAGTCCGGTCGATAACCCAGCTCCACATTAGCTTCGACCGTGTCAAAACCTCGGTCCTGCAGCTCGTAGGCTTTCAATTTAGCCATCAAACCGATGCCTCGACCCTCCTGCTGTTCATAAAGCAGGATTCCCGTCCCCGCATCGGTAATTCGAGCCAATGCCAGCTCCAGCTGTTGCCGGCAATCGCAGCGCAACGAATGGAAGACATCGCCCGTCAGGCATTGTGAGTGGATCCGCACGATCGGCGACCCGGAGTGGATGTCGCCCATCACCAGCGCAACCGCGCCCTCCGTGCGCACCGGAGGAGCCGTCCCGCCCGGCTTGCAGGGCTCCGGTGAAACCACTTTCCCCTCGAAGCCGAGAATACGAAAGTGCCCCCAGCGGGTAGGGAAATCCGCATCGGCAACTTTACGAACACTTTCCAATGGCATAGCAACATTATAGATGCGTTAAATCGCGCATCGATTCCAAGCCGATGCCCCCCTGTGGCAGTCCGGCATAAAGCCTCCCACGCTGGGCGTAAAGTAGAGACGTGATCGAGCCAAGACTCATCCTCATCACTTTGCTCATCAAGCTCGGCGTGGCTGCCGCCGTATCGAGCGCGCTCGCCCGCGCCCGCACCTTCCAAAACCTGCTCTTCACCCAGAACCGCACGCCATCGCAAACGTTAGGGTTGCTCGCCTTCATTTGTGTCCCTCTGGGACTGGGTGTGTGGGTCCGGCTTATTGTCCCTAACTTCTTTGCAGCCGACATTTCCTTTGAGACCACCATCATTCTGGGAGTCCTGTTAGGACCCCTCTCAGCGCTCGCCGGCGCGGCCGTATTGTCGCTTCCAGCCATGCTTCACCACGAATATCTCTCGCTGCCGTTCAATCTCGCCGTTGCCGTGATCGCCGGGCTCTATGGAAAATTCGTCGAAGAAGAGGAGGTCTGGTCGTTCTCTCCCTTCGTCGATCTCAGCATCTATCGCTGGATTCGCCGCAACCTGCGCAAGCCACGCTTTGACCGGCAGGCCTTGCTGCTGATTCTGATCGTCGGCATGGAGATCGCCCGCGCCTGGATTCACGACCTGTATCCGACCCGCCTCTTCGCCCTCACCACCGATCGCTGGCCCGTTCGTCTGGCTACCTGGGCCTGCGCCGCCGTGGTGGTCGGCATTCCGCTCAAGATCTGGAATACGATCCGTACCGAACGAACCCTCGAGGAGCAAAAGCGCCTCCTGCTTGAAGCGCGCCTCGATGCTTTGCAGCGCCAGATCAACCCCCACTTCCTCTTCAATACGCTCAATTCCATCGCGTCGCTCGTCCGCTTCCGCCCGGAGCAGGCCCGCGAGCTGATCGTCAAACTCGCTAACATCCTGCGCGCCCTCCTCAAGGATCACGACTCCTACATTCTGCTGCGCGACGAGCTCAGCTTCACCGACGACTACCTCGGCATCGAAGTCGTCCGCTTTGGCGCCGACAAGCTGCGCGTTGTGAAAGAGATCGATCCCGCGACGCTGGACCTGCCCGTGCCCAGCATGCTGCTGCAGCCTTTGGTTGAGAACAGCATCAAGCACGGCCTTGAGCCGCGCATCAGCGGAGGAACCATCACCCTCCGCAGCCGTATCGAGAGCGGCAAGATGATCATCGAGATCGAGGACGACGGAGTCGGTATAGCGCCCGGGCGCTCGCACTCCAGCGGCGTGCTGCGCGGAACCGGCATTGGCATGAAGAATGTTCGCGAACGCCTCGAAGTCCTCTTTGGAGGAGCTGCCCTATTTGACGTCGCCAGCCGACCCGGGCGCGGCACCAAGGTCACGCTGGCCATACCGACGAGCCAGGAAAACGGCGACGAACCTCAGCTGACCCCTGCCGCCGCCCGCTCCAGCACGCGCTCGTAGTAGGCCTCATATTGAGGAATGATCCGCGTTGCGCAGAATTTTTTCTGCGCAGTCTGCCGCCCGGCCGCTGCCATGGCTTCGCGCTTGGCATCGTGGCTCAAAAGCTCGATTGCGGCGTCCGCCATCGCGTCGATATCCCCCACCGGGAACAGCCGGCCGTTCACGCCGTCTTCAATCAGCTCGGGAACTCCTCCCACAGCAGTTGCAATCGTTGGCACGCGGCATGCCATCGCTTCGAGCGCCGCCAGCCCGAAGGACTCAAGCTCGCTCGGCATCAGCATCAAATCGGCCAGCGGCAGCACATCGCTCACACTGGGTAATTTGCCCAGAAAATGAATGCGGTCCTGAATGCCCTTGGTGCGCGCCAGCCACTCAGCCTGCGATCGGTCGGGCCCATCGCCGATCAGCAGAAGGCGCGCCGGAATCTCCTCGGTCACGCGAGCAAAAACCTCGACAGCATCGACCGCGCGTTTCACCGGCCGAAAGTTCGAGAGATGCACCAGGATTTTCTCTCCCGCCTCGGCAAACTGCGAGCGTCCAGCCTCGCGAACCTCATCGTTCAGCGGCGTGTAGACGTCGCAGTTCACAAAATTCGGAACGACCTCGATCTCCCGTTTCACCTTGAACTCCTGCACCGTTTTGTCGCGCAGGTAACTGGAGATAGCCGTGACTCCGTCGCTCTGATCGATCCCAAAACGCGTAATCGGCAGATACGAGTGGTCCAGTCCCACCAGCGTGATGTCCGTCCCATGTAGCGTTGTCACAAACGGCAACCTGTGATTGCGTTCCATCAGCATCTGCCGCGCCAGATACGCCGAGATGGAATGGGGAATCGCGTAGTGAACGTGCAGCAGATCGAGATGGTAGTAAGCCGCCACCTCTGACATGCGCGTCGCCAGCGCCAGATCGTACGGCGGGTACTCGAAGAGTGGGTAGTTCGAAACCGGAACCTCGTGGTAGAAGATTCCATGCTCGCGCCCGGTGAGCCGAAACGGCTGCGAGTAGGTAATGAAATGAACCTCGTGCCCGATGGCCGCCAGCTCAATTCCCAGCTCGGTAGCCACCACGCCGCTGCCGCCGTATGTCGGATAACAGGTAATGCCGATCCTCATCTGTTTATTCGCTCCGTTTCCTGGGCTCACACCCGCTTCTTGGACGTACCGCATAGCCTGCCGGATTCAACCATGCTTCACAAGGTCTTCATCTCATCACGCCGCGCTCGCCGAAATGCGTCAGACGAATCTCCGGATGCGCCCTTACATGTGCCGGGATTGTTTCCAGCAGCGCCCCATGTTCGATGGCTCGCGATTCCCGCAGCCGGGTCCGCACTCCATTCAGAGCCGCATCGCAATTTCCCGGATGACAGACCAGCTCCCATGTGCCCTCGGGTATTGCCGCCAACAGTCGGCGCAGTGACTCCGCATCGAGCGTGCCCGTCGCCAGGACGCCGATTGCGCCGTCGGTGGTCGCCAGGCCGGCATCCCGCACCAGGCGGAGAAAGTCGTGGCGTCGCATACGCAGCACTTTCACCTGCCACCGTCGGCCCAACGGTGCGTTCGGAGTAGCGTTCAGCGCCCAGTCCGCCTCGAAGGGATTGCGGATCGCTGTTACCCCACACGCCTTTGCCGCCCCCAACAAGGGACGCAGCACGCGCCCAAACATGTGCGTGTGTTTATGCGTGTCCAAATGCGTTACTTTGACGCCAGCTCCCTGCAGGCACCGAATCTGCGCGACTGCCTCTGCCTCGATCTCGTCATCGCGAATGCGACCCCGCATCAGGTCCCTCACAAACGCGCCCAAAGTAGTGCGAAACTGGCCTGAAGGCTGTGACAGAGTGGGAATATCCGTCCGCGCCAGCGCCGGTTTCCCATCCACCAGGACCACATGGCATCCCACTCCAAGCGTTGGATGTTTGATCGCCTCGTCAGCCGCTGAACTGAATTCATCCGCGGTGGCCATAAGCGTTGCGGAGCTCAGAGCTCCAGCCTCGTGCAGTTCAATGATCGATTGGTTCACGCCCAGCGTAAGTCCGAAATCGTCGGCGTTGAGAATAAGGCGAGTCACGCGAAACCAGTCTACAACTGGGTTGTCCCATGTTCCTCTATCGACCTCACCAACCGGTAACACTCACGTGGGATTGTCGCCACCGTCACATTTTCCTACACTGCGATTTGTGGATTTTAGCGACTAGCCGATTTTGGGAAACAGATTTCCGAAAGGGGTGGTGCGACGGTAAGAACGGGATAGAGATTACGTTCCCGGACAATGCCCGCTCTTGAACGGATGGTAGAATAGAGGTAGAAAAGTTGCCAACCTGTCACATTCAAAAGCACAGGCGCTTCTATTCTTCCGGTGCAGCCCGGGCGGTTAGCTCAGTTGGTTAGAGCGCCTGCCTTACAAGCAGGAAGTCGGGGGTTCGAGTCCCTCACTGCCCACCAGCAAATTCAGCGCAGCGTTCCGGCGATTTTCGGGCACTCTTCCCTGATCAGCAATTTAAAAAAGCACAATCGTTCTTACCTGAAGAATTCTTACTCTGTTACCCGACCAGCTCTCGAATTGGGAAAGATTTCTGCCGATATAGCAATTTTAGGGTTACTGTAATGCGGAGTAGAGCATCTCGAGTGGATTTCCACAAAAAGACACCCTGATACTCTCCGCTACGGTACGGGAATCCCTGAATTGCTTTAACACCTTGGTTGTGCATGCAAAACACATTGCTCGACATTCTGATCCTCGGGTTGCTAGTGCTGCTCTTCGGGTCGATCTACCGAACCCGGCCGACGCCCCGTCTTCGCTATTGGATCATCGGGTGGCTGTGCGTGCTCGCGCATTTTGCCGTCCTGCTCAGAAATCCCGTTACCGATTTGGGAGCGGCACTCGTCGGATCGCTCGGATTAAGCACCCTGTTGTTGAGCGCAGTGTCGTTCATGCTGGCTGCGCACAGGGTGCGGCTGGGGCCGAAGATCGGACTCCTGTACTGCTCGCTGCTGTCCGCCCCTGCGATCCTCTATATCTTCGTGACGCAGTTCCAGGCCGCAAGTCCTTCCTTCCTATCCGGGCTGACCCTCGTGGCGGAAGGTGCCGTCATCCTGGTTGTCCGGCAGTTATGGTTGCGCCACCGGCTAGTGCAGAAAGCCACCCTTGTGTTCGCGGTGGCAGCTACGGTATGGATCGCCTTCGTGGTGATTCACGGCCAGCCGTGGATCGGGATCTACGCCTTCCTGACGCAGTTTTATCTCATGAATGCAATGCTTTACTGGCAAGACTTCAAGCGTTGGTCTATGGGTGTAATCACTGCGGTTGGAGGCTTGGTTGCTTGGGCCGCGGTCTTTCCCTGCGCCTTGTCATTGGCCGCGTTCTTCCCTCATCACTCAGTTTCCAGGGAGCTGTGGAATATCCCCAAGTTCTTCGTCGAATTCGGCATGATCCTTACTCTCCTCGAGAGCGAAATCATCGCCACCAGCAAGCAGCGTGAGGAGTACCGCGTGCTCTTCGACGGCAATCCACACCCTATGTGGATTACTGATCTTGAAACGCTGGCTTTTCTCAAGATCAACCAGTCCGCTGTGTTGCATTACGGCTATACACAAGATGAATTTCTGGCCATGTCCCTCCGCGACATCAGCCCGCCGGAAGACGTGCTCGAACTCGAGCGCCGGTTGAAGGATGTGACCGAGGCGACTTTCATTTCCGGCCCCTGGACCCATGTGAAAAAAGACGGCCGAAGAATTCAGGCTGAGACAGCGTCACACAGCATACTTTTCGAAGGAAGCAGGGCGCGTTTCACTTTGGCGCAGGATGTTACTGAGCGCCAGCAATTGCACGACCGGCTCCTTCATCAGGCTAATCACGACGCCCTTACCGGGCTCCCGAACCGGTTGCTGCTCAAGGACCGCATGGAGCAGACACTGGCTTCCGCTGCGCGTCATGGCAACCTGGCTGCGGTCATATGCCTCGATCTCGATCGCTTCAAGCAGGTCAACGACACTTACGGCCATGTGGTCGGCGATCTCTGCCTCAAAAAGCTGGCGGACCGCCTCTGTGCTCGTTTGCGCGCCTCTGACACAGTTGCCCGCTCGGGCGGCGAGGAGTTCACCGTCCTGCTGGGCGGACTTACGACGCCGGCGGACGCCGAGCTGGTGGTTGCCGAGTTGCTCACCGGCATCCGCGAGCCTTTCGCTGTCGATGGTTACAACCTCGAGCTTTCCGCCAGTATCGGAATCGCGATTTACCCGGACGACGGCACCGATTCGCCGGCTCTCTGGCGGTCGGCAGACACTGCGATGTACCGGGCAAAGAACTCGGGAGGCAATCAATATCTCTTCGTCTCGAATGACATTTCCGCCGCCGCTTCCGAGGCCAATGAAATTGAAGTCTGGATGCGCCGCACCCTCAAGGAAGGCGGCTTCGAGGTCTACTATCAGCCCCAATACACAATCGACGGAGATCTCTACGGTCTCGAAGCGCTTCTCCGGCTACACGATCCTGTCGAGGGCATGATTCCGCCCCACCGCTTCATCCCCATCGCCGAGGAGAGCGGACTGATTGTGCCCATCGGCAACTGGGCGCTCGAAGAAGTCTGCCGGCAAAGCGCGGAATGGCAAAGTCTGGGCCTGCCGCCGATTCGCATCGCGCTCAATGTTTCCCCGCTGCAGTTCATGCGTTCCGATTTTTCCCTCCAGGTCCGGGCAGTACTCGCCGCTTTTCAGATGGACCCCGGGCTGATCGAAATCGAAATGACTGAATCCACTGTAATGAGTAAATTCGACGAGATCGCCAGGCAGATGCTCGACTTGTCCGAGCTGGGCGTGCAATTCTCCGTTGACGATTTCGGAACCGGCTATTCCTCCCTGCGGCATCTGCATCAGCTTCCTGTCAAAACGCTCAAGATCGATCGCTCCTTTATCGAGCGAATTGGCGATCCCAACGGCACCTATGCCATCGTGCAGGCCATTCTGTCCCTGGCCCACAGCCTGGATATGCGGGTTGTCGCCGAGGGCGTCGAACGCGAAGATCAGGTGGAGATTCTTCGCGAACTAAAATGCGACATCATCCAGGGTTTCCTGTGGGGCCGTCCGCAGCCGGCGCGTTTCATCCCAGGCCTCATCGCTTCCGGAACTGCGCATGTATCTCCACAACCAACCGTGGGTGACCGTTCGAGAGCAGGGGACTAGCAGGGACCAGGTCGTCGTCCCGACCGAAGCGAAGCGAAACGGGGGGACCTGCTTCACGTCATCTCAGTCTGCGATTGCTTCTCGCTAATCCCCAATCGCTAGAATCGCTAATCGATAATCCCCGCTTTCCGATCGGCTATAATCCGCAAGGTCGCCTCGAATGACTTCCCGCTCATTCGAAACCGGATTTGGGTCGTTGAATCCCCGGAGGATTGGCACTTGAAGGTCACGCCATTTTTCGCTCGCCCTGCAGTTCTTGCCTCTCTGGCTGTTCTGTTCTTTACCGGAGTCCTTCGCGCCCAATCCCCGGAGGACATTGCCAAAACGCTGCCCCCGGATGCCCAGAAAGTGATTGCGCGTCTCGGCGGGTTGAGAAATTTGCCGTCGGGCGACTGGCGCTTCCACGAAGGCGACATTGCGCATGGCGAGAGTCCCTCCCTCGACGACTCCTCTTGGACTGTTGTGAAACCCGGCACGGAAGGACCGACCGCTGCGGCCTGGTACCGGCAATGGATCGAAGTGCCGAAAACTCTCGCCGGATACGACCTTACCGGAGCGCGCATCTGGTTTCAATTCGAGGCCACTGCCAATGGCCCCATGCCCGAAATCATCTATTTCAATGGTCGCCGCGTCGCACTCGGAGACGACCTCGAACCCATCGTGCTCTTTGACAATGCTAAGCCCGGAGACCGCGTGTTGGTGGCGGTGAAGTTGCTCACCACGGTCGACAAAAAGACCTTCCGCGGCTCGCCCATGAAGATCGATTTCTCGGAAAACCGTCCTAACCCCGAAAACGAACGCAAGGAATTCCTGTCTGCGACACTGCTCGTGCCCAGTCTGTCAAAGAACCCGTCTGCGGACCAGGCCACGCTGGTAAAAGCCATCACCTCGATTGACCTGAGCGCCCTCGACGCAGGAGACCAGAGTAAGTTCGACGCCTCGCTGAGGGAGGCACAATCCACCCTCGAAGCGCTTAGGCCCCTGCTGCGACAGGCGACGCTGCACCTCACCGGCAACTCGCACATCGACGCCGCCTGGCTCTGGCCCTGGACGGAGACCGTAGACGTCGTCAAGCGCACCTTCTCGACCGCTCTGCAGTTGATGAATGAGTACCCCGACTACACCTTCACGCAGTCCGCCGCACAGTACAACGCGTGGATGGCCGAAAAATATCCGGAGATCAACGAGCAGATCAAGCAGCGCATCAAGGAAGGCCGCTGGGAAATCGTCGGCGGCATGTGGGTCGAGCCTGACCTTAATATGCCCGACGGCGAATCGACCGCTCGTTCGCTGCTGGTGGGCAAGCGCTGGTACCAGAAAGAGTACGGCGTCGATGTGCGCATCGGCTGGAACCCGGACTCCTTCGGATACAACTGGCAGTTGCCGCAAATCTACAAAAAATCCGGCGTCGACTACTTCGTCACGCAGAAGATGACCTGGAACGATACCAATAAGCTTCCCGACTACTTCAAGCTCTTCTGGTGGGAATCGCCCGACGGCAGCAAGGTCCTCACATACTTCCCGCACGACTACGCCAACAATAATCTTGATCCCGTGCGCCTCTCCGCCGACCTCGCTCAGGCGCGCAAACTCGCCCCCGGCATGACCGAGATGATGGA
>Ga0207021_1035_pt1 | contig 38442 bp, 20 predicted proteins | sample Alteio_BWMinCont_49_FD_153496 | JGI IMG/M metagenome (GOLD analysis project Ga0207021, IMG submission 153496) | Enriched cells from forest soil in Barre Woods Harvard Forest LTER site, Petersham, Massachusetts, United States -... | ecosystem: Environmental > Terrestrial > Soil > Temperate forest >... | reverse complement strand
GCCTCCATCGGGTCCGAACAATCGACGCTGGTGTTTTGATCCTGTATATTAGTCGGAACACTCTGAGAGCTGGCTGTCGCTCCCGCTGTCAGTGTGATAAGAAGCAATGGCCACGCGCGCCGTTTAATCATGCAAAGTAAAATCCGCCAGAATCTGCTCGTCAACTTTTGAACCCTGGAGTTTTTCCTTCTATGAGTAGACTGTCGTTCGGTGAGTTGGCTTCCTTAGATCAGACGACCTGCTTCGACGAGGATTATAACGTCTACGAATCTGATACATTTCGGAATCAGGCCGATTCTCAGATCCCTATACCCGGAATGCATTCAAACCTCATGCTGGTACAGACGGCCAGCTTGTGGGTAACCTCAAAACAGCGCCGTTGCTTCGACTGCTGTATCGCAATATCGGCTTTGCTGCTTTGTCTTCCCGTTCTGGTGTTAGTGAGCCTGCTCGTAGGGTTGAATTCTCCAGGGCCGGTTCTGTTCCGTCAGCGACGCATGGGGAGGAATGGCCGGGAGTTCACGCTTTACAAGTTCCGCTCCATGCGCGTCGAAGAAAGCCCTGGATCGAACATCACTGTCATAGGCGATTCAAGAATCACCAGGGTCGGCTCTTTCCTGCGTCACTATAAACTCGACGAACTCCCCCAATTCTGGAACGTGGTCAAAGGCGACATGAGTCTTGTAGGGCCGCGACCAAAATTGCCGCACCACGAGGCCCTTCAAATGACCGTTCGTCCGGGCATCACGGGTGCAGCCACACTCGCCTTTCGCCACGAAGAAGAACTCCTGCTTGGCATCCCGGAGCATGAGCTGGAAGGCTTCTATGAAGCCTTCATCAAGCCGACCAAGGCACAACTTGATTTCGAGTACATACACAACGCAACGTGCCGAAGCGATATTCGTCTGCTCTTGAGCACAGTAGCCTCATGCCTTAATTTGTCGGAAAAGGTGTTTGCAGACTGGCAGAGTGTTTTGGGGTTCGCTTGTGATGGGTCGCATAAACAAACGATGGGGCTTCCCTCCTCGGAAAGCAGATAGCTGATCCGGTGTCTCCGGCCTTGATGATCGAGGGATTGTCTCAGAAAGTCGCCAAGCAAGACCGCTTCCAGGTTTCTACATAGCAAATTAAGCTCCAGTGCACACCATCAGGTGCAAATTGAGCCCAGCAATCCTTTCTGCGAGGTGACTTTCGCTTTATTTTCGCCTATGCTGACTTTGACCCCATGGCTACGGCAGCAAATCATCGTGCTCGGATCGAAGCCACACTATCGAACCGCTTCCCCGCAGCTTTCTCGCCAAAGATCAAGCCACCCCCGGAACTCTTCTCCACAGGAATAGTGGATGCAGACGCGATTCTGGAAGGCGGCATACCACGCGGAAGCATTACTGAAATCAGCGGGGCGGCTTCGACCGGGAGAACCTCCTTTACGCTCTCCATCATTGCAGGCATCACTCAATCCGGAGCAGCGTGTGCCTGGGTGGACGTTCACGATGCACTCTCGCCGGAATCAGCGGCTGCTGCAGGAGTGGTCCTGGAAAGACTGCTTTGGCTTCGCGCCAAGTCCATCTCGACTGACTGGCAAGTAGACGCACCCGCGCAGAGGAATCAGCCTTCACCTCCAGCCCTGAAGCGACAATCCGTTCCTCATGGAGGAGGCAGTAGACACCCGCGCAACGAGACGCGTGGGATGGACAACGCAGTATCGTTGCTCTTCAAGGGTGAAGGTGGTCTGCTGCGAGATAAGACCATCGGCACACCCGGCAGAAGCAACCGACCGCTGAGTGAGCCGAGATGTTCAGAGTCGTTGACGCGAGTGCAGCGAAATGAGCAGGTGGCGTATGATCGCCTGCCCGCTCGACGCGGCGAATACTTCCTGAACGGGTTTGCGGAAGCGATGCAAACCGAACCACGGCCCACGCCCGGCAAGCCCCAGCACTCAAAGTTGGAGAAACCGTGGTCGCGCCTGGAACAGGCTCTCAAGGCCACGGATCTGTTGCTGCAAACTGGTGGCTTCGCTGCCATCGTGCTCGATATGGGCGACCTTCTGCCGCAGCAGACGATGCGCATTCCCCTGGCTTACTGGTATCGCTTCCGGCTCGCAACTGAACAAGCGCGCACGGCACTCATCCTGCTCACTCAGTCACCAAGCGCCAGTAGTTGTGCGGCACTCGTGTTGCGCTGTGAGCCTGCTCAGGCTGAGGCATGGAGTGCCAACGGCGAAACGTCACTCTTCGAGGGCCGGCACTACACACTAATACGGGAGCGGAATCGCAATGAAGGCTCCGCATATGTACAGAAAAAACCGCCGGCGAGGGTAGACTGGCACGCTCAAACCGAATGGACGAGGGCACGGTGATGTATGCCGCTCTGCGCACCCCGGACTTCCATGTCCAGGCCTTGTCGCTCCAGCAGCCAGCCCTGCGCAAGCTGCCTGTTGCGTTATTGGATGGCGAGCCGCCATTGGAGACTGTCTTCGCCACAAACAAGCAGGCCCGCGCATTAGGTATTCAGACGGCTATGAGCCGTTTGCAGGCGGAATCATTTACGGCAGCAGCGGTCGTACATCGCGCGCCGGAATACGAAGACACAGCACTTGAGATTCTTCATACCACAGCGTGTTTCTTCTCTCCGCGTATTGAAGCGGTTGCGACACAACCCGGCACATACGTTCTCGACATTCAAGGCATGAGCAGCTTGTTTGGCGATTCTGCCCAACTTGCCAACAAGTTGCGCCAAAGAATCATGGCAGCAGGATTTCTGGCCAACGTTGCTGTATCGCAGAATTTTCATGCCGCTGTTTGCCTGGCGCGTGGAAGAGCAGGTGTGTCGATTGTTCCATCCGGCGATGAGGTGCGTGCATTAGGACCACTTCCTTTGCAGGTTCTTGAACTTGAGCCGGAGCAGGAAGAAACCTTCAGCTCCTGGGGAATCAGCCATTGCGCGGAGCTTGCTGCGCTGCCTGAAACCGATCTGATAGCCCGCATGGGGCAGTCTGGGAAGCGTTTGCGTTCGCTCGCTCGTGGTGAATGGCAGCATCTGATGACCCCGCTGGAGACAAGCTTTGAGTCTGAACTGGTGGAAAGGGTAGAGCTGGATCATCCAGTCGAGATGCTCGAGCCTCTCCTGTTTTTACTGGCACGTATGATTGACCAGCTTCTTTCACGCGTGCTGTCTCATTCGCACGCAATCGCTTCGCTGCAAGTCACCCTCAAACTCGACGCAGAGTTCCACACTCATCAGCGTGTTGTCAGGCCAGCACTGCCACTGCAAGATGCACGCACGCTACTCAAACTGTTGCAGCTTGATCTGGAAGCCCATCCGCCAGGTGCAGCCATCGTCGCGCTGGAGCTTCACGCACAGTCTGCAAAACCACACCGCGCACAACACGGTCTCTTCCTTCCACAAGCTCCTGAGCCAGGACGCCTGGAAGTATTGCTCGCTCGTCTCCGCAAGCTGCTGGGTGATGAGCGGGTGGGTTCCCCGGAGTTGCTTGACCAGAATCGACCGGATGCGTTTCGCATGGCCCGCTTCTCTCCACCGTCTCCGATGCTCAAAGAAGAGCAGCCTGCATTCCCACCAGCGGCATTGCGTGTATGCAGGCCGCCCCAGGCGATCGGAGTTGCACTCAACGGAGCCTCGCCAGCGCAGGTATTTTGGAACGGGCAGCGGTATATCGTCGCAGAACTCGCAGGCCCCTGGCGGCTCAGCGGTCAATGGTGGTCTGAATCCAATTGGAGCCGTGAAGAGTGGGATGTGAGCCTGACCGGCGGCAACACAGGGCAAATCTGCCGGATAGCGCGCGACCCACGCTCAAACTGCTGGTACATGCAGGGGACGTATGACTGATTACGTCGAGTTGCACACACGTTCGGCTTTCAGTTTCCTCGAAGGCGCATCCCTGCCTGAGTCCCTGATGGCGCGTGCTGCCGATCTGGGAATGCCTGCAATCGCGTTGCTCGATCGCAACGGCGTGTATGGAGCGCCACGATTCCACACTACGGGTCAAAAGCTAGGCCTCAAAGCGCACATCGGAGCGGAGATTGCCGTTCACGAGCTTGGACAGCGGTCCCGTCCGCCTGCATACCTCCCACACCAGCACCCAATTGAACCGGTTCGCCTGCCCTTGCTGGTGAAGTCCCGGAGCGGATACCAGAACCTCTGCCGTCTCATCACCTGCTACAAAATGCGCGAAGACACCAAGGCGGAAGGCACTGCGTTATTGAGTGACGTGGAGCAGTACCGCAAGGGCCTGGTATGTCTCACCGGAGGCGACGAAGGATCGCTTGCTGCCGCTTTGTCAACGGGTGGATACGACGCTGCGCTGAAGACAGTTGAAGCGCTGGTAAGGATATTTGGCCAACGAAATGTTTACGTAGAATTGCAGCGCCATTTCAACCGTGAGGAAGAGCATCGCAACCGCGCCGCTGTCCGCATCGCGAGATCGTTAAACCTGCCTCTGTTGGCAACGGGTGGAGTCAGCCACGCCACGTCCTACGAGCGCGAGGTGATGGATGTCTTCACCTGCATCCGGCATAAAAAGACTCTCGATACAGCCGGCCGCTTTCTGGCGCTGAACGCCGAACGGCATCTGTGCTCTGCGGAGAAAATGCAGCAGCTTTTCTATGACTACCCGGAAGCGATTGCCAACACCAAAGAGCTGTCGTCGCGCCTCAGATTCGAGATGAATGATCTGGGCTATCAGTTCCCGGCTTACCCCGTTCCAGATGGGCAGACGATGGACTCCTTTCTGCGCCGGCAAGTCAGCGACGGCATCCGGCTACGCTACCTGCCCAAGCATGATGCAGACCTGCACGCGAGAGCGCAGAAACAAGCCGAGCGCGAACTCCGCTTGATCGAACTGCTGGGGCTTGCCGGATATTTCCTGATTGTTTGGGATATCGTCCAGTTCTGTAAGGGCAATGGCGTCCTTGTGCAGGGCAGGGGATCAGCCGCGAACAGCGTGGTTTGCTATGCCCTCGAAATCACCGCGATTGATCCTGTTGGCATGGGCTTGCTCTTTGAGCGATTCCTTTCCGAAGAGCGTGGCGAGTGGCCGGATATCGATCTCGACCTGCCCAGCGATACGGAGCGAGAACGGGCTGTTCAGTACGTCTACCAGCGTTATGGTGAGTTTGGCGCTGCTATGACGGCCAATGTGACCACGTATCGCGGAAAGTCCGCGTCCCGCGAAGCCGGCAAGGTTCTCGGCTTCGACAGCGACACACTGGGCAGACTCACTTCACTGGTCGGTGCATGGGAGTGGAGAGGACCGAACGACACGCTTGAGAGCAGCTTCCGTGCAGCTTCTTTTGACGTGCGACATCCCCGAATTGCGAAATATCTTGAACTTTGCCAGCGAATGCAGGACCTGCCGCGAAATCTGAGCCAGCATTCCGGCGGCATGGTGATCTGCCAAGGTCATCTCGATTCCGTCGTGCCTTTGGAACGCGCTTCCATGCCGGGTCGAACGGTCGTGCAGTGGGACAAGGAAGACTGCGCAGATATGAAGATCATCAAGGTTGATCTTCTCGGTCTCGGAATGATGGCAGTGATGAAAGACTGCGTGGAGCTTGTGCCGCGGCATTACGGCAAGGTTCTCGACCTGGCGCAACTTCCCCATGACGATGAGGTTTACAAAACGCTCCAGCGAGCAGACACCGTGGGTATGTTTCAGGTCGAGAGCCGGGCGCAAATGTCCGCTCTTCCCCGGAATCGCCCCAAAACATTTTACGACCTTGTAGTGCAGGTGGCCATCATCCGGCCTGGGCCAATCGTCGGCAAGATGATGAACCCTTACATGCTGCGCAGGCAGCACAAGCAGGAAATTACATACCCGCATCCCCTGCTCATTCCAGTGTTAGAACGCACGCTCGGAGTACCGCTCTTTCAAGAGCAGCTGATTCGCATCGCGATGGTGGTGGCAAACTTCACCGGCGGTGAAGCCGAAGAGCTGCGTCGGGCCGTCGGTATGCGCCGCTCACGCGACAAGATGAAGGCGCTGGAGGTGAAGCTGCGCAAGGGGATGACGGAGAATAACGTCGCACCGGAGGCACAGGAGCAGATCGTTCAGGCCATCAGTTCCTTCGCACTATACGGATTCCCTGAGAGCCACGCCGCCAGCTTCGCGCTGATCGCTTACGCCAGCGCTTACATCAAGCAGCACTATCTTGCCGCGTTCACTTGCGCGATGCTGAACAATCAACCGATGGGGTTTTACTCGCCCGCTACGCTTATCAGCGATGCGAAGCGTCACGGCTTGAAAGTTCTGCCGATCGATGTGCAGCGTTCGGACTGGCTCTGTACGCCTGAACAACTGAGCGATGCTGAGCGCAGAAAATTCTCAGACCCGTTCGCCCTTCGACTCGGATTCCGATACGCCAGAGGACTACACCAGCAGACGGGTGAAGCAATTGCTATCGCCAGGGAGACAGACGGCCCCTTCGCTTCTGAATACGACATGCAACGGCGAGTGCCGGAGATACGAAAAGCCGAGTTGACCTTGCTGGCGAAGACAGGCGCTCTGAACTGGACGGGCGAGAAGCATCATCGCCGCACTGCGCTTTGGCGTGCGGAACGTGCTGGCCAGGCCGTAGGACCACTGTTTGAAGATGTTCCTGATGCTTACGAGGCTGACATCTCAGCACCGCTCGCTGCCATGAATACGGAAGAGCGCCTGGTGGCAGACTTCCAGGGAACAGGGCTGACCGTTGGGCCGCATCCGATGTCCTACTACCGTACGGGCCTAAACAGCATGGGCATCATCAGGGCCGCTGACCTGCACACTATACAAGATGGCGCCGATGCCCGGATTGCTGGATGTGTCATCGCCCGGCAGCGACCCGGCACTGCCAGCGGTTTTGTCTTCCTGAGCCTGGAAGATGAGAGCGGGATTTCCAACGCAATCATCCATCCTGATGTGTACGAACGAAATCGTGTGGTGGTAACAACCGGGAAGTTCCTGCTAGTCGAAGGCACGCTACAAAATCAGGACGGAGTAGTTTCTGTGAAAGCATCTGCCGTCCGGCATCTCGCCGTCAGTGCTGTGGATGTTCGGTCGCACGATTTTCACTAGGCGTCTTCTGATTATCTGGTTGCTTCAGCAAACCCCAATGGGTTGGGGATTAGATCCTTCGCTCCCCGGATTTGTTCGTACATGGTTGACCTTCGACCGGTTCCGAGCCCCAGCAGGGTCTGGAATGCGGCCGCGGGCGTCTTGCGGCGGTTGTGCCGAAAGACGAATTCATCGAGGTAGACCTGGAGTTGGTCCTTGCTCACTCCGTGGTAGGTTCCGATCAGCCACTGTTGGAGGTTTCCGATCGCCCGGTCGGCAAGTGGAACGGCAGACTTGGCGCCTTTTCGCATTTCCGACCGGAGAGGTTGGTTACGAACGAGATGTTTAAAGCGGCCTCCAACAGACCAGAGAAACTCTTGAGACCCTCTGTATAGATCGTGGAACCCGAGGCAACTTTTGGGTTAGGAGCGACCTATCGTGGCAGCCTTGAAGTCCGGAATCACACTCATGCGAACCCGGCCGGAAGCTCGGCCACGCTTTTCGACGGCGACCAGGACCAGAGCCGCCCGCCTGTCCTTCAGTTGTCGACTCCCCCGAAGTCCCGCTTGCTCCCCGCCGATCCAAGTGTCATCCACTCTACTTCGCCGCGCAGAGGTTCCCTGGCCACGTTCACCATCGCCCGGCGGAGTTTGTGCAGCATCATCCATGCGGTCTCGTAGCAGGTCAGGCCCAGCTGATGCTGCAGAAGCAGGGCGGATACGCCGCGCTTGTCAATGGTCATCAGATACGCCGTCCAGAACCAATGGGCCAGCGGTACCTTCGTCCGATGAAGGATCGTCACAGAGGTCAGCCAAACCTGATAGCGGCACTTGCCGCATTGGTGCCGACGCTGGTTCACCAACTCATAGGCTTTTCCATGGCCACATCGGGGACAAGTGAACCCGTCCGGCCAACGACAAGCTGCCAGATACCGCTGGCAGGCCTCCTCCGTGGCAAATTCAGATTGAAACTGCCGCAGCGTCTTCGGAAAGGACGGTCGGGGCACGCCTCTACACTTGTGGTAGCTTGCTGAAACAACCAGATAATCAGAAGGCGTCTATCGACTTAGCTCTTTTCCGAAGCTCTTCAATTTTGGCCCAGGACTAACATCCGCCTAGTAGACAGCGCCAGCTTGCGATCGATGCCACCACTCTCTTCGACAGTGAAAATATCCCCAAAGAAGGCAGTTTCACGTCTTCGGTTTCGGAGATTGTAACTTTAATTGATAATGAGCGGCGAGAACAATCGGACAGGAGAGCCATGACCTATCAGCCCAATCGCCGCAGCTTTCTCATCGCGGGCGGACTCACCGCCCTTGCCTCAACCAGAGTGCTTGGCGCGAACGACACCCTTCGCATTGGCGTTATAGGAGCAGGTGGACGCATGCAGTGGCTACTCGATTGTGCCGACAAGGTCGGCCCATGCCAGATCGTGGCCGTGAGCGACGTGTATGCGCCCCGCCGTGATGCCGTCAAGGAGAGGTCCAATGGCCTCGCGACTACTCACGTCGATTATCACGAGGTGCTCGAGAAGGATATCGATGCCGTGTTGATCGCGTCTCCGGATCACTGGCACGTTCGCATGGCCGTGGATTCCCTCGCCGCCGGCAAAGACGTCTACCTGGAAAAGCCGGTCAACCACACCATCGAAGAAGGCACCACGCTAACCCGCGCCGTTCGCTCCGGCAAACAGATCCTGCAATGCGGCATGCAGCAGCGCAGCTGGCATCACTTTCGCGATGCCGTCGATTTGATTCAGGGAGGGAGCCTTGGGCGAGTTACTCAGGTGAGAACCTATTGGTGGCAGAATTATGGGCGAAGCAGGGGGACCAAGCCCACGGACACGCAGGCCCTCGATTGGAAGCTCTGGCTCGGCGGCGCTCCCGATCAACCCTTCAGCGAAGAAAAATTCTACCGCTGGCGCTGGTTTTGGAATTTTGGCGGTGGCGCCATGACCGACCTGTTCACCCATTGGATCGATGTGGCGCACTGGGCCATGAAAGTGGATCAGCCCCGCGATGCACAGATGCTCGCCGACAAATATGTTTTCGAGGAATGGGAGTGTCCCGACACCGTTCAGGCGGCATTCCGATATCCCGGCTTCGACGTGGTCTACGAGGGCATGATGAGCTCCTCGATCGACGACGGCGGACTTGAGTTCCGCGGGACTGAGGCGACGCTGAAGATCAATCGCAGCGGATTCGGTGTTTATCGCGAGGGTGTGCAGGGTAACCAGAATCCCGTTCTCAAAGAAGAAAGCTTCCGCGACGGAACCATCACGCATATGCAGAATTTCTTCGAGTGCATCAAGTCGCGCAAAGATCCGAACGCGCCCGTTGAAGCCGGAGTCGCAGCGGCGCGTGTAGGCCAGATCGCGAATCTGGCATACCGCGGCAAAGGTCAGATTACGTGGCCGTTGAAGTCGTCATGAGCCATCCGAATCTCTCGCGGTTTCGAAAATGGCTCTTCTGAGCGGAGAGACGCGCTAGGCCAGCTCCAACTCGATCTTCTTTGCGTCGCGATCAAGCTTCACGATTCGGAAGCTCCGCATCTGTCCGACCTGAAGTATTTCAGATTTTACAGGCGCTGCACTTCCCTTCCAGCGAGCCTGCAGCATCGAGGTGAGTGAGGACAAATCCGGTTTGCCTTCGTGCTTGTCCTCCCCCGCGGCAGGAGCATTCGTCGTCGCTCGGCAGATCGCTCGAACGCCCTCACCGAGTTCAACGATGGCGGCATCCGATGACTGCTCGACCAGGCGACCGGAAACAACATCGCCCTCCTTATGCTCATCGAGATACTCGTCGATGCTTGTGGGTACAAGCTGCTTCATGCTCAGCTTGATTTGCCGCTTCTCCCTGTCGATGGCAAGTACCTGAGCCTTCACTACCTGACCGGCCCTCAATACATCCTGCGGATGATTGATGTGCTTCTCGGCGCTGATTTCGCTGACGTGGACAAGGCCCTCCACGCCTTCGGTGAGCTGCACGAAGGCGCCGAACTTCATCAGGCGTACGACCGGGCCTTCGATTGCCGAGCCTGGTGGAAACCTCAGCGGCACTTCACTCCAGGGGTCGCCGAGTACCTGCTTGAGCCCGAGAGAAATACGGCGCTCGGCCTGATTCACCGACAGCACGACGGCGTCTACGGTACCTCCCTGCTTGAGGATGTCGCCCGGCTTTCGGACCTTCTTCACCCATGACATCTCGGAAACATGAATGAGGCCTTCGATCCCCGGCTCAAGCTCAACAAAAGCTCCAAAGTCCGTCAGGCGCGAGACAGTGCCCGTGATGCGTTGGCCCACCTTGTATTTGTCTGCTGCGGAATCCCAGGGCTCCGGCTGGAGTTGCTTGAGCCCGAGAGAAATGCGCCTGCTCGCAGCATCCACCTTCAGAATCTTGACCTGAAGCTCCTGACCAACCGACAGCACATCCTCCGGCTGATTCACCCGGCTCCACGAGATATCGCTCACATGTAGCAGCCCATCGATTCCACCCACATCAACAAAGGCGCCATAGCTGGCAAGGCTGCGAACCTGGCCGCTGACGATATCGCCCTCCTTCACCTCGGAATAGCGGCTTGCTTCGAGAGAGCGGGCCTGTTCCTCAACGATGACGCGGCGGTCGACGACAACATCCTCTTCGGTCACGTCGAGTTTGATAATCCGGCAGGTGATCTCCTCGTCGACCAACTTCTCCATCTCGGCGGCGTCACGAACCCCGCTGCGAGAAGCGGGCATAAACGCGCGCACACCCACATCGACACTCAGGCCACCCTTGACGACCCCAGTCACCCTGCCCACAATGGCGGACTTTTGCGCGAATGCCTCTTCCAGAGAAGCCCAGTCCGTCACCGGCGCCAGCTTGAGACGGGAAAGCTCATAGTAACCTTCCTCGTTGCGGCCCTTCACAGAGACGAGCACTTTGTCTCCCGCCCCCACCCCTTCGGCATGGTTATCAAATGCCGTGCGCGGAAGAACTCCCTCGGTCTTGAAACCAATGTCTACGAATACCGAGTCGGCGGAAACGGACACGACTGTGCCCTCCCGCTGCTTTGCGCCATCCTCTGCCTGACGGGTGTGGCTCTGCTCAAATTGCGCAAGAAGCGTCCCAAAGGATTCTGGAGACTCCGTCGATTCGGTGGGTTCTGTGGTGGATTCAGGAGTGGAGGAGATTTCAGGAATACTGTTGTTTGTCATGACTGCTTATGTTCATTTTGGCATGAACCGCGAGTTCTTCGCTGCGATGACCATCCTAGAGGTGCAGGCGAACCCGCCAGCGAGTGAGCAGAGAGGCAATCGCAAGGATGAGGAACGTGAAAACGACCGAGCGCACCACGCCCGGCATACCCGCGCGAAAGTTCGTCTCGAAATACGTGAAGCCGACCAGTGCCGTGAGAAAGCCGTAGATATCGGGCAACAGGTAGGTCAGCAGTGTGTTCTCGCCTGCGGGCTTCACAAAGGCTGCCCATCCTGTCCGGGATTTCACGTCACAGATCCAATACAGAAGCATGAAGGCCAGCACGCTCGCGCCTGCGCTCGCCAGACACCAGGTTGGCGTCGCGCGAATTTTTGAGATGCCAAGCGGGGCAAGCAACCCCGCGGCAGCCAGCATCGCCACGGCGAAAGCGAGCGCCAGCAGCATCTTCTCGCGAAGCCGCCTCCACCGATGCGCGCCCAGGAAAATCGTAGAAGTCACGATCCCCGCCATCGTGATCGAAGCCCATGCCCCCGAGCTGAACGGCCAGACATAGAGCGGTATACGTCCCTCAACGCGAATGTGATGGGCCGCCAGCAGTGCGCAGAACGCGGTGAGCGCCGCGAACCAGGCGAGAGGGGCCCACAACCAGCGTCGAGTCGGAATGTAGAGCAGCGCGACTGCAAAATAGGTATAGCCGATCAGGCCAAGAATCTCCGGATACGAGCCGTCGATCCACCCCGTATTCCCGCTTTCCGTTGTACGCCGGAAGATCGCGAAGATAACCACCAACAGAACGAGGCCCGCAATGCGCATCGCGCGATAGAGCCGGGCGTAGCGAGTGTCACGGCTCGGCACGAGCCAGAAGAAGATCGCACCGATCAGCCCGAGCAGAGCCCATGCAGCCCCCGATAGCCCCACGCGCGCGGGATCCACCTTGTCGGCATTCGCCAGGATGAGCCCAAGAACGATGAGTCCGAGGGCACGCATCCCAACATGCAGCCACAGCGCTCCGTACGATGGATTCTGCTTAAGCCGTCGCTCGATCGCCAGCGGCAACGACATACCGACGATAAACAGGAAGAAAGGGAAGACCATGTCCACATAAGTCATTACGTCCTGCTGCGCGTGCGCGTGATGAGTCCACCATGGCAAACCCTTTACCTCTCCCACGTCATTGACGAAGATCATGACGAGCATCGTCAACCCGCGAAAAATATCGATCGAAGCAACACGCGACGTAGCCCTTCCAGCTGCGGCAGAGGTGGATGCAACTGCAGGGGCCGAACTCATCGTCTGCTTGCCTGTTCCGAGCTGTGTTCGCCCGCGGCAATCTTGAAGCCTGCATCGATAGCACTCAGCAGCGCGCCCGAGGGATCGCCCGAGTAGTCCCAGAACATCATGCCCGCAAGATGATGATCGCGGACATACTTGCACTTAAGCGCAAGCGATTCCGGATCTTCATACGATACGAAGATCTGCTTCTCCGCATTGTAGAGATAGGGAACGGAAGCCGCCGCATCCCAATACCGAGTGTAGCCGTGTCCCAGCATTGTGCTGACCACGGCGCCATACTTCGCAAACACATTGGGCACCCGCTCGCCGGGCTGGAAGAGGCCATTATTTACCGGAGACACGTGGCCCCATACGTGTCCGTAGAACGGCACTCCGAGCACAAGCTTTTCTGCAGGCACGCCGGCTTGTTCGTACTCCCGCACCGACCGGTCGGCGGAGATCCCCCTCGGGTCGGCAGGATTGACGAACAGCGGGGCATGATTGCCTGTAATCTTCTGATCGCCGGGCTCATAGTAGTCGTACGCCATCAAGTTCACAGTGTCGACGTACTTCTGTACCTCGCCCATCTCAGTGTGCTCGAGGAAGTCGCTCGTTGCGCCAGTGGCAACCGTTATACACAAGCGGCGATGCGTCTTTTTCCCTATGCTGTCGAATCGCGCGCGCAAATCTTTTACCAGCAGCGTGTAGTTCTGCTTATCTTCGGACCGGAACCTTTGGGTAAAGCCCGCCATGCCCGGAAACTCCCAATCTATATCCAGCCCATCGAGGTCATAGCGCGTCACAAAAGCCGCCACGCTGTCAATGAAGACGGCGCGGCTCTCTTTCGTCAGAGCCATATCGGAGAAGCCTCCCGACCACAACCATCCTCCGACGGATACTAGAACGGTAAGCTGCGGGTTGTCGCGCTTCAGCGCGCTCAGCGCGGCCAGATTGCCGGCATCTGCGGCGGACCCCTCCACGATGCGCCCTTGTTCGATATTCGCGAAAGCATAATTCACGCGCGTGAGCTTGCGTCCATCCACCTGGCCAGACACAAGCGGCTTGCCTTCGGTGAAAACATATGCGGTCACGACGGGCTTTGCAGATGCACAAGGTGCGTTCCAGACAGCCAGGAACGGCATGGTGGCAGCCAACAGCAACAGAGACCAGGTTGCGGGGAGCTTTCTGTGGCGAGGTAAAGTACGAGGTGAATCCAGATGCTTCCGCGAACCAGGTGTCTCCAATATCCCTCCATCATGTGCTGGCATGCGCAACCGACGACCGAACTCAGCCTATATGCGATCATTCACTGTTCGCAAATAATTTGTGAGAGAGGCTCCAGATCAGACGCACGTTCATGCAACTTCTTGCTTTCTGCTCCTTCGCGCCGCTCGCCTCGGCGACCTTCGCACAATTGCACGTGGCAGTTGACCATGTGGGGTATGAGACGAAGGCGCCCAAGGAGGCTCTGCTTGTCGCGGACGAGAAAGACGCCCAACTGGATCCTCCCCAGACCTTCTCCCTTGTCGACACCGCGACCGGCAAGGCTGTACTCAACGGACCCTTCAAACCGGCGGGACAGGTAGATCGCTGGGGAGGTCGCGCCTTCTGGATCGCCGACTTTTCAACCTGGCAGAAGCGTGGCCATTACACGCTCACTGCGAAAGCCAGGTCTGGAGAGATTAGCTCCTGCGAATTTCTGATTGACGACAATCTGTTCGAACGCAGCACACTCTCCGACGTGATTTTCTACTTCAAGGGCCAGCGGGCCAGCGGCGACATCGACCGCGCCGATCGGCATCTTGCCTTGCCCGACGGCAGCGGCTTCGTCGACGCAAGAGGCGGCTGGTACGACGCGACCGGCGACTACGGAATCCACCTCTCGCATCAGAACCCGACATCGTACTTTAATCCCCAGCAGGTGCCGCTTGTTGCCTGGTCGCTGCTCAAGAGCTATCGCATGCTCGAGGCGAGGCAGGACGACAACTTCAGCGAGTACAAGCGCCGCATGCTCGACGAAGGTCTCTTTGGCGCAGACTTTCTTGTACGCATCAAGCGGCCCGGCGGCTCATTCTTCGAGTCAATCACGGCCCCCGGCAAAGAGAAGCTGGCGAAGGATCGCGTGATCGGAAATCCGAACTGGCGAACGCAGATCAAGAAGAACGCCTCGGACTCGACCGAGCATATCGGCATCGCAGAAGGCCCCCATGCCTACGAAGCCAGCTTCCGGGCAGGGGGCGGCATGGCCATCGCCGCGCTCGCGCTCGCCAGCACCATGCCGGCCGACGGCGAATTCACGCGGTCTGACTATCTCAAGACAGCAGAAGATGGCTTTGCGTTTCTCGAAGCGCATAACCGCGAATTACTGAACGACGGCAAGGAGAACATCCTCGACGACTACTGCGCTCTGCTGGCTGCAACTGAGCTGTATCGGGCCACGCAGAGTGACAAGTATCGTGCTGCGGCTGATCGTCGCGCCAACCAGTTGATGGCTCGCCTCGTTACGGTGGACAAATACCGCGACTACTGGCGTGCCGACGACGCTACTCGTCCGTTCTTCCATCCATCCGATGCGGGACTCCCCGTCGTCAGCCTTATCGAATACGCGAACATCGCTACGCCCGCGCAGCAGAAGCTCGTGCGGGATGCGGTCACGCGCTCGCTGCGTTTCGAGATCAGTACAACCGCGGAAGTAAACAACCCGTTCGACTATGCACGGCAACTGGTGCGGATGGGCGACGGCTCGGTCCGAACAGCCTTCTTCTTCCCGCACGACACCGAAGCTGCTCCCTGGTGGCAGGGAGAGAACGCGCGCCTGGCTTCGCTCGCCGCCGCTGCGCGTTTGGCGGCGCCGCTCTTCAAAGATGATCCTCAGTTTCAGATGCAGTTACAAAACTATGCCTGGAACCAACTGCACTGGATCCTCGGACGGAATCCATTTGACGCAAGCATGTTGATGGGCAGCGGACACGGCAACGCGCCCTATATGTTCTTTCGTTCCTACAAATACACGAGCGCTCCGGGCGGGATCGTCAACGGCATCACCGCCGCCACTAAGGACGAGGACGGTATCGCCTTCAACGAAGGCTATGCCCTTACCGGAGCCGACGATGATTGGCGCTGGACAGAAGAATGGCTGCCCCACGCAGCGTGGTACCTCTATGCGGTGAGTTTGCCGCACGAATGATTATCTGTCTCGGAGCCGGTCGAGTTCACGCCGATCGCGTTTCGATGGTTTTCCCACCCTCGTTGCTTCGAAATGCGGCATTGCTCTATGCGCTTCCGCCAGCTTCATTCGTAGCTCCCGACTTGCTTCCGTCTCACGGTACAGCGCCTGTGCGACCGTTGCCGGACCGCGCACTTCGCTCAGAAGCAGCACTTGCACCTGAAAATCGCCGCGGTCATTCTTCACCTGCAACAGGTCGCCGACTCGAACTTCGCGCGCTGCCTTGGCTGGTTGTCCATTCGATGCAATCCTGCCGAGTTCGCAAGCCTTGGCTGCCAGGGCACGCGACTTGAAGAATCTGGCTGCCCAAAGCCACTTGTCCATTCTTACGCCATCGCTCATCTCAGGACTTTCGCGCCACCTCCGTGTTTGGCGGGGGGATTGAGCGCGGAGTTTCGCGGGGCTCACCACGCAACAGCTTGACCAGAGTCCCCAGGTCGTAGCCAGCGTCCTCTGCAGCGCGGCAGGCACTTGAGACAGCGTCTTCGAGCTCTCCGATGGATCGCGACTCGTCCGCTTCCTGTTGTGCGATCTCCAGCAACGCGGGCAGTTGTAGCCAACTGAGCAATTCTTCGAACTGCTCTTTGTTGAAGTATGTTTTGCCGGAAGCTTCGTTAACACCCGTAAGCCACCGGACGTCCGGATCAGCCCAGAACTCGTCCGAATCCATCGAGGCCGACGGAGTATCCTCCTGCCACAACAAAATCCGTACCTGCGCGGCCGCTTGCCACGTCTTTTCGCCCTCCATTCCCATGGAGGAAAAGATATCCGCGAGAGCGGAACGCATTTGAAGTTTATCGAACAGCGAGGCCCGTATACCGGGCGCCGGAAAGCTGCGCAGAACAATCCAAGCCAGCACCGGAGCCCAGGTATGTTGCAGCGGAACCCCCGGTTCGTTGCTGGGCAACATGTCGCGAACGGCCGGGGGCCACGCTGTCGAGAAGATCCGTTCCATGCAGGGTAAACGGAGCGCGGCCACGGTCATCGCTTCGCATGTCTTTCTGTAAGTCGAGTTCGGGTCGGCAAGAACCGGCGCATGGCTTTCCGCCGCCTGCCCAATTTCGCCGGGGAGGTGTTCCACAGCTCTTTCGAAACAGCGTTGGCAGTTCTCGACAAACCCGCTGAGCCGAGGATCGACGGTACCCAGGCTGACGCACGGCCCAGGTATGTCGGAGGTTGGCTCTTCAGGCTCCTCAATGGACTCCTTCTTAGCTGATCCATCGTCTTTGCCTGCGGTCGCCACGGTCCTGGGCTCCTCGCTCCTGTCTTTGACGCCTCTCCGCGCTGGCTCTCCAGCAATCTCCGCGAAAAAGTGAACATTGCCCGAGCTGATGGCATGCCGCAGCGCCTCATGCAGGGGGCGAAGACGGAGCTTGATGAGCGCGTCATCCACGCTATGAACACCTCTGCCGCCGAGCGAGTCACACAGCGTGTCCCAAGGTTGGTCCGCGGACGATCGAAGCTCACGCCAATCGAGCAATACCATATATTGAAAGCCGCGCAGTTCAAGACCCAAGCCATGGTGATTTAAGTCCGTAGAGCGGCGGAGATACTCAAGGCCCCTGGCCATGTCGCGGAACGCAAGAATGACCGAGTCCTCCACGGGCAAAGCGAGCCCTTGGGTCAGACTCCTTTGCCGCAGCTGGCCACCTGCCTTTTCCATCGATGCCGCCGAGAGATGGATGGTCCCGTACGTATTTCCGTAGCGGTTGTTGTAAAGGATGATGGCGCGCTGATCGTGCCAGCGATTGGAATATGCAAATACATTCTCGTCGACCGTTCCATGGTCCGTCCAGAAGTCGTAAAGGACGAAGTTGGCGCTCTCGGCGAAGAGCTTCCGGTTTTTCAAAAGCGGCGCGATGTCATGTTGATGGCGGGCAATCAGGCCGTCGTTTGGATGCTCGTCCATGCGCGCCCGCTTGAACTCCATGCCATAGCGCTCCGTGAAACCCTCGATCTGTCCATGGCCAAACATCGGCAGACCGGGCAGGGTAGCCAGCATCGTGCACACGCCAAAATATTTGTCTCCGGTGCCAAACTGGTCGATAGCGGTGCGCTCGTCCGGATTGCTCATGAAGTTTACGTAGCGCTTCATGATGTCCGGGTCGAACTCGATCGTCTTCTTTAGATACGACCGGTATTTTGCATTCTCTTCATCGCGCAGCATGTTCATGAACGCGCTGTTATACACGCGATGCATGCCCAGGGTTCGAACGAAGTAGCCCTCAAGCAGCCAGAAGGCCTCCGCCAGCAGGAGCGTTCCCGGAACCTCGGCTGCGACCCGATCGACAACCTCACGCCAGAACTCATGCGGCATGAGAGCGTCAAATTCCTCCTGCGACATTGCATTCTCGGCCCGCGATGGAATCGAGCCGCCGGCGCCAGGCAGCGGAAACCACAGGCGCTGAACATGGCGTTTGGCCAGCACCATCGCAGCGTCAAAGCGGATGATGGAAAATTGCCGGGCAACGTGCAGAATGGTCTGAATAACATGCTCTCGTACATGCTGCTTGGAGTAGTCGAGCTGCGCGGTGTCATTCCAGGCAAATGTCGTTCCGTCGTTGCCGTGGTAGATGTAGCGTGTCGTTCCATCGCGGTGATGACGCATGCGAAAGACGACAGCGGCGTCGGTCTGGTCGTAGTAATGGTCCTCGATTTTGATCTCGACGCGGCTGTCGGGCGAAAGGTCAGGACCGGTGAAGCTGTACACCGGGAACGGGCTCTCCCGCCGCGAAATGAACCAGTCGGGATGGTCGATAACCCATGGCGAGTCGATTCCCATGTGGTTGGGCACCATGTCGCTCGCCAGCCTGATGCCCACAGCAGAGGCCCGATCCCGCAAAGTCGCGTATGCGCCCGGACCGCCAAGGTCTTCGGCAATGTGATACTCCTTGAGCGAATAGGCAGACGCCACCGCATCACCATGGCCCCGCAGGCGTTTGATCGTCCGCGAAGCGATGCTGCGTTCCCACAACCCAATGAGCCACAGCCCGGTGATGCCCCTGTCGGCAAGAAGCCTTAGCTCCTCTTCGGGAATTTGATCCAGACGGTGAATGTGCCGTCCGTACTTCTTCGATAACTGCTCCAGCCACACATAGGTACTCTTTGCGATCAGCACGACATTGGGCATCCAGGCCTGATCGGCGCTGAATGCCTCGTACTCATGCAGAGGCGCCTGGTAATCGGCCGCGTAGCGGCGCGGACCGGCGAAATCCTCATCGAACCCGACGAACTCATCCCCCACGAAGCCGACGGCTCCCCATCCGGGTGCACCGTGACGAAACCAGTCGGGTCCCGGCGGGTGAAAGCGCAACCAGATCGCAATATCTTCTTCACGTAGAACATCGATCGCCAGCAGCAGGCGGCGGAGGTCTTCACCCAGATACTTCGACCATTTCTCGCGGATGAAGTCGAGCTGTCCTGTGAGCGAATCCGGAGAGGCAAGCATCGGCGCGCGCAACGCATCAAACAGGCTTCCTACCTCCGGAGCCAGCGGCGGCCGCGTGCCGAGGTAATCCGGCAGAGCCGCGGTCACTTCCTTATAGACCGTTCGCTGCTGCAGGTCTTTGTCCTCGAACAGTTCGCGAAACGCAGCAAAGGCCGGATTCAGGTTGGCCAGCCACAACAGCATGAGTTCTTCGAGCGCGGCTTCGCGGTTTGGCAATTCTTCGGTCGTACCGTTCAGCCATGCGATTGCCGTCAGTTCGCCTCGATAGACTGCCACATTGGGAAAGTGCTCGGCGAAGGTCAGTAGCAGCCGTTCCAGATTGGCTGGCTCTATCTTTGCCGCAAACCATCGGATCGCCTCTGAAAGTACCGCCGGATCGATTTCCTTCCGATAGCGGGCAGCCAGGGCATGATTGAGCTCGTCAATCAAACCCATGGCGAACAGAGCGCCTCCATTAATCGTTTTCGCCGGATCAGTTTCTGCCCCGCGAGCCTCGTTCAATTGGCTCGCCAGCTTCCGGCTGGCAGCAACATTGCCGAAGACTACATTCCCGGTGTAGCTGAACAGCAGTTCGTCGGTATTGAGTTTGTCTCTGACAGCTCGGGAGATATGAAATTCCATTGCAAAATGCTCCGGTCCAGCGTGATTACGGATCAACGAATCGCTTCGCCAATCCCAGGGACAGATGATGCTAGAGCAGTCGTGGCACTTTTGGCTTGTACAAAATTCGCTAGCGGCAACTGCGGCCCGAAACAGCAGGCCGCATAGCTATCAGATGCCTGAAAGAGGGGAGATAGTGCGCGGCGGCGACAGGCCATTTCCCGAATCAGCACGGCCTCCTCAAGCCCGCTCGGGCGGCGCCGGGGCAAGCCGGAACGTCACCTGCTGCACGCCAAGAATAGGGTGCGTGCCCCGCAGTGTCACCGTGCCGGGTTGCTCTTTGGCCCGTATCCAGATCGCCCCCGTCCCTCCGATCAATGCGAACGGATTGTCGCCGATAATCTCCGCGGGGCCGTCGAGCTGAAAGATGATGGGATCGTTGGCGAACGGCCGAACCTGTCCGTACTCGTCATTGACGCGCAGCACAACGCGGGTCGTATCCGCTCCGTCAGCAAACAGCTCGGTATCGTCGGGCAGCAGCAGAAACTGCTGATCAATTCCCTTCCCGGAATACTTCTTGCTGATGACCAGCTTGCCGCCAATATAGCCGTCGATGCGCAGGTCGCCCCAGTCGCGCAGCTGCTCGCCGAGCGGCACAGAAAACGGCGCGTAACGCAGATGAGGAAACTGCTTGCGATCAGGGTCGCCCTCATTCACCAGGCGGTAACCGTTGCTGTCATCAACCCAGAACTTCAGGTGATCGCAGTTTGAGGAAACCAGGGCAACGGTGAAGCCGATCGACTCATCATTGCGCGCCCAGTGGAACGCCGGTTCGAGAACGATCTCCTCTTCCGGCTCGCATTGCGACTTGTAGAAGCCCGCGGCTGGCTTGGGCTCGCGGAAGATGTCGCTGACCCCGTGGTAGCAGATGCGGTCGCCGGATCCGAAGTTGGAATGTGTGTTGTAGTCGAAGGCGCACCAGCCGATGCCGCCTGCATACTGCGGATTGGAGGCAAGCTCATCGTGTACGCGCGCGTGGCGGATGGTGTGCTCCCGCAGCCTCTCCAGGCTGTCGATGGTCTTAGTCGGATAAGTGTGGCCGACGAACTCAGTATTCAGATACTTCGGGTGATTCGGAGGTTTGAGCGGCCAACCGAAATCATTCATGGTGAAGACATCTTCGAGAAACTCCGACTCCTGGAAGTAGCGGATGCCTCCGGTCTGGCGGCTCGGATCGAGCGAGTGAGCCATGGCGTTGGTGCGCACGTAAAAGTCATGGTTATCGCGCGACTCGTTGATGCGCACGCCCCACAAAATGACGGACGGATGGTTCCAATCGCGGCGAACCATGCGGCGCACATTGTCGACCGAGATGGCCTGCCACGCCAGATCGCCAATGTGCTGCCATCCGGGAATCTCCTCGAGAACGAGCAGGCCTATCTCATCGCAGGCATCGAGAAAGTGGCGTGACTGCGGATAATGCGACGTTCGGACAATGTTGCACTTGAGCTGATTACGCAGAATCAGGGCGTCGCGGCGCTGAACCCTGCCGGGCATCGCCTGCCCTACAAAGGGAAATGTTTGATGGCGATCGAGACCGCGCAGCTTGATGACCTTACCGTTCAGCGAAAATCCCTGGTCGGTAAAAGTCGCTTCGCGGAAGCCAAAACGGCGGGTATCTTCATCGACGACCTTGCCTTGCTCAAGCAGCCTCACACGCACCGTATAAAGTTGAGGGTGCTGCAGGTCCCAGAGGCGAATCTGCCCGAGATTGCTCAGCGTAACAGCCTGCAACGCCATCTCCTGCTGCGTCGGCGGCTTTGCGGCGACTTTCTGCGAGGCTTTGCTAACCACGCGATCGCCATCGAGTAACTCGACTTCAAGCGTGCGCGGAGTGCTCCACGAAGACGCGGGCCCGTCGAGAAAACAGCGGACCTCAAGACTTGGGTGATTGCTGAGCACGTCCTTCGGCATCGCAAAGAGGTTTTCGATGTAAGTGTCGGGGACGATGCGCAGCGCTACCTCGCGGTAGAGGCCGCCGAAGGTGAGGTAGTCGATCTCGTAGCCAAACGGCGGAATATCCGCGCGCTCCGTTGAATCGACATCGACGGCAAGTAGATTCTCTCCGTCCCAATTGACGTGCGGCGTAAGTTCAAAGGAAAACGGCGTGTAGCCGCCCTTGTATTCGCCGAGCTTCTGACCGTTGATCCACACAGTTGACGCTGTCATCACGCCTTCAAAGTCGACGAAAACACGGCGGCCCTTGGCTTCGGCAGGCAATTTGAAGGGGCGACGATAGAGAGAGACAAACTCGTACGACTTTTCGTCAAAGCTGTGCCAGGGCAGGCGACGGTTGGTGTGAGGCACCACGACGTGATCGAAACCGGAGTCGTCGAATGCGATTGCATGGCCGCCGTCCGCTACCTTCGGGTTGTAGCGCCAGTTGCGATTGATAGGCAGGACGAGGCGGCACTGTTGCGCGCCCCCCGGCTGATCCTCTGCCACCATAGCCAGCGACCTGGGCGCCAAAGCTGCGCCCGCAAGCATTGTTCCTGTCTGCACCAGAAAATCACGTCGATCCACGCCCTACTCCTCATCTGAAAATCCCGGCATCGGCTTCATCCGGACTAAAGTAACCGATTACACCAGCCATTTGACCTTATGGGCACGCGCAATCTGCTGTCAATCTACTTCCTGAACCCTGTCCCTGATAAAGGTGGCGCGCAACCTAACCGGCGGCCAGCGAGAGCAGCTGCCCGAGATCGATTGCCGAATTCGTTGCTGTGCCCCTAGGCAAAGACGGACTAATTGCGAACGCCTGGCTGTGGCCTTCAAACCACACCACGAACGAAGATTGCTCAAATCCCGGCAGCCGTTGCTGATTGATCCACTGATAGTAGGCGCCCATATCCGCATCAATCAGGGAGCCTGTGAAATCGAGCTCCGGATTGCTCTGGTTGCTCGTCAGCAGCTCATTCATAGGCCTCTGCCGTTGCCGGGGTGCGTAGCGCACCAATAAGGTGAGCGGCTGGGCCCGCCGCAGGGCCTCGCGTCCTGTCCACTGGGCAAATGTGGTGCTGAAGATCTGGGTTCCCGAGCCCTCCGTGAACAGCTTGAGCTGAAAGCGGTCGAGTACCGGGTCTCCAGCCTTAACCATACCGAGGTCCGAGGGAGACAACTGTGCCAGATGTGTGCGCAGTTCCTCCGGGCCCATGCCGGGGCGTTTAATCTCCGCCTGAATATTTTTCAGCAGGGCGTCTCGTACAGGCTCCAGCGCCTGATACGACACGCACGTCAGCGACTGGCTGTGATCGGCTTCCTGCCCCCCATCGACATACCAGTGGCCATAAGGAACTGGATGTGCTTTTGCCCGGGCGGCGGCCGCCGTCAGCAGCAGCTCCAGTCCGTTGTCTGGCTTGATCTGCCCAAAATATGTGCCGTGCGGACGGAGGTTGCGAAACAGCTGCTCATCATAGGAAACAACGCCCTGCCCGATCACTGCAATCCCGAGTCTGCGCACAGAAACCGGTTCGGGCGGCGGCAGGCGATTCCCGTATGCAATCGCTGCCTCCCGAAACGCGTCAAGTTGGTGGGTGGTCCAAAGGTATGCTGACAGCTGTTCGACAAACTGGGCCGGCTGATTGACCCAATCGGAGTGTTCCAGCTTCGAGGACAGTGAAAACTGCGAGAACGCTAGAAACCACTCTCTGATTTGAGTGGGAGATAGGGAACTGAGGGTGTCGAATTCCCTGTCGATTGCCAAGCGCTCTGCCGGGAACTTGAAATCGTAGTCGATCACCTCCCGCAGCAGGCTCGGTTCGAAGCTGAGCGGAAGCTGTCGCAGTGCGCCCAGGTGGGTCACCGCCAGCTTCCTCGCTTCAGGAGGATACGCAGCAAATTGCTCGGCCGTGAGGTCACGTGGAAGCATATAACTAAACCAACTCTTTGATCGGCCTGCCCTGTGAAAGCGACGGAGAGAATCCCATCACCGCTCCAAGAGTAGGTACGAGATCAATCGATTGCATCGGGCGGTCATAGACCACGCCTTCCCGGACCCCCGCGCCGAGGGCCATCATCCAGGTGGTGCGCGAGGCCGCGTCACCCGTGCGATGATGCTGAAATCCGTTACCGCCGGCATCCTGATCGGCATCCCGTCCAAAATCCGGAAGAATAAAGAGCGTCGTATTGCCCGCGTATTCAGGCTCGCTTTGGACTGTCTTCCAGAGCTCCGCGCAGAGACGGTCCGTGCGTCGGATTCCATCAAGGTAGAGCGAGTAGGCTCCGGCGTGTGCGATATCGATATCGTGCATAGTGATCCAAAGAAGACTGGGAGACTGTTGCTGCATCAAACGCTTTGCAATATACATCGAGAGCTCGTCCGGGCTGGACACCGTCAGCGCATGCGCCTTAAAGTCATCGACCGAAAGCTTCAGGATCATTTCCAGCTGCTGCAACTCGAACTCGCCGCCCGCAAGCTGCGGCGTATATAGCGGCGTCTCGTAATTGTCACGCAGCAGATGCTCGTAGTCCGTATTCGTCCCCGAGGTTGCCGCATTCAGCAAATGTTTGGGCAGCACCACTCTCGCTCCCAGCCCCGGACCATAAGAACGGGAATCGCTTTCGCCGATCCGGTTGAACCCGTTGCTGGGCGCCACCACCCACGCGTCCGAGGGCGGACGATTCAGGTCCTTGCGAAAGTACTCGAAGACCGTGGGATGCTCTGGGGGGACTGCTGAAAAGTTATTGAGGGTTTCGTAGACTCCGGTTGCCAGGCTTGCGGTCGCAACGTAGTGGCCCAGGATCCCTTCATTCACCACTTGCGTAAAAAAGCTTGACTGAGGGATCAGTTCGCGGAGCATGTGCGGGATATTCTCCTGCCCCTCGGGCGCAAATGTCTCCTGGTCACGGGCGCCTCCTCCGAAGGTAATGACGATGACCTTCCGCTTCTTAGCTGCGCGCACTCCATGCACAAAGGGGCTGCCGCCTATCAGGGCGGTACCCAGGGCGACTCCCGCAGCGCTGCGCAGAAAGTCGCGCCTGCTCCGGCCAAGATGCCGGGCGATTTCCTGTGGAGTGGCTGTCCGCGCTGTCGGTAACACTGGCTCAGATTTCACTGTTTGCTTCACCATCATTTCATGCAGTCGCGGCAGCTCGAGAATCAGGGCTTCGCAGCAGGACCAGCCTTCGCGGAAATCACGAACTGCTGCACTTCCGCCCTTTCCTTGTCGACTTCGGCCATTTGTTGCGCCCTGAGTTGCTGGTAGACCTCGAATTCTTTCTGCGCCTGGTCTTTTTGCCCGACGTGAACATAATCCTGTCCCAGGCGGTAATGGGCGTCCGGAAGATTCGGATTCAGCTCCAGCGCCCGCAGATACTCGGGAATGGACTTTTCGTACTCGTGTTGATCAGCGTAGAGATTGCCTAATTGCACATGAGCTTCAGGCAGTTTCTCATCAAGCGTTATCGACTTCTTCAGCAGGGACTCGATCGTCTGAAGATCCAGGCTGGAGTCTTCGGTGCGCTTTCCCTTCCACAAACTGATCGCGTAATAATACTGGGCCAACGCATTGCCGGGCTGAAGCTCTGTGTAGCGCCGGAATCGCTGGATAACGTCTTCCGCCTGATTCGGCGAACTGTCATAGGCCTTGGAAAGAAACAGATAACAGCGAGCATCGGAGGGGTCCAGGTCGGCCGCCGTGAGCAGTGCCCTGACCGCTTCGTCGTACCTGCCCCGCGCATACAGCGCCATTCCCAGCCCTACCAGCAGCCGGGGCGAATCAGGGTAACGCTGAGTACCCTGCTGAAAGACAGTGATAGCCGGCTCGTATGTTCGATGGAGAAGAAACTCGCTCCCCCAATCAAAGAGGTTCTGCTCGCTCGGATCCATGTGCGCGGCGATCTCGAACTCTTTCGCAGCCGCCAGGTATTTCCCATCTTTCTCCTCAATCTGGGCGAGCAGGTTGTGCAGCTCCGCCGTGTTCTTTTGTTCCAGAAGACTTTGAACTAACCGCCTCGCCTTGGCAAGCTGCCCAGTGAGGAAATACGCCAGTGCCAAATCGTAGCCATTGTCGTACGAGGAGGAATTGATCCGCTGCGCTTGTTCGAGAAGAGGAGTCGCATCCGCGATCTTTCCGTTTTGTATATAGAACTCGCCCAGGTTGTGATTGGCGTCGTAGTCATGAGGTTCCAGTTCAAGCGCCTTCCGGAACTGTTCCCCGGCCAATTCAGCCTTTCCGGCATGTGAAAGGCTCGTCGCCAGATTCGTCCTGGCAGCTGCCGAATCCGGCTTCAATCGAACCGCTATCTCGAGGTGTTCCAGAGCTTTCGTGTCCTGCGACTGCGCTGCGTAGACCAGTCCCAAAAGCTCATGAACCTCGAAGCTCTTCGGTGCGCTGGGCAAAAGGTTCTCCAGTTGGAGAGCTGCCTCTGCGAAGTGTCCCGCGTTGTATTGCGCTACCGCCGCTTGGAACTGGCGATCCAGTTTTTGATTCTGGTCATCTCCCGCTGCCGTCAGCGTCGCGCAAATCAGAACAGCGAAGAGAATTACCAGCCGAAACCGAGGCTTCTTGCTCACAGTCCACCTATGTTGTCGCCGCGTGAGCGAAGCGCGATAGCATTTCTCCGATAGGTGAACGCCAAAGCCGACGGCCTCAAGTGGCCTTTTCCTTAAGAAAAGGTCACCTGGCACACCATACCAGAAGGCACATCAATCGGAGAAATGCCTTACGCAGAAAAACACCCCGGAAAGTCACCCGGTTGCGGTGACATGCCGGGGTGTTTTCATCTTAGCCTAGTAAAACAGCTTCAAAGCAAATTGTATCTGCCTCGGGTCAAACGGAGCATAGCGCGTTGAACCAATTTCGCCGAAGGCAGAGTTGTTGAAGTTGCCCGAGTTCGGAATCGAGATCACGCCGTTGCCGCCGAAATTGGGAGCATTGAACGTCGGATGGTTGAAGATGTTGAAGAACTCAGCCCGAAACTGCAGCGAGAAGCGTTCGGTAATCGGAATGTCCTTAAATGCCGAGAGGGTATACGTTTTGGATGGCGGTCCTGTAGTTATCGACGGACGGTAGCCCAGATAACCAAAGCCGGTCAGAGGTTCACATCCAGATGGTGAATCTACAAGCGGTTGATAGTTGTTTCCCAACTGGCAAGGCTGATTGAAGGCCTTCGGGTTGCCAAACCAACTCAGTTTTCCATTCGTGTCGGTATGCAATCCCAACTTCTGACTCTGCCCGGGGACACTCACATCGTTGCAGCCTGTACCCGCGGTCGTTGAGGTCGGGCAATTCAGACCGATCGGTTGGCCGCCCTGAAGGGCAACGATCCAGTTTAGCGCCCACCCTCCAACGACCGCATTTTCGGCCTTTCCTATGTCGTGCAGGTAAGGCTTGTTCTTGCCGAACGGCAGCTGGTATCCGCCACTGAAATGGACGACATTTGTGAGATTGAAATCGGCCAGCCCCCAATCTTGACGGATACCAAAGCCCGGTACCCATGGTGCGCGGGTCCCGTTCAGACTGCCGCCATTCAGCAAGTCGCCGGCGTCAGAAAAGGTCCTCGAATAGGTATACGTGAGGAGGAAATTGAGTCCGTTTGAAAGCTGCTGTTCAAGCTTGGTCTGCAGGCCATTGTAATTGCTGCTTCCTATCGTTTGTTGGTAACTCGCGCCTTCCCCGAAATCCGGGAAGGGGATTTCATTATTGGGGTAAGTATCGGTTAAACTGTGACCCGCCGGCCACAGCTTAAACGGCTCATTGTTGCCAATACCCTGTTGAAGATTGCTGGCGTCCGTCATCACGTACGCGATTTGTGCCGACAACGTGCGGGTGATCGCGTACTGGACAGTGAGGTTGGCGGTTACGGTGCGGGGTGTTACGTACTTGAACTGAAGTCCCTGAAGCCCGAGGCCGGAGGCGTTATAAATAGCAGGCGTAAACGTAAGGCACGAGAAGCCAGCCTCCAGGGTCGCGGTTCCACCCGGACCTGCCGTCGCGCACCCGGCATATGGAGTGTTGAGACTTACGGGTGCGACCACGCTGTCAACACCCTGTGGAACATAGTTGGAGTTGTACACGAAGGGATAATTCTCACCGACATTGGGTCCATATCCCTGATTCTCAAATGAGTTGTAGAAGAGACCCACCCCGCCGCGCAGCACAAGCTTCGGGCTTAGCTGATATGCGAAACCGAAGCGCGGCGCAAAATTGTGCTTTTGCACCTGCAGCAGCCCTTGGCCGTATTTGTTGGTCTCCTCAAGCGCAATTCCATCCTTAGCCAGCAAATCGATAAAGCCGTTGCCAGCAAGGGACGGGGTATTAGCGGTCGAAGACAAGGTCCGGTTGTCCTTTCCGGTCGCCGGGAGGATGTACACCGGACCGCCGTTCGGAGCGCCGGTTTGGACGAAGTTGGCCTGCCCGCCATTTGTCTCGTTAATCGGCCCAAAGTAGTCCCAACGCAGGCCGAGATTGAGAGTCAGCTTGGGACTCACCTTCCAGTCGTCCTGGAAGTACAACGCGAAGTAGTTCCTGGCATCGTAGGTCTTGCTGATGTTCGAGGAGCGTACCTCGTCAGAGCCTCCCGAGTAATCAACTCCGCCCGGAACAGGCGATCCATCGGGATATTGCGCCGTTTCCGGTTGCAGCAGCATTTGCGCGAAACCCGTGGTGCTGTTGTTGTTATTCGGAATATCCGTGAAGGTGCCGTTATAGTCGAATAGACCGCGTGACCAGGCCGGCTGCAGCGTCCCGAACTTTAAGTGCTGGTATTCCATGCCCATCTTGAAGCTGTGAGATCCGTAAATTTTTGAAAAGTCGTCAGTGATCTGGGTCGTCTGTGTGGTTTCGTCCGAAGGCAGGAAATTATTGCTGCCCAGGGTCGACAGGTTGCCAAACGTGAAATTGGGCAGCCCTCCGTTTTCAGGCGCCTGCGGGATACCCTGAATTCCAAATTGCGCCGGAATGCCGAGCTGGTTGCCCACGGGGCCGAATCGCGAGGTGTGCAGGTGGTCCCACCCGATACGCGCCACGTTGACCGTGCTAGACGTAAACAGATGGGTATACGCCGCCACACCCTGGAAAGATTTCGCAGTCTGGATGCCGTCCTGGAATGCGCCGCCGTCGGCGATGCCCCCAAACGGGCCCGGGATAAACTGCGGGTTATCTAGATAGCTGACCCTGACGAATAGCTGGTTTTTATCCGTGGGATCGAAGTCGGTCCGGACGTCAAAGCTGTTGCTATCCTGGGTCAGATTGGGACTGGATCCAAAATTTGAGGAAACCCCGGGACCGGTTGGCAGCGGGTAGAGATTCAGGAGCTTGACGGCGTTCGCATCTATCCTGTTGGCCGGAATCTGGTTCAGGCCAGGGCAGGTGGCGAGCGAAATGTTAGTGGCAGAGGTACAGGTGCTGAGGCCGAATGGATCGCGAACAAAGCCACCTGCAACTGCCCGCGTGGTCGCCGGATCCAGGACTGTGCCGACCGCTATCGATCGTCCCAGGGCGTCGGTGCGCGGCGCACTCGCGGCATTCGCGGTGATGAATTCGGCGAGATTGCTGTAACCGCTGTTGCGCTCCGTGACGGTCGGCACGCTGAGTCCAGATTGTGTATTGCCTTGCACGCGCCGAAAACCTTCATAATCACCGAAATAGAACCACTTATTCTTCATGACCGGGCCGCCGATGGAGGCTCCGAATTGGTTCCAGCGCAACTCTCCTTTTTTGATCCCAGAGTTGTCTTCAAACCAATCCGCGGCGTCGAGTACATCGTTGCGGAAGAATTCCCAGACCGCACCATGAATGTTGTTCGTGCCGGACTTGGTTGTGGCGTTGAGGACGGCGCCCGCGGCACGGCCCTGCTCGGCGCTGAAGTCCCCGGTCTGGACCTGGAATTCCGCGATCGCGTCCGGCGGAGGAAGAACAACAAAGTTCGTTCCGTTGAGAAAGTCGACGTTGTCGGAGTTGTTGTCAATGCCATCCAGAAGGTAGTTGTTCTGCGCGGGGCGCAGACCATTGGCAGAAAACGCACCGGAGTTGGCATTGCCTCGAGTATCCGCTTGCGGAGTGTTCACGCCGGCGCCCAGTTGCGCCAGGAACGTAAAGTTGCGCCCGTTCAAAGGCAGATTAACCACGCTCTGTCCGTTGATCACCTGCCCCGTCGACGCATCCTCGGTCTGCAGCTCCGGCGGTGCGGCGGTCACCTCAACAGTTTGAGTCGCGGAGCCTGGCTTCAGTTGAATGTTGGCCCGCACGTTCTCCGACACGTTCACTACCACATTCTCCTGGGTCGTCGTAGAAAAACCGGCAGCGGAGGCGGACACGGAGTAGCGGCCGATCCTTACGGGCGAGAATGTATACTCGCCGCCGCTGGTAGTAGTTGTCCCCAGAGTTAAGCCAATGTCCGCATTGAGGAGCGTCACTTTGGCATTCGGGACCACTGCACCGGTGGGATCCTGAACCACGCCGGTAATTGATCCTTGATCAACCTGGCCGAATGCGGACGGGCTTTGCACCAGAAGGAAGCACACACATGCAACGGTTATATAGCCGAAGAATCTAAACCAGCTGACGATTTTGCGATCAAGGCCCATCTGAATAACCTCCGTTTTTGTTTCGCCATCATCACTGATCTGTGGCGAAACTGGTCATGCTCTTTGCTATTGCATAAACGCTGACTCTATTTTGGTAACCGGTTACATGGCTTCGGAAATACAGATGCCGAGTAACCGGTTACATCACTGTCGGGAGGAAATTAGTACAGAAGAACCATCCTTGTCAACCAAAAGGTGGAGATGTTCGTAAATCTTTTGGTGCAACGGAAGTCTCCCGAGAGGTTTCTGCGATTAATTGGCCTGATTTGGGCTTGATCTGGCGCTGGTGCTAGCATGCAGACACCTTCTGCCAACCACACGGAACCCTTCAGGATGTCGCGTCCCAAAAACGAAACCCATCTTTTTTCCCGACGGACACTCCTCAAAGGCATGGGTTTGGCGCCCCTGCTCCTTCGTCCGGCGCCCTTCTATGGAGCGGCGTTCTTGTTCGGGCCACCGACGGTCTTCCCGAATCAGAACCCTGCTTTTCCTTTCTCCGATATTCGTCTGACTCCCCACTATCCGGCGAAATCCCCCCTGGAAGATGTCTTCCGCCTTGTCGCCCCGGGTTCCGATGGATACGTTACCGAGAGATATGCGTTTGAAATTGAGCTACTTCTCAAACAATGGAGCCAGGCCCTCAAGACATCGGTCCACGATCTTTCGGCCCTGGCGAAGTCGTTGGACCAATCGATCCAGGCTTCCCCGCTGGTACCGTCCAGGGAAAACACGCTGCGAACCGGAGACGGAATTGATGTAGTGAGAAGGAAGTTTGCAACCAATGTCGTTCCCGGACGGGAGCGATTTCTCCAGGAAATCAAGGTTTGGCTGGGGCCCGTCTCACGGGTGGAAACCGCGGAATTCGAAATTACCAGTATCGAAGAAACTGCGAGCGCCCCACTTGCGATTCAGCTGAACATCAGATACGACATCGTCGCCGTCTTGAACGATGAGCGGCGCCAGGAACGGGTTGGTTCCTGGCGCACCGAGTGGTCGCGCGACGAATCGGAGGCATGGACAGCGCGGAGGTGGGAGGCCGGCGAAGAAACCGTTTCCGTCGCTCATGGACCCACGTTCATCGACGTTACCCACCAGGCTCTCAGCGGAACGGAATCGTACACGAAGCAGATGCTTCACGGCTCCGATTATTGGCGTACGGTCCTCGATGGCGCGTGCGGTATCGATGTTTACGGCAACAATGGTGTGGCGGCGGGTGACTTCGATGATGACGGATTCGATGATCTCTACGTTTGCCAGCCCGCGGGACTGCCGAACCGGCTTTACCGCAACCGCGGCGACGGGACCTTCGAAGACGTAACAGAAAAATCCGGCGTTGGCGTACTCGACAATACCGCCTGCGCCTTATTCGCCGATTTCGAAAACAAAGGTTGTCAGGACCTGCTTGTTGTTTGCGGAAGCGGTCCCCTGCTTTTCCTGAATCAAGGGAATGGAACCTTCTCGATCAAGCGAGATGCTTTCAGGTTTGAACGGTCTCCGCAGGGGACGTTCACGCATGCGGCCGTAGCCGACTACGATCGCGATGGACGCCTCGATGTCTACTTCTGCCTCTATGCCTACTATCTTGGCCTCGACCAGTATCACTATCCGGTGCCCTATTTCGATTCCCGGAACGGCCCAGCAAATTTTCTCCTGCGCAACGAAGGCAACGCCACTTTTGTAGACAGAACGGAAGCGGCAGGATTGAATGCCGAGAACGACCGCTACAGTTTCGCCTGCGCCTGGGGCGACTACGCGGGCAACGGCCTGCCCGATCTCTGCGTGGCCAACGATTTCGGACGCAGCAACCTATACCGCAATAACGGTGACGGCACGTTCACCGCTGTCTCTGGCGAAGCCCGCGTCGACGATGTGGGAGCCGGAATGAGCGCATGCTGGTCCGATTTCGACAACGACGGCAATCAGGACATCTACGTCGCCAACATGTGGTCAGCCGCGGGCCAGCGAGTTTCGCAGCAACAGCGCTTTCATGAAAAAGCTCCCCAGGATATCCGCGCACTTTACCGGAAGCATGCGCGAGGCAACGCGCTCTATCGAAACCACGGGAATGGGAGGTTTCAAAACGTAAGCCAGCAGGCCGGAGTCGAGATGGGTCGCTGGTCCTGGTCCTCAGATTTCTGGGATTTCGATCATGATGGCTACCCTGATCTCTACGTCGCCAATGGATACATTTCCGCGCCCGACCGAAACGACATAGAGCAAGGCGACCTCTCAAGCTTTTTCTGGCGGCAGGTGGTCGCAAAATCGCCCGAGAACGCTACACCCTCTTTGGCTTACGAGCATGGTTGGAATGCCATTAACGAATTGATCCGGTCGGATCACTCCTGGAACGGCTATGAGAGAAATGTCATGTTCGCAAACAACCGCGACGGCACGTTCTCCGAGGCTTCGGGCGTCGTGGGTTTGGACTTCCCCGAGGACAGCCGCTCCTTTGTTCTCGCCGATCTCGATCATGACGGACGCCTGGAAGTCATCCTGAAAAACCGGAACGCCCCCCAGCTGCGCGTCCTGCACAACGCGATGAAAGACCTTGGCGATTCGATCGCCTTCCGCTTGCGTGGACAAAAGAGCAATCGCGACGCCATTGGAGCTGCCATCACCGTCGAAGCGGGCGCTCTCCGCCAGACGAAGTATCTGCAGGCAGGATCCGGGTTTCTGGCCCAGCATTCCAAGGAAATATTTTTTGGAGTCGGAAAGCCGGAAGGAGCCGTACAAGCCACGATCCTCTGGCCAAGCGGGCTCTCTCAGAAATTCGAAGGCCTACCGGTAAATCACCGGATCGAAATCGAGGAAGGCTCCGCTACATTTGCGGCCAAACCCTTCGCGGCGTTACCCCCGGCGTATGCGCAAACGGGAGCGCCGCCAACGCCCGAACCGTTGCCCTCCCAGGTGGAAACGTGGCTCATTGAACCCCTGAAGGCACCGGAGTTTTCCCTGCCCGACCTCTCGGGCAACGCGCGAGAACTCCGATCGTTTCGGGGCAGCTTCGTCCTGCTCAACTTCTGGGCGACAACAGTGCCGCTTTGTCATGACCAACTGAGACTTCTCCATCTGGATCGATTGGAGCTTGCCGCAAGCCAGCTGGAGATTCTCGCTGTTAACATCGACGACGCGAGCGCTCAGAATGCGCGCTTGTTCGCGGCGCATGAAAAACTTTCTTTCCCCGTACTGATTGCGACGGACGACGTAGCAGGCATTTATAACATCGTCTACCGGTATCTCTTCGACCGTCGTCGAGACCTCGCAATCCCCACCTCTTTCCTGCTTGACAAAGAGGGCATGATCGTCAAGGTCTACCAAGGTCAGATCAATCCACAGCGCCTTCTGGACGATGTGAAGTCCATCCCAACGACGGCGGCCGATCGCGTGCAAAAAGCGATTGCGTTGGGGGGTGTAGTTTACCAGGGCACATTTCAGCGCAACGACTTTACCTACGGCGTCGCCATGTTCCAGCATGGTTACCTGGATCAGGCCGCGGAGTCCTTTCAAGAGGTCGTCACAGCGAAGCCCGACGACCCCGAGGCGTACTACAACCTGGGCACTCTCAATCTGCGAAGAAATGATTTTCAGCAGGCCCGCCGCTATCTCGAACAGACGGTAAAGCTGCGGCCGAACTACCCGGAGGCATGGAACAATCTTGGGATGATAGCCGCCCAGGAAGGCCGTCCCGAGGAAGCTGTGCAGGACTTTCAGCAGTCGCTGAGCCTGAGACCCGGCTACGCCATCGCGCTCCTGAACCTGGGTAACGTCTACCGCCGGCAGGGATCTTTTGAGAAGGCGCAGGAAAGCTTGACTCATGCGTTCGAACTTCAACCCGACGACCCTGAAGTCAATTACAGCCTTGGCATGCTCTACGCCCAGCACGACCAGGCACAGCAAGCTTCGGAATACCTGCAGAAAGCGATTGAGCTGCGTCCCATCTATCCCGAGGCCCTGAACAACCTTGGCGTTCTCTACGTTCACGAGCGGGATTACTCGAAGGCGGAGGAACAATTCAGAACCTGCATGCGCCTTGCCCCAGCCTTTGATCAGTCCTACATCAATCTTGCCCGCCTCTTCGCGATGCAAGGCGATAAAGAAAAAGCCAGAGAAGCGGTGCAGGAACTGCTGCGTATTCAACCGCAGAATGCGGGGGCGAGGCAGGCACTCGAAATGCTACAATGAGCGCCTTGATGGGCTCTGGAAGCGGCGTCGGGAGAATGGTAAGTCACACCTGTATTCTCACCGCGTTTGTGTTTCTTTCTCTTTGCCAGGCGCACGCCGCCCAGCACCAATCCTCCCAGCAATCCTCAATGGCCTCCGCAAACTATCAGCCAATCGAAGCGCTGGTTCAGCAGGGTCGTCTTGAGGAAGCCAAGGCAAAAATACAGGACGACCTCCGGCGGAATCCTTCCGTAGACGGTTACAACCTGCTGGGGATTATCGAAAGCGACGAACAGGACTACGCGGACGCCCTTGAAGCATTCCAGCACGCTTTAAGGCTTGCCCCCAACTCCGCCGAGACTCACAACAATCTTGGAAATGTCTACGTGGCCCAGAAGAAAATTGAGCTGGCCGAGAAAGAGTTCCGTACTGTTCTGCGTCTCGAGCCCCAGAATCGGGATGCAAACTACAACCTGGGTGTGCTCCTCATGGCCAGAGGATCGCCTGCGGAAGCTATTCCGCACTTTGAACTCGTGCGTCCGGCAAATCTCGCGACGACGTTCAATCTGATCCACGCTTACTTTCAGAGCAAACGCGCTGCGGAAGCTTTGCGGCTGGCGACGGAGCTTTCCGCACAGAATAAGAACGACGTCCAGGTGCATTTCTCACTTGGTGCATTGCTCGCGTCTGAGAAGCAGTACAAGGGCGCCCAGGTTGAGCTCGAAAAGGCAGACGCCTTACAGCCGGGAACCTTCGAGATTCTTTATAACCTTGGACAAACCTATCTTCGCAACGGCGAATATCCCAAGGCAGACCTCGCATTGACCCGGGCACTCAAATTGAAACCCGAGTCCCCCGAGACTCTCTATTTATTGGCGCAGGTCTACAAAGATGAGTCGCGACCTCTGGACGCTCTCGATCTGCTCGTTCGCGCGCAAAAGATAGCGCCGGAGAATCCCGACATCCTCTTCCTCATGGCCCAGGTCAGCATCTCTCAAAACTATTTCGAGGACGCGATACCGCTCCTGGAATCGGGCCTAAAGATCGCCCCGCTGCGGCCCGATCTGCTTGCCACCCTGGGCGAGAGCTATTTCATGTCCGGCAAGACAGAGAGGGCCATCGAAGAGTTTAAGAAACTGATCGAAGTCGATCCTTCGGCGCGTTCGTACGCCTACTTGGGACTTTCTTACCGGGATCTGGGACGCTTCGACGAGGCGAAGCAGTATTTTCAGCAAGGTCTCAAGTTGGATCCTCGCAACAGCTCCTGCCTGTTCAACCTGGGTTTTATCGCCGAGCGGCAGGGAGATTCCGCAGGCGCCGAAGTCATGTTTCAGGAAGTATTGCGCACAAATCCGGACTATCCCGACGCGCTGCTGGAGCTGGCCAATCTCCGAATCGTGAGCAAGAAGCTGCCCGAGGCGGCGGAACTGCTCAGGAGATATGTTCGGGTCAGCCGCAACCCCGCTACCGGATACTACAAGCTCGCGATGGTGGAGAGAAGTATGCACGATTCGGCCGCCGCCGATCGAGACCTGAACGTATTTCAGACGCTCTCCAAAAATTCCGCCGCCGGTCCATTGCCCTACGAGCACCTTTTCGACTACCTGGATAATCGCTCAAAGCTCGCGCCTCAAGCCCGGGAGCAACTGGACATAACTGAGCTCACCGATGAGACCAGGAAGCATCCCGATCAGCCTGAGAATCTATACCTGTTGGCTGAGGCTTATCTGAAATCTGGAAAAGTGGACGAGGCCAGAAGCACCATCGCGCAGCTCGACAAGATAAGCTCAATCGATTATCGGACCCTGACTGGAGTGGGTGTATTGTTCGCCCGTTATCACTACTATGACGACGCCATCGTGCACTTCCAGGCTGCGTTGCAGGCGAATCCAGGCTCAGACGAAGTAAAGTTCGACCTTGCGGACGCTTACTTCCGGAAGCGTCTTTATCCCCAGGCGCTCGAAGCCGCCGAGCAGGTTTCAGAAGGTGGCCGCAAAGACGATGCCTATCTGGCTTTGCTCGGAGATATTTACGCGCATCTTGGTAACACCGCCCGCGCAAAAGAGATTTATCAGAACGCCATAAGCCGGAATCCGGATAATGATCAGGACTATCTCGCGCTTGCGCTCCTTGAGTTTCGGCAGAATGACATCGCCGACGCCAAGCAGACGCTACTGAAAGGTCAGGCCCGCATCCCAGGCTCCGGCAAAATTTTTTGGGGCTTGGGAATCGCGTCCGCCCTGGAGGGAAACACCGCAGAAGCTGCTCAGCAATTCGAGCGCGCCGTCGATATGCTCCCGGAGTGGCCCGGCAGCTATTCAACCCTGGGTGTCTTCTACTATCAAACTGGGCAGATCGACAAAGCCAGAGAAGTTCTGAATCGATTCAAGAGCAGCAATGCAAAGGGTGGCCTGGACGTGAACCGGATTGAACAAACCCTGGCACAGGCTCCCCAGACGGCAGCCGCGGGCAATGAACCGATGACTCTGGCCAGCAGACAGCAATTGCTTCAAATCGCTCTATCCCTCGCAGACAGGACCCTCTGACGACGGTGCAGCAATCCAAACACATCCATTGCTTCGCGCGTCGAATCTGTCACGGCGCGACCATCTTTCTGATGGGCATGGCCAGCCATTGGACGGCTTCCGCTCAACAGCCCGCGAAGGCGCCCGACGCCGCCATTCCGAGCCCTCCGATAACCGTTCGCTATACCGATATTCGCAAGGCCGCCGGCCTTAACTTCCTTCAGGACTCCACCGGAACCGACGAGAAGTACTATCTCGAGACCATGGGCACCGGTGTTGCTTGGATCGACTACGACCAGGACGGACTCATGGACCTCTACTTCGTCCAGTCTGCCGCCACCGACATATACAAGCCTCCTCGGCCATTGCGCTCAGCGCTCTATCACAACAACGGCGACGGCACGTTCACCGACGTCACCGAGAAAGCCGGCGTAGGTGGCGAAGGACATTATGGGCAGGGCGTTGCTGTAGGAGACTTCGACAACGACGGCTGGCCGGATCTTTACGTAACCGGTTATGGCCGCGCGATTCTCTACCACAACAATCACGACGGAACCTTCACCGACGTTACCGCCAAAGCCGGCGTCGCTGACGAAGGGGGATGGTCAACCAGCGCGGGATGGTTTGACTACGACAAAGACGGGTATCTCGACCTCGTGGTCACCAACTACATTGACTGGTCTCCGCAGAACAATCTATGGTGCGGAGAACGCAGGCCGGGCTATCGCTCCTACTGCAATCCAAACAACTACAAAGGCCAGAAAACGAAGCTTTATCACAACAACCATGACGGCACCTTCACCGACGTGAGCGACAAGTCAGGAGTCGGCAAGCCCGAGTCGAAAGGCATGGGGGTCGTCCTGGCCGATTTCAATAATGATGGCTGGCCGGACATCGCCATCGCCAACGATACCTGGCCGAATTTCCTCTTCCTAAATAATCACGATGGTACTTTCAAAGATGTCTCACTGATTTCCGGCATGGCAGTAAGCGAAGACGGGCACTACGAAGCAGGAATGGGCATCGACGCCGCGGATGTGGATGGTGACGGTCTGCTGGACGTTTACATCACCCATCTTGATTTCGAATTGAACCGCCTCTATCACAACAACGGAGACGAAACCTTCACCGACAACACCTTCGCCTCCGGAATCGGCAACAAGGCAATTCTGCTGAGCGGGATCGCCGCCAAGTTCATCGACTACGACAACGATGGCTGGGTCGACATCCTGCAATTAAACGGCGCCATGGTCGATAACGTGGCCCTCTATCACAGCGAAGTCTCTTACAAGGAGCCGCTGCTGATGTTCCGCAATCTCGGCAAAGGCCATTTCGATAAGGTCTCCGATTCTCTCGGTCCTGACTTCATCCGC
>Ga0207021_1032_pt1 | contig 38600 bp, 49 predicted proteins | sample Alteio_BWMinCont_49_FD_153496 | JGI IMG/M metagenome (GOLD analysis project Ga0207021, IMG submission 153496) | Enriched cells from forest soil in Barre Woods Harvard Forest LTER site, Petersham, Massachusetts, United States -... | ecosystem: Environmental > Terrestrial > Soil > Temperate forest >... | reverse complement strand
CTGAACGGACCGTCTTGCGCTGGATGCGGAAAGCGCCGAGGGATCCAGAACCGGCGAAGCGATGGGCGGCATTTCTGAATAACCATCGCGAAGCGATTGCTGCCATGGGCTTCTTCACCCTGCCGACGCTCACCTTCGGCGTGCTTTGCTGCTTCTTCGTCATTGCGCATGATCGACGGCGAATCCTTCACTGCAACGTGACCAAGCATCCGAGCAGTGCCTGGGTTATTCAGCAGTTGCGCAACGCATTTCCTTATGACTCGACACCCGGCTACCTCATCTTCGATCGCGGCGCGGGCTTCAATGAGGAAGCCGTCTTCACAGTGAAGAGTTTTGGCATCCAGCCAAAGCGGACCAGTTTTCGAAGTCCATGGCAGAATGGTGTCGCCGAGCGTTGGGTTGGCAACTGCCGCCGGGATCTCCTTGACCACGTGATCGTTGTGAATGAACGGCATCTGAAACGCCTGCTGAACGAATACGTCAGCTACTACCAGGAAGATCGAACGCATCTTGCATTGGATAAGCAAACTCCTGCGGGGCGTGTACCCGCCAAGAACGGCGGTGTGGGTGGCAGGATCCTCTCTACGTCCAAACTTGGCGGCCTGCATCACCGCTACGACCTGGCCGCTTGAACTTTGGCTTTGATATTTCTGATCCGAATGAAATAGAGCGGTAGAAGTGTGCCCGCTAGCTCATCCGGAGCCCTCGACACAGCTTTCTGTGACTATCCGCTGTCATCGATCAGCCATTTTGGGCCGAGAAGTACTGTCAATGCTGTCCTTAACTTCATGACCAAGCCCATCTTGAGCCGGATTGTATTTTGGCGTAAAGCGGCTGAGCGCGGTGGCTACAACATGCACCTTGAGGGACGACAGTCACTGGACCACGGGATCGAAAACGGACGCGGCGGCATCTGGCTGCTGCTTACCGAAAAACAATACGGGAAACTCAAGAAACGGTGACTTGACATTTTCCCGTGCCCTTCGTGCCAAGCGAAAGGGCGACTTCCCTTGCGGGACATCGCCCTCCCTTCCGAATTTTTCGAAGATCTGGTTCGGCTGCCAGATCACAACATTGTTCTCCCGGAATCCATTCCGGCTCCACGAACTCACGTCCGCGTTTCCTTCACTCTTCCGTGATCACATCCGCTGTAAGAGGTTCCTCAGATCCCGTCAGGAGCATCGTTTCCGATTTTCCCGATGGCCCTAGCCACTCTCTTCTTCAGGAAGATTGCTCTTCCGTTGAAGTGAATAGCAGCCGATGAGCGCCCCGGAATTCCGGGTGCGCAACGATTTTTCAGTGTGGGAATGCCTGTGTCTATTGTGGAAATGGCGGTCCAGCCGCCAATTCCGGGCTCAGCAGGCCGCAAGAGCCTCTCGCTCTTCCTGCCGAAGAGCATGCGCCGCAGCTTCTCAGCCACCAGCTTCAGACGGTGGTCCTGCGCTATCGAATTTACCTGGAGGATCGAGGTCTTTCTGCTAAAAGTGAGAATGACCCTGGGGTGAGCCGATTTATCTGCGCGAAGATGCTCCACTTGGCGCTGCCATGGCAGTAGATCAGCCGGTGGCCATGCGTTGCGATGACCGGCACGTAGGCATCGTCACCCACAGCGGCTAGGCGCTGCGGATCGCCGCCAATTGCCTTCATGCGCCAGAACGAAACCGATCCTTTGGCTTTCGCGAAATGCGTCTCGTAGACTGAATCAAGTTCCCGATAAGGACGGCGCAGAAGCCAATCATCAAGACATTGCCGCCAGGGAAAGGCACATGGAAGCGTTTGAACATCAGCCAGACGATCCCAATCCAAACAATCACGGCGAACGCTAAGCTGCCGTCGTCTACAAACAATCCGGTGACCTCCCGGAGAACAGCCTTTAGCGTTTGCATAGAATCCTCTCTCGAGTCATGCAAAGTGTGCGAACCGTCGGCAGACTGAAACCATAGCTCCAGCTAGAGCCAGATAACAAATAATAAGAGCAACAATGGACCAATCGGAACCTGGCCACTGCAGATTCATTCCTTCACCCACCCAAAAGGTTCCAAATGCCGAAAGCAGCACTCCGACGACGAACTTCAAAGCATTCTCAGGCACTCTAGAAAGCGGACGTTGAAGTATCAGGCCAAGAACCGTTACTACGATCAACGCCGCAAAAGCACCCACTCCGGCGGGTATCGACATCCCAGTTCCCCCGGCTCCAACGGCAATGACAATAAAGACGACCTCCGTGCCCTCAAGCATTGTGATGTTGAAGGTTGAGGCGAAGGCGACTTTGTCCCATGTGTCCGAGTTCGATCCGGTGTCCGAGTTCGATCCGGTTGAGCTTGCCAACGCAGTGTTCTTCTCGAATACAGTAACCTCATCGTGGAACGGTATCAGGGTGGCGGCCCTGAGAATAGCTTTACGCAGCCATCTCAGGCCAAACAAGACAAGCAAGATGCCAACCACGAGCTGAAGCGCGTGCAGCGGAGCCCGCAGAAGGGCCCGTCCCAATATCAAGACGATGACGAAAAGAATGCCGACCGCCGCAGCACAACCGGCCAGTGCAGACCTCCAGCCGCGAACGCTTCCCACGGCAAGGATTACGGTCAGCGCTTCGACACACTCTACGAGAGACGCGAGAAAGGATGCTCCAATGGACGTCCCCAGATGGGCCCAATTCGTTTCCACCGTTCCTCCTGCAGTACTCTGCGTCGATTCAGAACTTTGCGATCAACGTGACCTCACCTCACCGATTCACCACATCCATTTTCTTAGTGTCATTGTTGCTTTGACATGCCTACTAGATCACTCTCCGCGGTGTCGATTGAAGTCGTAGGAGATCTGAAATCCCTTGCCATTCGGGGTCTGGATCGAGGAAAAACGAAAGCCCGTCCATTCCGGCAGCCGCTGATGGAAAACGAGCCCCTCGATCAAATAGCCGAAGGTGCTTCCGACAATGACATCGGATGGGAAGTGCTGGCGGGCGAGCACGCGGGAAAACGAGACGGTCGTGGCCATGGAATAGACGATGAGTTTGGTTCGCCATCCCGGGTACTCGCCCGCGACGACGTGCGCGAAGGACCAAACGTTGATCGCGTGCTCGGAGGGCATGGAGGATGCTCCTGACTGTGATCGCCATTTTGGTATCCTCCAAATACCAATGATATTGGCTGTCGTTGAATCCGATCCGGGGATGTCAATTTCGGTGTTCCCGTTGGAAAACGATAGACAACCAATTCGTCACTCTCACCGCCAAACGAGTTTGCAGAGCGGCAAGGTTAAGAATCCCACATTGGGAACCATATCCTCTCCGCATCTCTCCCTGTCATCTTCGAATTCCCCCGGATGCCCTGGGCCCGCCATGTGTACCGTAGCTTGTGCTCCTCTAGCCAGTCACGTGCGATTTCTGTCAGCGCTTTCTCGCGGAACTGATACCAGCTTTGTTCAATGTCGAGCCGTCGAATCAGACTTCGGAACATTCGAAAGGCGCCCGCCCCATGAATGGCATCCAGCAGCTCTTGTCGGATGCGATCGTTGTCCTGACCTCGTGCGAATTCTTCCATAATGGACCACTCATGAATATCGAAACGGTCCGGCAACTGCCAGAAGCCGATCCCCGGAACGAGGGAGGTCATGCGTGTTGAGTTCATGGCACCGCATGAATTGAAGAGAGGAAATGATTTCCGCGTCACGATTGAAAAGGGGCTGCATGCCCGAGAATGCCTTGGCGGTAGCATCGCACTGCAAGAATCCGATTTGCACGAAGTGCAGGGGCGGCTGCCAGACGGGACGCCCGCGCGGGTCAATCTTCGCGTCACGCGCAGCACTGCACTTATTCTGCTGAAACTCCTTGCTCTCGACGACCGATACAGGAATGTCAGGGGGCCAGAACAAGCTGAGCACGACCGCGATGAAGCGAGAGTCCACGCATCCGACATCATCTCTATCTCTATTCTGAATGCAACCGTAGACATCGAGGCGTTTCGAGAAGCATTTTATAACCAATTCGCCGGAGAAGCCGCTCTGGGAATTGGTGTCACAGACCATCTGCGCAATTACTTCAGGGAAGATACCAGTCCTGGGATGCTGCTGTACGAGGAATCGCTGCGCTCGGGCGCTCTTGCTGACCGTAGCACCAGAGCTCAATTGGCAGCCGAACTACAGCGCGCCTTCCGCATGATGGCGGGGATTGCTCCGTCCGAAGCCTTTTCCGCACTGCGCTTCGCGATTGACGATATCTGCTATATCGATCAACGCCGGGCGCAAGCAGAAGATCTCCTCCGGGGCTTGGCGAATGCAGGAGTTTCCGTCAGTTCGGAGTTGGCGATCCAGTTCTTTCCGGGAGAGGTTTTCGGTGGTGCATATGATCGAGGCCAGGTTTTCCAGACCAGCGCATATGAGGAAATGCAGAAGCTAGGCGAAGGTGAAAGGGCGATTCTCGGGGGCTATTGGAAGATGCGATCCGCTGTGCTACTCAATGATGAAGAATCGAAATTGCGGTTTGGACAAATCATGGCGTAAGACCAGCCTTCACTCGGCATTTCTCGAGGATCGGTGTAGGCGCGAGGTATTTGAGAATGAGCATTGTCTTGTTTCACTGCGGCGGTGCGAGTGACTTTAGCCTTGACGAGGTCTCTGCGTCCGATCACCTCTTGCAATAACAAGCGGTAATCCAGAAGAAATCATAGACAGACCGAAGAGCCGTCCATAAAGGGCCGCTGTCGGTTGCTTTTTTCAGACCGATTCACGCACGATAAGGGGCGTTATCATGCGCGAAAAGAGCTATCTGTCCATCCCCTAAAACTCCGATCAAGCAGCATTTGTTCGGCGCTAGCGAAAGGCTACGGTTGCGGAGGAACAGGAAGCGGTGGCACCTCTGCTTCCTTGCGAATGGAGTAGCCCTCAGGCGGGTAGAAAAGCCCCGCATCCGGTTCGTCCCTTCTGATCTCCGTCATCTCCCACGTAACGATGCAATCGTGGGTCTTGACCGTCATCAAGAGGCTTTCGTGTAACGCGGGAGACCACCAGATCTCACCTTCTTTCGTGCCCTGCAGTCGTCCTTCGGCGTCGATCTCGGTGGTGACGGACCGAACGCCCACGGCCTCCAGGCCCTGGAGGATACGTTTGCCGAGTGGCGTTGTCGTCGTAGTTCTAGCCATGGTTCCTGACTCCTAGTGGACTATCTCCGGCTTTGGGTCTGTCATTCGGCTCGCGGGACTATCGTCTGTGCGGCTCACTTCTCTTGAATTGCAGTACACGACTGCTTCCCGAGCTTGCTCTCGGGCTACGGGTGCACTCCAGATGAATTGGCAATGGTGTACGGTGTCTACTGCCGTGATCTGACGAGGAAACCCGTCATACGCATCAGAATAGCCCGGTATCTCTGATGTCAGTTCCTCGGTCCGGAAACGTCCAGCAGTATCTCTCCACATCAGTGTCCTCTGGCGCGACGTCCCAATGGGCTTACCTTCGCTGTTGAGCACCGTCGTCGTCATTGTCATGGTGGCGGTGTATGGAGCGCCGGCGATCGGAGCTGTCGCCTGCATTCCGTTCTCCTTGGGATACCACCCTGCCGGGAATCGCGCAGAAGGCACCGCAATGTCTTTACCAAGCAGAGGCCTTGCACCTTGCCCAAGCGCAAGTAGTGAAGTCATCAAGAAACCTGTTGTAAACAGAGTCTTCATCATGATGTGCCGTCTCCTGCTCCCCTACCCCCCCACAAGCAGATTATCCAACATCGATAGGGTTCTTCCCGCTCTTTGGTTTCATAAGCCAAAGGGCTGGATCGTCGGCAAGAAGAAGCCGCAGGCGCCGCGGACGCTCGACTGTGCCATATTCGGGGTGTATGGGCTTGCAAAGATCGCTTCATCGGCTTTCGTTGATCTAGCTAAATAGTTGATTACAGGCGTGCTTTGATTCAATCTCCATAGGCTCCTCGCATCCGCGGCAAGCGCCTGCGGCTTCCTTCTCCCCAGAAACTTCAGGGAAGCAGGCTTAAGGGCAGGCAGGCGTCACTACGAGTCCGAAGGCGATGAGAAACGAAAGGCACTCGAGCTGGCCTTGGAACGGGCTCGCTATGAGGAGAAGCGTGCGCGTCGGCAGTTTGATGCTGTGGAGCCAGAAAATCGTCTCGTTGCCAGCGAGTTAGAAGCTCGCTGGAATAGCGCACTGGCTCAGGCTGCAGAGGCCGAGGCACGCTTCGTTGCGGCGGATAAAACTGCCGAGCCTCTCAGCGAGGAACAGAAGCAGCGACTATCCCTGTTGAGTGAAGATCTCTCCGCGTTGTGGAATCAGCCTGGAGCGCCCATCCCACTGAAGAAGCGCATTCTGCGGACAGTCCTGACAGAGATCATCGTCGATAATGAACCGGATCCCTCAACTCATCGCCTACGTCTGCACTGGGCTGGTGGAGTGCACTCGGAACTGCGTGTGGAGCGAAACAAGCCAGGACACCACCGTCACAGTGCGGATCGTTCGGTGATCGATCTGGTTCACGAGTTATCGAAGATATGCCAGGACAAGGTGATCGCGGCCATCTTGAATCGTCTCGGATACAAGACCGGTCAAGACAAAACTTGGAATGCATCTCGTGTGGCCGGACTGCGGGGATATCACAAGATCGCTCCCTTCCAAAGCCAAGATGACTGGGTGACACAAGAAGCGGCGGCGCGAGAGCTACAAGTAAGTAATACAGTAGTGAAGCGACTCATTCGACAACGCACCCTCCCAGCAAGACAGGTCGTGGAATACGCGCCATGGATCATCGAGAAAAGGACCTGTTGCTTCCGGAGGTGCAACAAGCGGTGAAAGCAGCACGTCGTGGTGCCCATAAACTTCCGCAAATTCCTTTCGCCCAAAGCCGATTGTCTTTAGAATGAATGGACTCTGAAAGGTGGTGTAGTATGCCCAAGCCTGCCCTCAGGCAATGCGGGGAGATGTGCTTTTTCGATGCCGGCCGCCCGCGCGGCGTTCTGGCAGGCGAACCAGACCATCTTGTCGTTAATTGGCACATCGGCTCGCGAGCCATCGATCACACCCGGAAACAGGAAAGTCTTCGGCCGCATCCATCGCCAGTAGCCGCGCAACTGTTCCAGAAGCGCCGGGCTGAGCGGTACATCGCGGTCGCGCCTTCCCTTCCGGGCGCTCCGTGACTCGCCCGCACTCCGGGAATATGCGCGTGCGGTTGGAATGCTTCCAGGAAATCTGTCATCCGGGAAGTGTTGGCCTTCTGCGGTTCGACTCAAATTGACAATAGCGGCCCAAATACCTGCTACGGTTTGGGCAAGGATTGGGAAAGGCTGAGCAGGTTTTGCGGAGGAACGTGAATCAAAACCCCGCGGGGGGCGTCGATGTCGGCGATGAGAAGAAATGCGATGGATACAAGAAACGGCAGAATCAGGAGCACTGCGCTTTTTACGTGACGGCCGCGCGCACCATATCCGAGCAGCAAATTGCACAAGATAGCAATCGCAATCATTAAACACCATGCTGCGGTTGGAATGCGGTTCCACCACGCGGCCTGAGTATATCCCTGCGAATTCAACACATCATTCATGCCCGCGACCGCGAGGGCCATCACCGGTGTTGGCTGAGCCAAAGCCTGATTCTGAACCGCGGTCCACATCTCTGTCTGCAGTTGACCAGCATCCGCATTGATCTTTTGCAGTTCGGTCTGATCACGGGTCCGATAGAACAAAACCCGCAAATCTAGATATTTTGCCAGCTGGGCCCGCACCTGAGCAGCATCGGACGCAGGCAACAGTCCTGTACGGACATATTCCGTCCCGATTGCCTGCGCCTCTCCCTCCTCATAGTTCCTGCGTTGGTCATAGCGGCCGATCGCCATTGAGAAGCTGAAGCCGATAATCAAGCCAAGCAGGGTGAGGGAAGCGGCCTGCACGAAGCCAAAGTCTTCGCGCTCTTCGCCGACCAAGGGCAGTTGGTTGCGCAACTTAGTCCCAACAATCGCCGAGAACCACAGGATTAATAGCGAGATCGGAAAGAACAGGATTGGATAGTTGAACATAGCATCCCTCCCGGGAGTCAGGTTAAGTCTACGGTGAGTAAGGCCGCCCCTTTAAACGATTCCAAACGGCGCTCGGTGTACGCGGGAATGGCAGGTCATGTGTCCAATGAACTGATCGCAGCCCGCTGTAGCGACGACATGGATCATCTTGAGACAAACATCTGTCACTTCTGCCAGTAGCCGCGGCGGCACGGAGTTTATAGACTGTTACCGTCGCTGTCGCAAGCGAGACGGAGCGCCAGTCTGGCTCCTCGCCGCTTTCATGGCATTCGAGACCATCTCAGAAGGCGCCGGCTAGGTTTCTGACGCTATTGATCGACAGCCAGGATATTGCGGAAAGGAAAGTATATGAAGATGAGATATCTGGTACTGCTGCCATTGCTTGCAGCAGCCACCTTGCCACCGCCACTAACCCGAGCACAAGTACCTGTTTTCGCAATTACGCCGGTCCATTCAAAAGCGACAAGTACAGGGCTAGATAATCGCGGGCCGCTAGCCTTGGGGCATCTCATGGACTGGCCAACTTCCTTGAAAACGGGATTTTGAGCAACTTCGCTGCTCGACATCCATTCCGTAGTTACCGCAAATGTGACATCACCGGCATTTCGGGAATACTTCCTATTTGTCCGAGGACTCGGCGAGTGATTTTCATAGTAATCTCCGGATAATTCTTCATAAGAATTGGCTTCTGTGCGGCTGAGCTGCCAGGAGCCCCACTGATGCCCTGCTGTGCGGGCAGCAAGATCATGACTTAGACCTAGCTGCCGCAATCGAGTGTAGAATCCCAACCGGCTTATAATGCCGGCATGCCCCGTCGAGTTGCGCGGGTCGTAATTTTCGCCGCCGCTTGTCAGTTGGCTGAAAAGCCGCATGTTATCGCGCGGCTTCTGACCATGCAGCGATCGTGTTCGGGAGGACAGAATCGTGTGGTGGATCAGCTATCGGGGTGAATCGGGGCACGGCGTCGACAACATCGGCGTCTTCGAGGACGACGGCTCCCCGCGCAAGGTACATCCGCTGCTTCTCGATCCATCCCCGGCCGCGCATCCGCTACACATCGCGCGCGGCTTCGCATTGGTGGGCGACGACCTCTACATCGCGAACGCGTGGCGCAAGGATAGCCACATTGCGCTCTACCACCGGCACGGCGACACCTTCCGCTTCAAGGAGGTGCTCGCGAAGACCGAGCACGTTGCGGCGATGGTGCACCCCTTCGACGTGGAGCTGGGGGACGATGGTCGCATCTACGTCTCCTGCCAGGACACCAACACAGTGGTCTCGCTTGTGCCGGAGACGCGCAAACCCGCACCGGTGGCCGCACACCTCCGCAGGCACTATCCCAAGGGGAAGTTTCTCCCCGGCACGCTCGTCGCGTCCAGCCGGGGGAGCCTTCCCGAGTACGGTGACCGCACGCCGCTTGATGTGCCATCGCCTCTCGGCCTCAAGGTGGTGCTCGACAAGCGCGGCAAGCCACGGCACTCGGTACGCGGCATCGTCGTGCACCGGAAGCATCTGTACGTGGCGGACGAAGCCGGCGACGCAGTGAAGGTCTTCCATGTGCAGTCCGGGGAGTTGATGGCCCACATCACGGGGCGGGCGCTCGGGGCGCCCGTGCACCTGATCCTGCACGGCGAGACGCTCTACATCGGCGCCTCGGGCACCGGCAGCATCCTCGCGCTGGAACTAACGTCCACGCCGCCGAGTGGCAAGCTCAAGGCGCGCGTCGTGATCGACGGAAAGCTCGACGCCCCTTCCGGCTTCGCCGTCGGCCCGGACGGCGATCTTTACGTGGCCGAGAGGAAGAAGCAGCGGGTCCGGCGCTTTTCCTCCAAGGGGAAGAAAAAGGGGACGTTCATTGATGACCTTCCGGACATGCCGGAGTTCCTCGTCTATGTTCCCTGAGAAATCTCAAAGCGGTTACATTCTCTCCTCCTCGTAGGACGATGCCGACGATGGTACCGGTCTTTGGAGAACTCCATTCGCATTCCCAATATGACCGCGCCGGGCTGCGGTAGTTGTCGAAAGATCGCCGAGTCTCCAATTGTGACGGATAGGGGCGCTAACGTAAGCGTCAGCCTGTCGCGAACTGCCTGCACTGGCTCGGATGGCTGCGAGGGAATATCACACACCTCCTTACTTCGGAGCCTTCGGGGGACAGTGCGCGTCATAGATCGCCTGCATCCGCTTCAGCCTGAGGACTCCGTAGAACACCATAATCACCATGGCGATAACCAGGACTCCGCTGAACTGCCTTTCCAGCATGTACTTGCCCTCGCGATAAGCGACGTAACGGGCGATGATCAAGCAGAGAGTGCCGGTGTTGATGATCCAGTTCACCGCCTTCGGCACGACGAAGTGCAGCAAAGCCAGCGAGCTGATAAAGCATAAACGGCAGAATCGCTACCATCGGCAACAGCTCGGAAGCACCCAGCGCGACATCGACAGCGGCGGGCTCCCTGGCATGCAACAGTGCACTGTGTGCCAGTTCGTGGAAGAGCGCCGGTATCGCGGCTAAGAATGGCACCACGGCGAGCAGTTCAAGGACCAGGGACCCGCTCCAGGTGCTGACCTTCGACGAAGGATCGGCACCCGCACCCGAGGATTCCGTGCCAATATACAGTCCGCCGACGATGGCGGCTGCGCTGGACACATCAGCAATTCGACAGTGATTCCGAAGCTGGCCGGTTCACCGGCCTTGATCAACAGCAGGCCCATGAAACCGGGAAGGTAAAACATGATGCGCACCAGTCGCGCCCAAACGCGCACATCTCGTTCCGGTGGCAGAATCGGGAGCGGGCGTCCGTCGATTCCGATCGTTGCTCTATCTTTAGCCATTTGAGCGTCCTAAAAGTGCTGGAAATTGGCTTGACTACAACTTGGCCGACTTTCGATGCGTCATTCGCTGTTTTCAGTAGCCGTGCATCAGGCCTCCTTGGTCTTGGCAACGGACAGCATAGGCTTAGGTTTGCCAGACACGCAACTGTCTCTTGGAGGGAAACCTCAGCGGCCCGTGTTTGCTCTCCTTGGTCAGCATCCGCGGCCCAGACCTTCGAGACAACTCTGGGCTGATTCGCTCAAGAAGCACTTTGGAGTTGACCCGCTCATCGATGAATTCGGCCATCGCTTGAAATGGGTAAGGAGCCGACTCCCTGTTCAAATGTATTAATTTTCAATCTCGGAAGTACTCGCCGCGCTGCTCGTGGTCGCTGTTTCCGCACGCGCAAGAGTCCCCATCACGATCGTTTGGAAAGAATCATCCTCCGTATCCGGGGCTTCGTGGCTTCGTTCTGAGTTTTTGATTTTCCTAGAGATCAAGAACATCATGCCCTACAACAAGCGAAATGAGGCAGAACATCAAGGGTGAGCGCTCTGAATCCCATTATGCAATCTGACATTGGATGGCTTAAGTTCCGGTGGCTCCATTGTTTGGCCTAGCGGGACATTTTTTGCCGACGATACTGGCAAAAGTTCCAGTAGAAGGCACAATCATTCGCAGCATCAGTCGGTCAGCCTAGAAAAGATCTCAGGAGTAACCGGCAGTCAATTCGTTGGTGCGGCGCTATGAATTCGGCCACTGCTTGAACATTTTCTGGATCGCCTTCCCCACCAGCTGCTGATTCTTGTTGCCGTTGTTGTTGAGAGTGCCCTCACCTATGCCGCGCCACACAAGCGACTTCGCCTTAAGGTCGTATAGGCTCACTACCAAGGTGGCGTCGATATTCTGTTGCGGACTGAGTCCACCCATTCCACCGCCAAGGCCGCGCATGCCCCACGCGTTCCACGACGTCTGTTCCCGCTCGCCGCCGCTCGCGGTCAAAATCAAATCGGGATTCTGCGATTCGGTGACCTTCTGCAGACCCGTTTGCGACATTGCATTGTCGATATCCTGCTGTGCTACCTGGGCGAGGATCGAATTCTGGATCTGATTGGTGTTGTTCGAGCCCCACGCGTACGTGTGATACTGCGCAAAGCTCGCATCGTGGTTGTAGTTGACGGAAACCTGCTGCGCGCATAAAGGAATAGCCACCACGCACAGAACGCATGTCATAAGCAATCTCATTTTCATTTGCAATCCTCCGTAAGATGTTGTGCATCAAGATGACCCTTGTCCTCAGCTTTTCCGAAATGGCGTCGAGGCAATCGCGACTGCTGCTTCCGCTTTTATTCGGATCGAAATCTTTCTGTCCGTGTTATAGGGCGATCGCTACAACGTGGATAACGATGAAAGCGCGGGCAAGCGGCGCTCCAGTCGAATGAAGAAAGGTGAGCCGTGGCTCAAGACCACTCTAGTGCAATGCGCCTGGGCGGCCGCGCGCACCAAGGACAGCTACTTCCATGCTCAATACCACCGCCTGCGCAGCCGCCGTGGCCCCAAAAAAGCTATCGGAGCCGTAGCCTCCTCCTTGCTCACCACCGCCTACCATATGCTCAAGTCTGGAACCCTCTACCAGGATCTCAGCGCTAACCACTTCAACCATCGCGCTAAAGACAAGCAAGCCCTTCACCTCATTCACCGCTTAAAGAACTTGGGGTTCAACGTCCAAATCACGCCATCGCCAGCCTAATCGAAATTCTGTTTCTTTCTAGCCTCGATACACGACCGCAGTGAAGGGCGGGAATGGCTTTGTCTGTCTGGTGCAACGGCCATGGGCCGCCGCCACCGATTTTGCGGACTTCTGGAACCCCAAAGTTCGCGCCCCCATTTGCTTTAATCCGCCAGCCCGCAAGGACCTTTCTGCCCATCTTCCTGATGAAGACCAAACTAGTGCTGGCAGAAAAGTCAAAGACGGAGATGATCGAGGCGACTGATTCGGCATTCGATAAGAAGGATCTGCCCACTCTCGAGCCCGAGGCGATGTGCTACATGATGTCGAAACAACTGTATCTAAACGATGGTGCCAGGAACTGGCATCCACATGTCATGTTTCTTGTTGCGCGTGATGCCGGGAAAGGCTGGGGAGCCAATCTGCCCGCTCGCCGATTATAGCGGTCGATAACCCTGAAGCACGCGCGACCCTTTTCATGGTTTTGGCCGACGAATGGTCCGATGGGACCCCGGGGCCATCGATGGTGCACTGAGCAGCAATTCGCAACGAGTTGTGCATTCAGGTCAGATAGCTACCAGGAAGTCTTAGTGCTGTATCAGAAGCGCCCTCCGAGAGTGTGCAGATACGCCCTGTTGCGTGACGGGCGCTCCAGATACAGCACTAACTAGGACTTGTCATTCCGGATTACACCCGGCACTGAGCGGGCAGGTTCGGACTGGGCCAGCATGAACTGCAGTTCAGAAAAGGGCCTGACAGATGAACACAGCTAGAAGCGAGCAAACAAAGAGGTCGGAGATCATTGCGACCCATTCCTTGAGGTTTTTTCTCCTCTGTACAACGTGAACTAATCCGGCTAGCCCGTAATAAAGCCCTCCCGCAATACCAGCAGGCACGGTCCAATCGACACGGAACAGGCTGCAGATGCCGAGAGTTCCAAAGGTCAGGTTCGCGAATCCGATTTCGCGAACCAGCGGGAACGAGGCAGTATCGTCGATGCCAAAAATTTCCTGAGCGGTAAATCGTGGTTCGATGACTTGTCTCAGCCCCGCGATCATGAGCCTTATGCCCACCGCCCAGAACGTCCACCATCGACCCATTAAAGGGAGGACCGATAAATTTGAGTGATGGACGACAAAGTCAGTGCAGAGAGATGCGGACGGCAGGATGACAAGCAGGGAGATGATCATAAGGAGGTACATAGTTCTAATCTCCCGATGGGTCGCATTTAGCTCGATGAGCAATTCGCAACAGAAGGCCTGAAGCGAGGTGACCTACGGATATTGGTATCCGGAGAAAACTTCGCGTCTAGGCCAAAACCTGCGTCGAAATCCCTGCGACGCTAAGAAGTTGGTCCTAGCGCCCGTGCTGGTTCGCCGTGATGGCAGCCTGCTTCAACTCCTCATCCGCCTGTACGAGCAGGTCTTTGGCTCTTCCTGCATGGCCGCCAAGCTGATAGTCGTTATCTCGCTGTGCTTCGTCGATCCGCTGCCAGGCCGAAACGATGGACTGCTGTGCGGCCCGCAGATTGCCGTGCCGGTCACCGATGTTTACAACTGGAGTCTGTGCAAAGATCGCTCCGCTGCAACCCAGGACCAGACCTAGGGCCGTGCCGATAAGCATGTCTTTCTTGAAAACCATGATGACGTCTCCTTTGAGTAGGTAGGGATGATGGTTGCGGGCAGTCGCGAGTCACAACTGCCGCGACGGCACCGCGTTTATTCGGCCAGCATCTACGGATCGTAAGAACGTATCGCAGAAACGAAATCGTTAAGAACAACATTAGGAGAAGTGGTCGACGGAAAGAATAGAGGACACTACACAAACACCCATGTAGTTCCACACAGATTGATTAGGAGGGTCTGCCTACGCCATTCGAGCACGACGCCAAGCTTCCAAAACTGGGCGGTGCAGTAGGTTCTGGAAAACCAGCATTTCGTCGCCAGCCGCTCAGCTTCAAACCAGAATTTGTTTACGGAAGCCTAATCGACATCTCGGTAACGATGTCACTGCATCAAGGACTCACTCTTTGACGTTCCCGGCCCGAAAAATCTCTCTTGACGAAGCTATATATTAGTTGATATATATTTCGATCATGACCGAGACCCGGGCTCACTCCTTTCTTCCTCTCAAATCGCAGTGGTTCCACATCATGCTCTCGCTCGCCGGCGGAGAACAGCACGGATACGGCATTATGCAAGACGTCCTCGACCGTACCACCGGCAAAGTCCGCCTCTGGCCTGCCACGCTCTACGGTTCGATCAAGCGCCTTATTGAAGCCGACCTCATTGAGGAGTCAAGCAAACGCCCCGCGCCTGCGGAGGACGACGCGCGCCGCCGCTACTATCGCCTCACCTCGCTCGGCAAGCTCGTCCTCGACGCGGAGTGCGAACGACTCCAGGAATTAGTCCAGGCCATCAAGTCAACACGCGCAATGGTGACGGAACAGGGGTGACCCCATGAAGATCGCATGGCTCCTCTACAAGCGGCTGGCAGAAGCCTTCCCGCACGAATTCAAGCTCGCCTTTGGCGACGAGATGATGCAGGCCGGTGAAGATTCCATCGCCGAAGTCGCCAAACGCCACGGCACCGCAGGAGTCGCCCGGCTCATCGCCGACCTCGCGCTCCATTTGCCTCTCGAATACCTCAGCGAGATGCGTCGTGACATGAAGTACGCCGTCCGCGCACTCGCGAAATCGCCGGGCTACGCTCTGGTCGGCGTCGCCTCCATGGGACTCGGCATCGGCCTGACCACAAATGTCCACAACCAGGGCTGGGTCCTGCTCACGCGCACGCTGTCAGGCGTCGCGAATCCCAATCAGCTCGTCACCGCCGAAACTCCCACCTCCTACCCCTACATCGAGCGTTACCGCGACCAGAAGGATCTTTTTACCGGCGTTGCCGCCGTCCAGAACGGCGTGGAGTTCAATGTCGGCCTCCCCGGCCAGTCAGGCAAGCCCGACCGTGTATACGGACAGCTTGTCTCGCCCGACTACTTTTCTGTGCTCGGCATGGAGCCGCAGCACGGCCGTCTGCTCAGCGCTGACCTGGACAAAACCGGCAATGTTCCAGACGTCGTCATCAGCGATCGCTACTGGCGCAGCCGCTTCAACTCCGACCCTGACATCATCGGCCAGACGATTCGCCTCAACGGACAAAACGCGACCGTTGTCGGTGTTACACCCTCTAAATTTGACGGCGCACTCACCGTCAACCCCGTTGAGCTCTTCGTCCCCACCACCGTTCCGGCAACCGTAGCTCCGGAACTCGGCAATGACGCCCTTCACAACCGCGGCCTCAAATCCTTCCAGTTCCTCATGCGCCTTGCTCCCGGCGTCACCATCGACTCCGCCGAGTCAGCGCTCGACGGAATTAGCCGCCGCCTCGACAAAGACGATCCCCTCGCACCGCCCCAATTCGACAAAGCCAAGCGCCTTGTCCTCATGGGCGCGGGCACGCGCGTGCAGATTCCCCGCGAAATCCGCCCCAAATTCCTCGGCTTCTACATCGCGCTCATGGCCATCGTCACCGCCATCGCATGCCTCAATCTCGCCACCATGGCGCTGGCGCGCGGCACCAACCGCCGCAAAGAATTAGCCATCCGCCTCGGCGTCGGCGCCAGCCGCTTCCGTCTCATCCGGCAAATGGTCACTGAAGGCGTATTGCTTTCCCTCCTCGGCGGCGCTGCGGGATTCGCTCTCGCCTGGGCTCTCGCGGTCATCACCGCTCACACGCGCCTGCCCGCTGGCTCCCCCCTCAATCCCGATCTCCCGATCGACTGGCGGACAGCCCTCTTCGCTTTTTTCCTCGCTATCGTCTCCGGCATCGGCTTCAGCGTCCTTCCCGCCCTCCATGCCACCAAAACCGACATAGCCCCCGCGCTCAAGCAGGGCGCGGATCTTCAGCTTTCCGGCCACAAGCGCTTCGGACTCCGCAATGTTGCCATGGGTGCGCAGGTTGCCGGTTCGCTCCTGCTCCTACTCGTCACAGGATTCCTCGTCCTCGGTCTCGTCAAGAACAGCAGCATTCAAACCAACTTCAACCCGAAGACCATGGCCTTCCTCTTCGTCGATCCGGTACGTGACGGCTACACTCCCGAAGAGGCCCAGGCCTTTTTCGCGCGCCTGCCCGATCGACTGCGCAGCGATCGAGCCATCACCAGCTTCGCACTTGCAGCGCAGCCGCCTTATCTGCCCAGCGATGATGACGACTTCCATCTCACTGTCGACGATCCGCACCAGTCATCGCCCGTCCAGAAAGACTTCAGCAAACGAACCGTAGGCGCCGGCTTCTTTTCCGCTCTCAACCAGCCCCTCGTTGCCGGCCGTGAATTCGACGAGCGCGATCAGCGTCTCGACCGTAACCCAACCAGTGTCCCCGGGGCCGCCGCTACACGTCTGCCACTGGTGCTGAATCAAAAAGCCGCCCGCGCCCTCTTCGGCGGCGTCAATGCCATCGGCAAGCAACTCCGCGACGACCAGCATTCCTACGAAGTGGTCGGCATCGTCCCCGATATGAAAGACGCAGGCGGCATGACCACCGGCATCGCCTACCTTCCCCTCACGCGCCACGACTTCGCCACGACCCCAGGCGGCGGCATCGTCATCGTTGCGCGCGGCCATTCCGCTGAAGACGTAATCGGTGGCGTGCGCAGCGTCGTCGCTTCAATGGACCCCAATCTGACCCTCTTCAACGTGCAAACTCTCAGCGAGTACCTCGAACTGATCCGCGCCTCCATGAGCTCGGCCCTCCGCACCTTCGGCGGTATCGGCCTCTTCGGGTTAATCCTCTCCGCCATTGGACTCGCCGGCGTCACCGCATACGCGGTTGCGCAGCGGAGCAAGGAGATCGGCATCCGCATGGCTCTTGGCGCGCGTAAATCTCAGGTGCTCGCTCTAGTGCTCCGCGAAGGCGCAACCCTCGTCGCCGTCGGAACCGTCATTGGATTCCTGGGCTCAGTCGCCCTCGCCAAGGCCCTGTCCGTCATCACGACGGCATTCGCCGACGCTTTTTCTCTCGGAGTCGGCGATCCCCGTCTGCTTATCGGTGCTCCGCTGCTGCTCGCCGGCCTCGCGCTTCTCGCCTGCTACATTCCCGCGCAGAGTGCCATGGCCATCGATCCGCTGAAGGCCCTGCGTATGGAGTAGGGTGAGTCGAGGCACACGTGCTATGAACCTGCGCAGGACCTTTTTTCTTGCTTGGTGATGGGCAGCGCTTTCAGACTGAAATCAAAAGACTCTGGGAAGAAGGGGCATACACGAAGATCCTCTAGAAGACCATCCGTCGTCCGAACACCCGTTTTTTGATGAAGGATGAACTATCGGAAGCTACTGCGCATCTCTCCAGCCCCCAAAAAGAAGGATGTCTCATGCAATCTGTGTTGCCGAGACAATCTAGAGCCAACCAGTCGGCGGTACACATTCTGCAACGCTCTTTTAGTGTTTCCCCGAGGATCGGAGATAAGCCCTTGAGTCGACAGATTCTGCCCTGGGGGCTTTTGATGATCTATTTGATCCTCAGACGGGAATTTGAATCTGGACTAGCACTCCGCACATTCACCTGGAACGTGATTGCCTGGATCGCAGCATTCATGAGCTACGCAGCCCTACCCAACACAATGCCTCACGCCCGTGACGAAGACATTGCGGCGCGATCCCTACTGCTCGCCTGTGGAACCGTTGTTTCATTTGGGCTTTTTGGTTCGCTACAATTTCTGGGCTGGTCGCAGAGCATGCTGCGCGAAGGACAGACTGCGGGCCTTCAAGATGCTGGCGATCTTACCAGCTTTACTCGCGTTGACTTCACTTCTACTGAGTTCTGTCATCAGTCATCATTTGAGAGCAGCGTTTGGGCGGGAGAACGCCTCAATAGCGAGCATCGCCATTGAGGTCGGGCCTGCTGCAATTTTGACGGCTCTGATTATTGGACACTATATAAACAGGGGTCTGCGCACCGCATCAGGCGTTGGTGAGGATCACTCTCCTACCAGTCTGGACAGTTCCGCTGTCGCGGGGAGAATGGACTCATAAGACGGCTAGTTTACGTCGTTGCCTGAGGTGCCGAACAAGCCCGTCTACCCGTCTGAGTCTTCCTCAACGGGTCTGACAACGTATCGTCATTGATGACTGGCTGCATCGTTTGGGGCGCGTCACGTTGTAATCAGGAGTGAGTTCGAGAGCGGGTCCGTCAACGTTCCCGAGAGCTAGGCTTCGGCAATCTTCTGCTTGTCGGGTCGGCGTTGGTAGCGACCGCACATCGTCTAACGTTTCGCGGCCTTCTTACGCTGTGCCCATCTTTTCCGTTGGGCTTCTGCGATGCGTGCCCTACCCTCGGCACTCATAGCACCGCGTTTGCCTCCGCGCGTCCCGGTGCCAGAGAGCAGTTTGCGAACTTGTTGTAGTCGGGATATCTCGGCGTCAATGGCTTCAATTAGCGTCAGTAAGTACATGGGAGCAGTCTATGTAAACATTGCTCGGGACGAATGGCTCAAATGAACTAGAGGTTCAAGAGAGATTCGCGCGCGCGCGCAACGGCCTTGACGAGTCTCGCTAGCGTGCAAGCCGCTTCGTTCGATGCTGGGCGCAGCTGCAATCCTCGGTCTGCTCGGCTCACCGGTTCCGGCACCCTGACCCGCGCTTTGAACCGTTCGATATCTAAAGCGTTGCTATGTCTTCCACCCGAAACCACCGCACGTCAGAAACGGCAATGGCATCGACATACTGCCCGTTGCTTTCAAGAGCAGCCACCGCTCCTCTGAAGCCAAAAATATCCGCACCTGTTGTCCACTGCATCCCAGCCGTAGTCGAGGGATTGATGTCGTAGTAAAGCTCTTCGCTCACTTGTCCGAGTGTCGCTGACCGCTGGCCGGGATTATGTAAGAACACCTGATTGGTGTGGAGATTTATAAGTTGAAAAACGAACTCGACGGTCAAGTTTGGCATGTTGGCCAGATCAGGCGAAAGCGTGTAGACGATGACGAGACGTAGGTCGGGCTGAAGGGATTGAATAGACTCGCGCTCGCGCCTGTTGTTGCGTTAACGGTGTCAATACTGATCTGAACTGACGGCATATCACGTAACCCTCCCGGCTTTGCTGAGTTGGTTACAAATGATACGTGAGACGGAGATTCGCTATCTGGAATGCGATCAATATTGACAGTGGGAAAGCGACAACATACAGGCAAATATCCGAATCGTCGCCGTCGATATCAAATATGTCTTGATCGCCAGAAATGGCGATGTGCTAATTCATCTTTTCTGGAACCTTTCGAAACACACGATTGAAATCTCGTGCGCCAGTTCGACTGATTCATCAATCGCGTGACTCGTCGCAGATCGCTAGGCAACGATCGAGTACTCGCTCTGCACCATGCCGGTAGCGTAAGACCGCGTAGCTATGTGTTCGAATCGCATGTCATTCGATAGAGTTCCGAACAATGGAATTCCACTGCCGAGCAGTACCGGAATGCGCGTTATGATCAAGCGTTGGATCAGCCCTGCTTTCAAGAAGCCCTGTATCGTTATTCCACCATCGACATAGATATGTTTCATTCCTCGTTGTGTGAGCCGAGTGACAATCTCGTTTGGTGTTCCTGCCATCACTTCACATAGAGCGCCCTCAGGTACCTTTAGCTGCGATAAGGTTGTGCTGAGCACCACCACTGGCTTCTGCGCGTACGGCCAAGCGTCGAATTTCAATACCGTCTCAAGAGTCTTGCGGCCGATCACGAGGGCATCCACAGTGGCGATGAACTCGTCGTAGCCGTGAGGCTCTCCGCCGTTGACTGGGAGCCAGTCCAACGCCCCGTCCTTCCGAGCGATGAAACCGTCGAGGCTTGTCGCAATGAAAACAGTGGCTTTCAAATCACCCTCAAATTCACCTCAGTCTGAGGCAGACTCATGTTGGAATCGATAGAGCTTACTGCGGTCATCAATCGGCTGCCTCCGAGTCCTGTCATCGTTAACCAACGTATAAAGCCACCCACGAATCAGAGTTCCGCTGGCGTTGAACTCCGAGCGTCGTCACAAATCGAATCTCGCCAAATCCGACACTACTTCATCGGCGAAAAATCCGTCGGACGCATGTACGTCGAGTCTATTTTTTCCACCAGCTTGTCGGCCTGCTCGGATTTGATCACTTCTTGAAACTCCGTGTCGGCCATCATCGCGTCCCAGTCCTTGTTCGCTTCCTCTCGACTGGGATAAGCCGTGATATCGACGAATGTATTGTTCCAAGCGGGTGCATCCTCGGGTACCCAGTAACCCACAACCTTCAGATCGTGTTTGGCGAGTAGCCTTGAAGTCAAGTCGCGAAACCGTGACTCCAGCGCCGGCAGTTTGCCGGGAACAGCATGATAAACGCGAAGTTCGAAGACGCGGTTGCTATCGGCTTTCACCTGTTGTAGCTGGGCCAGTCTGACAGTCGCGAGCGATCCAGCGGCGAAGCAGACCAGACCGATGCCGAAAACGGTCCAACGGTTCAATTTCCAAAAGTTAGTTTTCATAGTTACCCTTCTGCGGCAAATCTCTAGTCCGCAATGGTCCCGATGGTCCCGGGCCCATTTACGTGACAGTTCCTTGTTGCTTTAGGCGCCCAAACAGTGTCGGCGGGATGATCACCGTCAGGGGACCGAGTGTGAGAAATCCAAACTGATACCACCACGGCACCGGTATGCTGCAAACCTTTACGTCGATCAAAATGGCAACCGTAATCGTGATCATCAGTGCCAGGAAAATCGTTGCGCCCCGGCGGATTCGTGCAGCGACGCAACCACCGATTACGGTTGTCGTGAGAAAGACGATCGGCGCAAGAACGACATGCGTCGACTGATCTGGGGCAACTAACTTCGAGATCATCCAGTCCGCAGCAAACTTCAGTGTTCCCATGAAGATGTACACGCCTATAGCGATGCTTATGCTGATGAGACAATCGCGGCTCCGAAGCAAGGACCAGACCGTGGGCGGTAAAGATCGACAGGCTTGACTCCAAAACCAGCGAGACGCGGTGAATCGCGAGGTGGACTCGATCCGAAGCGCGTATTCCTCGATCAGGTCGCCTAATGCGGCCTCTCGATACGGGTCCGGCAGAAGAGACTCGAGAAGCCAGCAAGCGAAAGTCGGCGGCGAACAGCGCCTCATATCGTCCCCCAGCGGCCTTTCAACCCAGCCGCCATGCTGCGAATAGTTTGATTGGATATCTGCAGCGCCCGTTTGCCTGCCGCCTCGACGCGAAAGAGTCGTTTTGCGCGGCCCCCGCGCTCCGGCGTCGGTTCGCCAGTGAATGAGCTGACATAGCCTTTTGCCTCGAGCCGCTCCAGAGTCGCGTACACGGCGCCGATAGAAAGATTGCGACCGGTACGTTCTTCAATCTCGCGTCGCACGATCATTCCATAAGCATTACCATCCAGACGCACAAGGGCAAGCAGGATTATGTGTTCCAGAGATCCAAGAAGTTCTCCCCGCTTCATTTCTTATGCAATATAGAACAAATAGGCGGAGAGAGCAAGGGCCGAAGGCTTGGTGCGCCCGAATTTGGGAAATGAGCCATATTGAACAGACTTCCAATGTTCTATGCGCTAAGGTGTCTCCGTTGCAGGACCAGCGGCGACCGAATTTTACTGGGAGGAACAATGAGTACAGCCGTGATGGTGGGACGGATTGCAGAGGTGTCGCCGTGTCCCAGCGCCAGAATTACCGGCATCGTTTATTTCCTTTATTTTCTGACGGCAGTCCTCGGCGAGTTCTTCCTTAAGGGGATGGTGGTAGATGGGGACGCCGCGGCTACAGCGAATAATCTCCTGGCTCACCAGCCTTTATTTCGGTTGGAGCTAGCGACCGGCCTCATCGCGACGGCGTGCTATATCGCGGTGACGGCGCTCTTCTATGGCTTGTTCAAGCCCGTGAACAGAAGCCTCTCTTTGCTCGCGGCGTTTTTCGGCCTGGTGGGATGCGCTATTACGGCTTTCGGTAGCCTCTTTCGACTTGCCCCCTTGGTCGTCTTAGGAGGCGCGCAGTACTTGAGCGTATTCAATGTGGAACAATTGCGAGCCCTGGCGTTGATGTTTCTCGAACTAAATACTCAGACTGCCAACATCTGCCTGGTACTTTTCGGATTCTATGACCTCCTGATCGGGTATCTCATCCTTAGGTCGGCCTTCCTGCCTCGAGTCCTGGGTGTGCTGATGGCGCTGGCCGGTTTGGGTTGGCTGACCTTCCTGTACCCGCCGCTCGCAAACTCTCTGTCTCCCTACGTTCTCGCGCTCGGCTTCCTCGCAGAACTATTGCTGATGCTGTGGCTCCTGGTGAAGGGGGTGAACGTTCAACGATGGAAGGAGCAAGCCAGCGCGGCATGAAAGCCGCGCTGGCTATCGCCGCTATCGGGAACCGGTCGAATTTGCCTGCGTTTGATTCAACGAATCGCGTAAAGGAGAAGCGAATATGAGCGCAGCAGTGATGATGCAGCGGATTGCAGAAGCATCGCCGCGATTCAAGGCCCGTATTGCCGGTGCCCTCTATTTGCTCAGCGTAATGACGGTAACATTCGCCGAGCTCTTCCTTCGCGGCAGGTTGAATGTCGCAGGGGGCCTCGTCGCGATCTCGGGCATGGTCGTTGTGACGCTGATCCTCTATGTCATCTTTAAGCCGGTGAACAGGATCCTCTCTTTGCTCGCGGCATTCTTCAGCCTCGTGGGGCTAAGCTTTGAGACTCTTCGATCGCAGCCTCAGGGCGTGAACATCGCCATTGTGTTTGCCGGATTCTATTGCCTCCTGATCGGCTACCTCATTTTCAGGTCGACCTTTCTGCCGCGAATGCTGGGCGGGCTCATGGTGATTGGCGGTTTGGGTTGGCTGACCTATGTGTCAAACCCGCTCGTAAACTTTCTGTCCCCCTACAATCTGGCCTGCGGCCTCCTCGGGGAAGCGTCGGTGTTTATGTGGCTCCTCGTGATGGGCGTGAACACTTCGAAGTGGCGAGAGAAAGCAAGCTTGGCGAATTAGCTGAACATAGCCGAGGTAGGCGGCGTGCCGCATCCCCAACGCCTTCATACCAGCGCTTCGAACGCGGTGATGATAATGTCTTCGGTTATCAGTTCCGGGGTTTGAAAATACGTGAAGAGCAAGCCTGTAGTCATCGCATCCAGTATGCGGACGAACTTCTCGGCTGACATAGGCAGTTCTTTCGCTGACACGACCTTCAGTAATTCCTTTGCCATGCGCCGATAGGTGACCGCGTTCTGTTTTGTCAGATGGGACCGCATCGGCTCGTGGGTCAGCGCGTATAGTTGAAATGCAGTCGCTGCGGCAGCCTGACTTCGACGAGCCTGTGCCTCTTTGGCTACCGTCTCGCCTAAAATGTGCAACTGTTCCTTGAGGCTGGCGCCGGGCTTCAATGGCGGGACAATTGGTTTCCAGCGCGACGCAATAAGGGCCAGAAAGAGCTCCTCCTTGTTCTTGAAGTTGCCGTAGACCGCGCCTCGGGTCATCCCGGCGCGTGCGGCGATCTCCTCGAGCGGTGCCCGGTCGTAACCCTTTTCGCCGATAATTGCCGCCGCCGCCGAGATGAGTTTCTCTCTTGTACGTGCGCGCTTGCCACCCCCGGCTCGATCGACCACATTCACCTCCGCTTGTCGCGCTATCCCGTTCATAGAATACATTCGTGTATTTTATACAACGATGTATTATTATATCTTTTCATGGGCTCAAGCTGGCAATGGGATCTGGTCATCGCGTTGTCGTCCGGTGTCGTACTTCTCACGGCGGGCTATATTTATGAGAAAGCTGCCGAATGGAAAGATAAGAAGGTCCATCCCGCGCCCGGACGGATCGTTGCCGTCGGAGACCACAAACTTCACTTGCTTTACAAGGCGAGCGTCGGCCCGACCATTGTTATTGAACAGGGGGCAGGTGAGCCATCGCGGCTTTGGTGGCGCGTCCAAGATAAAATCGCCGAGTTCGCCAGCGTTTGTACCTATGATCGAGCCGGTTACGGCTGGAGCGAGCCGGTTGCACCGGGACGCACAATTGCAGAACGCGCCGAAGAACTCCACACTCTGCTCACCAACGCGAGTATCCCAGGACCTTACATTCTGGTAGCGCACTCCTACGGCGGCTTCATTGTCCGATGCTTCGCCCGTAACCACCCAGATCAGACGGCAGGACTCGTACTCGTCGATACACCGGAAGAAACGGCGTTCTTCCGACGAGAGGTTCTCAATTTCTATTCCCGGCTCAGATTCATGAATTCGGCTGTTGAACTTGTGGCTCGTTTCGGCGTGTTGCGGCTGTTGGGTCACTTATTTCCACTGGACCATGTGGGATTCTCATTTGTGCGGCCGGCGGAGTATTCAGTGGCGGGAGATGATTTGGCCTCCTTGCAACTGGTAGAACCACCCATGGGAAATTTTGGAGGCGTGGGCAGTCTCGGGGATTTGCCGCTGGCGGTGATCACGCATGGCCAGGCTTTTCCGGGACCATTTTTCATTCTCGAGAAGGGCTGGAGTGATGGTCAAACGCGGTTGGCAGCGCTATCAACAAATAGTCTACTCATCCGGGCGAACAACAGTAACCACATGATCCAGGTTGATGAGCCCGAACTCGTCATGGATGCGATTCGTCGCGTCCATATAGCCGCCTGCAACAAGGTGCGGCTCGCTCGTGACGGACCTTCACAGGAGTTGTTGCCCGCAGGTTGACCCTAAGGGATGTGTTGCAACTTTCAGGGCTGCTGGCTGGTGACGTGAAAGAATCGCGAAATGATAACCCGATCCGCGATCTTCAAATGGCGACAGACCGAAGCCGGCCTCATACTCTGTGCGGTCCGGTGGTATCTTCGCTATTCTCTCTCGCGGCGCGATGTTGAGGAGCTGCTGGAGGAGCGCGGTCTCTATGTCGATCACACAACCGTCTGGCGTGGGTGCACGATTACGGCCCGGAGTTGGAGCAGCGACTGCGAAGGCATCTCAAGCCGACCAACAAGTCCTGTCGAGTGGACGAAACCTACGTTCGCGTGAAGGGTCCTTGGTGCTACCTGTATCGGGCCATCGATTCCAAGGGTGCCACCATCGATTTCTTGCTGTCAGCATTCCGTGACGCCGATGCTGCCAAGCGCCTGTTTCGCAAGGCGCTCGGCGATCGATCCCATCCTCAACCTCGAGTGATCAACACCGACCTGGCGCCGATTTACAGTTCCGCGATCCCTGACAGTAAGAAGGAAGGGACGCTGCGCAAGCGCTGTCGACACCGACCCGTGCAGTACTTGAACAACATTCTCGAACAGGATCATCGAGCCATCAAACGTCGCGTGAACGCCAAGCAGGGCTTCCGAGAATTCCAGGCGGCTCGGCGAACGATTCAAGGCTACGAAGCAGTCCACATGATCCGCAAGGGGCAAGTTCGATGGGTGGCAGGAGATGATCTTCTTCGGCAGATTCAGTTCATCGACAGTCTTTTCGATTTGGCAGCCTAAGAACGCACGTCAGACGCTCGGCGACAAACTTGTCTGCCCTTGAAACTTGCAACACTACCGACAATCCTATGGTGGATTTTGTCGTCCATCCATCGATGGGTCAGTGGTCACCGCGAGAAGACTCCTGACACTCTCTGCGCGGCGTGAGAGAAGATGCAGGTTCGATGCGAATATGCCTGGATTGACTGAGGAGTGGCGGAAGTGCGTGTGAGTCGAACACACCGTCGTCCGTTAAGAACGACCGCCGGTTTTGAAGACCGGGAGGATCACCGGAGCCTAAGCACTTCCAACACGTAATCGCGCCAACAGGCGTCTTAGTCTCAAAATCTATGGCTGCCTTCCTAGTATGCTATGGAAACGCAGCGGAATAGGGAGAGTCGCGTTGGCCGATCCGACAACTGTCAGATTGACACAGCAGGTGAAAGCCGGAGGGTGTGCCAGCAAGTTGGCTCCTGGAGCGTTAGCAGCAGTGTTAGCGCGGCTTCCAAAGCAAAATGATCCGAATCTTCTGGTGGGCTTCGAGACCGCCGATGACGCCGGCATCTACCAGATCTCAGCGAACCTCGCACTCGTCCAGACGGTGGATTTCTTTACTCCTCTGGTCGACGACCCTTTCACTTTCGGTCAGATTGCGGCCACAAATGCCCTCAGTGACGTCTACGCAATGGGAGGCCGTCCCGTCACGGCCTTGTCGGTCGTGTGCTTTCCCCCGGATGGCGATCTGGACGTGCTGGAGCAGATCATGAAGGGCGGCATGGCGAAGATGGCAGAGGCGAGCTGTGTCGTCGTGGGCGGGCACAGCGTTCGTGATTCTGAAATCAAATTCGGATATGCAGTAACGGGTTTGATCGATCCAGAGCGGGTATTTACCAATGCCGGAGCAGTTGTGGGAGACGCTCTGATCCTGACGAAACAAATCGGCACGGGAGTGATCACAACCGCGCTCAAGCAGGGCGTAGCTCAGCCTGAGTGGATTGCGAGCGCTGTACGATCCATGACTATGCTCAATCGCGAGGCTTCTGAGCTGGTTGTCGGCGCGAAGGGTGTTCATGCCATGACGGATGTAACGGGTTTTGGACTGATGGGACATTGCCGGGAAATGGCGCTTGCCAGTGGTACAGCAATGGAGATTGTGGTTGAACAGGTGCCCGTTATCGAGGGCGCAGTGCATGCTGTTCATTCCGGCGCGATTCCGGCCGGGCTGTTGGCAAATCGCAGCTTTGCGGAATGCATCAGCGGGGATACTCCGGGCTCAGAGATTTCCGATGACTTGCGGACTTTGCTTTACGATCCGCAGTCCGCGGGCGGACTGCTGGTTTCTGTTTCCCTTGATGGAGCAGATGCACTGCTCGGCTCCCTTCGCAATGCTGGAATTCGCGCGGCCAGAATCGGATCCGTTGTGGGTCCTTATATGCCGGGACAAGGAGCACCCGCGATCGTGCTCCGTTGATGAGCACACCGCGGGCTTCTACATGCAGACACAGCAGGCATTCAATGGCCACTAAAGTGACAAGCGACGAACGTGAACCGGACAATCTGTATTCGCTGCTGCCATCTGTGAACGATCTCCTGCTCGATCCGATGTTCTCCTCTATCGTTCAATCGCATTCACACAATGCGGTTGTACACGCGGCCCGAACGGTTCTGCTTTGTCTCAAGCAGGAGATTGCTGAAGGGCAGCATACGCGCGCAAGCCTGCAGGAACGCCTCGCTATTCTCGACGTGGCTGTCTCGAACGAACTGCGGAAGAGCACAAACTTCTCCTTGCGAAGGGTGATTAACGCAACCGGAGTCATCCTGCATACGAATCTTGGACGAGCGCCTCTGAGCGCTTCCGCACTTGAACACATTGTCGAGATCGCACAAGGCTACTCGAACCTGGAACTCGATCTTGAAAGCGGAGAGCGGAGCCGTCGCGACGTTCATGTCGAGCAGCTTCTCCTGCGGCTGTTGCGGACAAGGGCAGGCATAACTGAAGAGGATCTGAAGAATCAACGAAGAGCTGCAGTCATCGTCAACAACTGTGCGGCAGCAACCTTCCTCGGCCTGAACTCTCTCGCGGATGGAGGAGAGGTTGTGGTGTCTCGCGGCGAATTAGTCGAAATTGGCGGCGGCTTCCGCATCCCGGAGATTCTTGCGAAGTCCGGAGCTCGACTTCGCGAAGTCGGCACGACGAACCGGACGAGACTTTCCGACTACGAAAAAGCTCTCTCGCCGGATACCGCATTGATCCTGCGCGTCCACCAGTCCAATTTCAGGATGGAAGGCTTCACGGAGAGGCCAACACTTGAGGAACTCGTGCTTCTTGGCGAGCGCAAGGGCGTCCCTGTATTTGATGACCAGGGCACGGGTCTAATTCTTACTCTGGATGATCTCGGCGTACGCTCCGAACCGACCTTCATCGACAGCTTCTGCCTCGGCTCCGACCTGATCGCCGCGAGCGGAGACAAACTGCTCGGAGGGCCGCAGTGCGGGCTGCTGGTTGGCAGAAATGACCTGATTGAACGCCTACGCGCCAATCCACTCTTTCGCACCTTCCGCGTGGACAAACTGACGTATGCTGCGCTGGAAGCAACGCTGATGGATTATCTCAACGATAGGCTTGATTCGATTCCCATCGTGAATATGCTGCGTCTCTCTCAGGAAGAAGTACTGCGCCGCTGTCGTCAAATTGCAGAAGCATTGCCATCCGCCGCTTTGACGGTTGAAGTTGTGCCCGTCGAGAGCCTTATCGGCGGCGGAACCGCGCCTGCTTCGCGCCTGCCGAGTGCAGCTTTGGCACTGCGGCATGAATCATTGTCGCTCCCAGCGCTCCTGCTAGCGCTGCGGCGACTTCAGCCTCCAGTCATCGCGCGCGTCAGCGAAGACAGGCTTTTACTGGATTTGCGCACGGTCGAACCGAATCTGGATGCGACGCTCATGTCTCTGCTGCAAGGCATCGCGCAAAGCGAGGACGATCCAGACCTGCAAAAGGATGAACTGCAGAAATTCCCGCTGCAGTCCTGTGCGGAAGAATAATCCTGTATGTCTGAGTCTGTTCGATCCGTTGTCGTGGGCACTGCCGGCCATATCGACCACGGCAAGACTGCCCTGGTACGCGCGCTCACTGGCGTTGATACTGACCGATTGCCAGAAGAGAAGAAGCGCGGCATCACGATCGACCTTGGTTTCGCCTCTCTCGACGCCATCGCAGCCGACAATGTGTTGGCGCAGATCAGCTTTGTGGATGTTCCCGGCCACCATCACTTCATCCACAATATGCTTGCCGGCGCCGGATGCATCGATGCTGTTCTGCTGGTGATCTCGGCCGAAGAGGGAGTTAAACCGCAGACTGAGGAACATCTCGCCATCTGCACTCTGCTCGGCATTCGTCGAGGCATGACCGTGATCACCAAGGCGGATGCGGTCAGTGGGGCCGATCTTGAGCGCGTGCGATCACAAGTACAAGCCTTTCTGCGCGGCACGTTTCTCGAAACGGGCGCCGAGATTCTGCCGGTAAGCGCCCACACCGGCCAGGGACTCGAAGAGCTGAGGAGCAGACTCTCGTCTCTCGCTATGGGGGCCTCTCGCCGCAGCCCTGACTATGTGACCCGCTTGCCGCTCGATCGGGCTTTCGTCATGAAAGGGTTCGGCACGGTCGTGACCGGTACCTTGCTTTCCGGAACTCTCCGGACCGGCCAATCCGTCGCGCTCGAGCCGGGAGGCGGCGTCGCTCGCGTTCGGGGAATGCAAATCCATCGCCGGGCTGAAGAGCGTGTTAACTCGGGCTCACGAGTGGCCCTGAACCTTGCCGGCATTGACTTATCCGATGTGAGCCGCGGCCAAACCATCGTTGAGCCAGGAGCGTTGACAGCCGTGACGACTATCGACGTCGAGGGCTCTGTTCTGGCCGACTCGAAAGAACTGAAACATCGCGCTACGGTTCACTTCCACGCTTTTACCTCCGACACACTTGCAACGGTTTCGATCTATGGCTGCAACGCGGCAGAGGCGGGCGCTCATCGGCTCATGCGGCTGCGGCTGCATAAGCCGGTTGCGCTCATACCCGGCGACCGATTCGTTCTCCGGCAATGCTCGCCGGCAGCGACCATCGGCGGCGGTCGCGTGCTCGATACGCATCCCCTTCCGCGCCTACGAAAGGCGAAATGCCTTGCATGGCTGGAAGCGATCAAGGAGGCCTCCCTTGAAGAGCAGATTGTACAGAGAGTATCTCGTCGCGGCACTACTGGTCTGTCTCTCCAGATGCTAATGGCAGAAACCGGTATGACCGGCGAGGCGCTGTATCGAATCGCGGAACCCCTCACTGGAGATGGACGGCTGGTTCTTGTTCCCGGAGAAATATGGTTCGCCAGAGAGGCCCTTGAAAGTGCGACCGAGAAAATCGTGAGCAGGCTGAAGATTGAAACCAAGGCAAGCGGTCTCAAACGATCCGAGTTGAGAAGCCAAGTCGCTTTAGACGCGGAGATATTTGACTTCCTTCTCGACCGGTTGGTGCGGGAGCAGCGCCTGAAGCTTCAAGGCGAGATGGTATTTCCGGCGGGAACGGATCAGCAGATCACGAATCCCGACATCAAATTTCTTTCTGCAGTAGCCGCCGCCTACGAAGCGTCGGGGCTCGCAGCGCCTTCGGCTGTCGAGGTCGCTTCACATCTGAACCTCAGTGACGGCGAGATGCGCAGATTGATGACGCTGCTGCTTCGCGCAAAGACTCTGATCCGAATGGGAACCGACGAGTTGTACATCCACCGGACCGCTCTTGAAGGACTGCGTGCGCAGATCCTGGAATTGCATGGTCAGGTACTCGATGTCGCGCGGTTCAAGCGGATCACTGGCCTTTCAAGAAAATACGCCATCCCCTTGTTGGAGTACCTTGATCGGGAGCGCATCACTCGCAAAGACGGTGACCGGCGGATTGTATTGTAGCCGCCCTGCCACACCGATCGAGAAAGCATTTTGCACTACCCGTCGCTGCTTCAGCGCGAAATCGTGTGCTACTCTCTTCGAGGAGCGCAGCCTTTTACTAAGACCTTGACTCATCCAAAAACAAAGATCGGCCTCATCGAAGACGCGGACGCAACCGGCGATGTTGCCAAAGCCTACGACGAGTGGCGGACCCAATCCGGCCGACAGCAGATGCCTGGCATCCTCAAGTGCTTCAGTCATCGGCCCGATTTTCTGCGCGAGGTCATCAGTTTCAGCAATACGGTGCACTTTTCAGAAGGTCATCTGACACGCCGCACCAAGGAGGCCATCGCAAGCTGGGTCTCGTGGCTCAACCGCTGTCCTTATTGACTGGACTCACATGCCTACTTCCTGCGGGTTTAGGGAGCAAACGAGAAGACAGTGCAAGCGATCGCAGAGGGCAAGCTGGATGAAGCCGAGTTGAGTGCCGCTGAGCGCGCCCTCCTCGAATACGTGACAAAAGTGACAGAGGCTGCATATCGCACGACGGAAGAGGATGTACTGACCCTCCGTGGTCATGGATGGACCGAACCGCAAATCGCCGAAGCCGTGTATATTACTGCAATGTTTGCGTTCTTTAATCGTGTAGCCGATGCATTCGGTATCTCCCCGCAGGGCTATCTCGAGATGAATACAATGACCAAGTGAGCTTGGATGATCGTCATTAAGAAAGCCGCCAAACGCTGGATTCTCAAAAGAACTACCAAACGTTGGATAGGCATCGTTTGCGCGACGTTGCTCTGTCTGTGGGTTGGGTTCGTCGTCTACATCGGCTGGGCTATGCGGCAGCCGCCGGAGGTTTTCGGGCACATCATGGCAAGAATGCCCATGCCGGCTTATTTCCTCTTTCCGTTCGAAACAATGTGGTCCGGAGCGCGCAAAGGCACCCTCAGTGTCGGCGACAAGGCACCGGACATCATGGTCAAGACGCTGGACGCCAAAGAACCGATGCAGTTGGCATCGCTATGGGCGGAGAAGCCGGTCGTCCTGGTGTTCGGCAGCTATACTTGACCGCCTTTTCGGCGGGAGGTTCCCGCCCTGAACAAATTGTCGGAGCAATACAAAGGCAAGGTTAGTTTTTACGCCGTCTATATCCTTGAAGCTCACCCTACAGACGTGTGGGAAATGCAGAGCAATGTCAAAGACAAGGTGCTCTTTCGAAGCCCGCGCAGTGAGGAAGAACGGTCATCCGTCGCGAATACCTGCGTGCGGAAGCTCGGGATCAAGTTTCCCTCAGTGATCGATAGCTTCGACAATCACGCCGAGACTGCCTACACGGGATGGCCGGACCGGCTCTATCTGATTGGGCCCGGCGGCGAAGTTCTCTACAAAAGCAAACCGGGACCATTCGGATTTCATCCTCAGGACCTGGCTGCAGCCCTCAAGCAGACAGTAGGCAACTCCTGACTCAGGGATTCAAAGGTTCCTTGCCTGCGGAATTTTTACTTCTTCGATTCACAGCTCCGCCAAAAGGTGGAACGAGTCATCCACCAATTGATTGAAGACATTTGGTCGAGCACTGCCTACAGTGCCAAATAGCGCTCTCCGATCTTCTTTCAGCGCAGCACTTTGGGCGTGAAGACTCATTGAGAATGACCGCAATTGGATCAGAAAAGAGATCGAGACCGTTAGCCTGGTCAGTCCGGCTTCGACCGCTTGCGTTCATCGGCGTTCTGCTCGTGCTTTGGCAGGTCGCCATCCACAGAGCGCCGGGCCATCTTTTGCCGAGCCCGTGGGGCGTTGTCGGTGGTCTTGTCGATCTCACCAGCCACGGCCTGTTGGTGAAGTATGTGGTCGCTTCGCTTTTCCGAGTTACATGGGGATTCACGCTCGCTGCCATTCTGGCCATTCCCCTGGGGCTGACGATCGGATGGTATCGACGCGCAGAGATGGCGTTCAACCCACTGATTCAATTCCTGCGGCCTATTTCTCCGCTGGCGTGGATTCCGATCGCCATATTGTGGTTTGGGGTCGGCGACCTCTCCGCTATATTCCTGATCTTCTTGAGTTGTTTCTTCCCCCTGTTGCTCACGGCCATCAACGCGGTTCGAAACATCCCGGCGGTTTACATAAACGCCGGTCGAAATTTCGGCTTGAGCCCAGGCGCGCTCGTCTACCGCGTTCTTTATCCCGCCGTCGTTCCGCAACTCATCGTGGGGTTAAGGATCACGCTAGGGATTGCGTGGTTGGTGGTAGTTGCCGCAGAGATGATCGCCGTGAATTCCGGATTAGGCTTTCTGATTGTGGATGCTCGCAACGCCGGCAATCGATATGACCTGGTGGTCGCCGGCATGATTCTAATCGGATTAATTGGTTTGCTGCTGGACATTGGAATGAGGTCGCTCGAGAAGGTGAAGTCATTCCGCTGGAGTTACTCGGAGGAATAGGGTGGAGTCAACCGTAGCCATCGCAACGACGCCGGCAATCGAGACGAAGTTACGCGCCGAGCACATCTACATGTCATTCACGCGCGATGGCGAGAGCATGCCGGTGCTCGAGGACATCAATCTTGAAGTCGGCAACGGTGAATTCCTTTGCCTGCTCGGGCCCTCCGGATGCGGCAAATCTACGCTGCTCAGCATTATTGCAGGGTTTCTTTCGCCGACAAGCGGAGAAGTAAAAATTGACGGCGAGATTGTACGTGGGCCCGATCCGCGCCGGATTTTTGTCTTCCAGGAGCGGGGCGTCTTCCCATGGCTCACCGTCGAGGGAAACATCGGATTTGGCCTGTTCAAATTGACTCGAGCCGAGCGTGATCGGCGCATTGCGCATTACATCAAGATGGTTGGCCTCGAAGGATTCGAGAAGTCTTATCCCTCGGAGCTTTCAGGCGGCATGAAGCAACGGCTCGAAGTGGCTCGTGCCTTGGCAGTAAACCCAGACGTGCTGTTTCTCGACGAACCATTCGGGGCACTTGACTCGATCACACGCCTCATCATGCGCGGCGAACTGCTTCGCATCTGGGAGGCGGAGCGGAAGACGATCATCTTTGTAACTCACGATATTGACGAAGCCGTCCAGCTTGCCGACAGAGTAGCCGTGATGAGCGCGCGGCCGGGCCGAATTCAGCAAATCGTGAACATCGACATACCACATCCCCGAGACATCAATTCGCCTCGTTACTTGGAGCTTCGCACCGGCATCTTTAACCAGATTGGTCTGGCGCACCATCTATGACGGCCCTGGTGGAATCAAGAAAATGGGAAAAATTCTTCTGGCCTGTTCTGGTGTCAGCGGCTCTGCTCGCCTTGTGGCATTTCTCCGTCGTGTGGACGGCAACCAAGGTGTTTCCCTCTCCACTTGATGTGGAACGAGGCTTCATCGGCCTGCTCCACAAAAATGTCCTGTGGAAGGACATCGCCGATTCGCTGCGTCGTGTGGCGCTTGGATTCGGAGCTGCAGCAGTCCTTGGGATCCCGACCGGGTTGGTGCTCGGTTGGTATCCAGCGATCGATCAGGTAGTAAATCCGACGATGCAGGTGCTACGACCTATCAGCCCGATCGCGTGGATTCCAGTTGCGATTATTTTCTTTGGCGTTGGAGACGCCGCAGCAGTCTTCTTAATCTTCCTCGCTTCATTTTTTCCAATCGTGGTGGCATGTGTGGATGGCGTATCCAATGTACCATCCGTATTCCGCCGTGCCGGACGGAACTTCGGCCTAACGCCGGTGCAACTGCTAACCAGAGTCGTATTCCCGGCCGCTCTTCCGCAAATCATCATCGGTCTTCGCATTGCTCTCGGTATCTCGTGGCTGGTAGTCGTAGCAGCAGAGATGATCGCAGTCGATTCTGGTCTTGGATACCTGGTGATCGATTCGCGTAATTCGGGAAAACATTATGACCTCGTCGTAGCGGCGATGCTCATCATTGGCGTGATCGGGTTACTGCTGGATACCGGATTCAGGGGGTTGGAAAAAATCAGATCAGTTCGGTGGGGGTTCCGCCATGAGTACTAGGAACAAGGTCGTGCTTGCCGCGGTTGGATGGCTTTTGCTGATCACTGCGCTACACGCCTGGTTGAACGTGAACTGGGCGGCTGTCCTGAACGATTATCGCCCGCTAGAGAAGCGAAAAATTACTGTGGCTTATATCCCGGTTACGTGTCAACTCACCTGCCCGGTGACGGACTATATCTCCAGGTTTTCCAACAGTGGCGAGATTTTTCTACCCCGGATGTTTCAGGGCTTCCCGGAGATCAAAGAAGCACTCATCTCAAACAAGGTGCAGGCAGCGTTCATTGTCGCTCCTCTGGCGATTGCACTCGTATCGCAGGGAGTTCCAATCAAGGTTGTGTATCTGGGCCACCGCTACGGTAGCGCGGTGGTGGTTCGCAAGAACGGCCCAATCAAGACATTTGCCGATATGCGCGGCCACACCGTGGCCATCCCGAGCCGCTTCTCTGACGAGCGGCTGCTACTCTTCCGTGCGATGAAAGTATGGGGAATCAAGCCGAACGAGATCCATATGGTCGAGATGGCTCCGCCGGATGTATCGGGCGCACTTGCGGCTGGAGCGATCGATGCGTTCTCGATGGGCGAGCCCTTCCCTTCTCAGGCGGAGATGGCAGGCTATGGCCGGGTTCTCTTCCAGGCTCGGGACTACTGGCCCGATTACATGTCCTGCATTCTCGTTGTCCGCCAGGATCTGATCGATAAGCGCCCGGATGTCGTTCAGGTTTTGGTAGATGGCATCGCCCGCTCCGGTTTGTGGCTAGACAAGGGAAAACCGTACCGCGAGGATGCTGCAGATTTTGTAGGCCGCTACTATTACAACCAAAAACCCGCACTCTTGCGTTGGGCACTCACGAAACCTCTGGATCGGGTTATGTATACGCCACTCGCTCCGCGCAAGGCGGATTTCGATATGGTTCGTGATCTGATGATTGAGACCGGAGTCCTGAACAAAAAGATAGAGTTCAGCGATTACACAGATACGCAATTTTCCGATAAGCAGACCCTTCAGACCGCGTGGAAGTATCAGCCGGGCATCGCAAAGGCTCAGTGAAGTTTTGACTAAGGAGAAACGGAGATGATTCGCAGGCAGTTCCTTCAACTCGCGACGTTGGCCGGTGTGAGCGGTCTGACGACCATAGGAGCAGTCAAGGCTGGCGAGACCAAGATGGTGACTTATCACGTAAAGGGATTCAGCTGCATCACCTGCGCTGTAGGGCTCGATACGATGCTCGTTCGGCACAAAGGAATCGTCCGGTCTAAATCAACCTATCCAGAGGGGATTGTAACTATCGATTTTCATCCCAGCCTCATCACCGAAAGCTCAATTAAGGGCTTGATTTCTGAGATGGGTTTCACCCTAGAGGGGTAGCGCAGCTGCGAGTGCTACGAGTGTTTATTCCCGTAAGGAGGCCGTGTTGTGGACGTGATGACCCAGGAAAACCACTACCAAAGAGTTGCACAGATTCTGTCTGAGTCTTTGAATTTGCGCCAACCTCCAGTGGCAATCTGCTTTACTGAATCGGCCCCTCCAGGCGTCACCGAACACGCTGGCCGTGTTCCGGCCGGATGCCGATTCTGGGAGGATGCCGCTCACAGCACATTTCTGACTACCGCCGCAGACCACAGTCTGTGCGCCATTGGCGTGTACACGCATAACCTTCAGACCTCTCCCGCGCTACAGGTAGATCTAATCGATGCTCTGACAGTTTTCGGCGACATTGGATACGTAAGGGCAGAGGACCTGCCACTGATCCCCGTTCTCGCCTCGCAGCCTGAATACGTCGTCTATGGACCACTGCCCGAGACTCCTTTACCACCTGATGTTGTGATTCTGTTTATCAACGCCAATCAGACTCTGATCCTTTCCGAGGCGACGCAGCAGGTGGAAAATCAGAATCCGCCCGCGATGGGCAGGCCGGCATGTGCGGTGGTGGCCCAGGTGATGAACACTGGCCGGGCAGCATTAAGCCTTGGTTGTTGCGGCGCCCGCGCCTACCTGGACGCGCTGACCGACGACGTAGCTATCTTTGCGATTCCCGGCGCGAAGCTTAAAGCCTATGCTGAACGGATTGAGGCGCTCTCGAAAGCGAATGCCCTGCTTTCGAATTTTCATCGGCTTCGGCGACGCGACATTGAAGCTGGCCAGGAGCCAACGATCAAGCAATCGCTGGCAGCCTTGGGATCCTAGAGAGAGCCAGTCCTCTTAGAGATCGCTATCGCTTCTGATATTTACTCCTCCCAGTGATTGCTACCTGGTTGGAGGTAGAAGTCAACCTTTCGGACGAGGTGCAAGATGCGAGCGTTGGGTTAGCATTTCCCAGGCGGAGATGAGACAAGTTTGCCGAGCCAGAACGATCCAGACCAGATAGACGTCACCGTCATTGGAGGCGGACTCGCCGGCATGGCTGCGTCGATCCATCTTGTCCGCGCGGGCCTTCGCGTCGTCTGCATTGAAGCAGACATCGCCGATACAACGCCTGTCGGCGAATCGCTCGACTGGTCCGCTCCCGATCTGCTCGCGGGGCTGGGACTCCCTATGCAACGGCTGATCGACGAGGGCTTCGGCACCTGGAAGCGTCACCTCACCCTTAAACTGCCAGACGGATCAACCACGCACTACGTTCCCGGAGAATGGCTCGGCCGGCCACCCCTCAACATCGAGCTGCGCACTCTCCACGTCGACCGCGTCCGACTCAACGCCGCCGTCCGCGAGATTGCCATCCGCGACGGCGTCCGAATCCTGCACGATCGCGTGACTGAAATCGAGACGCGCGGCCGCACCGTCATCTCCGTAACCACCGCGCAGGGCCCGCGCATCGCCTCACCCTGGTTCATCGATGCTTCCGGCTCATCGGCCCGTCTCCCGCGCACTTTCAATCTGCCCGCTTCCGATTATGGCCCTCACAAGGTCGCGATCTGGACCTACTTCACCGTCACCGAGTCCATCGAAGGCACCACGCTCCATGCTGAAGGAGACTGTCCCTCATACATGGATTGGGTCTGGGAGATACCCATCCACGCCGACACCATCAGCATCGGCTTCGTCGCGCCCGGTGAGACTATCAAGGCCCTTCGCGCCTCCGGCCAGTCCGTGGATGACATCTTGCGCACGCAGCTCGACCGCTTCCCGCGCTTCCGCGATCTGATGCGCTCCGCGCCCGCAATCTCCACCAGCGTTACTTCGTACCGCTGCCGCGTTCACAGCCACATCTTCGGACCCAACTGGCTCGTCGCCGGAGAAGCCGCCGCCATGGTTGATCCCATGACCTCGAACGGCGTCACCGCCGCCCTTCGCCACGCCGCTGAAGCCGCCGCCCTCATTATCAAATATCGCCACCGCGACCGCCTCCCCTGGCTCGCCGCTGCTATGTACAGCCGCCGCGTTCAGGACGTAGCGCGCTTCTTCAACTGCGGCATCGAAAAAGTCATTTACGACGGCCCCATCCGCAATCGCATAGGCGTCAAGACCGCCGGTGACGTCTACACCATTCCTGCCTGGAGCCTCAACAACGTGTACGCCCGCATCAGCCCCAGCGGTGTGATCTCCTCCATGTTCGTTTGTCTCCTGCTCGGCGCTTTCCGCGTCGCCGCGTCTGTCATGTACAGCTTCTGCAAATACGAACAGGCTCCTTGCGAGGCCGCTGGATGATAACTCCTGCCACAATCGCGGCC
>Ga0207021_1034_pt1 | contig 38629 bp, 33 predicted proteins | sample Alteio_BWMinCont_49_FD_153496 | JGI IMG/M metagenome (GOLD analysis project Ga0207021, IMG submission 153496) | Enriched cells from forest soil in Barre Woods Harvard Forest LTER site, Petersham, Massachusetts, United States -... | ecosystem: Environmental > Terrestrial > Soil > Temperate forest >... | reverse complement strand
ATCTTCTGCTTACGAATCAGGACTTGCACCACGGGCTGCTAATGGGCTCGCATCTTCTGGCCTCTATTTCCACGACCCATCGCTACTGCACGGAACTTTGAGCTGCGAGAATCTTCCGGGAGACATTGCCAAATGAATCAGCTGAGGATAAGGTTGTTGGCATCGGTGAAAGTAGTGACTGCAAGTCATCCGACTCCTGCTATTTGATCTGCCAATTTGTGTGCCGGCGCTCTGCTCGGTTCACTCTGTCGGCTATGCCGTTGTTTGCGTGACTGAAAGTCGAGCGCTGGATGGAGTAGTGGTCTAAGACTGGATTTTTACGAGCGGATCGTAGGTTTGTCGGAGTCAAACTCAGCTTTATCGCAAGAGCATACATAGAGGGAAAATTCATAGGAGGGATTGGTGGAACACCTTCATGAGTTGCAGGCAGTCACCGATCAAAAACGCGAACGGCGCGGCGATCTGATTCCCTCGTGGCTCTTGCATGGATACGTTCGCATCCTTCTGGACGCTCTTACAGCCGCGATTGCGATGATCGATGCCTATGCGCTCCGGTTCGATTTTCATATTGAGCCGAAGATGCAACACAGCATGTGGACGTGGCTCTGCGTTGTGGTTATTTTGAGACCATTGTCTCTGCACCTTACTCCGGGCGGGTACCAGGCGACCTGGCGTTTCTTTGATATTCGGGATGCACTTAGGCTGGCGCTGCGTTCGCTGCCAGTGACTGTCTTTCTTCTGCTGGTACGTTGGTCGATACCGGGCGTTCCGGTTGTTCCCTACAGCGTACTGATCCTCGAGTTCAGTAGCTTTCTCATTCTTGCTTCAGCAGTGCGCCTGACAAGGCGCCTGGCATACGAGGCGGTCTCTCGTCCAACCGAGCGACCGCGCGCACTCATCGTTGGATGTGAGACAACACTGGCCACAGCGGTTCATCATCTTCATGGTTGTCGAGAAGCTCAGGTCATTGGCTTAGTAAGTGAAGATCAGCGTCTTGCCGGCGCTAACATAGCGGGTCGCCCGGTGCTCGGTACTCCGGAGTCTTTAGTGGGGCTTCTGGTGAGTCGCCAGATCGATGTCGTCGTTCTCTCAGGGGCGAACTTGAAGTGCGCTGCACAAGTAATTCGCGATGCGGGCAGTCTCGACGTTCAGATTCGCATCTTGCCTTCGGGCAGCGAGTTGATGGGCGGGAAGGTGAGAGTGAACCGATCCGTCTCGATAGATCAACTGACGCAGGGTAAGGCTGAGACCGTGAATGAGGTGCATCCTTCCGTAGCTCGCTGTTTCAATGGGCGCACGGTCTTGATCACAGGCGCGGGAGGGTCCATTGGCTCGGAGATGGTGCGACAGGTTCTGGCGCTGAATGTTGATCGAATCGTGACGCTCGATCACGACGAGAATTCAATCTTCGAGCTGTTGAATGACATAGGCAGCCTGGAAGGTAAGGAAATAGTGCCGGTCGTAGGTAACATTCGCGACCACGAGGCACTTCATCGAACATTCGAGCTACATCGCCCGCAAATTGTCCTGCATGCGGCAGCTTACAAGCATGTTCCTGTGATGGAGGGAAACTGCTGTGAAGCGGTTCTGAACAATGTCGGCGGGACACGCGAGCTTGCCGATGCCGCAATCGAATTTGGCTGCGAACGCCTGGTCATGATTTCCACCGACAAAGCAGTGAATCCGTCGAGCGTCATGGGAGCAACCAAGCGTACAGCTGAGTTGCTGATTCAACAGCGCGCCGACGAAAATTACGGAAAGAGTCACAAGACACACTTCGCTTGTGTGCGATTCGGAAATGTCCTGGGCAGCAGGGGCAGCGTTGTCCCTATCTTTCTTCGGCAGATTGCCGCGGGCGGCCCGGTCACAATTACACACGAAGAGATGACTCGCTACTTTATGACGATCCCGCAGGCTGTGCGGCTGGTTTTGCAGGCTGCCACGCTCGCATCGCGGGGAGACGTCTATCTTCTGGACATGGGTGATCCGGTAAAGATCATCGATTTTGCAAAGGACATCATCCGCCTCGCTGGTCTAACGCCGGAAAAGGACATCGAGATCACATTTGTGGGCGCACGGCCGGGTGAGAAACTTCACGAGAAGCTATGGAGAGAAGACGCGCTGGTGTCCACTACAGCGTTTCGTGATGTCTTCCAGGTGAAGGCGACTGAAGTGCCTGCCGAATTTCCACGACTCCTTGCAGATCTGGAATCGGCGGCTCGCGGTCGGAAATCGGACGTTGCGATCCAGGAATTACTATGCAGGCTTCCCATTGACTATTGCCCGCAACGGGCGGATGTGGCTCCAATGGCCATCGCCAACTAGCCGAATCGTTCCTGGTTTGAGGAAGGTTATTTCAGAGGATTTAGATGAGGACCCATTCTCAAAGACTGATGGAACCCGTGGCCACACGGTCGGTGCTTCCCCACGCGGAAGACACCATCAGCATGTCCTTCAGCCTTAGCGTTCTGGTGCCCGTTTATAACGAACGATACCTGGTCGAGACCAGTCTTCGCCGGCTATTGGCATTAAGAGACGACATAATCCATAGTCTGGAAGTCATCGTCGTGGATGATTGCAGCACGGACGGAAGCTGGGAGATCCTCCAGATGATCGCTGCAGAGGACGAACGCGTGGTCCTGCTGCGGCATGAGCGCAACATGGGCAAAGGGGCAGCGTTGCGTACCGCTCTGGAACAGGCTACCGGCGAGATTAGCATCGTGCACGATGCCGATCTCGAATACAATCCAGCAGACATCCCTTCGCTCCTGCGGCCATTTGCAGTCGAGGCGGCTGACGCCGTGTTTGGGTCCCGTTATCTTTCATCGCACTACCGCCGGGCCCTGATGTTCCGGCACACCTGGACGAACAAGACGCTTACCTTTGTGGCGAACATCTTTACCGACCTGAACCTGAGCGATATCGAGAGCTGCTATAAAGCAATCCGGACGCCTCTCTTCCAATCGATCCCTCTTCGCCACAACGACTTTCGCTTCGAAATCGAGATTGCTTTTAAACTAGCGAAGCGGCACGCGCGAATCTTTGAGGCGCCCATCAGTTATCTCGCCCGCAGCTACCAGGAAGGTAAGAAGATCACCCATAAAGACGGGGTGCTTGCGCTGGCTGCGATTCTGCGATTCTGGCTCATTGACGATATCTACAAAGAAGATGTGTACGGATCGCAAATATTGGCAAGTGTCGAAAAAGTGCGCCGCTTCAATCTATGGATGGGGCAGGTACTCGCGCCTTATGTGGGCGATCGGGTGCTGGAAATCGGCGCGGGAATTGGCACGCTAACCGGTCAGTTTATCCCGCGTGAATTTTATCTCGCCTCCGATATCAATCCTTCCTATCTTTCTTACCTGCGGTCGTATTCGATCGGGAAGCCATATCTTCGAATCAGGAACCTCAACGCTGGAACACCGAGCGATTTCGCCGGACTTGAAGGTAAGTTCGATACTGCACTTATGATCAATGTACTGGAACATGTGCCCGACGAACAGGTAGCGCTCGCAAACATCCGGTCGTCGCTGATGCCCGGCGGGCGGGCAGTAATCCTTGTGCCTCAACATCCTGCGCTGTACGGCACTCTTGATCGCGCGCTTGATCATCGCGAACGATACACGCGAGAGTCGTTGCAGCGAGGTCTGGAGCGAGCGGGATTCCGGGTGGAGCGAATCTTCGATTTCAACCGCTTCTCCGTGCCCGGCTGGTGGCTGAACGGAAAAGTAATACGGCGCAAGACATTCTCACGGGTCCAACTAAAAGTGTTGCAAATGTCCATGCCGATACTGCGGCGACTGGACCGCATTCTGCCCTGGGGCGGTTTGAGCCTGATTGCGGTAGCGACGAAACCGCAGGACAAGTAATACATTCTCAACCGTCAATTTCGCAATAGTCGAATTGTAGAAAAAAATCTGTGTGCATAAAAGGAAGTGCTGATGGCGGAGGCCGAAGTGACATCGGTAAAGACGCAGCCCGATTCGATCACGCACATCAGTACTCGCAAACTCCAGACCAGTTGCTGGACCGCACTGATCGCCATTGCCATTGTACGGGCCTGGCTCACCCGCTATTTTGTGAATGGAGACGCAATATCCTATCTGGACATCGCCAGGATGGTTGCCGAGGGGAATGCAGGCGCAGCTGTCCATGCCTACTGGTCTCCTGGCTATCCTGTGCTTCTTTCCTTTTTTCTGTATATTTTTCATCCCGGCATATATTGGGAATGCACTCTCGCCCACTTTGTGAATGTGTTGATCTTTGCCGCAGCGCTGGCAGGTTTTCAGCTCTTCTGGCGTGAAGCGCGGCTTCAACACGAGACCTATGCCGGACGGGGTGGTGCGGAGATACCGGAGCGCGCATTCTGGACGCTTGGCTATTCGATATTTGCTATCGCCACCCTGAATGTCATCACAGTATCGTTCATAGGCCCCGATCTACTCGTAGCCGCGTTCTGTTGTTTTGCAGGATGGAGCGCGTTGCGCATCCGGCGTACTCCCGGCGTTGGGCACGCTCTGCTGCTGGGCTTTGTGCTGGCGCTGGGCTACTACGCCAAAGCACCATTCTTTCCCATGGGGACCGTGTTCATCCTGTGCGCCAGCCTCGTATGGCCTATGCAGCGGCGAAGGATACTTTCAGGCGTGTTGTCCCTCATTATCTTCCTTCTGCTCTGCACTCCGTACATCGCCGCACTCTCTCGGGCGAAGGGCCGCCTTACCTTTGGTGAATCGGCACGGGTGAGTCACGCCTGCTATCTTGATGGCGTTCAGAAATTTCAACATTGGCAGGGAGGTCCCCCTGACGCGGGGACGCCCATTCACCCCACGCGCAGGTTGAATGACTTTCCGCAGACATATGAGTTTGCCGTCAAAGATATGGGGACCTACCCGCCATGGTTCGATCCCACCTACTGGTACGAGGGTCTTACGCCGCGCCTCCATTGGAAACTGCAGGCGAAAGTCCTGGTAGCAAATCTGATCGTGGAATTTCAAATTGTCATGGAGTCAGCTGCGGTGCTGGCCGTTGGTGTGATTATGCTGGCCCGGTTCGCGTGTGGTCACATCAGTTTCTGGCAGCTTTGGTTTGTGTGGATGCCTGGGGCAATCGCATTGCTGATGTTCGCGCTCGTCCACGTCGAACCGCGTTTTCTGGGAGGCTGGCTGGTTCTGCTGTTTGGGGGTGCTATCTGCGCCTGTTCCCTGCCGCCCGATGGCAGTGCACACCGGGCTGTCAGATGGATTGGCCTTGCTGTACTTATCGCCTCCGGCGCGGCGCTGGCATCGGAGGCGAGCCTAGAGGTCCTGGGAAAGGGCTACGCGGTAAACTCAAGTCGGAGTTGTGCACGGATTGCGGCTTTCCTGCTCAATAGCGGTCTACATCCCGGTGACCGGGTTGCGGTCATTGGCGACGGCGTCGATTCATCCTACTGGGCGCATCTTGCCCGGTTGCAGATCGTGGCTGAGATTCCAGCGAATCTCTGGGCGCCTCAGAGCCATCCGGCGCTCGATTTCTGGGAGTCCGGGCCTGAACAGCAGCAAAAAGCATTGAGGCTACTGGAACAAACCGGCGCCAGCGCCGTCATTGCCGGATCGCAGGACTCGATGCCAGGGTCGGGTCCATCAAGCGTTTCCCCTCCGTGGGAAAAAATCGATGGGACCTGGGCAGCTGTCTATTTCTTTCATGAAAATCCGCTGAATAACCTCACAACGAACCAAAGCGGGAGATGAAAACACTGACAAATCCGCGCATATATCCTGAAGCGTCGAATAAAAACACTTGGGCGCGAAGATGGTTCGGCTGCTCCAGTCCTGTCTTGTTTCTATATGCTGCCCTGTGCGTGACCTTGGCAATGATGGCATACCTTCGGCCGCTGCCAACCTTTGACCGGTACATGTACGCAGGGGCGGTTGCTTCATTACGGTATTCCGATCCGGTGACAATCCACCGCATCGCCCGCGCCGAATTCGTCGCGCAGCCAGATCCCTTCCAATTCGAAAATGTTGCCACCGAGCCATACTTTGCCGATGTGTACAACAACGCGGACCATTACGTACAACAGCTGGCCTTCTATCGAGTCAAGTTTGGATACATAGCAATTGGATATGCAATGTGGTGTTCCGGCTTGCCCGTCCTTGCCGGGCTGCGGCTGGTATCGGCGTTCTGTTTCGCTGCTCTTGGACTCGTTGTGCTTGCCTGGACTCATAAGGCTGCGCTGTCGGCAATATTGCTGCTTACGCCGCCTGTGCTTGACTTAGGACGGTTCGTCACGCCGGATGCCCTCTCCACGGTAATTATCGTTTCAGCCATGCTTTTATTTACCAGGAAGAAATATTTACCTGCTGTCTGTCTTCTGGTCTTCAGCCTTCTGATAAGGTTCGATGGCTTTGTCTTTGTACTCATCCTGCTGATCTGGATGGTCTGGCAGCGGCGTATTTCCTTTTCTCTCGGAGCCGTATTCGGCGCCCTTGTCGTAGCCGAGTCGGTTCTGATGAATCGCATTGCGGCTTATTACGGGTGGCGCGTTCTTATGCAGCACTCATTTATTAAACCGGAGATTGAACCGGCCATTCATCCTGTTGGAATCAGCCTTGCCGGATACCTCCATGCCATCGTGGGACTGAGAGTCATACCCTACACATTTATGACGATGTTTGTTTTGATGGCGGCGATAGCCTGGAAGCGGCTGCCCTCAAAATCGGCCCTTCACCACTTACTGTTAGTGGCGGGTATCAGCATCCTGGCGCGTCTGGTGATATTCCCAAATGTTGAAGACAGGTACTTTGCCTGGGCCTATCTGCTCGCGGCTGTCGCGCTTATTCAGACGGTCCACTTTCCGAATTTGGACAGTGCTGAGGATGCGTCTGACCGCGATTTATAGGGATTTTTTATCCTTCATCCGCAGGAAGAACTCCTCAAATGTAGCTCGCGATATGGAAGCCACAGCGGTCGCGATGATGAGTGTTACCACCAGCCTGAGCAGGCACTTTCCGAAGTCATGTCCGGCATAAAGAGAGGGTGCGAATTTCACCGACACATCGTTGTACAGGTGGAAAATCAGTGCGTGAATCAGATAAAGGCCGTAGCTGATGAAACCATAGAAGGACAAGATTCGCAGATTGACGAACTTCCAGTGCGGCCCTGTTCCCAGCCACAGAGCAAGGGCAAGAACGCTCAATGCTACGTAGTTGACGCAGGTGGCGCGCAGGCTGACTGCGAGAAACCTCGGGACGGCTACAGTCACTGCCAGCGCGGCTGCTGCAACAAAAGCGGCGAGACTAGACAGCATTAGAAGGTTCTTCCTTAAACTCCATCTTGAGCGGACAAATATTGCCAGCAACGCGCCGAGAGCTAATCCATCCGCCGAAAGCCATGTATATGGCCCCCACCATAATCCCCCGCGAGCTACCGCGAGCGCTCGCAGCACCGGCTCGCATGCGCAGATCAAGGCGGCTGTTATTGCAAGACCTCTTCTGGTCAGCACTTTGACGGCCCCAGGCCATACCAGATAGAAATGCTCTTCCACTGCCAGCGACCAGAGAGGCGCGTAATCTCTCGGTACTCCAAACAATGGGGTAATGTTGGAAAGATAAATAGCGCTCAGCCCCGCGAAGGCCCATGAAGTATGGAGTCGAGTGAAGCCGATTCGTGGCAGCAGCACTAATACGGCAATCAAGAGATAATAAGCTGGCAAAATACGTAACGCACGCCGGGAGTAAAACCGCGAATAGTGTTGTGGCCTATTCGCACTGTCCAGGAGAATGCCATTGATCAGGAAACCGGAAAGGACAAAAAAGAGGTTGACTCCTATCCAGCCCAAACTCGTAGCAGATAAAAAAAGGCGTTCCCAGGCCGGGATGTTCGGCCCCGTGGGCGTGAAATCTTCGAACCCATGAAAGAGGAACACCATCAAGATGGCTGCGCCGCGGACCGTGTCCAATTCTGGCATTACAGGTCGCAGGATTCGGTCTATGCCGGAGTGTCCTTCGGCCTTTGACATGAGCACCTCAGCTTGTCGTAGTAACCCTGGAAGTCGCGTTGCTCCTTGACCGGCGGCGCATCAAGATGAATGGCGAATACGATCGTGCTCCTCAATTCGGAGGATCATAACACGCTCGCGATCCAGGGGTCGCGATCCAGGGGTGGACAGATTCCCAGCGCCCGCTTAGCCTGAAGTGGCCACGGGCCGGTTTTCAGAAAGATGAAATGAGAATTGCATTATTGGTTCCCACTTTGGAGATCGGCGGAGTCGAACGGGTGTTCGCGAATCTGGCCAATGGTCTGCACCAATGTGGAGCTGAGGTCGATCTCGTGGTGGGCCGGGCAGGCGGAGACATGGGGATGATTCTCGAAAAGGATATCCCGATATTTGATCTTGAGTCCGAACACATGTTGAGAAGCGTGCCGAGATTGGCAAAGTACCTCAGGGCGAGGGAACCCGAGGCCATGGTCGCTGCCATGACACACTGCAGCGCTGCCGCCGTGATTGCACGATCCATCGCCCGCAAGAAAACAAAGATCGTAGCAACGGAACACAACACGATGTCGAGAGTAGTGGCAAATACATCGGGGCTCAAATACCGCTTGATGCCTCTATGGAGCCGCTGGGCTCTCAGCTCGGCCGATGCAATCGTGGCTGTTTCCAGTGGGGTTGCGGACGATTTGTCAGCGCAGACCGGCATTCTTCGCAAAAGAGTCCGGGTTATTTACAATCCCGTAATTACGGAGGCTCTCCACTTAGCAGCCGCGGCAACGGTTGAGCATCCATGGTTCCAGGCCGGGGAGCCGCCCGTGATACTGGCTGTTGGCCGACTGGAAAAGCAGAAGGACTTCCCAATGTTGGTCCGGGCATTTCGTTTAATCAGAAACCGCCGACCGGCTCGTCTCATGATCCTGGGCGAGGGGCAGGATAGAGACCGGATAGAGCATGTCGTTTATGACGCTGGCCTCTCCGAAGATGTGGCCCTTCCAGGCCTCGAACATAATCCTTATCGGTTCATGAATCGGGCCGCTGTATTCGCGTGCTCGTCTCAGTGGGAAGGATTTGGTGTGGCATTGGTAGAAGCTCTGTCCCTCGGGGCTCCTGTCGTCTCTACAGACTGCATGTATGGTCCGGCAGAAATACTCTCTGACGGGAAATTCGGCACGCTTGTCCCCGTGGGAGATCACGAGGCCATGGCACAGGCTCTGCTGAATACTTTGGACAATCCAGTGCACACCGATAGCTCCGCGCACTTGGAACAGTTCGCGGTTCGCAGTGTGGCTTCGATGTATTTGTCGGTTGTCAACAACTAGAGGAGACGAGCACGGTGCAAAACCCTGGGGGATTTGTAATCAGCCTTGATTTTGAGTTGCACTGGGGCGTAAGGGATCACCGCAGGGTGGACCAATATCGCGCGAACCTGCTTGGGGTTCGCCAGGCTGTCCCCGCGATTCTCGAACTATTCGAGCGATATGGAATCCACGCGACCTGGGCCACTGTCGGCTTTCTGTTTTTCAAGACGCTTGATGATCTGAAAGCCGGAGTGCCCGACGAACTACCCTCATACCGTGATGCCAGCCTGGATCCGTATACGGCGCTATCTGAAGTGGGCAGGAACGAAGAAGAAGATCCGTTCCATTTTGCGCCGAGCCTAATCCGAAAGATACTTGCGTGCGAAGGGCAGGAAGTCGGTACGCATACTCTGTCTCACTATTATGTGTTGGCTCCGGGGCCGACGCTGGAGTCGTTTCGCGCCGATCTGAGGAGTGCGAAGTCAGTCGCGGGCGAATACGGCATCGTGCTGAAGAGCATCGTCTTCCCGCGCAATCAAATATCGCCGAAACACCTACTGGTTTGCGCTGAAGAAGGGTTCATTGCATACCGCAGTACGGAATCGGACCCCTGGATTGAGAAAGGAAATGGGCTGCTTGGCAGAGCGATGCGCTTGGCCGACTCCTACCTGGGCCTCAGCGGTGACGGATGTGTAACGCCCTGTCTCGACGAAGAATACCCGATGGTGAGAGTGTCCGGGTCTAGATTTCTGCGTCCATGGAAAGCGACGCTGAAAGGATTCGAGGCCATACGGCTCAAACGGATCTGCGCATCCATGGACGCTGCTGCGAAGAACAATAAGACATTTCATCTCTGGTGGCACCCACACAATTTTGGTGTCCATTTAGATGAGAACATGGGCGTCTTGACCCGAATCGCAGAATATTATGCAAATCTCAACCGCGAGACGGGCTGGCAGTCCTTGACCATGGCCGAGGTTGGCGAGAATGTTGTGCGCGCGGAGAAACCGCATTGTGTGGCATAGTTCTGCTCGTCGATGACAGCGACCTGTCACGGATCATCTACCACGCACTGGCTGGCGAGTTCAGCATTGAGGCGGTTGTCCGGGAGGCTAAGGTTTCCCGGCTAACTTTTCTCAAGCGGCGGCTGAAGAAGCTTGGCTGGCGCAAACTGTTGGGGCAGATTGTATTTGCGAAGTGCATCGTCCCCTTGCTAAGACAGGAGACGGCCCGGCGCCGAGAGCATATTTTACGGCAATATGGATTGAGCGAAGCTTCTCTACCAGCGGAGCGCGTGATTGACGTCGGGTCGATCAATGATGTCCAGACTGTAGCTCTCTTGCAAAACCTTTCCCCCAAGATCATAGTCGTGAATGGAACACGCATTTTGGAGGAGCGTCTGTTGAACGCCACAGATGGCTTGTTTCTGAACACCCATGTCGGCATCACGCCTCTTTATCGAGGGGTTCATGGAGGATATTGGGCCCTGGCTTGTGGCGACCTTGATCATTTCGGAGTGACGATCCACAAGGTTGACCGGGGAATTGATACTGGAGAGATCGTTGCACAAGCTGTGACTCAGCCTTCCAGCGCCGATAACTTTTCCACCTACCCACTGTTACAGATCGCCGGCGCGATTCCATTGCTGAAGCAAGCCATTCGCGACGCATTCGACGGCAGGCTGAAAATTATTCCGGCGCCTGCCGGAGAGTCGAAGTTATGGTCACACCCAACCGCTTTCCAATATCTAAAACGACGGATCAGGCTCGGCATCCGGTGAGTAGGAACATTTACGAGAGAGTCGTGGTTGCATTTTCCGAAGTCGCGCGTGCCGTTGTAAATGTTTGAATCCACTGTAACATCTCGGCTGCGCCTCCTCCAATCAACAACGCGTACAGCGGCATCATTGGAACTTTGAATCGCGAATAAGCCTCCGCTCCGGCGGAAATCAAGAAAAAGTAACCGATCGAAAAAACGAGAAGATAGCATAAATTTCGATCCCGCCGATACCAGTACCAACATCCCACAACCGCCAAACATGCCTCGGGAACTGTGAAGAGCAACACCATGTATTCTGCCGCGCGGGGGCTGACATTGCTGATCTTGGACAGAGCCTCTGCGCCACCGCCGAAAACGATATAGGCGAGCGCCCACACAGAGGATCGAAGGTAACTCAAAGAATTGTCTCGGATTATGTTCATCCCCTTGCGGACAGAGTACGAAGCTATCTGTGTTTCGGTAACCTGCGAGCAGTTGCGCCCATATGCACGCTCTAAATCAGCACACGTTTGATCAATCAATACATCTCTGACCTTGCGGACATTGCTCAGGTAGTTTCCAGGCTGCTGAACGGCCAGCGCTCCGGCGGCACGATAGTACAGGATGTCCTCGGTTCCGATGGTACTCAGGCCAAAATAGCCACCGTCGACAAGATTTCGCGTAGACCATACCATGGGAAGAAGTAAGAACGATGCGATCATAAACACGAGAGGGCGCAGCGCGCAGCGCCCTCGTGCCAGGAACAGGCAAAGTGAGAGCGGAACAAAGTAGAGGATGCTCACTGGGCGCACAAGTGCGGCGCATCCACCCAGCAGACCAGCCGCCACGCTGGTGAGGACATTGCTTCCTGGCTTCGTGATCGCACGATACACAAGCCAGGCTGCCAGGGTAATGAGCAATGTTGATGTGATTTCGGTCAAGAGCAGGTTCGCGATTCGGAGAGTGGCCAGATCCAGGGACAATACTGAGGCTGCAGTTAGTGCGACGACGCGGCTGCCTGTGACTCGTAGTGCGAAAGCGGTCACAGCGACTGCCAGTAACACGCAACACGCATGTTGCAATAAGATCAGATATTCAACCTTTAGAGGAGCGACTCGGAAGATCGCGAGTAGAAGCGGGTAACCAGGCGTTCGACGCAATTCAGGTTGATGCAATGCATTAACAAATCCTTGCCCATGCAGAAGATTGTCAGCTGGAATCAAATAGGATGGAGTGTCAGCTCCGTAATGATCGCGATCTAGAGACAAATATGCTGCATGAGTCAGGAGACCTAAACTTAGTGCGATCCATAACAGAGGTGATGCGACTAGTGTCCTGCCGGCCATTGGTTATTGTTTACCTCCTGCAGGTCGTCGCTAATATGATCACAATCCTCAAAGAGCTGGCATCTTTGGACGAGAACCTTACAATGGCTCTAGTTTTATGTCGTCTACCCAGAATCTTCCCTGAACACGTGTCCCACCCGGACGGCGTAGTACGGTGAGAATCAGGAGCTTCGTCTCAGGTCCGGTTTGGAACTCTGACTCGACGGGATGCCAGGGGTTGGTGCCGATAGTTTCTTCGGTGGCGCCATAGAGTGCGTTGTCGTAAACGTCCAGAAGAGCGAGCGTCGGACCGTTCGCGCTTTCGAGATCTTCGCTTTTCACCCACGCGGAAAGGTGATATTTGCTGTTAGGCTGCACAACAATATATTGAAAGATGCCGGCGTCGCTGCCTGTCCCACTGAACACCAGCCTTAAGGACCGCCCCCCGGTGTGAAAATCTGCTCTGTCCAGGGCCACGGCAATTTGCGGTCTTGGAGTGTAACGCCAGTCAAATCCGGAATTGAGAATTTCCTGCGAGAACGACCCGTCCGTGACCATGTTATCCGGTCGAGAATAGGCTTTAAGTGCTTCAGACCTGGAGGAGAGTTGCTGCCACGCATCATGTGCCGATGCAACGGCGTGGGCCTGTATCAGACTGTCGATATAGAATAGGCCTTCGTGGTAATCGAAGACGGCTCTTAATTGCATGAGCGCCGACCAGATTTGGTGCGCCGAGTCGAGATCTCCTGCTGATAGCAAGAGTTTGATGAATGCCAGGTAAACTTGCGGATTTGGCGGGAGAACACCCTGGATTCGACTAGTGTCGTGTAATGATTGCCAGCAAACGTTCAGAGCGGCAGGGGCAAGGGAAGGTTCTTCTCGAAGAACGATGGCAAACTGCTTCAATGCTTCTGAGGTATTGCCCTGAATCAGGGAAAAGTTGGCAACGTTCCATATCGTGTCCGGAGTGGTCGGATCGACGGCAAGTGCCTTTTGAATAGCAGCATTAGTCAGTTGCTGGTTCCCGGCCGAATAATAGGCCCGCGCGAGATCCAGCCAGATTGAGGAGCTGTACGGATTTAACTCTGAGGCTTTCTTGCATCGATCGACGGCTTGCTCCGGCTCCTGGGAAACGAAGATCATGCGACGGCACAATAGATCGTAATATGTTGCGTCTTGCGGCGCGAGAGCGACAGCTTTCTCGATAGAAGATAAGTCAGAGTGATCGGCAAGCCGCTGTGCGCGATATCCTTTGACTAAGAACCAGGTATAACCCGCGACACACGCGACGCAGACAGAGAATAAAAGCAACCGTAGTGAAAGGTTCTGTTGTGATGTCCGCGCCATAGTGAGCGATTCCCCAATTCACGACTATGAAGGTCTGGATGTTGCCTCTTCTTGTTCGCGTCGCTTTGCACTATCTTCTAAGTCCGGGCTGTCCTTGAGCATGCTCTTGTGAGCGTTGTCCTTTCCGTCGCTGTAATAAGGGTATTTGGATCGATAGTAGTAATAATAATAATCCGGCGAAGCCAGGTCGGCGGCGTTCACAACAACACCGAGCACGTTGGCCTTTACACTTTGAAGAAGGTTGCGCGTTCGGCGAACGTGGGCTGCGGTAGTTTGACCAGAGCGAATGATTAAAAGCACCGCATCCGTTTGTACTGAGAGGATAACGGCATCAGTCACGGAGATAACTGGCGGAGAGTCAACAATCACATGGTCATATTCCTCGCGCCACTTCATGAGGAGATCGTGCATCAGAGATGAACTCAATAGTTCGGATGGGTGCGGCGGCACGAGTCCGGCTGGCATAATAAATAAGTTGGGTTGAACCGTAGTGTGGATGGCATCGCTGATCTTAGCGCCGCCGGTCAGGACATTTGATAAGCCCACCTGCCCCTTTAACTCGAAGGCGGTGTGAACGCAAGGATGGCGCATGTCAGCGTCTACAAGCAGGATTCGTTTCCCTTGTTGTGCTAAGACGATAGCGACATTAAGGCAGGTCATGGTCTTCCCATCTTGAGGGACTGAACTCGTAACCAAAATGGAGCGTGGCGGATGGGCTACGCTGGAAAGAAGAATCGATGTGCGCAACGTGCGGTAGGCTTCAGCAATATTTGACTTGGGTTCTAAATAGCTGATCAGCGGGCGTGGATCCGTGTTGTTACGGGGAGTCTTCTTAAGCAAATGGGCCCTTGTAATACTCGTAACCGCTCCATCGACCGCGGATTGCAGAGGAATCACTCCAATGGTTGGCAGTCCCGAGATACTTTCCGCCTGCTCCGGCGTTCGCACCGTAGTATCAAGCGCCTCCAAGCCGAGCGCAATCGCGACACCGCCGATCAAACCGATCAGCAAGGCAAACTCCAGGTTCCTTGGAATGTTTGGCGTCACAGGGTGTAGCGGTACGCGCGCCCTGTCAACTACACGAACGTTGCTCGAGTCTAAACCTGCAGCGAGACCGGCCTCCTTGAGTTGTTGCAGCAGCCCATCATAGAGTTGACGATTTGAATCAGCCTCCTGTTTTAGCACCTTGTATTCGATCGCATTCTCGTTGAGTTGGTCAGCAACGCCCGTTTGCTCAGTTAGAGCGGACTGCAACATCCGCTCCCGACTCATCGCGGTCTGGTAGTCATTCCGAATGCGACTCACGGTATTCTGCGCTTGCTCGTTGTAGCTTCGGTCAATTTGATCAAGCTGGTTCTTAATCTCGATCACCTTGGGGTAGCCCGGACCGAACTCGGTAGAGAGCAGCGCAAATTGCGCCTGCAGCTGAGTTTGTTGTTGGCGGAGAGCAGTAAGAATGGGGTCTTGGAGAACCGCCGTCAGCGTAGCCGGATTGTTGCTCGTCGCAATTTGGTAAAGTGCCTCTTTTTGAATGCGATCGGCCTGTGCCCCGGTTAATACTTTGTTTAATTCATCGAGTTTTTCGGTCGTGAGGTTTTGTTTATCGTCAGTGCCGACGATATCGTGTTCCTTTTGATACTGAACCAGCTTGGCCTGGGAGGATTCCATTTTGATTTGCAGATCAGCTAGCTGCTTGGACAGCCAATCAGCAGCCTGCATGGTGCTGTTGTACCGCGATTTCACATTTTGCTCGATGAATGTGGCCGTAATGGCATTCGCGATGTCCGCTGCGAGCGAGGAATTCGGATCTGAGTATTTAATTTCAATCAGAGATGTGTCGGGAACCTGCTGCACCTTTACACTTCCCTGAAACCTGCGAATGAGTTGTTCTTGCCGCGAACTCTCCTGGGCCTGCGATTCAGAAACGGTAATGCCGCCGGTGCTTTCCGTTTGAGCCGTACCGGCAAAATCAGGATGCGAATCAAGGTTTAGCCGATGGATCACCAATTCGGCCAAGGTGTCCGATTGCAGAATCTTGACCTGAGTATCGATATCCTGCTGCTCGATATAACCAGCTTGGGACACGTTGCTGTCTTTGAAGTTGAGCGGGCTGGACGTCCGGGGAGAGATCATGATCCTCGTCACAGCCTCATAAATCGGCGCCGTGCGGATGCTGATCAGGGTCGCCATGATGAAGACGATGACCACTGACACGATCACAGTCCATTTGCGGTTCAGCAGGATACGCCCGTAATCGCTGAGCGACTGTTCTCGGGCGGGGAGTTCGTACATCTTCTGAAGATTCGCAAGCCTGAGCGAATCATGGCCTGTCAGTTCGGAAGATTCTTCAAGTAATCTTCCTGCGTCCATTCTCGCTACCCTCGTGTCCTGCGAAGTTCGTGATTCGCATTGATATTGTTAGAATGAGTGGTCACAAGCGCCGATAAAGCAAAAAAGAACGCCGCGTTCGCTGGTATCTGCAGGTTGAAGTCTACAAATCCATGAACCAATAGACCGATACAACCCAGGAAAGCCGCCAGTTCCAGGCTCGATCGCGTCTCTCTATTCCAGTGCTTCAAATTGTGGATGCCCTCGCGACACAGCAACGCGAGGAAAGCGGCAGCTATGGCAAAACCCACTATACCCGTTTCGACGAGCGTTTGAATGTAGTCGTTGTGAGCTTCATTCACCCACAAATTTGTAAAAAAGCTCCGGAATGAAGGATATACAACGGGAAAAGTTCCAAGACCCCATCCCAGAATGGGGTGTACCCGCAGCATCCTGAGACTGTCTTTTACGATCGCGATGCGCCCGGTTGCTCCGGCATCGGCGATAGGGTTGAGCAGACGTGCAAATCTCTCAACCAGTCCCGCAGGACGCAACCAGGCTAGCCAGGCGACTAGAGCAATGCAAAGAACACCGATTAGCAGGATCTCTCGGTAAGCGGAGGATCTATTCCGAAACAGGATCAGCGTCAGTACCGCTAGCTCGATCACAAAAGCTATCATGCCGCCCAGCGATTCGGATAGGAAGATAGTGCTGCACATGACAAGGGCAGCAAACAGAAAGAATGCCCGACTAGGTCTTCCGGCTCGACTGGCAATTGCAAATACGAGTGGAAATGGGACCAGCATTTCCATTAAGCCGGCATAATGCGCATGATTCACATATGGCCCATATATCCATCCGCCATATCGATTGGATACAACCCAATAAATCTTTCCATTCGAAGTAAATTGCTGGACGATTGCGAATAGAGAGAGGAGGAAACCATATCCAACGCAAAAACGGCCGAAAACTGAAATCCAACGTTGCCGATGGAGCACTTGGGATGTAAGGAAGAATAGTCCCGCATAGCCACCCCACAGCAGTCCCTTTGACCACGTTGCGTACCAGTATGCGGTCAGATGCAATGAGATCTGAACCAACACGACACCGGCAAACAGGGCCATTGGGATGAACAATGGATTTGGAATGATATGAAAACCGCCATTCATGGCTTCCCTTGCCGCCCACATCATAATGAGAAACGAAACCGCCACTTCCAAGGTGCAAATGCTCCATGGTTGGACGGCACCAAATGCTAGCGGCCCGAATCCGAGGACAGAGCAAATTCCCACGACCAGACTAAAGTCAAGCGTCTTAACAATCCGACTGACGGGCGCAGCGAAAGCAAGTTGGGAGGTCTTGGTTTGAAGTGGGGTCAGAATTTACTCCTTGAAAGGCAATAACTTCTGCGAGACAGGAGTGTAACGCCAGGGCCAAACAGTTGTCATTTTACGTTTATGCTTTTTGTCCGGAGCGCTTGATGCGACCCATTCTACGAGGAAGTTTGTAGCCGTCAATTTTTGTGGGCAGCCCAATCGCTTCATTTCAGCCGTGCAACATGAAGAAAGCAATGCGGGATCTAGGTGTACTCGAAAGGACTAAACAATTCGGTTGACTCTGGCCTACGATATCCAAGCGCACACCAGCAAGGCGATTCGCTAAACACAATTCGCTCGAATCCTGCGCTTTTCATCATGTAGTTTATCTGTTGGCGCGTGAAGCGTCTCTCGAGCCGGGTGCCAAAGCGATCCAGAGCGTCAGTACGCATTGAATAAAAGCTTCGGTTTCGATAAGAGGATAAAGGGAAAAGCTCGACGTCAAAGCCCCCTCCTTCAAGCCACTTTGCGATCCGTGCGAGTGGCCAATAGACGAGTGCTGCTACGAGTTCGCAGAGCGGCGATCGGACGGCGAATGGAAGGGCGCTGATGAACCGGCGGAGAATATCGGAAACGCGCCATGCCATTCGAAACCATGCGGGACGGTTGTCGAACGCATAATAAAAATAGACCAGTAGTGGCGCTCCCGGCTTCAATTTGCGCAGGCACTCTCGGAGTCCTTGCTGCGGATCTGGTATGTGATGAAGCACACCGAGGGAGTATCCAAAGTCCGCGGAACTGTCAGCGAGCGGAATCGCTTCTACGGAGGCACAGTGGAAGCTGCAGTTCATATGCGCCCGAAGGTTTCGACGCGCGACATCCAGAGCGGCCGCGCTTGGATCAATGCAGTGGAGGTGTTCGACCTTTTGAGCTACGAAGTGGGCCCAGCGGCCTGTACCACATCCGAGGTCAAACCCTTCAGCGTCGGGCGGCAATTCGTCCCAGGGAAAAATGGAGAAATACGATTGAAAGATAGTCTCAAGGTCGGGATTTTCGAGACCCGCGTGATCAAACTTCTTCCACTCCTTTCCAAATGCTTCAACTACGGCTGGATTGATGTTGCTCATCGCACCTCCCCTACCTGCACCGCGCCGGCCCCTAACACCGACTCGTACATCCGGATGCAACCGTCAACGGTATTTTCAATGCTGAACTGGCGCGCCCGCTGGAGACTGGCCCGGCTCATCTCGCGTTGCTGCTCGGGTGACTTGATCAAAGCGGTGAGATAGTGAACCAATGCCTTGGCGTTCCCGGGAGGAAAGAGAATCCCCGCTCCCGCAACAACCTGAGCAAGGCCCGGAACGTCGCTTGCCACCACCGGCAGCCCGGCCGCCATCGCCTCACACGCGGCTATCCCGAAGCCGTCGGAATGAGTGGAATGAATATAGATGTCCGAGGCCTTCAAGACGGCTGCCACATCGTGCCGCCAGCCCAGAAAAGTGACTCGAGTCCTGATTCCGAGAGATTGAGCCAACTGCTCGAGCCGAGGGCGCAACGGGCCATCTCCGACGAGGAGAAGGTGAGCATCCGGCACAGCAGCCAGAGCTCGCAGAAGTGTGGCGTGGTCTTTCTGGGCCTCGAACCGTCCGACAAAAACCAGCCGCGTGACATCACATGGCACATGCGCTAGTGTAGCGGGCTGAGCATTTTCGAATGCGTCGAGAGGTATTCCGTTCGGGATTATGGTGATCTTCTCTGCAACGCCAGGGCACCACCGGATCAAGTATTCTGCAGTGGCCTCGCTGATGCAGGCAATGCGCTCGTAAGATGGATACATCCATAGATCCACGGGCCGCAACCACCATCGACGTCGTGCATTCCAGGTATTGTGTTCGGTGGTAACCAAGGGGATACGACATCTCATTCGAGCCGTCGCCAATACGGTCCAGAGCTGCGCCGGAAAAAGGTGCACATGGACGAGGTCGTATCCGTGAAGGAGATTGGCCAATGCGAAAACCTGTCGTGGCGAATACAAACTATGCACGCCTGTATAACGCAAATGGATGTCCTGGTCCTGAAGTGAACGCTCGAGAGGGCTGGGTCTTCTGAGTAATGCAATGACATCGCAGATGACCCCCCGTGTTCGAAACCGAGGAGCCATCGCCGTAAGCATGACTTCAGCTCCGCCGCGATTCAGGGAGTCGATGACGTGGAGAACGCGCATGATCCAACCCTATGAGAGCCGCGGTAACAGGCCTGAGCCAGCAGCTTATCAAAAATACATCATCGTCTGTGCACATGCTAAACTTGTTCCCTCGCTAGCACTGGACTCAAGCGCCGAGGGCAAATGGGAATTCCCGCCACCAGAGCCATTCATGAGCCGATTGAGGCAATCCCACCACGAAACGTCGCTCGATATGTCATCGTTATCAAACTGGTTGCCGTTGTTTCGATAGTAACGAGTCCATTCTGGTTGGGGGCCCTCTTTTTCACCAGTCCCCGTGATTATTCTTACGCTTCCTCTCTCATCTGCGTCCCTTTAATGGCAATCGTTAGCGCTGTAGCGGTAGCACACTTTACTCAGAGCGATCCTTATTTTCGGCGGCTGCTGCTGGCAGGGCTTGTGGCGCACATGGCCGCTTCAAGCCTGTTTCTTTGGGTAGGATTGACTATCTACGGTGGTGTTGTGGACGCCTTCCACTATTGGACCGTGGGCTTGCAACTAGCGGAGACCTACCGGATAATCGGATGGAGCGCATTTCAGCCGCCTTACTTCAGCACCAATCTGATCAACAACATATGTGGAATCGCATCGCTGTTGACCGGCGATGCGCTGCCAACTCTCTTTATCGCCTTTGCACTCGTATCCCTGGCAGGAGGGTACCTGTTCTACCGCGCGTTTACTATCGCGTTCCCAGACGGTGATCGATGGCTCTTTGGGCTTCTCGTCGTGCTATCGCCGTCGCTTTTGTTCTGGTCTAGCTTTGTAGGAAAAGATGCACTTATCCAATATTCTATTGCGCTGACCTGCTTCGGATTTTCCAGGTTAACGCAACGTCCTGGCCCGAGAGCCGCTCTCCTTTGCGCAATTGGACTTGCCGGCACCCTGGCGGTACGGGCGCATGTGGCTGCAATGCTTGCTATTGCGATGACGTTTCCTTATGCCGTGGGGAGGTCAAGGGTCGGCCGCGCCAATATCGCAGCCAGAATCATTCTCGTCCCGGCGCTGTTGGGCGGCACATACTTACTCATAAGTCAGGCAGGAAGCCTTCTGGGCTTGGATAGCGACAATTCAAAGGGTTTCTCTCAGGAAGCGGATTCTGTCACCAGGACCAGCCAAATCGGCGGATCGGCATTCAATGAAGGAACGTCTCTGCCGGTTCGCATCGCTGAGTCCCCTTTCCTGCTGTTTCGACCTTTTCCGTGGGAGATGCATAATGCGATGGCCCTCGCCCCTGCTGCTGAGTCAGTTGGCGTGATGCTTCTTTGCTGGTATCGGCGGCGCGAACTCTGGTCAACGCTGCGGCGTTGGCGGGATCCATATGTAGGCTTCCTTCTGGTGTACTCGGTGGTCTTCTTGATTACATTTGGAGCGGCAATTAGTAATTTTGGAATTCTGTTGCGCCAGCGCATTATGGTAACGCCTCTTGTGTTCATGCTTATATGTGCGAAGCAAAAGCTTCCGGATCGAGACGCTCCACGGGCGTTTGGAAAGAGTACTTGGCTGGCGCCTACTGCCGGTGTGCCGCGATCTGACCGCATTCCGACCCGGGCCTGATCCTGAGGAGTTGAAGCGACATGTGCGGCATCAGCGGCTTCCTTGATCTGAGCTATATCAACTCGGCGAATGAGTTGCGAAGCATCGCGATGCGGATGGCTGAGACTCTGCGCCACCGGGGGCCAAATCATGCCGGGGTCTGGGCGGATGCGGAAGCCGGAGTTGCCCTCAGCATGAGACGGCTGGCGATCCTCGATCTTTCACCGGCAGGACATCAACCCATGCAATCGTCCAGTGGGCGTTACGTCCTCGTCTTCAATGGCGAGATATATAACTACGAAGATCTGAGAGGCGAACTATCGAAGGGAGTGCAAGCTTGTTCGTTCCACGGAAATTCCGATACAGAGGTGATGCTGGCCGCCTTTGAGAAGTGGGGAATCGAGGAATCGGTAGTTCGTTTCAATGGCATGTTCGCTTTCGCCGTCTGGGATCGCCACGACAGGAGCCTGACTCTTGGGCGTGATCGCTTTGGAGAGAAGCCACTCTACTATTCCAGAACCGGAAGACATTTTATCTTTGGTTCAGAGTTGAAAGCTCTGCGTGCTCATCCCGGCTTCGTTGACGAACTGGATCCGGACGCAATCGCCCTCTTCCTTCGTCATAGCTGTGTCCCTGCGCCCTATTCGATCTACAGGAACACCAGTAAACTGCCTGCGGCAACCCTGTTGAAAGTTTCCGCAAGAGACTTCGCATCCAGTCCCCAGCCGTATTGGTCGCTCCGTGAGGTTGTTAACGAGGCCGTTTCCCATCCGCTTGAATGCGACGAGCAGGAAGCGATCGAACAACTCGACTGGATACTACGGGACGCTGTTCGGATTCGAATGCGATCGGATGTCCCCCTTGGGGCCTTTCTTTCAGGGGGCATCGACTCGTCCACCATAGTGTCGTTGATGCAGACCCAAAGCCGAGGGCGCGTAAGGACATTCTCGATAGGAAGTCATGACAGGGAACTTGACGAAGCGAAGGAGGCGTCGCAGGTAGCCCGCCACTTGGGAACGGAGCACACCGAACTCTATGTGACCTCGGAGGAGGCCATGGCGGTTATCCCGCTCTTGCCGCGCATCTACGACGAACCATTTGCCGACCCCTCGCAGATTCCGACGATTCTGGTTTCCCACCTCGCCCGGGAACACGTGACCGTGAGCCTCTCAGGCGATGGCGGTGACGAACTCTTTGGCGGATACAGCCGGCACGCCTGGGGTGACACGCTCAGTCGCAGCCTTCGCCACTTGCCGCTCTTACTGCGAAAATTGGGAGCAGCAGGCATCAAGACCATGCCGACGGATAGCTGGGACTATCTCTTTCGGCTTTGTAAGCCGATAACTCCCGTCCGATGGCATCAGCGGATGCCAGGATACAAACTTCACAAGCTGGCGTCCATATTGGAGAGTCAGGGTACTCATTCACTCTACGAAAAGTTGACTTCTCACTGGCTGAATCCTGAGATGATTCTTGCCGGCGTCTCATCGCCCGCAACGATGCTCCACGGGGACCACCATCAAGGCCTGCGAAGTGCAGCCGAGGAAATGATGTACCTCGACGCAGTGGGTTACTTACCGGACGATATCCTGGTGAAGCTTGACAGGGCAACGATGGCCGTTAGCCTGGAAGGCAGAGTCCCGCTATTGGATCACCGTGTCGCGGAGTTTGCCTGGAGACTACCGCTGAGCATGCGGCTCCGCCAACGACAGGGCAAGTGGATTCTTCGCCAGGTCCTTCACCGCTACGTGCCACGTGAAATCATCGATCGTCCAAAATCCGGATTTGGCGTACCGCTGGGAACCTGGTTGCGTGGCCCGCTCCGGGATTGGGCAGAATCGCTTCTGAACGAAAGCCGTCTTCGCCAGGATGGATACTTCAATGTTGTACCTATAGCGAAAATGTGGCGTGAACATCTCTCTGGGAAGTTAAATTGGGAATACCATCTGTGGGATGTACTGATGTTCCAGGCATGGTTGGATGAGAGCCGTCGCAAACCTGACGATCAATCTGTCTATGTCCAGGGCATTGCAAATGTAGCTATGGGGAGCGCATGAGCGGTGGTCGCATCAGTGTTCTGCACGCGGTAACAGACCCGTTGAGCACCGTTCTGATGCGCGGGCAGCTGCGTTATCTGCGGACAAATGGCTTCGATCCTGCCCTTTTATCAAGTCCTGGCGAAAGGCTGGAGCAGATCAGCGCCGAAGAGGGATACCCGGTCTTTGGCGTAGCCATGAGGAGAGATATCTCGCCGGGACGCGATCTGCGATCTCTTTTCGAGATATGGCGCCTTCTACGCCGAATCAAACCGGTAATCTGCAATAGCGGCACGCCAAAGGCCGGGCTGTTGGTAGGACTTGCCGCTTGGCTTACTCGCGTTCCGTGTCGCGTTTACACTCTTCGCGGACTCCGCCTCGAGACCGCAACCGGCATTAAAAGAATGATCCTGACGATCGCGGAGAAAATGGCATGCTTCAGCGCGCATCGTGTTGTTTGTGTGAGCGTCAGTCTTCGCGAACGAGCGATTGCTCTGGGGCTCGTAGCGCAGTCAAAGACAGTTTTGCTGGCAGCGGGAAGCAGTAATGGTGTGGATCCGGGCCGATTCGAGCTGACCCGGGAAAAGGCCGCATTGGTAGCCGCTCTGCGTCAGCATCTGGGAATTCATCCAAACCAGCCCGTAATCGGCTTTGCTGGAAGATTCACACGGGATAAGGGCCTGCCGGAATTGGTGGCAGCATTTCAATTGATACGCAGGGAATCTCCTGATGCTGTCCTGCTGTTGGTCGGGAATTACGAAGAGGGGGACAGTGTTCCTGAGGACATAAGAGAAGCTATCGAGTCGAACCCGGGGATCCGCCACGTAGGGTTCACGTCTCAGATAGAACTGTATTACCTCGTCATGAATATTTTTGTGCTACCTACCCATCGCGAAGGCTTCCCGAATACAGTTCTCGAAGCGCAGGCTGCGGCTCTTCCCGTTGTCACCACATTTGCAACCGGTGCGGTGGATGCGATTGACGACGGCATCACGGGACTGCTTACTCCGATTGGAGATACTGGTAGGTTGGCAGAGGCAGTTCTATCGCTTCTGTCGGACCCAATCAGGATGCAGTTTATGGGGCGGTCGGGAAGGGAACGTGTTCTTCGCGAGTTTCGAAACGAGACTGTGTGGGAAGCATTAGCTTCGCTATATCGAGCCATGCTTCAGGAACGTGGTTACCCACTCCCTGCTGACCCCTGCGTGGAGGCGGTGCGATGCGCTCAAACCCAGTAGGGGCCGCTTGCAAGCGCATTCTGGATATCGCAGGTGCATCCATCGCACTCGCGGTCGCGTGGCCTCTGATGGCCGCGGTGGCCGTCACAATCCGGCTGACCATGGGCGAGCCGATACTCTTTCGACAGGTACGACCAGGCCGGTACGAACATCCATTTACATTATTCAAGTTTCGGACAATGGGTGAAGCCCGATCTTTGGCGATCGACCCGTCCACCGATGCGACGCGACTCACCAGGGCGGGGATCGCCTTGCGGCGCTTCAGCCTCGACGAGCTTCCACAACTATGGAATGTGCTGAAGGGAGAAATGAGCCTCGTGGGTCCACGGCCCCTGCTGACGGAATATCTCGACTACTACACTCCCGAGCAGGCGAAAAGACATCTCATGAAGCCGGGGATTACAGGCTTGGCACAGGTAAAGGGACGCAATGCGATCACATGGGAACAGAAGTTTCTGTGGGATGTCTGGTACGTCGAGCACTGGAGCTTTTGGCTGGATATTCGAATTCTCTTGTCTACCGTTGAGAAAGTTATTAGGCGAGAGGGAATCAGCCAGCAAGGTCACGCAACTATCGAAAAATTCGGAGTTGAGCGAAAGTGATAGCACCATCGAGTAACAGCCCGGTGATCGTCTATGGCGCTAGCGGACACGGAAAGGTGGTCGCCGATATTCTTCGGGCTTGCGGAATGGAAGTTCAAGGCTTCGTCGACGATGATCCTCTAAAGCCTAGGCAAGTATCTGATCTTAGGATTTTAGGCGATTCAAATTGGCTTACTCAACAAGCGAGCCGTCAGCCGATTGCTGTAGCGCTGGGAATCGGGGACAATTTTGCTCGCTGCGCAGCAGCGGAGCGATGCCTCGCGGCTGGCGTCCAACTGCTGTCCGCGGTGCATCCCTCAGCCACGATTTCGCCTTCAGCAAAGATCTCTCTTGGTGTCGTCATAATGGCACACGCCGTGGTTAATGCCGACGCCGTGATCGGGCAGGGAACGATCATAAATACTGGTGCGATTGTTGAACATGATTGTAATATCGGAAATTTCGTACATCTGTCACCAGGGGTTGCTATTGGAGGGCATGTACAAGTGGGCGACCGTTCCTGGCTGGGCATCGGGTCTACGGTCATTCCCAACCTCAAAATCGGTACGGGTTCGATCGTTGGAGCAGGGGCGACGGTCGTGCGCAACGTCGAAGACTGGGTAGTCGCAATCGGTACCCCAGCACGCATTCTGAAAAAATTAGCGCCTCGTACCTGATTACAAAGAAACTTCAGCGATAGAAGCCATAAAAAGCGAGGCCCGAAGCCAGGGCTACGGCTACGTCCACGGTTCTCGCAGCAGCTATCTTTCCCTTGCTCGAGGGAACGAAGAGAATATCGTTTGACTGCATGTGTATGTCGGGAGCTTTTGAGACAAGAATCTTGTCCAGCGGAACCGGAATCTCCTGCTCGCCTCCGGCCGTTCGCCGCACAATCCTGGCGTTCGCCGGTTTCGCGAACTTCGCAAGTCCGTGCGCCATTGCGACCGCTTTCATCACGGTGTACTCGCCCTTTTCATCCATGAGAAAACCACTGGGCGCGAGTACTTCGCCCACAACATAGATGACGCCCGCTTTGGAGACGATGATCGTGTCTCCCTGCTGTACTGGCACGTTGGCCTCGAGTGATTTCAGGGGATCGCTGCTCAGGAAGACGGTCTGTGTCGCAGCGATATTGCCCTTATGGGTGATCGTCACCAGCTGTCCGGCGTTCGCCGTCGCACCGCCCGCTTCCGCCAGGATGTCGAACAAGGTCCCGGATCCCACAATCGGGTAGATGCCCGGCCTTCCAACCTCGCCCATCAAAACAACTCCGCTGGAAAAGCTCGTCATCACGATGCTTACATGAGGAAACTTCAATACGCCCTTTTTGAAATAGGCTTGTTCAACGACACCCTGTGCGTCCTCGACGTGCATGCCTGCGACGTGCACGTAATTGATCAGTGGCATGTAGATGTCGCCGCTGCTGTTCACCGCAGCCTTCTGCGAGAGATCGGGCGCGCCATAGACTGACACTTCCAGCACGTCTCCCGGCGAGATGAAGTAATGCGATTGATCGCCAGCAGGTGTTACAGATGCGGGGGGAGTTGTTGGATTCGAAGCGGCTCCGGAAAACGCCGGAGGTGGATACGTCGATGCGCCGTTTAATGGTTGCGTCTGCGAGTTGCTGGTTGTTTGCGCCGAGAGCCGGGCAATCGAGCTGAATATCAACACGACCGCGAAGCCGATCAGCAAACTGAGTTGCAGAGTTGCGTGAGACGCAACGTTCGCACGAGAAGCGTGCTGGAAGATGCAACTCAAATGAAGACCTCCAATAGCCGGGATGATACACCATGCCGTGCCCCCTTGAATCCGCATCAACGACTGTGACCAGGCTTAGCGTGCCAGCTCTTCGAAAAGCGACAGAGGAGCCAGTGGCACCCTGGGATAAAGCGTAGAAGCGCGGCTCTCTACGTATAGCTCGATCTTTGCAGGGTCCAGAATCAGTTCCTTGAAAATGTGGACTGCGGCCTGCGCAGGAACAAGCCAGGGAAGTCGGCGAGTCGTCAGGTGGATCTCCCTTCTGGATACGAATTCCCAGTCAGCGCTTTCCGGATATCGCTCCCGGTCGTGATAGAAGTAGTCCTGCATGTTCAGATCCACCCCGCAAAGAACGATGCGCCTGTAGCCCATGATCGCCGCAAGCATCATCATCGCGATGACGGATCCGCCGTATTTGAAGAGCCAGGCTACTTTGCCGCGAGGCGTAAACGCTCCAATCGACCGCAAATACCGTATGCCGGCGCGGAGCTCTTCCTCGTTACGCGCCACGACTGGCACCGAGAAGCCTACGTATAGATTTCTCTTCATGCCTTCTGGAAGCTCGAACACCGTTTGTCGAGGTCCGATCGGGTTCACTTCCGTGACGATCTTCAGAGTGTTTATATAGGCCTCTGACCGGCGTTCAAGAAGCGCCCGAAGGGCGTCGTACATCGCGGGTTGTTCGTCATACGTCATATTTTCAAAATGAAAGAAGCGTGGAACGAAGGGATGCGCCGGCCAGAAGTTGATGCCGACGCTGTCATGTCTCCCGATGGCCCGCCATCGATCTTCCGATATCTCGTTAATAGAGGATGCGCTGCCAAGTACAAATAGCGTATCGCTCGCTCTCAGGTGGTGCAGGTTAAGGGTTTGCAAAAGGGGCAAACCTGCAAGAGCGGCGGCCCTTGCCGCCCGAGCGGACTCCTCGCGTAGACGCGTGTGGTGATACAAGCGGTAGAGGAGCGGGTGGGGCAGGTGCTTGGCCAGGGATCGAATCGTTTTCATGTCAAGCGGCCATCGTCAAACCACGTAGCTGCCGACGGGATAAGCGTCAAGATTCTGGCCGATCCATTCAATCGTTCGTTTCAGTCCATCTCGCAAAGGGACCTTGGGCTCCCACCCTGTGAATTGCTTTAGCAGAAGACTATTCGCGCAGAGCCGGTCCACCTCACTCGCCTCCGGGCGCACACGCGCTTGCTCAAGTTCCACCTCGCATTTTGTACCTGTCAACTCAAAGATGACTCCGATCAATTCACGAATCGATGTCTCTGTACCGCTGCCAATGTTCAGCGTCTTCCCAATTGTTGCGTGCGACTCCGCGATTGCGACGAAGCCCTCCACGGTGTCCGAAACAAAATTGAAATCGCGCGTCGTATGCACGTTCCCCAGTTTTACCGATGATTGCGCCAGTGCTTGCGTAACAATCGTGGGGATGATCGCACGGGATGACTGCCGCGGGCCGTAGGTATTGAAGGGACGAGCGATCGAGACGGGCAAACCGAAGGACAGATGATACGATTCAGCGATTTTGTCTGCGCCTATTTTGGTCGCGGAATAGGGCGATTGCCCTTGCAGCAAATGGCTCTCATCAATCGGAACGTATCGTGCTGAACCATACACTTCGCTTGTCGATGTGCACACGAGCCGTTCGGTTCCGAGTTTCCGGGCAGCCTCCAGGATATTCAAGTTGCCTTCAATATTGGTTTGAACGTACGACCTTGGCGAGTCGTACGAATACGGAATTCCTATCAAAGCGGCAAGATGAAAGATGATGTCCACATCTTTGGCTGCCTTGAAGACGCTTTCACCATCGCGGACGTCGCCATGAATGATCTCCATCTCCGCACGCGAAGGCGATGCCGACAACCAGCCAAGCGATCCCTGCGAATTGTAGCGAAGAAAGCAGCGAGCCCTGGCGCCCAGTTGGGCGACCCGCTCCGCGAGATGGCTTCCGATGAAACCGCCCGCCCCGGTGACCAGCACCCGGCGGTTCTTCCATGTGAACGGATCGTTCAACGTATAGCTGTCTCCTAGACAATTCCCATCGCAGTATCCGCGGATGCGCGCTCGTATTGTTCCATCTGGCCAACATCGAGCCAGTATTCGCGGATCGGAAAGCAGATTACGCGCTTGTTTGCGCCGATCAGCGTGTTTATCAAATCCGGCATGTCGTATGCACGGTCCCGAGGAACCATCTGGCAAACGCCTGGTTGAATGAGATAGATCCCGGCATTGATAAAGTGTCGAATCGATGGCTTCTCGACGACGTGGACAGCGTCAATCCCCTCGGTACTGACCACGCCATACGGTATTCGCACTTCGTATTGTTGGACAGCGACGGTCATATCCGCTGAGTGCTCGCGATGGAACTCCAGCATGGCCCGAAAATCGATCGAGGTCAAAATGTCTCCGTTGACCACAAGCAATGGCAGGTCTCCCACGGAGGCCTTCGCCAGCGCGCCGGCCGTGCCCATGGGCCGTTCTTCGTCGACATACTCAATACGTATGCCAAAATCCCGTCCATCCTGAAAGTGCTCCGTTATGCTGTCCGCCAGGTAATGCGTCGAGATGCTGACATGTTGAATCCCGGCCGCCCGGAGCTTGCCGACCAGATGCTCCAGAATCGGTTTGCCGCTCACCGGCAGCATCGGCTTCGGGCACTTCTCCGTGAGCGGCATCAATCGCTTTCCGAAGCCGCCCGCCATAATAAAGCCGTCCAGGGGCAGTGCGGATGACGCCAGATAATCGGAGTCCACGGCAATGTCAACGACACGTTGATCCGCGTCCAATAAGGGAATCTGGCGGATGCGATATTCCGCCATGAGTCTGCGCAATTCATCCGGTGTGGTGCCGATGGGAGCGATGACCGGATGGCCATCACGACCCCTTTCCTTGCGCAGCGCAAGAAGATCGGCGATCGGTTGATCCAGTTTAACTCCTAGGAGGATCGCGCGCCGCACGTCGCCATCGGTAATCGTTGCTTCCAGTCGATTGTGTTCGTCGACAACCAGCGTAATGCCCAATCCGCAACGATCCATCAGACTCATCAAGTCTCGAACAGCTTGTGATTTGGTTATGAGCGGCAATTCACGCGACGGATTGGCTGGCATAGAGGCGTCCCCACACTTGGGAAAGCACGTGTCCGTAATGAGAACACGCAGGGAATTCGTTCACACATTATCGGTCGCCGTAAAGATGGTTGCAGCGGCCTCCATAGGCTCGTGCGCCGACCTTCACTTAGCGGCGAGTATAGCACCGGGCGCGATGTCGCCGTGGTCCTCATCGGGAGTCGTGTGCAATCGTCGTATTACATTTACGATCACGATTGGATTTCCGATATGAATGGAGGTTGTGTTGAAGCGTAAGACCGCAAGCGCTGCAATTGCCGTCGTCATCATCTTCGTCGCCTTGTTCGCCGTGCTTCGCGCAGGCGGCTACCTCGTTGTGAACCAGCCCGAGCGATCGAACGTTATCGTTGTGCTGGCCGGAGATCACAACGACCTCAGGTATTGGCGGGGGCTTGAGCTGCTGCGCGAAGGCTATGGTCAACAAATGCTGGTGGACGCCTCTTCGGATCGAATCTACGGGCGCACCTATGCGGAACACGCGGCGGACTTCATCTCGCGATCAGCGGGCGACCAGGGATCGCGGGTAAGAGTATGCGCGATCGCAAGTGATTCGACTGTTCAAGAGGCCTTGAATATTCACACCTGCCTGGAGCGGTTCAATCCCGCGCCGCAGTCGGCGTTGCTGGTCACGAACGACTTCCACACGCGCCGCGCGCTCTCGATTCTTCGTTCGCGTCTCCCTCAATACCGCTGGTCTGCCGCCGCTGTGAAGGACACAGCCATATTTGGCGAGCCCTGGTGGCGTCATCGCGAGTGGGCGAAGACCTGCGTCTACGAATGGCAAAAGCTGGTGTGGTGGAAGCTGTTCGAATCGTGGCGGAGATGAAAAGTGTGCCCGGAATCAAAGCCCGGATTCAAGCCACGGAAAATGAATCAACCCGTTTTTAATCATCAGTTCAGCGAGACGAAAATCATGCGGGCTATCGATGTCAATAGCGTGGCTCTCGGGGATCTCCAGCATGCGATGCGGCATTTCGAAGTAACGTGGAGCTTCCGAATTCGCGACGTGGTCGCGCCGCCACAAATATAAAGCGCCATTGATGCGGTAAATCGCGGGCACATCCTGGCGTCTCGCATAGACATTTCCGTCAGGAAAACTCTGGTGCATATAGCCGTCTGTCGCGATGTCAATGCAAACCCATCGCGGATTGAATGGCGGCCTGGACGCCGCAACCACGCCCACCGCGCGCCTGTCCTCCTCAAGAAACTGTACCGCCCTCGAAACATCTTCCGGCATGCGCGCGGGGCTGGTGGGCGAGAGTAAGAGAACGGCGCCGTAGCGGCATCGATCCCGCGACTCCATCTCCGTCAACGCATGTTGGAGCACCGGCCACATGGGCGTATCGTCCTGGGCAAGCGCCTCCGGCCGGAGAAAGGGAACTTCAGCGCCACACTCGCGAGCAACCGCGGCAATCTCATCGCTATCGGTTGAGACGATGCATTTCGAAATCTCCCCGCACAGTTTTGACAGCCGAATCGAGTGGGCGATCAAGGGGAGTCCTGCGAGGGGGCGAATATTCTTTCCCGGCACCCCCTTCGAGCCCCCGCGGGCGGGAATCACAGCCAGCATCGGTTGAATGCTCATGCTGGTGTCCTGTCATCAATCTGGCTGTCGTAGATGAGCACGAGCGCAGTTTAACCTCGCGGCGGCAAATTGTGTAATTATGTGGCGTTGCTATTGGAGTGAAGGCAACTGTGCTGAACCCCTCGAAAGGTCCTTCCCGGCATTAGTCCTCGAAGGATCATCCGGTCAGGACGGAATTATGATAAAAAGCGCGCCAGAGTCCTTGAATGGGTGATCTCTTGCCCCAAAGCGGAACCGTAGATAAAGCGGAACCTGGAGTTCGATCGATTCATGGCGTTGCGCGACGTCTGGCACAGTCGTTTGCTGTTTATTCAATTGCGAACTTCGGCATTCGAGCGCTTAATTTTCTCCTCATCGTGGTTTATGCGCACTACCTACGGCCATTTGACTACGGAATCATCTACATGGCGGAGATCGTCGCTGCGCTCTTGGTGATTTTCGAAGGCCTCTCGCTGGATAGCGCGCTCCAGCGACTGTATTTCCAGCACAATCATGATCCAGAGGAGCTTCGCAGTTATCTTGGCAGCGCCACCCGCTTCGGACTCTCCTGGATGGCAGTCTTCCTTGCACTGGTTTTGATTTTGGGCAGAAGTGTTCCATCCCATCTGCCGATTCACACATCGGTGCCGTTCTACCCCTACATCGCGATGGCCATCCTAACCGCGACAGCAACACAAGGAGTTCAATATCGCCTTGCCGTATATCAGGCCGCCCGCCGTCCTCGGTCCTACGCTCTTCTATCCTTCGTTCTTGCCGTTCTAACCGCAACCTGCTGCATGTATGGAGTTGTGTTTCGACGCGGCGGGGCGCTCGGAATGTTGCAGGGCAAGCTTGTTGCGGCGGTGCTTACATTTCTGATTGCTGCGTGGAGCATGCGTACCTTCCTGACGGCTCGGTTCCAATGGAAGTTTGTCCGTGACTCCCTGTCATTCAGTCTGCCTCTGGTTCCTCACCTCGTGATGGCAAGTGGCCTGGTTGTCGCCGATCGGTTCATCCTCGAGCATTACCGGAATTTAAGTGAAGTGGGTATCTATTCTCTTGCTTATACCTTTGGCATGGTCATGTATCTCGTTACGCAGTCGCTGTCTCAGGCCTGGCTTCCCATGTTCTTCGAATTGGCAGCAGATGGGGAAAAGAGTCGCGAGGTGCTTGGTCGAATCTGCTCGGGTTTGGCGATTTTTCTTGCTGCTCTTGCGTGTCTGGGCATATTGCTGTCGCCCATTTTTGTGCACGTCGCTCTCGACTACCGCTATCACCCCGCAGCGCGCATTGTGCCTCTGGTGATCATGGGCTATTTGTTTCATGCTCTGTTCTCGCTCTTTGACCTTTCCATCCTGCAGGCAAAACGCACGGCGTCCGTCTTCACGATCAGCCTGCTGGCGTTCACTGTAAATCTGGTTCTGAACTTTACAATGATTCCTCGATGGGGTATGTACGGCGCAGCCTGGGCCACTGCAATCGCCTATGGGGTGGAGGCGATCGGCGCGTTTGCACTGGCTCAGCGCTTCTTCGCGCTCCCCTACCGGTTGCCTGAGATTCTGGCGGGGATTGTCGTCGCCGGCGGAGCACTCTGGTTGACCCAGTTCGCCTGGATGCCGAAATGGCAAGGACTCTTGCTCGCCATCGCCGCTGTCCCAGCCCTCGGCCTGCTGGCGATAATTGGTCGGCGCGATCTTCAGAGCGCGTTCATCGTCACGCGAAAGGGCGGGAAGAGTGAGCCTTAAGGCGCTGCTTAAAACGAATCCTAGAAAACTCTAATTAAAGACAATTCTGAACGCAGTCCGTTGCGTGGTGTTGGGATTGGCAATTGCCGTCGAAGGACATGCATGCTTAGCTCAGGAGGCTTCGAATCGAGTGCAGCTTCCTCAGAATGAGCCCGTGAAGATGAATCTGGTGCTGGCAGGAGACAATGGCGCGGGCATGGCCCTCTCTGATTTTCATCCTGGAACGGCATCGGCGGGGGGATTCGCCTCCAGTGACGCCTCGGACTGCAGACTCAAAGTTTTTCCCGCTGAACGGGATTCAAGTGGGCATGGCAGTTTTGGATGTAGAAATGACACAACGCTGTATCGCCCGTCATCACTGTCGCGAGACCAACCCAGTGATGCCCACGTCGCAGGCAGGCCAGCCAAGTGTCAATTTCGGGCTTGTCGCTTGCAACTCCGGAATTAGCTATTGGCTCAAGAAGCACGGGTCAAGCTTTGGTGGCTGCCACCCTCGGCAGGGGTCGTCGTCCACAGCGTAGGTGTTACCACCGGATTTGAGCATCAATAATCTCGTACGTTCGTCGAGACATATCAATTCGGGAATACCCACTACCCGTCAATTGAAAAACGGGCAGACACCTTTGTGTCCGCCCGCGTACTTGCGAAATCTCCCGCTACCCTACTGCTTCAGCGCCGCTTCTACCGCCGCCGTCACCTGCGGAGACTCCGGAGTCACATCCGGCTCGAACCTCGCCACTGGATTCCCATTCCGATCGAACAGAAACTTTGTGAAGTTCCACTTGATATCGCCCGCCAGCTTTGGATCGGTTGATTTGTCTGTGAGGTAGACATACAGCGGAGTCTTATCCGGGCCCAGCACCGATACCTTGGCCATCATTGGGAACGATACGTTGTACTTGTTGCTGCAGAATTTCTTGATCTCCTCATTGGTGCCCGGTTCCTGGCCGCCGAAGTTGTTGGCCGGAATCCCCACAATCACCAGCCCCTGGCCCTTGTACTTTTCGTACAACGACTCCAGCCCGGCATACTGCGGAGTGAACCCGCACTTGCTGGCCACATTCACCAGCAGCAGAACCTTGCCGTGATACTCCGACAGGCTCACCGGCTTCCCGTCAATCGATTTCAGCGTGAAGTCATAAACGCTCTTGACCGCTGCAGACATAACACCCCCGGCAACGCACAACATGAGAAAGAAAGCGAATTTGCGCACACTACCCTCCACCTGACCGCCATTTTATCCGATTTAGGCGATAACATCGATACGGCCCTGTTACGGTCCTGTTGTTATGGTCCATTTTGCTTCTATCCGGACATCCAGCCTTTGCTGGACGCGGCCCAATCAATCCTGCGGTCTGGATTCAACCACGGGTGCCCTCGATATAGTCGATCTCCTGTCCCTCATCCCTGATGTGCTAGACTCCCCGCTATGCCCGGCACTGACGCAGAATCGCCCGGCTTCAGGACAGTCCAGTTTGCGTTGAAAGTTCAGGACACACGGATTGACGTGAACGCGCAGCTTCCCGAGGGCGCCATCCGCCCGGCGGTCCTGCTCCCGATTATCCAGAACCTGTCCAACTCTCTCTCCGAGATCGCCGAGCGCCGCGCTGAACTCGTGGGCCAGCACGTCAGCTGCCGCGAAGGCTGCGGAGCCTGCTGCCGCCAGGCCGTCCCCATCACGCCAGTAGAAGCGCGCATGCTGTCTGAGTGGATCGCCGTACAGCCCGAAGACAGAAGGGAAGTGCTCCGGGCGCGTTTCCGCCACGCCGCCGAGCAGTTGGAGGAGAGCGGCATCGCGCAAAGTATCCGCGAAGCCTCGCTGCCTATTGAGAAAGCGCACATCCACGCCCTCGGACTGAAATATTTCGCGCTCGGCATCCCGTGCCCATTCCTTGAAGAAGAGCGTTGCACCATCCACCCCGTCCGCCCGCTTCGCTGTCGTGAATACATAGTGGTTTCGCCCGCCGAGCACTGCGCGCATCCGGAATCGAAAGAGGTTATCGGCATCAAGCCGCCGGTGCTGCTCTCGCAGGTGCTGGGAAAGTGGAGCGCAGGCGGAGACGCGCAGCCCTTCGAGTTCATTCTTCTCACCATGCTCGATGAATGGGAGTCCGCCCATCCCACCAGCGAGGACCGCGCCCACCGAACCGTCCCCGAGCTACTGCAGGAGTTCCTGCACACCTTCGCCAGCGAAAACGCGGCGAGTCCGTCGCCTGATTGAAATTCGGCGCCCCTGTCTAAATCAAAGTTGAGGTCATCCTGAGCGGGGGCTGGCGCAAGCTTTGTGCCAGACGAAGTCGAAGGATCTGCTTTTCGTTAGTAGTGCTGCGAATTCGGTGGAATGAAGAAAACTCGATTGCTAGTAGCTAATGACTAACCCCTAATCCCTAATCCCTCGTTCCTTCCTGTTAATCTATCCCTCGAACAGGAGAGCCTCCCATGAACGCTGCTGTGGTCGAAGCCTTCGATCGCCCACCCCGCTACAAATCTTTCGCCGACCCCGTCCCCGCCGAAAAAGAACTCCTCATCGAAGTCACCGCTGCCGCCCTTCACGTGATCGTCAGAGTCCTCGCCAACGGAACCCACTACGGCAGTACCGGAGTTCTCCCCTTCGTCCCCGGCGTCGATGGAGTCGGTCGCCTTCCCGATGGCAGCCGCGTCTACTTCGGAGTCACCCGCCCGCCCTACGGCACCATCGCCGAGCGCGCCGTCACCCAGTCTTGGATGACGCTGCCCTTGCCCGATGAACTCGACGACGTCACCGCCGCGGCGATGATGAATCCCGGCATGTCCTCCTGGGCCGCACTCGCCCGCGCAAAGTTCGTCGCCGGCGAAAGCGTCCTCATCCTCGGAGCCACCGGCGTCGCCGGACACCTCGCCGTACAGGTCGCCCGCCGTCTCGGCGCAAAGCGCGTCATCGCCGCCGGGCGCAACTCGCAAGCCCTCGAGCAAGCCGCCGCTCTCGGCGCCGACGCCATCATTCCCTTCGAGCAAGAGCACGCCGCGCTCATCGACGCCTACCGCAAGCACCTGTCCGAATCAAAGATCGATGTCATCCTCGACTACCTCTGGGGCGCGCCCGCCGAGTCGCTCCTCGCCTCCGTCACGCAGAGGGGCCTCGCGCACGAGTCGCGCCGCATCCGCTACGTCCAGATCGGCAGCGTGGCCGGCCCAACCATCCCGCTGCCCGCAGCCACCCTGCGCAGCTCCGGCCTCGAACTCCTCGGCAGCGGATTCGGCAGCGCCTCCCTTCAGGAGATCATGAAGGCCGTCGGCGAGTTTATTCAGGAGGCCGCAAAGTCTCCATTCCAGGTCCCGACAAAAGCTGTCTCGCTGCGCGACGTGGAAACGCTCTGGAACAGCCCGGACAAAGGCGTGCGGTTAGTCTTTCAGCCTTGACGCGGCGTGGATCTGACTTCAGCGTCCCCGGCCACCCGGAAATGGGTCAGGTTGAATCCAGCGATGGGACAGAAATGTGGGAGAAGGCCTTCTACGCCCAGTGATGCAGCCTTGCGTGGGAGGAATGAGATCGCGATGTTTGGTGTTGAACCCCAGGAAGAGTGGAACAAAAAAGATGCTGAGGAGTTTGAAAGGCATGCATCCGCGCAACTCCAAGCTTGCGTCGCCTCCATGGTTCGTGCCGCCTTGGTTTTGCTGGTGAGCATTTTATGCCTGCTGCCCTTCACAGCAGGTCATCCGTTCAACCGCTACTGGAATCTGGCCAGATATCTGGTCTATCTCACCATGGGCTGCTTCTTTTGGTTTTTTTACAAGTGTATGTTGATCTGGGTGTCATGGCAGAGTGCAAGAGAAACGAGACGCGAGTTTGGCGATCCACAATAATGACAGCGGTTCGAAAAATTAGCCTGTCGTAAAATGCTGCCGGACATATTGCACAGAGTAGTCCGAGTCTGAAAGCATGCACATCGAAGTCATCGCCGCCGCACTCGACCAGAAGTCGACCCTCGCGAACCTGCTTGAGTTGTACGGACACGATTTCAGCGAGTTCCTGGATTTAGAGATCGGACCGGACGGCCGATTCGGATACATCGACCTCCCGCTCTACTGGATGGAGCCCGGACGGCATCCATTTCTTATTCGTGTGGACGGCAAATTGGCCGGTCTCGTCTTCGTAAAAGGAGAATCCGCAGACTCCGGCACGCAGCCTCTCTGGGACATGACCGAGTTCTTCGTTGTTCGCGCATACCGGAGGCGGGGAATCGGCACCCAGGTAGCTCACGAGGTGTGGAGGCGATTCCCCGGAGCGTGGCACGTTCGCGTGATGGAGTCGAATGCTTCGGCGCTTGATTTCTGGTCGCGCGCCATCTCGACATTTACCGGCGAGCCGATCCAGCCTGTTTCCGTCCAGAAAGGCGGCAAACTCTGGCACGTCTTCTCATTTGAATCCCGGCCCTAGCTCGAAACGAAATAAGCAGTGGTGTAGCGAGCACCTGTCGCCATGAGCTTTTCAATCGCCTCGACCTTCCCGATTCCGCCTCTCGCCCCGACCGCCATGCAATTCAAAGCGGCAGCGGCGCAGGCGAAGTCGAGCTGTTGCTGAAGCGACCACGCCTGAAGCATTCCGTAAATAAATCCCGCGTGAAAGATATCGCCCGCGCCTGTAGTATCGACCACCGGCACACAATAGGCCGGAGCGTAATGAAACTGCTTTCCATCCCACGCCGCCACGCCATCCGCACCCAGAGTCGCCGCCGTCAGAAGGCATCCATAGCGGCGATGCATCTGCCGCAACGCTTCTTCGAGGTCGGGCTCCGCCATCAGCCGGCAAGGGAAGTCGCGGCTCACAATCAGGTAGTCAATCTTCTCCAGAAGCTCTTCCACGCCCGGATAAACCTCATCGATGTCCGCAATCACGCGCACGCCCGCAGCGCGAGCCCACCCTGCCGCTACCGTCGCCGCGGCAGTATCGTGCCCATCGACGTGAAGCGCCCGCGCATTCACAATCCATTCGCGCTCCAGCTCGTCCGCCTGCAGGACAAGCCGCTCATCCCGCCTGCAAAGCACCGTCCGCTCACCCCCACCATCGACGATAATCAGCGACTGCGGGCTGGCGCAGCCTGAGACCGTGACCAGCTGCGTCTCCACGCCCGAGCGGGCAAACTCCCTGCGGTGGAGAGACGCCGCGTCATCATCGCCAAGCTTTCCCACATAGCGAGTACGCATTCCCCAGTACTGACACGCAACCACGGTGGTCGCGACCTGCCCTCCCGGCAACACATTCGCCGTGCGGTACTCCACCTTGGATCCGGACGCGGGAAAACTTTCAAGAGGAATCAGCGTGTCCGTGGCATTCAGCCCCACGCCGACAAGGTCAACCTTCGACAACTCCGTCATATTGTCACTGTAAATGGAGTAATAGCACCCCGTCCCCCCTCCCCGTCATATACTCGCTAGGGTTAAATTGAGAGGTTAGCGAATGTCGCTTGTCAGGTGCCTTCTCTTGGCTGGAATCAC
>Ga0207021_1033_pt1 | contig 38694 bp, 27 predicted proteins | sample Alteio_BWMinCont_49_FD_153496 | JGI IMG/M metagenome (GOLD analysis project Ga0207021, IMG submission 153496) | Enriched cells from forest soil in Barre Woods Harvard Forest LTER site, Petersham, Massachusetts, United States -... | ecosystem: Environmental > Terrestrial > Soil > Temperate forest >... | reverse complement strand
GCCAGGGGACTTGCCCCGACCCTAAGAACTGAATTCCTGGCACAGTTAGGGAAAGTTCCGTGAACAGTATGCCCACAATAAGGTCGCGGCTAAAACTAGATCCGGCTTCGTATGACCTCTTGCGGCGTCAGGTGTTGCAAAGGGACGGTTGGCGCTGCCAATATTGTGGGCGAGCGGAAAATCTCCAAGTCCATCACATCCAGCCGCGCGGCCGCCTCGGCGATGACACGGTCGAGAATTTGATAGCTCTTTGTGCCATGTGCCACCAGAAAGCTCACCGACACCGGCAAGACACTGAGCAGGACTCTCTAGCGCACCGATAAGGGACAAACATCTTTTTCAACCAAGTCGATCATCTACCCGAGGCGGAGATGGGCTTGCACCAGGGTGCTATGATGTCGCAGCAATCTAGTAAGCGCCGCTGGCTCGCATGCGGGAGGAGTCAGGTCCAGCTTGTATCGCATACTCCTAATAGTGATCGCGCTAATCGTGTACGGATCCCTGTATCCGTGGGACTTCCACTCCTCACAACTAGGCGCTAGCCCACTCTGGGTGCTTATTCATTCTTGGCCGACACGCGTTGACCGATTCCTTGTTCGCGATATAGCCGTCAATGTGCTGCTCTACATGCCAGTTGGCGTGTTTGGTCTTCTCGCGCTCCGACAGAATTGTCGCACCGCGTTTGCAGTAACCGTGACGGTATTAATTGCGCTCACGCTGTCCAGCAGTATCGAAATGACCCAATTGTTCGACGATGCGCGCGAATGCAGTGCTTCTGACGTGGCTTGCAATGTCAGTGGCACAGTACTGGGTGTGGCCCTAGGCTACTTCTATCAACATTGGCTGAAGGGCTTCTTGGTCCGAGCGGAAAGAGCTAACCTTCTGAATCCGTCCGGTGCCATCCTGCTCTTATACACCTGGCTTGCCTACCAGGGATTTCCTCTCTTCCCGGTGCTGAGCCGGACCAGGGTGGCCGAGAAAGTCCGCGACCTCTTCGCGGCGGGGTCAGTCTCGCCGATCGAGACATTTACGTATTTTGTCGAGTGGTTGATCGTAGCCCAGCTGCTAGAAAGTGTGCTAGGTGCAGGACGGACCCGCCGACTTTTCCCGCTACTGCTGCTGTTGCTGCCGGCCAAACTCCTAATAGCGGGCAGGACCGCCACTTGGTCCGAATTGGCCGGCGCAGTACTAGCGTATATCTGCTCGTACTTCTTAAGCGAATATCAGCGGCGCGCAGCTCTTGTCGCTGGTTCGATCGTGTCGCTGCTGATCCTGCGAGGCCTCGCTCCCTATCACTGGAGCACCGTTTCCAATCCATTCTCCTGGATACCATTCAGTGGGTTTCTCGCGGCTGACCGGGAGCTCGGCCTACTGACATTTCTTCAGAAATGTTTTTGGTACGGATCAGCGGTCTGGCTTTTGCGCGCAGCCGGTTGGCGGTTAGCTCGTGCAGCCGCTGCTGTGGCAATGCTACTGGGGGTGATCGAAGTGATGCAAATCCACCTTCCGGACAGGGTGGCCGAGATCACTGATCCATTGCTCGCCTTATTGCTGGCGGCAACTCTTGGGCTGTTAGACCGGTTGCAGAGTCTGCACAGCAGGTCTTCGTTGACCTAGGCTCACACTTCCGATGTTCAGTTTCCACATCCCATGAATCCCTTAATCCTAAGGGCCTCCATCAACCCGCTGGCGCCACAGTAGATGCAAGGTTCCTCTTGGTCGTACGTACCCCAAGGGTTCCCAGCTAGGTCCATGAGAAACCTAGATATGGAATTTGTCGCGTCCTTTGTAGTGCCAACAAAGGATTCGGAAATGACCCGACAGCCCAAAAACAGTTGTGAGAGTCGGCCCTTGTCGAACGAGTTTATGTGCCCCCATGGTGGGTTGGTTTTTCCGCAACAGCAGCATGTGGTACGGCTGATTCGGATGTCCTGTCTGAATGGGACGCCGACAATAATCTCATATTTGGCTACCCTGATAATTTCCAGGCAGGCCCGCTGCACATCGGGAATGTGTTCAAGTACCTCCGCACAGAACACGCAATCAAACGAGTCATCCCCGAATCCGAGCCTCGTTGCGTCCCCGGCTGTCGTCACTACTCTGGGAAAGTTCCAGCGAGGCTTCTGGAAGTCGAGCGCGGTGACTTCAGCAAAGTATTTAGTCAGCAGACGGGAGAAGTGGCCGTCTCTCGCCCCGATATCGAGCACGCTATGTCGTCCCCTGGGTAACACGCGCAGCAAATCATTGGTTCGAGCTTTTTCACTTGTGCTTGCGCGGTATTGCGCCATCCGGCGGGAGTATTCTTCCGTGATTCCCAAGATGAATCTCCTGTGTTGAAAAAACAGGGCGAGCCGCGAGTCACAATTCGTCTTTTTGGATTGCAGGACGCAACTTAGTTCTTACGACACGATAACCACTCATGCCCTGCTCTCGCAGGGCGCGAGGAACAAACGAAAGAAGCAGACAAGCTATAGATTTCGGCTGCCAGAGCTTGTACTTGAGGCTCTCCAGGAACTCACCGCGGGCTTGTCGCGCACGATTGGCATCAAGCAATAGCCGGCCTATATTAGAGTGTGTTTCGGCAAGGATGGTACTCAGCAACTGGGGCGACAAGTGGATGCGTTTCTTGTCCTTCTGAAGAAGCGGAAGAATGGTCTTATGGTAATTACTAGCGATGTGAAGGTGATACTTCGCGTGAGTCAGCCGATCCTCGAAGCCGGTTTGGTAGGTGATAGTGGAGAGGTCAACGAAGACTACCGGCCCCTCCCGACACGTGCGAAGGTGATAGTCGTAGTCTTCCCCCGTGGTCCCCAAGTCAAGGTTGAACTTTCCGATCTGCAACATTCGATCGCGCCGGAGTAGCACCGTCGATGTGTGGACGAGATTACCTGCGATCATCTGGGAATAAATATAGCCGAAGTAGGCCCGCGCGGTGCCCACCTCCGAAGCCAATGATGCGGGCAGGTCCAGAAGTACAACTTGCTTGAAGAGCTGCTCGAGCGTAAAGAACCGGTACGCGTGGTACATGATCTTTAGATAATTGCGGTGCAGTAGATGCCCCTCGGGATCCACCGCTTCCATGTCTGACCAAGCCATGCCTGCTGCGGGAAAGCTCTTCAATGCCGCTAGTTGAATCTGGAGTTTCCAGGGTTTCCAGATGTCGTCGGAATCCAGGAAAGCGACGAATTCACCGTGTGATTGATCCATGCCAGTATTTCGGGCAGCGGAAACGCCCCGATTCTCCTGGTAAACGTAACGCATGCGCGGATCCTTGCCAAAGCGCTTTTCAATCAACGCTGCCGTGCCATCATGCGAGCCGTCGTCCACGACGATGACTTCTACAGCCCGATGCGTCTGAGCCAGAGCGCTGGCGACGCAGCGTTCTATGCAATACGCGCGGTTAAAAGTGGGTATGATGACGCTTACTAACTGCCCTGTCACAACTTCTCCCCCGTTGACTCCAGAAGCTAACACACCTCAGCGACAAGGAAAATCCTATCCTTTGGTTCCCCCCTGGCCGCTAGAAGTTCCCGCGGCGGACGAGCGACAGAATCTGTTCGTTCATAGCAAAGAACATCGTTGCACGGGGATTCTCCGCGAATCCGGCCGCTTAGAACTGCTCCCCTCTCCCATCACGCTGAGGGAATTAGCGCGGTACTGATATACTGATACTCACAAATTGATTATGGACTGATGATTGTTATAGTTTGTTTGCAGACGTTGTGATATAATAACATCCCACAGCCCTCCAAAATCAACACCACGCAGCAGCCTGAATCGCACGATGGACTGGAGGGGACAAAATGAACTGTCGGGTAGCGCGCCCCAGGATTTCCGCCCGCCCGAAGGCGGAATAGTCACTGACGGGAAACGCTCCCTGTCCATTTCAGGCTGAACCAACACATACCCACAACACTGCTCGCAAACTGTCCTTCGGTACAGTTGCCAGCGGTGAAAGTCACTTCTAAAATCTTTAGCAGGTTTGCATGACCTTATCAAGCTGTGTTTGGCGTGTTGGTTGCTCAGGAGCACAAGAATGAGAATTCGAATCGCGCTTCTCTCAGTATTTCTCGACATTGTCTTGCTCCTCACGGTCTTCATCAATTGTTCCGCTCAAACGATATCGCCGTCGAATCCTGTGGTGAATCAGGGCGGGACGCTGACCCTCACCTGCACCGGAACCTGCACAGGCGGAACTGGCTGGTCCGTATCGGGCACCAACGCCAGCGGCGGCTCAACTTCGGGACTGGGGAGCATCACTTCGGGCGGTGTCTACACGGCTCCGGCCACGGTCAACGCCCAGCAGCAACTCGCGGGCTACCAACTGTTCCCAAACAACAACATTTTCAACACGCGCATTGACAACGCAACGTCTGGCCTGTCAGGCACGGCTTTTTCCGGCACCGCTTGGAACTTCAATGTGCTCCCGTCGTTTCCTATAAACTACGTGAACAATTCCACCTCCACGGACAGTATGGTGTTTTTTTACACTCCAGGGAACAACGGCACCTACTATAATCCCTCCTCAAACGGAGGAGCCTCCGGTCTGATTGAATCGGGGTGGTACCAGGCGCGGCACACCGTGCCTGGAGTCACACAGACAGACCATCACTACCTCAAGGCAAACTATCAGAACGGACATTTAGAAGAGCAGTATCAATACTATCCAGCGGGAAACGGAACGGGAGAAGGATGCCCGACCTGCAACTCGCAATCAGGCGTGAAGTACAACTCGATCGATTATTCCGCGACCAATGGCGGGATAGACGCTGCTGAGTTAGTCTTGATGCCCTTAATACTGAGGCGGCAGGAGTTCGATGCGGCATGTGCGAGCGGTGCCGGAACTGGTTCGATTAATCACGCACTCAGGTTGACCCTCGCCTCTGGCTCCATTGGCAACACTTTTGTTTGGCCCGCGCAGGCGGTGGCTGCGGGTAGCGGCTCGAACCCCTATGGACGCCGGTTCCGTCTCAAGAGTACCTTTAATCAATCTGGTTTTTCCGCGTGTGCTCAACTCATTCTCACGGAACTAAAGAACTACGGACTCTTCCTAGCCGACATCGGCCTCAATGGACAGAGTAATATAGAGTATGCTCCTTGGTCTGAGGCGGATGTGGGCTATATGGCTGAAGTCAACAACGCCAACATTCCCTCTACCGATTTCGAGTACGTGCCGGATGCTTCTTTTGAGATTACCGCTGGCTCTTGGGAAGCCTCCGTGAACCGGGAAAAGGTCTGCTTCAACAGCAGCGCCGGGACCGCCTGCACGGACGTAAACCTGTTGGGTGTCACGGTCGGAGTCACGCAAGACGCCTACGACATCATGGCAGGAAGCCCAGCAGTACAGCTAAACGCCGTCGTCAACGGCTCCAGCAACACCGCCGTGACTTGGACGCTATCCTCAGCGGTGGGCAGCATCAATTCATCCTCGGGTCTCTACACACCGCCAGCGACGGCATCGAGCGAATCAACCATCACAGCAACGGCAACAAGTTCTGCGAACTCAGCAGTCTCTGCCAGCGTAATTCTGAGAGTCTGGCCCAACGGTGCAGCCTACGCACTGCCTAGCTTCGCGGCAGGAAATGATTACAGTGACTCTGGCGGCAACCTGTGGAAGTCCGGCGCTGGCATCGGAATAAACGACCAGCAAGGGCAGATTGGATGCTGCGCGGACTACTCCAGCAATTACACCGGCAGCGCCACCAATGCCTCGTTGTGGAATCATGCCTTTACGGGCTCAAGCACGAACTTAGTAGACAACCACATCTATTGGATCACGCCAGCAGGGACTTACACGCTCACATTTCACTCTATTGCCCCGTTCGCGCTCGGGTCCAACTCCGGCAACGTCAACTTTGCGTCACAAGGTTCGACGATGGCCTCCATTTTGGATTTTGCCGCAAGCGGCGTGGGCCAATACGGGCCTTATACCCGCACTGCCTCTCTCACCGTCACATGCAACAACTCATTGACCTTCGATGAGCAAATGTACGATGACGGCGGATTTGAGGCAATTTCCTCCTTTAGCATCGTGCAGGCCACAAATACTCAATCATCGTGCAATTCGCAACCTCCGGCAGCCCCTAGTGGACTAGTGATAACAGGGGTCAATTAACTCAGCGCCGGCTGTTTGCACGGAGACGATTGTAGGCGTTTTTCATCTCCCGAATTAGGACGAAGTAAGGGGCAGCCATGGCTTATTCCATCATGGCGATTCGCTACTCGTCGCTGAGGCTCACCGTCGTAGACCGCAACACGCTTACGGAAATCCTCCGGCTCTGCTCCAGAAGGAGCTCATGCCAACACCTCGGGGCTAGGGGGTCGGAATCGTAGCCGAAATTTCATTGGAATATGGGCTCGCTTGAAACCAAGGTCCACCTTCTTCCGCGACGCCCGAGCTTATGGCATTCACCACGTAGAAGTAGGTCTGGCCAGCTTGAACGCCAACATCTGTAAACTGCGTCCCAGTCACCGTCTCGGAGTTTACAGCTCCATACGGCCCGCCCGGTTCAGTCGCCCGAAGTATTTGGTAGCTAGTCTGGGTCGAGGTGCTTGGAGCCCAAACAAGCGTTACCCAGTGGAAGGCGGCTAGCGCCGACAGAGTGATCGTCACGGATGAATTCAAAGCATCGCTTTCCGCGCTGACTAAGCCAAGGCTGCTTCCTGGACCCGCCGGTGCAAACGTCACATTGAATGTGGCCGAGGCTCCGGGCGGAATGATGAATCCGGCAGCGATTCCGCTGAAGGTGTAGCCGACGCCTGAGGCGCTGATGTTGCTAAAGGTTACGTTGGAAACACCGATGTTTGTAAACGTCACGCCTAGTGTGCTGCTGCTACCGACCTGGACGTAGCCGAAATTCAAGCTCGAAGCGCTCGTGCTTAGCTGTCCTGGCTGATTCGGACTGACGAAAAGCGTGGCGGCGCTGCTCGTCACACTCCCTGCGCTGTTTGTGACAACTACGGTGAACTGGGCGCCATTATCTGATGTGGTTGTGGCCGGCGTCGTGTAGCTCGGCGCCGTGGCGCCAAGGATATCGGCACTGTTCTGCCGCCATTGGTAGCCGAGCGGGGCGGTGCCAGTCGCTTGAACAGAAAACGTCGCTGGATGTCCGACCAGCACGCTCTGGTTTGCCGGTTGACTCATAATAGTAGGCGGAGTTTCTGCCCCAGCTTCAATGACGGCACTCGCTTCCCCTGTGCATCCAGATTGGTCAAGAGCTACCAGTGAAATGGCCAACAGAATTAGGGTTGCTGACCCGCAACGACGGGTCGAAGCACGCTCGCTTTTTTGGAGGTCGCCGTAAATCAACTCGGTGTACCGGTGGATGGGATACCGGCATGCCCGGGGAGTTCGCTGCAGTCTTCTCTCTGTCGAACCAGAGCCCAGAAAGAACGAAAACAGTCCGGGTGAAATATAGGCATGATAATACTGTAGGCTAGGACGCCGACGAGGACTTCTGAGCCCACTGGAAGACGAGCCAAGGAACAGCGCAACCCGGACAACAGCTATGGCCCAGCATGTTTGCTACTTAGGTTCGTGACCTCGAAAAAGGGGTTGAGATTGCTCTAGCAAAGTTTCTCCAAGACGAAAAACGTGGCGAGAGATGTACGAGAGCCTTCTGGAAGATCCTATATAGAATGCATAAATGAGCGCTGGTCTCGCTCACCCTCACACTACTCAGTTATCGATTGAGTGTGCGCGGCGAAACGAGCTTATTATCTATTTTATCGAGGATATGACTTGGAATCCGCAACAAACTCAACCGCTTCTAGAACGCGAGAGCAGCGGCGGAGAGGCAGAGCTTCACGAACGCTATGCGAGGCCAGCATCTCTTGGCTGCTTTGAGGCTTCGGGTTGAATAGCTACGGCCAGACGCTCCAACATCTGGAAACGATTCGGAGTCTGTTTATTGAACGGCATTTACCTGCAAGTTGCTGGGAGGTGCCGGCTGACCCGAGATGTTTGAGGTGCGTGTGACCTCGAGTGCCGATATTTCCGTGAAATCACCGGCTACACGACGGAGGACGAAGGAGAGATGCCCGTCTGTCACCGTGGCTGGCAAGGTGTAATCGACCGGCTCATTGTCACCGGCGGCAGCCGCGAGGTCCACGTTTGGAAACACAATCTGTCCTTGTGCTTCCAAGTCCATTAGCCGAGAGCCGGCCGGTTGATCCTCAGTTTCAGCAAACTTACCTGTAATGCGGTAGGTTCCGTTCGGTACTATCAGATCGAACCGCTGATCGTTAGGAGCAAAGTGCGCGACTTGGTACAGGAATATATCCGGTACCGAGGGCCAGGCTCCTCCGTTGTCAAAAAACGATCCTCCATCATCTCCTGTGGTTGCTTGCCACACGTTGCCGTCGCTGTCTGTGTACGGATTCGTTTCTCCCAGGATGATGCGCATTGTCCCCGAGCTGTCCACAGGGAGAACCGTCAGCGTCATGAGCGCGGTGGCGTTGGGGTCGGCCGCGCTGGTCGCGGTGATGCTTGTGACGGTTGCGGAGCTGACGGACGCCGGAGGTGTGTAGGAGCCGCTACTGGTCAATATCCCCACCATCGGATTCATCGACCAAGTGACGTTGGTATTCGTGGCTCCGTGCACGCAGGCGATTAGCTGGTAGGGAGATGCACCCGCTTCAAAATAAAGTTGGGGGGCAGAGACATCTATGGTCACGCCTGTCAATATCACTTGCAGTTGTGCGGACTGACTGGGATTTGCCACGCTCGTGGCAATGACCGTTTCAGCATTCACATTGGTCATTCCCGAACCTGCATCTGCAGCCATCAGACCCGACTCATCTACGGCTTCGAGATTCGCGGGCGTAACCGCTCCAGCGACCTCATTGAACGCGTCAAGATAGGCCTGTGGCCACTTCTCGTAATCAATGTCGATCTCCCACTGCGAGCCGATATCCGCCAATATCATCCCGTACTGCTGTAGTTGTGTCATCAACACTTGGGCAATCGCAGAATACGAGGAAATATTGAAGCTCGATTGCAGACGAAACCTGGCTCCATACGGGATCGAGCCCCCGCCGGGTGATGAGGCCTGCGCAGGCCATATGAATGAGCTAAAGGAGTCGCCCACCCAACCGGCGGGCATGGTGACCCGGAGCGCATGCTTGATCGTGCCGCCAGTGGCAACCGCCTGTTCCAATTCCTGGAGGTGCAAAGAAAGCGGCATGATGTAGAGGCTCGCGGCGTCGGTTCCGCCGTTTACGGCCAGATCATAGGAGTTTGAATACTTCACTCCGCTTTCCGAGGTACACGTCGGACAATCTGAGTTCGTCCCAGCCGAGTACAAGTCATACATCTCTTGGAAACCGCAGGTGTTGGTATCGATACCGAGGAGATGCCTGTCGAGGTCACCGAGCGGAGGAACAAACCAGCCGCTCTCAATTCTGGCGCCCGGATATGCTGGAATCTCAAATGATCCATTATTGGCGGGCGTGTAGTAAAAAACCACGTCTTTGGTCGGGGTGCTGGAATTCAAATGATTAAGCGGGAACGAAGGGTAGTAGTTTACCGAGCCTGAGCTCGCCACAGCCATCCAAGAGGAGCTGTTCGCGTTTATCGGTAGCGAGTCGATTCGAGTGTTGTAAATGTGATTGTTGGGCAACACTTGGCAACTTCCGTAGGACTGCTGTGGGATCACGGAAGCGGGTGCAGTATAGAGTCCGTTTAAGGTTATGGTACCTTGGCTCCCCGGAACCATGGACCAGGTCACGAGCTGATCGGCCAAAAATTGAACTGTTCCCCCTTCATTAACGGCCCGCAGTGCGGACGGCGCGGTAATTGTGACCTGACCGAAGGCTGGTACTCCACAAACTACGATAAGGAACATGGCTGGGAATGCTCTCGTGCTCTTCACAATGGGCAACCTCCATGCCAGCTTGTGGGCAAATGATCAAACGACTATTCTTATCTGGGAACGCCGCCCTCAAAGGACCAGCCACGGCCCCTCTGCGCTGGCCAGCCATCTTCCCGGGTTTCTCGTCTCAATCGTCTGGTTTCGTGGGCCAGTGGGAAGGGGTCGAGGATTGGCACGAACAGCAAACCTCCCCGAAAGGTCGCTAGTCTCCGTTGTCACAGCAGAATCCTGCGCCGCTGGATTCTCGAGTTCCCACAGATAGATCGGCATATGAAATAGGAAATCGTCCGAGTTTTGCAGCAGCGGCAGACCGAGCATGACATCGCGGCTGAAGGCCCGAAACCACGTGTGGTACTCCGAAAGTTTCACTCCGAGGGAGAAATTCTGGAAGGCCGTAAGTGCGCGGTCGGCCACATACTTGTAGTAGGGTATGCCCGGGTGAGTGCCGTTCCGCCGATGATCCGTGGAGCCAGGACCACGTCATGCACGTCGTAAGCAACAATCTGGCCATGGCCGTGATCAGCAACCGTGTGTACTGGTAGTCGGGATGGAGCAGCCCATCCGCGGCCTTGCGTACGAGGGGCGTCGCCACGGTAAACTTGGGAACGACGACACGGTATATGTCGATCCACACTGGGAGATTTAGTCCAAACTTTCTTCCTTTTGAACGAATTCCCGGAACGCACGAAGGCGGTCCCGGTAAAACAATAGCAAGACAGCGCTATAGGTCAGCACGCCTGTTAGGACTTCGAGCCCCAGACGGACATAGGCAGGCCAGCTTCCAGGCAGGACCCATTTTAGGGGCAACACAAAGAGAAGTATTGCTAGCGATCCACTTAGGGACGGCCGCACGGCTGCAAAGTATTCTCTAAATCCCATATGGATGCGGCGGAAAGTCCAGCGGTACAGCGAGAGCGCAATCAAAGGGTATACAGTAACCCATGCCAAGGCAATCCCAGTAGTCCCCTCCCGGCTTCCAATGTAGAACGAAGTAGAGAGAAGCACCAAAGCAGCCAAGTTGTACCACATGACGAAGCGCACTTCGCCCAGAGCCGTCAGGACTGGCGCGAATAAGGTTGTTAAGGAACGGAACGACGCGAAAACGGCCAGCAGCTCCAAAGGCACTATGGCGCCTGACCACTTGCGACCGAGAGCTAACGGCACGAGTTCACTCGCTACAAGAGCCAATCCAAGTGCGGCAGGCACGATGATAAGGGAGAGGCCCTCGGTCAATCTACACAAGTACCGCCGCAAAGCGGCATAGTCAGTCTGAGCGGCGGAAAAGAATGCCGGAGCTACCTGGGTTATAAGGGAAGTAACTTTCTCCTGCGGCGCAAAGGCCAAGTTCCACGCAATCGTATAGAAGCCGAGAGCCGTCGAACCGAGCATGCGACCAGCTACCAGAAAATCTGCATTTGAGTATGCCGCCCAGCTCATGCGCGCCACGAGAACGCGCCAGCTAAATACGATTGCGGTCTTGACGGAGTGGATGTGCGGTCGCGCAAGGCCGCGGCCACGGAAAATAAGCGGAACGGCGGCGCTTGTCGCAGCAGCCACAAGATTCCCAATCACGAGAGCCCAATAGCCGAAGCCAAATAGCGCAAGGAACAACACAGTCAGTGCTTGAGCCACGCCCCGGCTGGCGTCGATTATGGAGAGTACTCGGAACTCCAAATCCTTCTGGAGCAGAGAATAAGGCACAGTCTGGAACCCTGAGAGCAGAAAAGTGGCGCTCATGGCGACGACAACTGCCGGAAGCTGCGGCGCGCGGAAGAACAGCCCCAGAGGAACTGCTGCCGCACAGGAAACCGCAAAAGCAACCACACCTGACAACACACACAGGGTATTGATCTGCCTTGTCTGTTCCTCGGTAACGTCGCGCAGCGTGACGATGGCACTGCCAAACCCAAACTCACTGAAGTATTGCGCCAGCTCAAGATAGATGGCCGCCATCCCAACTAGGCCGAAGTCCGAGGGCAAGAGCACTCTGGCCACTACAAATAGGGACGCCCAAGAGAATACCTGGCTGGACCACTTCGCCGCCGCCGTCCAGGCAATCCCGCCGGCAAAGCGACGGTCGCTATGCGTAGCCGTCGGTACGGAAACAATAGCTGGCGCTTGCGATATCGGAGCAGATAAGACGCTCATGACTGTTGTTTCGGAATTATTCAACTCTGTCAAACTGTCCGGAGGTGTCAACGCCAATTCTCCAAGATTTTATCAGGTCGTGAATAGACGATGACCGTTCGATGCGAGTACGGCAGTGTCTTCCAGCGGTCCTTCGTCGTGCTTTCTCGGAGCAAACTGGATCGCTGAGATCTCGGTGGAGCTATTGCTGCTACTAGCAGGCCAGCGTTGTTCGTCGGGACATGTTATTCTTGCGCGCCAGCATTCCCTTATGACATCGGCCCCCAAAAGCTTTGGTTGCTGAATCGGTTGGTCGGCGACAATACTTGCGTAGAAGCATCAGAACTGACGAATGCTTCGAGCTTATGCGCAGAGCCGTTCGTTCCTGCTAAGGTCTGAATCCGATGCCGCAGGATCCGGCCTGCCTTGACAAAAGGAAGCCAGTAGAGCAGTGGAATCGTGGCGAAGCGTTTAAGCCCTTTTTCTCTCTTGTCAGCAAATTTGCAGTAGTGTCTCCCGAGCGGGGCGAACCGCATGGACTTTGACCCTCCTCCGCCGATCGCGGTCCCAAAGTAAAACGATTGAGTTCAAAATTCAACGTGTTTCACTCAAGATTCACTTGTAGCCGTGACCAGGATGCGGCCAATATGTCGCTCAGGTAACAGGTAGCGTAGGAAATAGTCTGCGTTGCGACGGGACATCTCTGCCGCGAGAGGCTTGTCGCCGAGTAACGTCTTACACGCGGTCACACAGGAATCCGTCGAGTAATACGGCAAATAATGGATGCCACTCTGGAGTGGTATGTCAAGTATATGTTCAAATGGTTCAACGACCATGCAACAGCCGGCCGCTAAGTATTCGCTAAACTTAAAGGCAAGAGAACCATGAATGCCCCGACTATAAACACCGACGAGCGCGGAGCGTGTTAGGGCTGAATATGCGCGCCGGTGGACCGATTCGGTGACCACCGCATTCGAACATCGTACGCGCGCGAACTCGCTATCAACTATGCCTCCAACGAACCACTCTCTGAGCGCGCCGCGCAATGCCGTAACCAACTCAATGCGCTCATCATTAAGTTGTTCGAGGTCGTCGCTTGACTTCTCCGGAGGCCACACGCGTGTCTGGAAAAGAGCGATGGGTCGTTTATGCTCTTTTGGATTAGCTATAAAGACACGGTGACTCGGAATACTCACAAACATGTGCAGGTCATTGATGAACCCGCCAATGGCAGCTCTGAAGTCTGACCTGGCTGCCGAGCGCGCTCGAACCACGCTCGCTGCAAGCCAATCCGTCCAGCTCTCAGCGTCGACGCAGGCGAAATTCAGCCCGAAGGGCCGCACGCGCTTCCGCAAATAACTCGGGAGCAATTCGAGCGGTCCAGGCATGAGATTACACTTAAAGTAAATATCCGCGTAATCTAGCGCCACCAGGGAATAAAACTCAGACGTGTCCGAAAGATCGACAATGACCTTTCGTTCTGAGCCTTTATCTCCTCTATGCATCGTCAACACGACGAGGCTGCTCGGGATCTCGGGGCAGTTCGCATCGGGGGTAAATCGCAAAGAGAGCTCTCCCTTACTTCGGAGCGCAGAGAGCCCGTCAAGAATCTTAGATGGGTAGAAGAGGTGTTGTCGCGAGTTAATATGCCACGTAACAACTAATTTCCTATTTAAGCCTCTGCCGCGCGCCATACGTCTCCTGCCCTCGACACGACGAAGTTGCCACCAGAGCAAATCCGAACGAAATCAAAGGCGTTCCGACGGCTGGCTCTTGCCCGAGAAATCGATTACGTGGCAGAAGCGGGGCGCGTCAATTGTAGTATCTCGTGAGCGGGGCGTACCGCATGGACTTTGACCCTCCTCCGCCGATCGCGCACCGCGACGGCGCCGGAATATTCTGGTGCCGGCGTGAATTTCTGAATAGTCCACGCACCCGCTTCCGCAACGTTGGCATACACGTTGATGAGCCTCGCTGGGTCCCGGGGAGCCACCGACACTTGAAAACTGTCGAGTGGAATTGACAAACCTCCGCCTCGCGCCTTGATGTAGGCTTCTTTGCAGACCCAGCAGTTGAAGAAGGCAACGTCGCGTTCCTGTTCAGGTATGCGCATGAACTCTGAGTATTCACAAGTTGAAAAGAACCGCGCTGCAATCTTCTCTTTGTCCGGAAAGGTGCGATGCTGCTCGATATCTACCCCTAACTCCTGACCAACGGCAAACGCGTACGCGGCGACTTCGCCGGAATGCGACATGTTGAAGTGGATCGGGAACTCTGCGTCGGCGAGGAAAGGCTTGCCCTGGTGCCCGTAGCCAAACTTGAGATCGGAGGCTTGACGATTGCAATAGCCCCCCAGCAAGATTCGGAGAACACCGTGCGAAACGACGAAAGCAGCCCGCAATGAACCCGACCGGAATTGCATCGCCCGTTCCCGCTCGTCGCTGGACAATACCGAATGCGCTCTCTCCACAACTGGCGAATCTTCAGAGAGCTTGACTAACCACACATGTATTTCGCTTTTCAATACAACCGGATCGCCGACCGTGTCTGATCTCGTCGAGATAAAAGTGCTTCGACGTTTGGGCTTGGCCGTTTGAGCCATTGCCACTACGAATGCGTCAGTCATACGACAGTACTGCTTCTTTTGACCGCCTCCCTCGAGGCATAAGCGAAGTCCGGACAACAACTAACTCGACGAGAAATTTCTTCCGAACTATGGTCGGTTCGGCTCCGACTATCGACCGGTCTGGAACAACCCTGTGTCAATCGGGTCGAATCCGATTTCGTCGACCAAGCCCGCAACGATGAGTTTCGCTGCGGCCGCACTTTCAACAGCCTCGCTGGCGGAGAGCTAATTGCACATAGGGCTCGAAGCTGTCATGCGCGCCAGCAAGATTGCGCAATTGGGAGCGCCGAATGAGATCTACGGGTTCACCACTAAGGGCGCGATGATGCAGAAAGAGCAGCGGAACCCCGCAGACGTGGGACTTGAGAGCTCTTTCCCGAACTGCCTCAACTGGCGCGGAATTCCTATCCGTGTCCGAGCTTCTGAAACGGGCTTACTTAGCTGCAGCCGGTGGTGTAGAACGAAGTCTCGCTTTACAGCTTGAGAGACCATACGAAAATGTCCGGTGTTGCTGGCATCGACAGGCTCACCGCAGAACCCCTCAGGGCTCTGGCGGAATCGCCGACGAGCCCTCCACAAGTAGCGACTGAGCAGACAAAGGCCATGAACACTACTACCTGAGCTGACGCGCGTCGCAGTGCGAAGTGGTTCTTACCCTCCATAAGACGGGATTGCTTACCTTCTCGTCGGCCGCGAGTAGTCAGGCCCCTGGCCGCTGATAGACCTTCGGCGCAGCCCATTTGTCCCATCGCCGTCTTCTCCCCAGATCGTGGGACGACAGATCGCGATTGCGGAGTCTTACGAGGCAGCGCCAGAAGGAACGTAAGTGAACTTGTTCCGTTTCAAGCGGAGGAATGGGCTCTCCAACCACCTAAAAGAGACCGCAGCCAGCAAGAATGTAATCGCAAGGGCACAGAGCCAAGAAAGTGACCATCCGTGAGGATGATGATATCGGCTGAAAAGATAAATGGAGAGACGCAGACTAAGAATGTGATATGCGTAAAGACCATATGAAATCTTGCCCAAATATACGAGTCCAGGATACTTCATGAATGGAGCCCCGTCCCGGGCGGCCCCTAGTACGGACAAGAAGATCGCAACGCCTCCGAGCGACATCAGCGGATATCCGATCAGGCCTCCCACCAGTGTTGGTACGCGGTCAAGCAATCCACAGTACCGGCCGACAACCATCCACGCGAAACCTCCGATCAGAAGCAACCCCAACCTGGCTGGAAGCCCAATGCGAAACGTCGCGTGTCCGTGAAGCATCACCGCCAGCAGTATCCCACAGGCGATTGAGTCAAGCCGGGCGAAGGTGTTGTACCAAATCGGGTCTCCTCTCTGGTGTTCGAGCAGCAGAATCAGACGAGTCAAAGTCGCGACTGTTGCCAATCCGATCGCGATTCTGCAGATCGTTGTCTTGGACGCCCTGCGCAAGAACAGAGGCCAGAGCAGGTAGAATTGCTCCTCGAACGAAACACTCCACAAAGGGACGATGGCGGTGGCATGAGGAAAACCACGCAGGACCATGATCCAGTTTCCTGCAAATAATAAGAACGAGATCGCGTAAGGCCATCCCATCACTTGACTTCGGTCGAACAGCGACAGCAGTCCAGCAAGGGCGATCACAAAGAAGTAGAGCGGCCAAATCCGAAGGAGGCGGCGAATGTAAAACGCTTTCAGGTCTAGCGTGCCTTTTAGCTCCCTCTCCCGCAACAACAGCTCCGTGATCAAAAATGCACTGAGTATAAAGAATACGTCGAGACTGCACATGCCCGCCTCGATTGTGCTCACAATCACGGATGCAAGAGTCGTCGGGATGTGATGCACGGAATAGAGACTCTCTTGCATCGGCAGCACGTGGTAAGCCCAGACCGCGCAGAAGAGGAAGAAACGGATAGAGTCCAACTCGGGGTAATAAAACCGCCCTGTTACCTCCCCAGGCTCCACATGGCTCAAGGTGGCCGCGGTATGTGTCAAGGGAGCCTGCGGGCAGGATGCCACTGCGTGGTCATAGACATTAATCGTGATAGCTACCTTGTGTCGGACCGGGCACGATGATAGGTCGGCACGATAACGCTGATGAGTTCTTCCATGAGGACCATAAGAGCGTTTTTCAGCTTCTTTGTTAAGTGATACAGATCTACCAAGACAAGCAGCACTCCGTTGGGCAACGCCGCCAATAGGCGATACCCCAAAGGTCCACTTTCGGCCAATCGAAGTTCCGCGCGGGCTTCCTCTCGCCGGCCGTTGCGAATCAAGTGTCGGGCTCGTGTCGAATACTCGGCCCTAAGCGTTCGTCGATACAGATTCTCGTGCCGGCCACGAAAGTCGCGGTCGGTTCCAAACGTTCGCTGCAGTACTTTGATGTAGTACCCCGCCCTATCGAACGCATTCGCATCCGTTAGCCGCGGGCCGTCGTGGTCGCGCTGCCAAACCGTTTCGCAGTCGAAGTGCGCCGCCTGGCCGATCCTTGCCAGCCGAACAAAACACTCATAATCCTCGTAAACGGGGATGTCCTCTCCGAATCGGAAGATATCCCCAGCTTGTTCACGTCGAACAATCACAGTCGGTGTCGACACGTAGCCTGCGCGGAGTGAAGCCTCGTACAAACTGCCCACGTGCACATTGAAGTCCGTCCGACCTTCCGGCAGCGTAGCAATGACTGAATATGGACGAGCTGGGCCGAGAATCTCATTCCAACTCCGCGGGTCCTGATGCCAAGCTAACAACACATGGTGACTTTCGGTTCCCATTCGATCTTTATGGCCAAGATCGCTGGAACAGAACAATACGTCAGGACGCGCCTGCATAAAGGCTCTCTGCAGCGCAAGTTTGTCGGCGAACCATTCGTCGTCGGAGTCATTGAAGCCTACGAGCGGGTTGTGCGCCGCCGCGATTCCGCAGTTACGCGCCGCGCCGGGGCCGCGATGGGGTCCACTCACCCAGCGGATCAGGTTACGATATGGCTCGAGTACCTCTCGCGTGTTGTCCGTGGACCCATCGTCCACGACAATGATTTCGTCTCCAGGAGCAACAGCCGCCAGAACGGATCGTAGTGACCTGACAATCTCCTTAGCCCGATTATAGGTTGGGATGATGACGCTGACGGACAATTGATTCATAGGTAAGCAATCGGGCTCAATCTATCCAGCCCGCAATTCTGGACGCGACTTGACGAATGCGACGCCCAGGCGCAAGTTTTCCTGAACGCTCCGGGGAAACCACAACATCGAACTGGCCGAACCGGGCATACGAGCTTGCAGCAACGATCGCATCAATTAGCTCACATATCTTCTTGAGGAGCCGCTCCTGGTCAGACAGTGAACTGAAGGTGTGATCCGTTCGCGGCATGATCTCTATTCTTGCATCGTCCGGCATCCTCGATTCCTTCAGGACTCCGCTGACTGCCTCGCGTAGAGTCTCCAAAGGGGAGTCGTCTGCTGCGCATATAAAAGCTAACTGAACACCTCGACTTGCCAAAAGCCGCACGTTTGTCTCGAACTTAAGTGACTCAGGAGACGCTTTTCGTTGCGAAGGCAGGCGGCTCTTTGCCCAGAACTGTAAACTTCTAAGGATCTGTCGATAGTCAGCTCTCCCTGTGACGAACTTCAGCCAACTGTCCAGATTATGAATCGCAACTCGCCAGTAGTAATAGGCGGCACGGCGATCAGTCTGATCAGGATTTCCCTCGCCATCGTCAGGCATTGGGAGATTGATTGGGAGCGCGCCAATCACTCGTGGGTCGCAGCATGCCGCCTGGAGCGAAATCCGTGCCCCTGAACATATGCCCATCAAGATGAAGTGCCCGAGCCCTCTCGTCGCCTGCAAAAAGTCCATGGCATTCTGTGTTTCCCTCACAGCGCTCTTGTCGAACGGAAGATTGTCATGACGGACCGCACTATCTCCAATTCCAGAAAGATCAAAGCGAAGAACCACAAAGCCCATGGCAGCCAATTTTCGAGCGATTGTCACATAAATGCGTCCTGGTCCGACCCGGTGCACCATTCCCGGGTTGAGCAGGATTATAGCGGGCCTGTGGTCGTTGCCTCCCCCTTCTGGGGGATCCGTCACGATCCCCACCAGGGATTTCATTTCCCCGAATAGAACGGCTTCTTCACTCATGAGCATGTCCTGCAAGTCCAAGAAACTACAGCCTGCAATACCTGGCTAGGTACGAGCAAGCTGCCAGTGGCGGTTGGCAACCAAATCGGAGGAGCATCAAAACGCTGATATTGTAAATGGGCCTCAGTATGACTCAAATGATCTTCAAAACCGGAGTTCTTCCCCGCTTCGTCGCTTTGGATGACCAGTACATTCTTCGCGGGCTTCCGACCTATGGCCAGAAGGTTTATCTTTTCAAGCTCAGCGCGGAGGAAGTCCGAAAAGGGGAAGCCGAGGACATCCATGTAGCTCTGCGGTTTCTGTGCGCGGCTTGGTTTGGAACGAAGGCGCAGCATTTCTTTTTGCAGAAGAAGCAGCCCTTCGAAATAGCTCTTGCCGTTTACCACTGGATCCCAGAGAACGAGGCTCTCAAGATCACCCCGCCGAGCGCCGATCATAACCGACAGGGCTCCACCCAGCCGGAGTCCTATGAGGCAGACTTGAACAAGGCCAGTCCTACGTCTTGCTTCCGTAATTGCCGTCGAGGCATCCTCAACCCACTGAGGAATACTGCCCTCTTCCGCGTTACCAGAGGAATCGCCACAGCCGTAATAGTCAAACCGGAAGACCGGGAACCCAGCATCACAGAGACGAACGGCTAGCTGCCGAAGGGCGCGATGGCAATTAATGTATTCGTGCCCGATCGGCTGGCAAATAACGACTGCGCACTTCCGGAGATTCGCCCGTGGCTCGTGATAGCAGCCAAACAATGGCTTCTCCGGCGAGCCGAAGTAGAGTGGCAAGACCGTCCTCATAGAGATCGCGGGTGCTGCAAGCGTTCGCCGCACGCGGCGGCGAGCTGCCCGAGGGTGTGGAATGCAAGCTCGCTTGGTTTTACGTACACGCCCAATCGACTTCGCAACCGCGCAACCACTTGTAGAGCTGTCAGCGAGTGGCCGCCAAGGTCAACAAAGTTATCGTAAATGCCGACTCGTTCCAGCCCCAGCACTTCTTTCCACACCTCCGCCAATACGAGTTCGATGGAATCACGAGGTGCTTCGAAAGCTTCGACGGATTCGGTACGCTCGGGCGGAGGCAGCGCTCGTCGATCCAGCTTCCCATTGGGCGTCAGGGGCAGCTCTCTCAACGTGACTAGGACTGGAATCATGTAGCTGGGAAGTTTGTCCTTCAAATAGTCACAGATTTCTACCAAAGGGGCCGGCTCCCGTACGGGCACGATATAGGCAACCAAGCGGCGATCGCCGGGGAGGTCTTCCCGAACGATCACGCGTGCGTGATTAACTGCCGGCTGCTCGTGCAGCACGGCCTCGATCTCGCCGAGCTCAATTCTAAATCCACGAATCTTCACCTGGTCGTCGATGCGACCGACAAACTCGATATTCCCGTCCGCTCGATAACGCGCCAAATCTCCGGTCTTGTAAAGACGAGCACCTGGGTCGCTGCTGAAGGGGTTCGGAATAAATTTCTCGCCTGTCAATTCGGGGCGATTCAGATAACCGCGCGCCAGCGCTACTCCACCTATATGCAGTTCACCGGGAATGCCTATGGGGACCGGTTGAAGATTTCGGTCTAGCAGGTAGATCTGAACGTTGGCGATCGGGTGCCCAATCGGCACAACAGGTTCCGCATGGTCCGGCTGACACTGCCAGTGGGTCACCTCTACGGCGGCCTCGGTTGGCCCATAGAGGTTGTGCAGCTCCGATGCCGACCTAGCGAAGAAGCGCTTCTGAACTTCGAATGGCAGCGGCTCACCGCTACAGATCACGCGCTTCAAAGAAGTGCAGGCCTCAAGGCCATTTGCTTCCAGGAACACGCGAAGCATGGAAGGCACGAAATGGATGCTAGTAATCTTTTCGCTCTGAATTATCCCCAGTAGATAGTCAGAATCTTTGTGTCCTCCAGGCCTCGCCATTACCAAGCAAGCGCCGCTGATCAGAGGCGCGAAGAATTCGCAGATCGACACGTCGAACGTGTACGGTGTCTTCTGCAACACGCGATCTTCGGACGTTAAGGGGCAGTGGTCCTGCATCCACGAAAGACGGTTGACAATCCCGGCATGAACGTTCAGTACTCCCTTTGGTCTACCCGTCGAGCCGGAGGTATAGATCACGTAGGCCAAGTTCTCTGGACAAGTGACACACTCCGGGTTGGAGCTCAATTCTCCTGACAGTTCGTCCCAATCCGTGTCCAAACAGAGTACTTGCACAGGTGACGCGGGAAGTCGAGTGAGAAGGCTATGCCGCGTGAGGAGAATCGAGATCCGGCCGTCCTCAAGGATCACGCGCAGCCTCTCTTTCGGATAATCAGGATCCAAGGGGAGATAGGCGCCGCCCGCTTTCATGATGGCAAGCAAGCCGACAACCATCTCGATGGATCGTTCGATGCAAATACCAACCAGCACATCCGGGCCGACGCCACGCCGCCGCAAATGATGTGCGAGTTGATTCGCACGCGCGTTCAGTTCTCGATAACTCAGGCGATCCTGTTCGCACACCAGCGCCGCAGCATCCGGTGTCCGCTGCACCTGGGCCTCGACTAGTTGGTGCAGGCACAGAGCCTTGCCGGGAAACTCCGCGGTCGTGTTGTTCCAGTCCACCAGCAGTTGCTGGCGTTCGGTGTCGGCGAACATGGACAACGCGGATATACTCCGGTCGGGATCGGCGGCGATCGCTTCCAGCAATCTCGCATAGTAGCTGGCGAGGCGCCGAATCGTGGTCGCTTCGAATAGATCAGTGCTGTACTCGATCAACCCGTCGAGGCCATTCTCGTTTTCGGAGAGGACCAGCGTCAGATCGAACTTAGAGGTTCCGGTCTCCAACTCCCGATCGCCAGACACCTTGGAGACTTGGGACACCCCTTCCGAGTTGTGGAGAATGAACATCACTTGAAACAGCGGCGTGCGGCTCACATCCCAGGCTGGTGCCAATTCAGCCACCAACTGCGCGAACGGAAGATCCGGATGGGCATAGGCCCCCAGGGCGCGTTCCCGCACGTCTTGCAACAGAGACAGGAAATTCTGGCGCTCGCTGAATTTCGCGCGCAAAAGCACGGTGTTCAGGAATAGACCGATCAGGCGCTCGGTTTCGCTGTACGTCCGGCTGGAAATCGGCGTGCCGACCAGGATGTCATTCTGGCCGGTATAGCGGTGCAGCAAGGCCATGAAACCAGCCTCTAGAATCATGAACAATGTGGCCTGCTGCTGCCGGCCTAGAGCTTTCAGCTGCTCCAGTAGCTTTCGAGGCAGCTGCAAGGTTTCCGTCGCGCCACGGAAGTTTTGAATCGCAGGACGCGGCTTGTCGGTTGGCAATTCCAGGATGAACGAGGCCCCGGCCAGTTCTTCCTTCCAGTAGGACGTCTGATTCTTCAGCACTTCTCCCTGCAGCCGGTTCCGCTGCCAGCAGCTAAAGTCCGCATATTGGATTGCCAACTCAGGCAGAGGGGATGGCCGTCCTTCTGAAAAGGCCTCGTAAAGCTGCTTGACTTCCTGATGAACCACCTCCATCGACCACTCATCCACGAGAATATGGTGGGTGGTAAGCAGCAGCCGGTGTTCGTGAGCAGACAGGTGAACCATGGTGGCACGAAACAGCGGAGCCTGGGACAAGTCGAACGGTTTTCGCCCCTGCCCGCATAGCACACGAGTCCATTCACGTTCGCGTTCTTGTTCCGATAGAGGGCTTAGGTCCAGGTCTGCCAGAGGTAAATCCATCTCCGGCGAGATAACCTGCACCGGTTGTCTGCCGGTGTCGGAGAAGGTAGTGCGCAGAATTTCGTGGCGGCGCACCAGTTCCCTGATCGCCCTCCGCATCGCTTCCGCGTCGTACTTCCCGTGGAAGTCGACATAGTCGCTAATGTTATAGACAGAGCTGCCGGGGGTGAGCTGATACAGAAACCAGAGCTGTTCCTGCGCGAAGGAGAGTGGAGAGACACCGGACGGCTTGCGGCGCTCGATTCGCTGGACTGTCCCTGAATCCTTGGTCGCAGTCAGCGCAGTCGCCAAACCGGCGATCGTGGGATTCTCAAACAAGGCCTGCACAGCAACATCAGCCCCGAACATGTCCCGAATGCGTGACACAGCCTGGATGGCTAACAAGGAGTGCCCGCCCAACTCGAAGAAGTTGTCGTGCCGCCCCACTTGCTTCTGTTTCAGGATATTGGCCCAAATGTGCGCCAGCATCTGCTCGTGCGGACCCTGAGGTGCGATGAACTTGGTACCGACCGTGATGGATTGCTCCGGTGCCGGCAACGACTTGCGATCGATTTTGCCATTGGGTGTAAGCGGCAGTTTTTCCATGGCCACGAAGGCCGAAGGGATCATATAGCCCGGGAGGTTCTTCTCCAGGTGGGCGCGCAAGTCGCTGGCGCTCGGCGGTTGGCCCGGTTGCGCCTCAAAATAGGCCACAAGCTGTTTGTCGCCGGGCAGATCCTCACGTGCAATCGCGACGCTTTGGCGGATCCCTGGGTGCATATTGAGCATCGCTTCGATCTCGCCCAACTCAATACGGAACCCACGAATCTTCACCTGGCCGTCAATGCGGCCGACAAACTCGATATTCCCGTCCGGCCGATAGCGCGCCAGGTCGCCGGTCTTGTAAAGACGAGCGCCTGGTTCGCCACTGAACGGATCGGGAATAAACTTCTCCGCCGTTAATTCGGGCCGATGAAGGTATCCGCGCGCCAGTGCCACACCTCCGATATGCAATTCCCCGGCAATGCCTACGGGGACCGGCTGAAGATTCCGGTCCAGCAGGTAGATCTGAACGTTAGCGATCGGGCGGCCAATCGGCACAACAGGTTCCCCGCCGCACTCAGGCTGACACTGCCAGTGGGTCACGTCTACCGCAGCTTCGGTTGGCCCATAGAGATTGTGCAATTCCGCACTCAGACTAGCGAAGAAACGCTTCTGAACCTCGAATGGCAAGGCCTCACCACTACAGATCACACGTTTCAAAGAACTGCAGGCCTCAAGTCCACTTGCTTCCAAGAAGACCCGGAGCATGGAAGGCACGAAATGTAGGGTGGTGATCTTCTCGCGTCGAATTACCTCCACTAAATAATCGGAATCCTTGTGTCCTCCGGGTTTCGCCATGACCAAACAAGCGCCGGTTAGGAGGGGCCAGAAGAACTCCCAGACCGACACGTCGAAGCTATACGGTGTCTTCTGCAACACGCGATCGTCGGACCTCAAGTGGTAACGGTCCTGCATCCACAATAGGCGGTTAACAATCCCTGCATGAATGCTCAGCACCCCCTTCGGCCTTCCCGTCGAACCGGAGGTATAGATCACATAGGCCAGGTTCTCCGGGCGAGTGACACACTCCGGGTTGGAGCTCATTTCTCCCGCCAATTCCTCCCAACCAGTATCCAAACAGAGTAGTTGAAGCCTTGACGCGGGAAGTCGAGTGAGGAGGCCATGCTGCGTGAGAAGAATAGGGACCCGGCTGTCCTCAAGGATTATGCGTAGCCGATCTTTCGGATAGTCGGGATCCAGAGGGAGATAGGCTCCGCCCGCTTTTATGATGCCAAGCAAGCCGACGACCATCTCGATGGATCGCTCCATGCAGATACCAACCAGCGCATCTGGGCCGATGCCACGCCGGCGCAAATGATGCGCGAGTTGATTGGCACGCGCATTCAGCTCCCGGTAAGTTAGTCGATTCCGCTCGTACACCAGCGCTGTGGCATCTGGCGTCTGTTCCGCCTGAGCCTCGACTAGTTGATGTAGACATAGATGTTTTGGGTAATCCGCACGCGTATCGTTCCATTCGAGAAGGAGTTGAGTACGTTCTGCCTCCGTCAGGATCGGCAACTTGTGAATAGGCATTTGAGGATCAGTGCACGCTCCTGCTAGCAGAGTCTGCCAATGTCCAACCATTCGCGAGATGGTTGAGTCGTCGAAGAGATCGGGGTTGTAGGTGATGGGACCGGAGACATTGTCGCCGCGGTCATCGACTATAAAGATGAGATCTGTCTTTGACCCGCCATTATCGATTTCTACCGTGGCTAAATCCCAACCGGGAGCGATCTTTGCCATCTGAGGCTCCTGAGAGAGCACGACTTGAAACAGGGGATTGCGGCTGGGATCCGGTTTGCGCTGGACCTCCTTCACGACCTGGGCAAAGGGGACGTCCTCATGAGCGAGTGCATCTAGGACCACCTCTCGCACCCGCAACTGCAATTCACGGAAACTCGGATTGCCAGAGACGTCGATGCGCAGTGCCAGAGGATTTACGAAATAGCCCAGCAGCGGTTCAGTTTCAGGTAGTTTTCTCCCCGCAGTGAAGCTGCCGACGATGATGTCGTCCTGACCCGTGTAGCGATGAAGGACGGCGACAAATGCGCTCAGCAACGTCATGTACAGTGAGACGCCCTGATCCCGGCTGAGACCTCTGAGCGCCCGGACCAATGTTGTGGGCAATTTGAACCTTTGAATAGCTCCGCGATGCGTTTCGATCGGCGGGTGTGCGCGGTCATTTGGCCACTCGAGTTGTGGAAGCTCGCCTGCCAGCTGCCGACGCCAGTAGTCCAGGTGCTCAGACCAGATTTCGGGCGCTGATTCTTGCCGCTGGGCATAGGCGAAGTCCGCATATTGAATACTGAGCTCTGGCAGGGGCGAGGCATTTCCAGCCGAAAGGGCCTCGTAGAGTGTTGCCAACTCAGGTAGGAATACGCGGTAAACTGTCACCGCGTCGAAAATGATGTGATGGAGAGTCATGTAGAGGCGGTACCGCTCATCGTCCATGCGTACCACCAGGACACGGAGCAATGGTCCGTTTTTCAAGTCGAACGGTCGCCGCGCGTCGGACGTAGCCAAACGCCTTGCTTCAGCTTCACGTTCTGCTACTGGTAGCGAACGCAAGTCCTTCATCGGCAGGAGGAACACGTGCGGAGAAGGATGAATGATCTGGACGGGCTCGCCCCCTATGGTGTCGAAAGTCGTGCGCCAAATCTCATGCCGCCGAATAATTTCAAGGAAACACCGATGCAGCACAGCCAGGTCTAGCGGACCTTGCCGGTATACGGTCATGGTTTCGTTGTAGAAAGGAATCTCGCCCGCCATCTGCGCGTGAAGCCAGACCTGCTGCTGAGAGAAAGAGAGAGGCACAGACTCTCCGGGGGGGCGGCAACCGATGTGCGCGTGTCCCGCCGCATCCTTTCGAGACTCGCCGCAAAGATACCGCTCCAGCAGCCTGCGTTTAGCCTCAGATAGAGCAGTTACAGTGGGCATTGAAGGTCTCCCTGGCTCCGCGTGATCAGACTCGTGCACTCCCGGGCTCGCCAAAGCGGATCGGCAATTTCGTCAAGCCGCGCAATCCCAGATTCGACCTCCAGACGAGTGGTCCGGGATCAAGGCTCCAATTGGGCAGGCGGCGCAGCATCAACTCAAAGACAATTTGACCTTCAATCCGCGCCAGCGCTGCGCCGAAGCAGAAATGCGCTGCCCAGCCGAATGCAAGATGCCGGTTGTCGGTGCGGGTGATGTCCAAGCGGTCAGGTTCAGGAAATCTCTCTGGATCCCGATTGCCGGCTGCCATTACAGCGATTACCGCCTGGCGTTTTTGAATCCGTTTTCCGCCGAGAATCGTATCTTCGGGAGCCAGCCGGGCCGTGTGCTGGCTGGGGCTTTCATAGCGCAGCAACTCCTCCACCGCCGAGGGAATCAGGGAGAGATCGGCACGGAGCATTTGGAGTTGCTCAGGATTCCGCAACAGGGATAGCACTCCGTTGCCGATCAGATTGGTCGTGGTCTCCTGGCCCCCCACCATGGTCACAATGCAATTCGCGATCACCTCTTCCTCGGTCAACCGGTCGCCCTGGATTTCAGCGTTCATCAACGAACTCACAAGGCCGTCACGAGGATGGAGTCGCTGCTCCCGTATGGCCGACCGGAAGTAATCGGCCATATCCAGCACGCTCTTTAGAATTCGCGGCGCCCGCTCTGCATTGTGTTGAAAGTTGCCGAGCATCTCAGCGAAATCCTGCGACCACGCTTTCAATTGCTGGTGATCTTCTACTGGTACGCCAAACATCTCAGCAGTAACGATACAGGGCAAAGGTTCAGCCAGATCAGCGATCACGTCCATGGAACCCTTGGCTTGCACGTTATCCAGCATGCGATGGATGATCTCCCGGATATGCCCGCGGAGAACTTCTACTCTGTGAGGCGTAAACGCGTATGATGCCAGACTGCGCAGCCGAGTATGAGCTGGCGCGTCAAGGAAAAGCATCTGTTTCACCATGATTTCTGCGATCGGGTTCAGCGAAGCGAGGCCCATCTTGTCGAGCCGTTCTGGCGCCGGAGTACGCTGGGCGGAGTACTGATGCAGTACCGTCACCACGTCGTGATAGCGCGTGACGACCCAAGCGTGTAGGAAAGGGTCCCAGTGAACCGGGTCTTCCGTTCTCAGCCGATGGAAGAGTGGATAGGGATTGGCCAGAACCTCGGGATCAAGCAGATCACAGAGGCTCAGGGTGGGAGCCGACGGGCTCGCGACCGAAACGGACTGGGTGGACAATGTCATGTCTTAAGGCTCCCTTCGGCTGCCGATTCTGTGCCATTCACCAGGAGTTGCGCCTCCTCCTCGCTCATCGCGTCCAGCTTGGCGACGAGGAGCGCTTCGATTTGTGCTGCAAGCTGTGAAACCGTCGGAACATCGAATAGGCAGCGCAGACTCAGCTCAACGCCAAATGCGTCCCGCACTCTGGCAATCAGTTGGGTGCCTAATAGAGAGTGACCACCAAGCACGAAAAAATTATCTTCCACGCTAACGCTGTCTAGTCCTAGCAAGGCCGCGAGTAGAGCGGCGAGACGCTCCTCAATAGGTGTACGGGGCGCAACGAAAGTGTTATCGCGCAATGTGTTCTCAGCGTTCGGTGCCGGGAGTGCACCGCGATCTACCTTGCCGCTCGGATTCAAAGGCAAGGCCTCCAGCATCACGAATGTCGCCGGTACCATGTACTCGGGCAAGCGACCAGCGATGAAGTTACGTAACTCCATGTGTACGGGTTGCGCTTTCAGCTCTGGGACGAAATATGCGACTAGCTGCTTGTCGCCTGATTCCACCTCTCGGGCCACCACGGCGCTTGCTTGCACACTCGGGTGCTCGTCCAGAACTCTTACAATTTCTGCCGGCTCGATCCTGTAACCTCGAATCTTGACTTGCTCGTCAGCCCGACCTAGAAACGCGATTTGACCATCCGGCAGAAAACGGCCCAGGTCGCCTGTCCGGAAGAGACGCGCCGCTGGTTCGGACCCGAACGGGTCAGGAACGAATCTTTCCGCAGTTAAGTCGGGCCGGTTCCGATAGCCGCGTGCCAGACCCACGCCGTTGATGTAGATTTCGCCAATCTGGCCGACTGGCACTTGCTGCATGTATTCATTCAGGATATAGATCTGGACGTTGTCGATCGGCCGGCCAATCGTGGGGAGTTCGTCCGGGTGCTCCTTGGGAAGCACGGTCCCTGATGTGGCTACCACGGTGCACTCAGTAGGACCGTAGTTATTCACCAATTGAAATGGCAACTTTCGAGACGGATAGTGGTGGAGAGTGTCGGCCCCAGTGAGGAGCACGCGCAAATCGACCTTTGTGGGCCACTCCAGGGTCATAACACGCTCCGCGAGAGGGGTGGCAAGGAAACCGATTGTAATCCTTTGCGAAATGAACCAGGCACGGACTGCCTCTGGGTCGTTCACAGGGACACCATCGGCCAGATGGACGCTAGCGCCTGCAGTAAGGTAAGGCCACAGTTCCCAAACGGCCGCATCAAATCCTAAAGCCGCCAGTTGACTTGCCCTGTCGCCCGGCGTGATTCGGAACGCCCTTTGATGCCAAAGTACGAGATTGACTAGGCCGCCACGCGTGATTTCGACGCCCTTCGGCTGTCCGGTTGAACCAGAAGTGTAGATAACATAAGCCAGATTTTCAGCTCTCGCTTTGGTGACAACTGGCTCAGAGTTTTGGCCGACAAGTAAGCGTCCTTCCGGGTCCAATGGGACGACATGTTCAGGACGAACGGGTAACTCGTGGACCATGCAATGCTCGGTCACCACAATTGGAACCTGGGCGTCCGTCAACACAAACGTCAAGCGTTCTTTGGGATAGCTCGGGTCTAACGGGAGATACGCTCCACCGGCTTTAAGAATGGCCAGGGCTGCCACTATCATCGCGAGAGAACGGTTCATATAGATCCCGACGACGACATCAGGTCCCACGCCGATCGACAACAGGAAATGAGCCAATTGATTGGCGCGCCGATCGAGATCTCCGTAGCTCAGCGATCGCTCCCCATGTGTAGCAGCTAGTTCGTCTCGACTCGTAGTTGCATGGGTGCTTACCATCTGCGGAACATCTCTTTGTGAGAAACCGCCCTGCGAGAGAACGTCAAGGATGTCCAGCCCTCGCTGGTCCGCACGAGTGGGTGGCAATTCACTTCGGAATGAGTTCACCAAAGCATCGCACATGGGAATTTCCTCCTTAATTGAATCGCTGGCGTGACGTGCGTAATCAATCCGAAAAATCTACGTAGTCTGGCTGGGCGCAGTCTTGCCTTTGAGCGCGGACCAACTGACACGGGCTGCTCGCTGCTCAAGCGACTTAAGGCGTCTGGTTAAGGTCGGGGCGGCATGCTTGGCGCCATACATGAAGCGCATGATCGGCCCGAAGACCGGCGAGCTCGCCACACCCACGATGAACAAACCCGGAACCGAAGTCTCGAAGTGCGAATCAAGTGACGGGATCCCGCCCTTTTCCCGAGCGATCGATCGACGTAGTCCAGCGTCCAGGTAGGCGAGCCTATCGATGTCCACAATGAAGCCTGTGCCGGCGATGATGTGATCCGTCACGAACTCTCTTTGACCCTCAGGCCCCCGCGCGACAACTCGCACCCGCCCGTTGTCGGCAGCGGCAGCTTTCACCCCGCAATTCAGCTGCACCTCAATCTGCCGCTCCACTCGGTCGCGCAGCCACCATGAGCCGGAAGGGCCATAGGCGCTAGCCACGAAACGGTGGCGCTTATCGGCAGGAAAATACCAGCGAAATATTTGTGGCAGCTCGGAGATTGCCCAGGATTTCCAGCCAGTAGCTATTCCAGCGTCAGGAGTAAGGATTCGTGCAAACAGAGGCCGCAGCTTTGACGTTGCATTCCACTCGATCCGGCTGCCTTGCACCAATATCCGTACTCGAGCTCCTGCTTCATGCAACAGGGCCGCAGTTTCAAGCGCCGATTGCCCGGCGCCAATGATCGTGACATCATGCCCCGCATAAGCCCTGGCGTTTCCAATGCCCGTACTATGGAAAAGCAATGGCTCCGGAAGTTGGCTCAGCTGGACCGGTATTGTGCGAAAAGGCATATGCCCGGTCGCCAGAATGACGCGCCGACTCGTGAAGATCGTGCCGTCAGACAGTTCCACAGAAAAGCTGTTCACATTCCGGCGAATCCTGACGATTCGAACATCCCGCGATTCGACCGCTGCATGCTGCCGGAACCATTCCGCGTATTCCAGAAAAGACGCAAGGCTCAGCGGATCGCCCACTGGCTGGTACGACAGGCCCCTCGCTGCGCAGTAACGTTTCAGAGTAAACTGGCGACTTGGGTCCCAGAGGTTCGAGGCGAATCGTTCCGACTTCAGGATCATGCCTTCTGGCATATAACGCCGCCAGCTTTCCATCGGCGTCCCGAACATTTGAAAGGGTATTTCTGCAGCTCGTAGGTGCGCTGCGATTGAGAGCCCGTAAGGTCCTGCTCCGACAATGACTGTGTCCAGATCGGCCATTTGTTCTCCGTTGCAGCGTCTCAGTGATGCGACTAAAAACAACGTGCTGCGCGACGCATGATCCGCGTCGCGCAGCGCTCCAAGCCGTAATAATAGAAAGCCGGTACTGGATCGGAGTATCGGAAAAAACCGTCAATCACGCGGGTTCCGGGCAACAAGACCCCGGGCGGCACCTGATGCTCGACGCTCGACCGCCAGGCGACTGAGTTAACCGGTCGGGCATTAACCACCACCGTTCGGCCAAGTTCGGCCCAATACGTAATCAGGGGCAAATTGACTCCGCACAGTGTGGCAATTTCTTCCTGCCAGTCTGTGCGGCCCACCGTGGGTTCGATGATGATGAACCGTCCTGTTCTGCTGTCGCGTTTAAATTCAAGGCTACCTAGCCCACGATATCCAACACGGGCGATAAAGTTTATTACCTGCGCATGCAGCTCACCCGATACCTCGGGCGCCGCCACACAAACCGCCGTATTCCCGATTTCAGGCGGACAGCATACCAATTTTCGCCCGGAGAATATTCCGACCACATTGCCGTGGCGATCGCAACTGAACAGGGTAAAGAAGATTTCTGAATCCGGCCCATCAATCCACTCTTGAACGATAACTCGTGGGGCGTGCTCCAACATCCGGCCGATAGCGGTCTGCGCCTCGGCCAGTGTATTCACCCGTACCGCGCGTTCCGCGATGCCGTTGAGCACCAGCGTCTTGTCCGCTGGCTTGATGACGAGCGGCGGTACGAGACACTGCAGCAACTTCAGATCGGCCGTGGACTCCAATGCAATGCCCCGAGGCGCCGCGAATCCTTCCCGTTCGGCCAGTTCCTGAAACAAGGTTTTGTCGGCCAGTGTACGCACCACCTCGGCAGAAGGCAGGCTTATGCGGTAAAGCGTCTCGATTTCATCGCGGTAGGTCGAAACGGTCCTGACGTCCTGATCCCCCGTCAGGATTAGGACGGGGCGATGCCCAAGCCGCGATCCGAGCTCCATCAAACTATCGATCAGACTCCGTCCTTCAAGGCTCGGAACCCGAACAAAAGTGCTGAACCGGGACCAGCCCGCCGCGCAGTATCGCGTCGTCGCCATGACGTAAATCGGCATGCGGCCGAATGACAGGCTGCGGATGACTCCCAGACTGTTGAGAGTTCCTGCTACCACCACAACAGGCACATCTGGCGGGGAGCAGTTCTTCGGCGAAGGCCCGGGTCGTCCAGACACGAAGGGCCCCGGAACGCACGATGCATTCTCAGCGGACCCGCTGCGCATGTGCTGTTGCGCTTTCATCAGATATCTCTCGCGAGCGAAACACTTGAGCTTAAGGCCCGTGACCTTGTGTGCAAGGAACGAATGATTCCATGGAGCATCCGCGTCTGATTCGCAGCGTTGAACTGTTCTTCGAACCAAGGACTAGGAGCAACCGCGGTGGACGGAAGACCGAAGAAGTCCGCCACTGTATCGTCAATTGCCTCGGGAGTGCTGCCAGGGTAGACGCACCGATAGGGGACACCGCTTCCCTCAAGCAGTCGCTCAGCAGGAGAACGCGGTTGAATGAAGGCCAGAATTGGCCGTCCGATCTGCAGATATTCGAAGATCTTCGCGGGAACGTGAAGAGACGTGTGAGGTTGCAGCAACAAAAGGCCGTCGGATGTCTGCGCCAGTTGACTCGCCTCCCGCTGGGGGATTTGCTCGGTTCCCAGGTCCAACCAACCTTGACTCCTCGCGCGAAGGATGAATTCCGAATTCGGGAGACAGTTGGTTTGAGCCGGCCCTCTCAACATTACCCGCACGCTTCTAGATGGAAGGCGGTTCGCTGCGATCAATCGCGCGATCGATTCGAGAATCGGCGTTGCACTGCGTCTCGAATATAATTCGCCAACGTGAGTCAATAGCCCATGATCCCGAGGCGGAATTGGGAGCGGCTGAATGCGCTCTTCTGGGTCGAATCCGTTCCAAATTAAATGAATTCTTTCGGTGAGCGCTGGAAACTTCTCTCTCCATCTAGCCATCGCCGCATCGGTATTGGCAATCACGGCGTTCGCCCTCCACATCAGGACGCGTTCCAACCATTGATACAGTCGCCTCCGGAAATTGAGGCCCTCAATTGTGTCTTCATCTCTCATTGGGTCGCGAAAATCGGCAAGCCAAGGTACCCCTTCACTGCTGGCTAATTGCGAGGCGGCGAAATGCGCTCCTAGCGGCGGATAGGTAGAGATTATCGTCGTGTGAGCGCTCGGATGATTCCGGATGTACGCACGGGCGGCACGCGCAGCGTGATAGGACCATTGCGTACCCAACTCGCCAGGTAAGAACACCTTTCGGACCGCTCGCTCGAGCTGCCAACTGAGACTACGCCGGTGGCGTGTGACAAACGGATCAGGTACGTACTCCGTGTTCGGGTCGTCGCGTCCAGCTTGGTTTGCAGCAGTAAAAACACGACAACTGTATCCCAGCCTGGAAAGGTATTTCGAGAAGCGAAAGGGACGCGCACCACCGATCGCGTTCTCCGGCGGAAAGTGGTAAGCGAAGATCAGCACCAGGTGTTCGGTTATTGAGTTCATCGCATTGAAGCCGATTGGTTGCCAAGGAATTGCCGCAACGCGGCGTGGCAGCGGACACTTGCTTTTCCATCCCACAGTGGCGGAACTCGTCCCTTCTTGGGATCGGTGAGGCTTTGCTTCCAGGCCTCGAGAATAGTATCCTTACGAGTACCAGCCAGCCTGTTGGTGCCGTATTCGATGGTGACCGGTCGTTCCGTGTTATCACGCAGGGTCAGGCAGGTAACACCCAGCACGGTGGTTTCTTCCTGAATACCGCCTGAATCGGTCAGCACGATGGCGCTGCTGCTTTGCAGGCAGAGAAAATCAAGATAGCCGAGCGGTTCCACGATATGGATTTGGCCCGCAAGCGGAATCGCTCGCTTCTCAATGCGCACGCGAGTTCTGGGATGCATCGGCCAATACAAAGGGAGATGGTTGGAGATTTCGGATAGAGCATCGAGGATCTCGGCGAGCTGCAGGTCGTTATCGACATTGGCTGGCCTGTGCAAGGTGACGAGTCCAAATGGTTGGCCATTCATACCGAGACGCTCTCGGATAGTTGAATGCATTGCGTGCTTAATGTGTCGCTGCAGCGAATCGATCATGAGGTTGCCGGTCAAATGAATGCGTTCTGGCGCAATCCCTTCACTCAACAGATTGACTCGGCCGCTTTCCTCGGTGACCAGAAGGAGATCGGAAATGGAATCGGTGACGATACGATTGATCTCCTCCGGCATGGTGCGGTCGAAGCTCCGTAGTCCTGCCTCTGCGTGAACCACACTGATCCCCAGCTTCGCTGCTACCAAGGCTCCGGCCATTGTGGAGTTAACGTCTCCGACTACAAGGATTGCAGCTGCCTTCTCACCGAGCAGCACAGGCTCAATTCGCTTCATGACCTCCGCGGTTTGTTGAGCATGACTGCCTGAGCCGACTTCGAGATGGTACCGGGGCTCTGGCAAGCAGAGCTCGCTCAGGAACTGGCCCGACATGTTGTGGTCATAGTGCTGGCCGGTGTGAACCAAGATAGTGGAGAAATCCGGATCGCTTGAGAGAGCATCCATCAGGGGTGCGACTTTCATGAAATTGGGCCTAGCACCTGCCAGGACAACAAGAACCATAGGCCTATTCGTTGATTTCACGACGCCCTTTTCCGCCGCAGAACTGTTTCGTAGATCTCAGCCATGCGCCCGGCTGCGATTTCGATGCTGAGCTCTCTCCTGGCAAATTCCGCGCCGAGAGCTCCAAATTGACGCCTCCGTTGTTCGTTCCCGATGAGCAAAACCAGTTTCGCGGCGAGATCGTGGACGTCTCCTGGCTGGAAAAGCAGACCGCGTTCGTCGTTACCAATCAGCTCGGGAGTGCCACCGACTCGAGAACCAACCACAGCGCAGCCGCAGGCCATTGCTTCCAGCAGTCCGTTCGAGAAGGCTTCGGAATGGGAGCAGAGGACGAAGATGTCTATAGCGCGTAGAAACTGCGGGACTAATGGAGTAGCAGGCACAAATATGCAGTCGTCCTGAAGTCCCAGACGCCGGCTATTGGCCTCTAATCTTGGAAGTTCTGGACCGCTCCCCACGATGAGCAGCTTCATCCCAGGTTTCAGATGTCGGACCCAGGCGAACGCTTCTTGCAGCAGATCGAGTGCCTTTTCTGGGCGCAGCACACAGACTGCCCCGACGACGAATGATGCATTTGCCACCGGCGCGGGCTTGCGCGCAGCGGCCGGATAGAACTGTGCGGAATCGACCCCGTTATAGCAAAGCTCGATCCGCGCACTAGAAATGTGTTCGTCGTCGATCATGTGGCGGCGCATTGCCTCGCAATTGACAACGACGGCGTCCACGATCTTGTCCGTCCAACGCACCTGGCGGCGAGTCCGCCGGTCCATCAGGTTACGGTTGCCAAGCGTGCTTGACAGAACCGCCGGTACGCGAAGAGCCCGCGCGATTGGCAGTACGAAGACGGCGCTCGAATCGTACGCATGTACCAGGCGAATCCCGTGCTCTCGGACATACCGACGCATGCGCATCGCCACCGAGACGGTACTTGGCGACTTCAGAGAAGATAAAGGAAGGTGAAGAATCGGAACGCCAGCACGACGTAACTCCTCGAATCTCATGCCTCCAGCCCTGTAGCTGGCCACATGTGGCTCAAAGCGTGACCGGTCAATTTCCATCGCGATTTTGGTCACGTCGCGTTCGATGCCGCCATGGTGAAGTTCTCTCACTGTCATCAAGATCGGAGTTGGCTCTTCGAGACCTGAGATGAATTTGTGAACCACTGTCCGTGATTGAAGCGTCGCGGTCATTGTTGCAAGGCTTCGTTGAAGACTGAAACGATGGATTGGAAATACGCTCCCGGCGTTTTTCGGAAAACCGTCTCACGTGCCGATGATACCAAGCGATCGCGGAGTGCTTGATCGCTGAGGAGTTGCGTGACCGCAAAAGCTAGCCCGACAGTATCGCCCCTCATGACCAGAAGCGCATTCTTGCCACTCGATGCAATTTCAGGGACTCCGCCCACTGCTGTTGCGGCTACCGGAACGCCGGCAGCCATCGCTTCGAGCAGAACATTAGGCGATCCCTCGCTGTGCGACGGCAGCACAAACGCGTCGGCGATCGCGTAATAGGGATCGACGATGTCTTGGTGCCCCGCCAGGGTCACGGAACCTGTTAGATTCAGTTTGCGACAGAGGTTCTCAATTCGCAATCGCTCCGGGCCCTCTCCTACCAGTACGAGTCGCAACGGCGGTGCGCCTGAGCACTCGCGTATTTTCGCAAATACCTGAATCAGATCGGCATGTCCTTTCTCCTGGGAAAGGCGTCCCACGCTCAAGAGGACCCGTGTTCGCTTGTCGAGCGCGAGTTCACGACGCAGTGCCACGATTCGCTCCTCGCACACAAGTTTGAATGGACGAATTGGCATGTGTTGAACGTGAACGCGACTTGGATGAACGTTCCCCCGCTGGAGTTCTTGGACAAATGCGGCAGAGCTTGTCATTACTCGATCCGCAGCTGGGAGCGACCATCGGTCGAGTTTATTGTAAATCCGCATCTTCAGGTCCGTTGTCGTATACCCATGATGAAATGCGACCCAGGCACGGGATCGGTTCAGCCCTGCCCACCGGACCAGAAAATGCGATTTTACGCTATTGGACCAGACAAGATCCGCACGCCGGTTTTCAACGACTGCATGCAACTGCGGTATCACTCCCCTGTCGAAGCGGTGGCGCTCGGTGACGATGTCAAGTGACACGCCCATATCTCGAATCGCAGTGGTGAGACTAGTTTCCGATTCTCCCCGGCTGAACGTCACAATGGATAGATCGACCTTCGGGAGACCAGGGTGCCCACTAGCCGCTTCCCTAGCAAATTCCAGAACGGACTTCGCCGATCCAGTGACAAAGCGTGCCTCGATCATCGCCAGCACCCGCATATTACGAACGCCTCAGGAAACCTTCCTCAGTGTTCTGTGCGCGCGCGACTCCACAAGACCTGAGTGGATTCCATATAACCGGCTTCCGATGGCGGCCCAGTCATAGATCCTGCACACAAGTGCCCGCGCAGACTGCGAAAGGCGACGCCGTGTTTCAGCAGACGAGGCCAGGTGGCGAACTGCCGCCGCGATCTCTGGACCGGTATCAGCCAGTAGCAGATGGACGTCGTGGTCCGCTTCAAGTCCTTCAGCCCCCATTCGTGTGGACACCACTGGCACCCCGGCGGCCATGGCCTCCAGTATCTTGAGCCGCGTGCCACTACCGGAGCGAAGCGGTACAACTGCTACTACGGCGGAGGCATAAAAAGGACGAACATCGTCCACCGTGCCCGTTACATGTATGCGATCCGAGGCCAGGGCGCGCACCGCTGGTGCCGGATCGCGTCCGACAATGGTGAACTCGAGGTCGGGATGATTTCGAGCTATCTCCGGCCAAGCCACTCGCGAAAACCAGCGAACCGCGTCTATGTTGCTGTGATAGTCCATCGAGCCGACAAAAAGAATTGTTGGTTTCGGATCACTTTGACTGGTCTGGCAGCGCGCCTCGGCGATTTCCTTTGCAGACCAATAGCTGACATCAACGCCGTTCGGTATGACCCGAATGTTCGCGCTCGGGTGTCTCGCAAGTAGCTTTTGTCGTTCGCGCTCGCTGGTAACCGTGTGCGTGGCGCAGGTGGCGAGTAGTCGGTCCTCAGCGCGCTCAATTAGTGTCGCCGTCCGCGCTGCCGCCGCTCGCTTGAGCCAGTTGCCAGTAGTTTCGGCATAACGCCACATCAGCTCGGATTCAATGTTGTGCCAGTCCACAACCATCGCTGGGCGTCCCGGCGCTTGCTGGATGATTGGGAGGTACTCCATGAGGTGCACGCCCTCAATCTGCACTGTGTCGAACTGACGGCAACGCAGGACATCCGTCAACTGGAAAGCCGACCGGCGGGACCAACAATTGAGCAGCGTCACCGGCGTAGGACCTGCCAGGCCACGCAGAAGCTTGGAAGCAGTGTAGGTGCGTCCTTTATGCAGGGTAACGACGTTCGCCAAGCCAAATTCGTTCGAAGGAGTCCGTCGCTCTTCTCCTGCGTGTTGCATTTCGACAAACGTGACCGAAGAGCGTACGGCCAACTGCCCGGCCAGCTGATAGTTGCGTAGCCGCGCACCGCTATCAATGGGCCACATCTGATGAGCCGTGAAGTATAGTAATTTCATGGACCAGCTTGGAAGAGTTTGGCCGAACTCATCTTGGGGAAAAGGAAAACAACTAATGTTGGAGGATCAAATTCGGGTTTTCGAGCACGACTTCGACCTCGACAAAATCCGGCCACCGAGCGCCAGGAAATCTAGACAGCGGCCGTTCTTCGACGCATCCAGCGGACAACATCTAATGCTGAATCGGAAAGATGCGTGCGAAGCCATGCCTTCGTGTCATTAAGCCGCTGTCTTGTCACGAGATAAGCCGCGCCGCGAGACATCGGCCTCGCGAAATGCAGGTCTGTATACGCGCCAAGCGTGGCTCCCCAGAGCTGTTTATGAGGATCTATGCCGCCCAAAAAGTCGTATCGACTGACGCCATCCTCGATCATTCGCTGTAGGATGTGAGCTCGCAACACGACGCCAACCCAGTCGGAAAGGTGCGCAGGATTCAAGCCTTCCTGCAGACTATATAGAGTATTGTCGCGACGAAAACCGAATTGGACCGCCACAGTCGTGCCATTCAACTCCAAGTGCCAGAACTCCAACCAACCCCGCAAAAGAAAAGCGCGGCTCATTTGATAATACAATTCTCTTCTCTCTATGCTGGCGAATGTTCCTGACTGGCCCTTCGCATTCCAGCGCCTCTGATGCAGCGCGAAAAGAGTCTCGAGGCAGGCGGAAAGTTCGCTTGTCTCCGTGCATTTCACAACGCGGACTGTGAAGCGACGAGCCAGTTTGTGTGTGCCGCGCTCAATTTTATATACAAACTTCTTCGATAGCTGACGGAGATACGCGTCCCAGGAATCGGGCAGGAGAACAACGGAATGCGGGCGTGCCGATCGGACACTGACCCAATGGCGCTTCGTTAGAGAAGATTGCAGTGCGCGCGCGTTGTCTGACGCTTCAGGCAATGTGTTTAGCTCACACACATCCCAGCTTCGATCTGAATCAA
>Ga0207021_1030_pt1 | contig 39025 bp, 36 predicted proteins | sample Alteio_BWMinCont_49_FD_153496 | JGI IMG/M metagenome (GOLD analysis project Ga0207021, IMG submission 153496) | Enriched cells from forest soil in Barre Woods Harvard Forest LTER site, Petersham, Massachusetts, United States -... | ecosystem: Environmental > Terrestrial > Soil > Temperate forest >... | reverse complement strand
TTCTGCGCAAGATGTTCGGTGCGGGAACGCCGCGACAGATGAGAGACCGCCTCAGGGCGTGTCTCTTGCGACTCTTGTTGCTGCTCCCGCGTCGAAATGGCCACAATCGCCCCTGTAGAAGCCGTAACTCCCAAGCGGTCGAGCACTCCGTAAGATCGCGTTCCCAGCTACGCCGCCAGCCTCATAGAAATTCAGCTGCTTGTCCCACGGACTGTTAGGGGTGGGTCTCTCTATGGTTGGTACCACGATCTCGCACTACCGCATCCTGGAGAAGATCGGCGGCGGCGGCATGGGTGTGGTGTACAAGGCCCAGGACACCGTGCTTGGCCGGTATGTCGCGCTCAAGTTCCTGCCCGATAATTTCGCAAATGACAGTGTGACCGTAGAACGCTTCCGGCACGAGGCGCGTGCTGCTTCGGCGCTGAATCATCCCAACATCTGCACAATTCACGAGATCGCCGAGGCAGACGGCCGTTTGTTCATCGCCATGGAATTCCTGGAGGGCGAGTCGCTGAAATATTCGATTCAAGAGGGGCCCCTGTCACTCGAAAGGATATTCGAACTCGCCATCGACATAACCGATGGCCTGGACGCGGCGCATGTGAAGGGAATCATTCATCGCGACATCAAGCCGGGGAACATTTTCGTTACGAAGCGAGGAAGCGCCAAAATTCTGGACTTTGGGCTGGCGAAAATGGTGCCGATCAAAGAGCTGGCCTATGAATCGTCTGGAACCCGCGAGGAACTCACCGATGGCCTTGGCGCTGCATTGGGCACGGCGGCATACATGTCGCCGGAGCAGGCGCTGGGCAGGCCACTCGACTCACGTTCCGATCTGTTTTCGTTCGGCATCATGCTTTACGAAATGTGCGCCGGCCGGTCGCCCTTTTCCGGAGACACAACCGGGGAGCTTCTGATTTCCATCGTGCAGCAGGTCCCGGTCACGCCGGCGCAGCTGAATCCCGATATTCCCGATGGGCTGGCACAAATCATCGACCGGTGCCTTGAAAAAGACAGGGAGCGGCGCTATCAGCATGCATCGGAGATTCGGGCCGATTTGAAGCGGTTGCAGCACGACCCGGCCACAGAGATAGCCGTTCCCTCTCAGAAGTCGCGAATTGAGGCATCGGAGCACGTATTTTCCACGTCATGGAAGTATGAGGGTGCTTGCAGCAGCGGCCAGAAATCGACACTGATCGGCAGGCAGCTGGTATCGACTCGCTCAATTCCGCACCTGCGTTGGGTCGCGGCTATTGCGGCCATTTTTGTCGTGCTCGCTGGGATCTTCGTCTACTCCTGGATGCGCCCTAAGCTCCCGCCGCGGGTCTCGAACTACACGCAGCTCACCCACGATGGTCAACAGAAGACTTTGAAAGCAACCGACGGGCTACGCCTTTATCTTGGCATAGGGAACCAAAGCTCAATGAGGATCGCGGAGACATCCGTCTCGGGCGGCGATCCGACTCTGATCCCCTCTCCACCGGGAATGACCCCTCTCAGCGTCTCTCCCGACGGAGCTGAGCTTCTCGCCCTCGACGGGCCAGGAAACATTTGGAGTTTGCCAACCCTCGGTGGTTCGCCTCGTCGATTGGGTTCTGTTGTCGGGCAGGACGCGGCCTGGTCTCCCGATGGCCGGATGCTGGCTTACGCCGACGGAAGCGAATTGCTTCTGGCCAAGAATGATGGAACCGAGTCCCGAAAGTTAGTTTCAGTGAGGGGCCGAGGTTTCTATCCGGCATGGTCACCGGCGGAAGACAAACTGAGGTTTACCCTGACTGATCGCAAAACCCGTGGGAATTCACTCTGGGAAGTTTCGGCCTTGGGGACGAATTTGCACCCGTTGTTTCCCGGGTGGCGCGATTCTCCAGACGAATGCTGCGGGAAATGGACTGCGGACGGAAAATACTTCGTTTTCCAATCTAAGGGGCAAATCTGGGCACTGTCTGAAGGCGGATCCTTTCCTCGCCAATCCGCAGGCAGACCCATCCAGCTGACTTCCAGCCCGCTCGGCTTGTTTACCCCCCTTCCCAGCAAAGATGGCAAGAAGATTTTCGTGGTAGGCCGAAGTTACCGCGGCGAACTGGTGCGCTACTACGCGAAGTCCGATTCGTTCACGCCCTTTCTTTCGGGCATCTCTGTCGAAGACGTGGTGTTTTCCAAGGACGGCCAGTGGTTGGCCTACGTCTCGTACCCTGAAGGCATTCTCTGGCGAAGCAAGTTGGACGGTAGCCAAAAGATACAGCTCAGCGCCCCTCCGCTGTTTGCAGCATTGCCGCGCTGGTCGCCCGACGGCAGACAGATTGCCTTCTACAACTACTCGGTTGGGAAACCAGGAAGAATCTATGTAGTTTCCGCCGCTGGCGGCACTCCACAGCAGTTGCTACCGGAAGATCCCGAGTCCAAGCAGGATCCGGACTGGTCCCCGGACGGCAGCAAGATTATTTTTGGTGGCGTACCGGCCGACAGCAATTCAGTCCTCAGCGTGTTCGATTTGAAAACCCACAGCGCTTCCGAACTCTCAGGCTCCAGAGGCCTGTACTCCCCCCGTTGGTCGCCAGATGGCAGGTTCATCGTGGCTATGCCGGCAGACGGGCTAAGCCTGGTGCTCTTTGACTTCCAGACTCAGAGGTGGTTGCAGCTCGCCAAGGTAATCGCTGGGTTCCCGAACTGGTCAAGAGACGGACAATATGTTTACTTCTTACGACCGCTGGACCATCCGGCCGTGATGAGAATTCGGATCGCCGACCACGAGATGGAGCAGGTTTTGGACCTGACGAGCCTTCCAACTGTAGGCAACATCGGCCCTTGGCTGGGCCTCGGTCCGGACGATTCCCTCCTCCTGCTCAAAGACACCGGCACGCAGGACGTCTATGCCCTGGACTGGGAAGCGCCGTAGTCTTGAGCGCCCGCACTTCACAGAGAGTAGCGCAGCGGCACATGGATGAAGAAGAGACGCGGGAAATCAGGATGAAATCGACACCCTTAGGATGGGCATGCAGGATGGGCATGCCGTTGGGGACATCAGGAGGTGGTCGAACTCCAGTAGGGAAAGGCATCAGCACCGCCTGTTCGAGGATTCGATCTCGACCGGTTCGCCGACCGGTTCCACGGCCTCCAGTTTGCACGGAATATCGAGACCGTTTCCCCAGCAGGCCGGCTCGTCTTCCACGTATTTGCCGCTCTCGCCGAGTTTGAGCGCAACCTCATTCGAGAACGGACGATGGCTGGGCTAAGTGCTGCTCGTGCTCGGGGAAGAACTGGGGGGCGCCCTTCCAAGCTTTCCGTCAAAGAAATTAAAACGATCCGCGGTCTCCTCAAGAATGCCGATATGCCAGTTGCGGAAATTGCATCCCGCTTTGGAATTGCCCGATCCACCTTATATCGTTCCGTACTCAAATCGGTCGTCTGAGCCCTGTGGTAGAGCTTGAGGGTAAGTGCCGCTTTGGAGCAGCACAGGCTGCTGGGAATGATGAAGTTTGTGCTGCCGGTGTCTATAGACATATGAGAACTGCTTTCGCAACTCTCGTTGTTTCATACGCGTTCCTTACGTTCGCCCAGTCAGCACGCGCGGCTGAGCAGGCGAGTCTGACGGTCACTAGGGAAGGTCAGCGATCAACGTATCAGATAGGTGAGCGGATCCCGATCAATTTGAGTTTCACTGGACCCGGGAGCAAGCAATTTGAAATCACTATGTCCAGCTATGACCGCAGCGGGCGCATGGCCTATGAACAATTCGACGTCGAGCCGAAGTCAGGTTGGAGCGACCCTCTAGCGCTCTACTTTTCCTCGCAGGGAGGTTCCGTTGGCGGCGGAATGAGCAGTCTAGGCGTCCTTTCTCCAATTCCAACCGTGATGCACCTCAATCTAAATGAGTGGATACGGTTTGATAAGCCCGGAAGCTACAGCGTCGTTGTCACTAGTCACCGTGTTGGAGACAGCCTAGATGCAAATCGGACAATTTCGCATTCGTCAGACCTCATCCTAAAATCCAATCCGATTCTCCTTAGGATCGTTCCTGCCAGTGGACCTTGGCAAAGTGCAAAGCTGGCGGCTATCGTCCGCGAGCTTTCCACTCTTCCAGCGGCTCCGGGAATTCAGCCGCCAGCGCGGGAGGCGGCCGTAGCCGACTTGCGCTACTTGGGCACTCCTCAAGCTGCGCAGGTAATGGCGCAGCATCTGCGCGACGACGAACCGACCATGATGTATCAATGCGCTTTTGGTCTCATCGGATTGCCGGAACCGGTGCGACCGAAGGCAATCGCTGCCATGGACAAGTTGATACTCGATCCGGATTTCCCCGTCTCTTCGTGGTTTCTCATCACTCTGCCCGTTCTGCAGGTTGTCGCTCAAGAGCCTGAGGAGCAACAAACCGAAAGAGTGCAGCTCAGCGAAGCGGCATGGGAGCTTGTCTTGAACTCGCTGCCGGCGAAGAGAGGTACTGCACGAGCGGCGACCGTGCAAACACTGCTCGGGTCTCAGCCGAAGAAAATGACTCCGGAGATGAAGCTTGAACTCGGTGGCATCCTGCGGGGGAGCCTGAGTGAACTGCCTCCAGACAAACAAATATCCGAGTTGCGATTCGATTGGGATCTGGTCGGATCTCCAAGCCTGCTCCCAACCTTACAGCAGCTTGCCAAACAGCCGCTTAAAGACCCAGGAAGTAACGTTTCAACTATCTATACGACCAGAGAACTGAAGTCGGTCGCGCTCGAACGCTGGTATCAACTGGATCCTGATAGCGCACGCGAGGAAGCCATTCGTCAAATCGGTTCGGCGAATCCTTCAATGACTGCGGAGTCCCTGTATTTTCTCGGAAGTCAGAGCCTTCCGCAGTTTGAAAGCATTTGGGCGGAGGCTTTTATGGCCGCTACCGACTATCAGCAGGAGACTGTGTTCGCCTCGCTACTGGCGCACTACGGTGCCGGTAGCGCTGTCGCAGTTGTGCGGCAGAAAGCAGAGGCAAAAACTGGCGAATGGGCGTGTGCTCCACAAGGAGCAGCGTTGGGCTACCTTGTAGAGTTTGATCCTGCTTCTGCCCGTTCACTGATAGAAAAAGCGGTTCAGGCGCGAGGCCCTGGCAAAAGAGCGTGCAATCACTCGATCTTCCAAGATATTGCACATTATTCCCACGATCCAATGCTGAGTGAGGTTGCAATACAAACCCTTGATGATCCAGATCCTGAAGTGACCCTGGATGCGCTGATCTACCTGATGAGCTACGGCGATTCATCCGACGAGGAGCCAATCTCGAACCGCTATACAAAATGGAGCCAAAAATGGAGTGGGCATTCGGATGAATTGGAGGCCCGTCCAGCTGGATCTCTGGCAGGCAATTGGCAGGAGATCGGCGTGGGTGAAACCTTAGCCCGTGCTCTCATTGCGAATCAAGGTTGGCTCGCAAGCGAAAAGCTGATCCAAAACACCATTGAAAAGTGCGTCGGGGAGCAAATGTGTCAGCAACTCAAGCAATTGGCCGACCGAGCCCGAAGCACCCCTTTCTCCATTTCAGCGTACAAGCAGGGCGAAAACGAGAATTACGAAATTGCACAATACAGCGCAAAATCGCTTGAGCTCCTAGGCGTCAAGATCGCTCAATTTCCAAAAGGAAGTCGCTTCCTCATGGCCGACGGAGTTCCAGAGAGCGAAGAGCAAAAGACACTGGATGGCAGCGTTAGGGATTTGCTTGAACAACACGGGATGGTCGTCGAACGTGACCATCACTGAAAATGTCGGCAATGGCTCTTGCGTACATAAATTTCCCTTTCTTGAGGTGTCGCCTATCCGGACGATCCTTGCAGTACTCGATGACGGTGTTGCGGCCGTTGTGCTTGGCCTCGGATAGAGCGCGCTCGGCCTCCCGGAATACCACGAGGGGGGAGCGCCCCCAGGAGCGCCCCCGGCTCTGCGCGATACCCATACTTGTATGTTGGGGGTGGAGTGCAAGGGAAGGGTCATTTTTCGGGCTCTCTCGATCATTTACAGCCCTATATCGGAGTAGATTAGGAATTCTTAAGGCGCTCCAACATTATCGTGACAATATTATCGTGACAATAATTTGACAATGTTCCAATTCGGGTGCAAACTGAGAGGTCATCAAGCAGTGCACGCCGCACTTAAGAGTGACCCCCACACTCAAAGCCGATTCGATTCGCGGAACGAGTCGGTAAACAGGCTTTCGAAGGTTTCTGGCGACCAGTCGCAACCCCAGCGAAGGAGTCAATTCGATGCTCACGACTATCACTACCACACACGCTATTCCTAAGAAGCTCCCCTCGGCACATATCGCTGTCAGGACGAGAGTGATTGTGTGCCCATACTGCCTCGAAACACTCGGTTCTTCTCTCAATATGGCTGAACGCCAAGTGATCGAAAGTAGCCACAAGTGCTGCGAGAAATTGCTGGCAAGGCAACCAGCTATTTCGGTGCCATTCAGTTAGCTTTTGTGCCTCACTTCACAAGGGTTGCAGCACTTTCTCGCGCATTTATTGTGCCCTGTAATCGATTCTTTTTAAAAGGCTTTGCAGATACAACTCCATGAGCACCCCGTGGAAGGCGCTCTCCTGGCTCCCCTCCTGGATGCATTTAGTTTTCTATTGATTTATGGAGAAGAAATCCCTATAATAGAATAGTTTTGTGACTTCCCGGTCGGCCTGCCGATTCTGAGCCGAAACGATCGGGACTTTCTGTACGTCACCTTATTGCTAGAGGATATAAATAATGGCAAAGCGTCGTGGCAATCCAAATTGGGGAAAGCCGGAGCCGATCGGCCCGGTCGTCCCAACCGTGACTTCATTTGAACAGGTGGTTAAGGAGTTCAAGCTCACGCCTGACCAATACATTCGCTCCACCCGGCTCCGCGAATGGGCCCGCAGGAACCGCAATTCGAAGTACATCCCTGAGGCGCTGCTGGAGGCATGGGGCTTCGAGATCGAGTCGACCCTATAGCTGCCAGGGATCTTGGTACCGAGTAACGCCGCCTTCGGGCGGCGTTTCTACGTTCAGGGACCGCTGGATCGGTGGATTATTCTTCTCCTGAATACCTGAATATCTGCGCAAGAACTGAGAAGGGAACTGGCCAAAATAGAAAAGCCCGCCAGAGCGGGCCTTGTCCACTTATTCTAAGCGGTTCAATGGAGTTATGGGACTCTCAACGCCCCGACTCGGGATCTTGACAAACGGACTTCCCAGACCGCAGCAGTACCATGCTCCATCAGCGAAGGCCACCAGCGATCAGGAGGGTTTCTCCGGTAATCCACGACGCGTCATCGGAGGCGAAGAAGACCACCGCGGGGGCGATGTCCTCCGGCTTTCCGATACGACCGAGTGGAGTTTGGGCGACTGTTTGCTTTTCGAAGTCGCTGCCGATAATGCCCGTAGAATGCGTGCCCTCGGTGGCCACCATGCCCGGATTGACGGCATTCACGCGGATGTTGCGAGGTCCCAGCTCCGTGGCGAGCGACTTGGTGATCGTGTCGACGGCTCCCTTGGTGGCACTGTAGACGGAGGCAGCCGGAGGCGCCAGCGTGCTCACAATCGAGCTGATGTTGACGACGCTTCCGCCTGTGGGACCGAAATATTTCACAGCCTCTTTGGTGGTGAGGATCAGGCCAAGTACGTTCACGTCGAACTGCTTGTGAAACAGATCCTCAGTGACGGCCTCAATCAAAGCAAACTCATAGATCCCGGCATTGTTGACGAGGATGTCGAGGCGCCCAAAGGCCTTCTTCGATTCCGATAAAAGCTTTTCGATATCAGCCTGTTTTGCAACGTTCCCCTGGACGGCAATTGCGTTGCCACCCTGGTCGACGATCTCGGCAACCACCTTGTCCGCACCCTCTTTGCTGGAGGAGTAGTTGACGACCACGGCAGCTCCCTCGGCTGCCAGATGCTTTGCGATGGAGGCGCCGATACCCTTGGACGCTCCGGTTACGATAGCGACTTTGCCTTTAAGTTTGCTCATCTCATTCACTCCGTTGCTTTAAGATTCCCTGGATTTTGACATTCGTGCCGCAACCTAGAGATGTGAGGGCCAGCGGGGGAGATGCAGATTTATTTACTAAGCGGTATAGAAATGGCTAGAATTGGGCAAGGATGAAGACCACACAGCCATCTGTCAAGGCCAGGGGGCGTCCCCGATCCTTCGATGTCAAGAGGGCCCTGGATGCCGCAATGAATGTCTTCTGGCAGGAGGGCTACGAGGGCGCATCTCTGTCAGATCTGACTGGGGCGATGGGGATCAGTCGACCCAGCCTTTATGCGGCTTTCGGCGACAAGGAGTCGCTATTCCGCATGGTACTTGACCGCTACTCGGATGGCCCCGCAGCGTTTGTGCGCGAAGCGATTGGCCAGTCAACCGCGCATGCGGTGATAGAACACCTGCTGGATGGCGCCGCCAACCAGACCACCGATCCGGTCAATCCAGGAGGCTGCCTGTTCCTTCAAGCCGGACTGGCATGCGGGAAAGGGGCTGCGACCATCCAGCAAGAACTGGTCCGGCGACGCAACTCGGGTGAACAAGCCTTGCGCGAGCGGCTCGAACGGGCAAAGGCAGAGGGCGACCTGGGAGGCAGTACCGACCCTGCCGATCTGGCGCGCTACGTGGTGACAGTGATGCGGGGGATGGGAGTTCAGGCGGCAGACGGCGCGAGCCGAGAAGAACTTCGACGGGTAATCGAGACTACCTTGCGATTGCTGTCGAAATGAGGCCATCGCGGGTCGTAGATTAATGTCGAGGGTGAACGCCAGCTTCGAAATGTAGTTGATTAAACTACTATCCATAATATGTTGATAATAAACTGTATAGATGATGGCAGCTTGGTGGTCTTAATAATAAGGGCGCGCTCTCAGTGAGTTTATGTCTGATAACGTATATTCTGTATATAATGCATATTAGCGCCGGATAGAAATGTCACACCTCTGCCCGATAGAAATGTCCGATTGCCCTCCCCGCAGTATCGTCGCCTGGGAGGCGGACGACTTTGGGATGGGTGCTGATGAGCGAACGAGACGTGCGACGTGTGGAGGTTTTGGCAGAAGTTCTTTCAGGTCGACGGACCGTTGCCTCGGCTGCCATTGTGCTGGCGGTCGGTGTACGGCAGATCCACCGGCTCCTGATCCGCTTCCGTGAAGATGGTGGAGGAGCTCTGATTCACAAGAGTCGCGGCCAACCCTCGAACCATAGTCTGTCTCCCGGCATCCGCGAGTACGCCCTCGAACTGGTCAGGACCAAGTACGCTGACTTCGGTCCGACACTCGCGATCGAAGTCCTGCACGACAAGCATGCCATCAGGGTGGGTCGTGAGACGTTGCGGACGTGGATGATTGAGGATGGCTTGTGGCTCTCGCGCAAGCAGCGTAAGAGCTTTCACCAGCCTCGGCTTCGGCGCGAGTCTTATGGCGAGTTGATTCAGATCGACGGAAGTGACCATCGATGGTTTGAAGACCGCGGCGATCCGTGTACGCTGCTGGTCTTCATCGAGGATGCGACCAGCAAGCTCATGCAGCTGCGCTTCGTGCCGAGTGAAAGCACAAACTCCTACTTCGAGGCATTGCAAGGTTATCTGGAAGCCCATGGCTGCCCGGTTGCCTTTTATTCCGACAAGCACACGGTCTTTCGCGTCAACCGGCCAGACGCTAAGGGAGGCTCGGGTATGACCCAGTTCGGCCGTGCACTCGCTGAGTTGAACATCGAGATCCTGTGCGCGAACTCCAGCCAGGCCAAGGGTCGCGTCGAGCGAGCCAATCGCACTCTGCAGGATCGGCTGGTGAAGGAGCTTCGTCTTAAGAACATATGCGAGATAGAGGCCGGCAACGCTTTCCTGCCCGGATTCCTGCAACGCTTCAACGAACGCTTCGCGCTAGTTGCTGCCAAGCCAGAGAACCTGCATCGTCCTCTCAACATCAAGGCAAGCCGGTTGAACGATATCCTGTGCCACCGCGAACAACGTCATGTCAGTGAACAACTGACCATGTCCTATGACCGCAAACAGATCATCCTCGAACGGAACGAGGTTTCTGAAGGTCTCGGCGGTAAGTACGTCGACCTATACGACTTTCCAGATGGCCGTCTGGAGGTGAGATGGAAGGGCTGCTCACTTCCCTACCGTGTCTTCAGTAAGGACCAGCGCGTCAGCCACACCGCTATCGTCGAAAACAAATGCCTTGGCCATGCATTGGCGTTTGTCAAAGCGCAGCAGGATCGTAAACTCGAGACTAAGGTGATGACCAACAGCGAGAAGTCCGGCTATAAGAAAACACCGCGACGAGTTTATGGACCAGCCTTCGAGCCGAAAACAAGGTTGGCCACGGCAGTGGAAATGACGGTCTGATGGAAAGCATGGAAGCCAGACAATGAAACTGTCCGGCTCCCACCCTTCCCACAGACCTTGGAAATCGCCATAGAACAGACGATTCCACACATTTCCACCGCACCGCTGCTACTGGGTTTACACTGACATTTCTATTCGGCGCGCATAGAGACATTTCTATCGGGCGCCAACAATGCATGTACGCGCAAAGTAGAAGTGTCCGGTTTCTGCAAAGTTGAAATGTCCAAACTACCCTTCCGACAGATGACGGAGGCGGAGATTGGATCTTTTGAGCATGAGTGGACACGAACTGCGACGCATAGAAGTCCTTTCTGAGGTCTTGGCCAGGCGCCGCACCGAGGTTTCGGCGGCAGCGATCCTGGGGCTGAGCACACGACAGACGCGACGGTTGGTGGTCGCGTACCGCGATGGGGGTGGCGGCGCGATGAATCCAGATCGATGGCAGCGACCATCGCTGGTTCGAAGAGCGTGGCGCGGCGTGTTCGCTGCTGGAGTTCATCGATGATGCCACCGGCAAGCTGATGCAGTTGCGCTTCGTGCCGAGCGAGAGCACGTCGTCCTACTTCGACTGCCTCCGCGGATATCTTGACGCTCACGGCTGCCCTGTTGCCTTCTACTCGGATAAGCACACCGTGTTCCGGATCAACCGAGACGCGAAGGGTGGCGCAGGCATGACGCAGTTCGGACGTGCGCTGGCCGAGCTGAACATCGAGATTATCTGCGCCAACTCAAGCCAGGCCAAGGGCCCGCGTGGAGCGCGTTAACCGCACCCTGCAGGACCGCCTGGTGAAAGAGCTGCGACTCGACGACGTCTGCGACATGCAGGCTGGCAACGACTTCCTGCCGGAGTTCCTGAACCGCTTCAACGAGAAGTTCTCTGTTCGTGCGGCGAAACCAGAAGACCTGCATCGCCGAATGGCCCTGAGCCCTGATCGGCTGAGCGATATCCTGTGCCATCGCGAACAACGTCATGTTGGTCAGCAGCTGACTCTCGCCTACGATCGCAAGCAACTCATCCTAGAGCGCAGTGCAGTGTCCGAGGAACTAGGCGGCCAATACGTGGATCTCTATGACTTCGCGGATGGAAGACTGGAGGTGCGCTGGAAGGGACAGGTGCTTCCCTACCGGGTTTTCGACAAGGATCAGCGCGTGAGCCATACTGCCATCATCGAGAACAAGCGCCTCGGACACGCATTGGCGATCATCAAGGCGCAGCAGGATCTCAAGTACGTCCCGAAGATAAAGACCAACAGTGAGAAGATCAATTATCGAAAACGCGCGCGAAAATCAGAAGCGGTGGAAATGACGGCCTGATGGAAAGCATGGAAGACCGGGACGATGAAGCTGTCCGGTCTCCCACCCTTCCCACAGTCCTTGGAAATCTCCAAAGAGCCGCGATTACCACATTCCCACCGCACCACGCCTACGGACATTTCTACTTTGCAGAGATACGGACATTTGAACTTTGCAGCAACAATGCAGATCATCTGCTCGAGTTGCTTCTGAAAGATTAGGCCTGAATTGACTCCACCAGCTTCAGAGCTACCCGCTTCGCGCGCTTCCCGCCCGTGATAGAGTCGCATCATCTATCTGGAGATCCTCATTCCCCCAATGCATGTGATTGAGTCTGTGAGCGGCGTCTTCTGGCAATTCGACCTGGCTCGCGAGTTGGTATCCCGTGGATATCTGAAACGGATTTACTCGTCCTTTCCTTGGCAGAGGCTCCGGCGCGAGGGCGTACCGAAGGAGCTGGTTCGAACCTTCCCATGGGTCCATGGACCCTGGATGATGATCAATAGGTACAATAAATACCTACGCATACCAAAACATATCAACCGGCAGATCCTTCATGCCAACATCACGCTCTTTGACTCCTGGGTGGCATCGCAAATAGAAGAGTGCGATGCCCTGGTCGGGCTGTCGGGATCAGCTTTGAAGACCGGCCGCGTTGTGCAGAGCCGAGGCGGCAAGCATGTATGCGACCGGGGTTCGTCGCATATCCGCTACCAGGATGCCATCCTGAATGAAGAATATGCAAAATGGGGCTTTTCCTTCGCCACCATCGACCCTCGAGTGATCGCTCGCGAGGAGTCGGAGTACCACCAGGCCGACGCAATCTTTGTGCCGTCGGGATTCGCTCAGCGCTCCTTTATCGAAATGGGCGTGGCAGCGGAAAAAGTCAAAACAATTCCCTATGGCGTGCGCCTGGAGCGCTTCCAACGGACAGGCGAGCCGCCAAAGGATTTTTTCAACGTGATGTTTGCTGGCACAGTCAGCCTGCGCAAAGGTATCCCTTACCTTCTGGAGGCCTTCCGAATGCTTCGACACCCGCGTAAGCGATTGCGTCTGGTAGGACCGGTGGAAGCGGAAACAAGATCGTTTCTTAAAGGTCAGAACCTCGACGGTGTTGAAATTCTCGGTCGGATGTCACAGCCAAAGTTAGCCGAGTATATGAGCACAAGCCACGTCCTGGCGCTGCCGTCCATTGAAGATGGCTTCGGGCTGGTGATGGCCCAGGCAATGGCTTGCGGCGCCGTGATTGTAAGCTCAGAGAACACGGGCGGCCCGGATCTATACCGGAACGGCACGGAGGGCTTCATCGTGCCCATCAGAAGCGCAGAAGCAATTGCTCAAAGTCTTCAGGAGCTGGCGGAGGACCAGGCGTTACACCAGCGGATGAGTGAGGCAGCCATGGCACGGGTCAAGCAACTGGGCGGCTGGCACGACTACGGCGAGAAATGCGCGAATCACCTCAAGCAACTCACGCAAGCCTGACCCGGCACTGCGACGAGTGATAAACGCGCTGGTAATTTTGGACTTATTTCACGATGCGAAGCTTTTCCAGCGCGCGTACACCACCATTGACCGTCGCCTTTCCCACTCGAAACAGTGGATTGGCGTACTTGACCAAAAACGGTTTAGCCGGCATGAGGAATGCGTGGACACGGTAGCGAAATAATTTCAAGCGGAAACTCCGACCTGGCGCGGTGCCGCTATTCCTGAAGACGGTGTGATAGTAATGCGGAAAAGCGGCGGTCAGAAACCTTGTCTGCTGCTGCCAGCGGATGCTGTAGTCAATCTCGCACTGATCTTGATCACGGTGCTCGATATAAAACCCGACGTGCTCCAGTGCCGCCCGTGAACGGATGTGGGGTTGATCGGCATAAAGATACTCTATTTTGTTGGTCTTGGCCGGCGTCGGCGTCACATAGCAGGGCTCATCGCTGCCGATTAACGGCTGCTTCAGGTCAGCCGGATGCACCGCCCCCGCGAAATTGATGATGCCTACCTGGGGATTGGCCTCCATCACCTTCACACAATTGAGCAGATAGTCAGTAGGTCCCTGGCATTCCCAGTCGTCCTGGATCATCAGGATATATTTGCCGTGGCAATGGCGGAGGCCGTTATTGTTATTGGCACCCAGTCCTGCGTTTTTTCGCGCCAGCGCGAAAACGTCCGCTGGAAGTGTCCGTATCTGCGCCTGAATCTCCCGACCACTTCCGTCGTCGGCGATGACCAGCTCGAGATTTGGGTAAGCGGTATTCCGCCGAAAGCCTTCCACGGCCTTCTTCAAAAGATCGAAGCGTTTGTACGTGATGAATAGTGCAGAAACAAGCGGCAATTCAGATTGGGGCATCGGTTCGGTCTTCTTAGTTCTTTGGAATGTCATCAGCTGGACAAACCTGGGGGTGAAGCGGCGCGCCAGGTTTCGCGAGGGTGGCAAAGGCCAGCCTGGCACGTTCGGCGACGGCCTGCGCGCTGAACTTCTGCGCCGAGGCCAATACGTCCTCCGGTGCCGGCAGGATACGCGGATTGTCCACCACCGCTTGCATCAGTTCAGTCAATCGATCGATATCTCCAACTGGATACAACCAGCCATTCGTGCCGTTCTCCAGGATCTCGTTGGGGCCGTACTTACAGTCGGAAGCAATGCAGGGAACGCCACGGGACAATGCTTCAAGCAGAATCAGCGGAAAACCTTCGTATGAGGAAACCAACAAGAGAACGCTGGCCCGTTCTACACTGGCCCACGGTTGAACTTTCCAGCCGAGCCACGTGACTCGATCCTGAAGGCCAAGTTCCCTGCTGTACTCCTCTAGCCGTGAGCGGTCTTTGCCGTCGCCGATGATGGTCAGCCTGAAGTTCCCCCCAAGGCGTGAAGCCGCCTCTAACAGATCGGCGACTCGTTTCTGGGCTGCAAATTCCAGCCGGCCAACGTGCAAGAATGCGACTCCTTCACCGTTTGCCGGACGAGCGACTATGGAACAATTCAGCAGGATAGGGTTATAAATTGTAAAAACGCGATCGCTGCAAGACTTTCCCACCAGATCCTTTAATTGTCCGGCGACACCTTCGCCGATCGCAAGATGTCCATCCGCAATCTTCAGAAGCCGGTTCATACGGATGTGGTCAACAGGAAATTCGATGAAAGACAAAAGCGAGGCATTACTACCAGACAGGGTCAGGGCGAGTTTGCCTTTCACGAGGCGCAAGGAATCGAGAGCGACGACTGCGTCGGGAGAGAAGCGCTTGAATTCCTTGGCCAAACCGAAGATATAGCGGTGAAAACGGCGCAAACGTTTTTCTGTCGGGCTACCCAGCACTGTATAAGGCAACGGCTCCAGCCAGCGAGGATCTTTCGGGAGCCCTCCGAACAGGTAGACATGAGCCTCATCGCCCAAGCTTTGCAGGCCCTGCACCAGGCCAGCGACGGCAGTTTCACTCCCGCCCCGCCCCGACATCATCGGCACTAGAATCGCTACGCGCATTGCACGGCTACCCTGAAAACAAAGTGTTCAGATTGCTGATGGAAGCGCAATATGATTTTCCTCATTCCGAGATTTTCCTCATTTTACGAGACTCGCCACTCCGTGCAAAATCAATGGACACTACTGCACTTTCCCTGCGCATTATGAATATCCGAGTCACCGGAAGATGTGATGGCCAATAGCTTTCTTTCGCTTAACGCGGAATGTAGAAAGCAACAATTCGGGAAAGCTTTCTAAGGTATTGAAAGCGAAGTTCTTCAAAGCTTCGGGAATGCGCGTAATCCAATAACAGACGCCGCGCGATAAGCATCTATGGTCTCAATTACCAGTCTTCTGACTACTGACACATGCGACTTCCGGGAAGGATGAACCCGGCTCTCAGATAACGGGGTCACTAACTAGATTCTATACTTAGCCGCTTCGAGCTTCTGCTGCCACTTCCAAGCGGACATCAAGATCTCGTCAATATCACGCCTCGCCACCCAGCCCAGGACTTCCTTTGCTTTTGCAGAATTCGCGAACAGCGCGGGCGGGTCTCCCGTGCGAGGCGGAGCGAATTCGTGCGGGACGTTCAGACCGGTGAGGCGACGGAAGGAGTCCAGCACCTCCTTGATAGAGGTGCCTTGCCCCGTACCAAGGTTAAGGCTGATTGAAGCGCCACCGTTGGCCAGGTACTCCAGAGCCAGCGCGTGAGCTGATCCCAGATCGGAGACGTGGACGTAGTCGCGGATGCAAGTTCCATCGGGTGTATCAAAACCCTTACCGAAAACTTTGAGCGGCGGCGCAGTCTTGAGCACAGCCTTTAGCGCCAATGGAACGAGATGCGTTTCAGGGTCATGAATTTCACCGATCATCCCATTGGCGTGCGCGCCAGCCGCGTTGAAATAGCGGAGGGCGACATAGCGCAGGCTGTGCGATACGTTATAGGCCGACAGCACGTGTTCAAAGAAAAGCTTGGTTGCCCCATAGGGATTGATCGGCTCCCTGGGCGAACTCTCGGTGATGGGTAAGGTCTCAGGAAGACCGTACGTTGCGCAGGTGGAAGAAAAAATAAATCGTCGGACGTTACTGGCGAGTACCGCGTCCAGCAAGCTTAAAGCAGATTCAACATTGTTATGAAAATACTTGCGGGGATTGCTGACCGATTCGCCCACGTAAGCCGAAGCGGCAAAATGCATGACTGCATCGACTGTTTCCAATATCGGAGCAAGTCTGTCACGATCAGAGATGTCGCCCACAATAAGCTCGAAGCCTTGAGAGAGTGCTCGATTGCCAGTGCTCAGGTTGTCATAGAGAACGACATCGTGACCCGAGTCGACGAGCTCCCGCACTGCATGTGAGCCGACGTAGCCGCTGCCTCCCGTTACCAGGACACGCATCAGAATCCTAATTCCGGTCGGCGTCTGCAGATGAATGTGAGCATGCCAACCTATTCATTTAGTCTCAATCGGAAATCTGCAGCTTCAATCATAATCGAGGGATGCCAAGTCACTGCAAGATGTACTGGCGGGCCGTCCATTCTTCCCCTTCGAATAGTGCGGTGCTACCAGGGCCTCCATCTTCGCCCAAAGGCACTACCTGCTCCATCTTCTCCAGAGCTAAATGCTACTCACGCGAGCGTGGCGGCATTGGCAGACGCGCCAGACTTAGTAACCATGAGATTCCTCAGCACGATGACGGCATCCTCCTGGTCTACGACCCGGAAACCGAGGTCCTCCAACTTAGCTAACAATTGAGCAGTTTTTGCTTCTCCAATAAGTCGAGCATGTGTTTCGAGGACGATGATGGCCGCCATTTGCAGTACGTCGCCTTCATTGAAGACTAAATCCCATTCGCTCCCTTCGATGTCGCATATCAGATTAAAGGAGTCGAAGTTCCTTTTGGTCACGAGACCCCGCAGAGTGATCGCAGAAACGGTAACGAATCTCTTTCCTTCGTCTTTTTCTTGAACTGAATTTGCTAAGAGATCCAATGTTGGTCGAAATGTTATCGAGGGGACCCCGTAGGCAAGGGCCTCACTGATTATCTCGAATTCGCATTGATTGTTATCTCTGGTTTCCGTCAAAAATGGGAGAGCAAAAGGGTTGGCTTCCACGACAACGTGAAGTCTTGGATTCTTCAACATCCGATTTGTAATACAAGCGATGACCCCGATACAGCCACCTAGCTCAACCACGGGTAACTCGGGATCAAGATATTTAGGAACCAAGCGACGTTCTGCCACCTCATAGTTCTCATCCGCGAGGTACAGTTTCGTTTTGGAACTTGGAATCCGCTTCATGTTGACTATGCATCCGTCCAACGTTACCGACGCGACTTTCCTCGCCGCGCGCATCCTCATATGAACGTCAAAACGCCCCCGCAGGCGAGTGGTTACACCCAGAACCCCCTCCGCATTAAAGACACGATAGGCAGCAAAAACTTTTCTGGTTACATTTCCGAAGTTGAGCATTGAGGACTCCTTTGTCCACATAATTCCTTTGACTAGACTTCTTTGACCATGCGTCTCTGCAAATTCCTTCCGCGAATCGCGAAGCCGCGCAGATAGCGTTTGATTTCCCCGCGATCGTGATCAAACAAAACGAGGGGATAGGCGAGCAATGAATAAACAACAATGAAGGTGAACGCTTCCGCAAGCATTGGAAGGAGATGGTGTTGCCTTATTACGACCAGACGGTGTACGAGCAGCCCGCAAGCCGCGCTGCCGCCCAGAGGAATAACCGAACGGGCAACGCATCCGCCGAGCAGCTTGGCAACATTGACCTCCAGAAACCTGCCAACCCGGTACCAGAGAATCATTGTCTGCGGCAAAATAACGAGCACCAGCGCCGCCTGCACGCTAAACTTCCGCGCGGAAGCCGATACGTCTGATTGAGCGGGCAGAATGAGCGGGTCGTCGACCACAGCCTGCATCAACTGCGTCAATCGATCGACATTACCTACCGGATACAGCCAGCCGTTCTTATCGTGCTCCACGATCTCGTCAGGCCCATATTTGCAGTTTGACGTAATGCACGGAATGCCGCGCGACAGCGCCTCGACCAGAACAATGCCGAAGCTTTCATAGGAGGAGGTGAGAAGGAGCACGCTGGCTTTGGCCACATGATCCCAGGGCTTTTCCTTCCATCCAAGCCATTCAATTCGATCGCCAATGCCCAGTTCCCTGCTGTATTGCTCGAGCTCAGCGCGATCCGGCCCATCGCCGATGATGGTCAGTCGGAAACTACCCCTGACTCGCGCGACCGCGGCGAGGAGATCAGCGACACGCTTTTGCGCTGCGAATTCCAGACGTCCAATATGCAGGAATTCGACGACTTCACCTTTTGCCGGACGAGTAACCAGCGGGGCGTCCGTCCCAACAGCGTTGTAGATTGTAATGACCCGATTTCTGCGGGACGGGTTCACCAGCGTTTTTATCTGGCCGGCAACGCCTTCGCTGACTGCCAGATGTCCGTCAGCCAGGCTGAGGAGCCGATTCCGCTTAATAGGTTCAATCGCGAAATGAATCCATGACCAGAGGGATGCCTTCACTCCGGAAAGTGCGAGAACGATTCTGCCCGTGAGCAGGCGCTCTGCGTCAAGAGCAACGACTATATTTGGTCGGACACGCCTGAACTCCCCCGCGAGCCCGAACGTATATTTGTAAAGGCGGCGCCACCGTTTCTCAGTGGGGTTGCCCAGCACCCTGTGCGGGACCGACTCGAGCCAGCGAGGATCGCGCGGCAGCCCGCCGAACAAATAGATGCGAACCTCATCTCCTCGGCTTTGCAAACCCTCCGTCAGGGCCACAACGGCACTTTCGCTCCCGCCCTGCCCTGACATCGGCACCAAGATTGCTATGTGCATCCTTATTATTTAGGAGGTCACCAACATCAAATCGTAGTTCAGTGATAGCTTGCGGTCTTCTCAAACTACAAGACCGTCTGTCGTGGCGTCGCGAGAACAGGCGACCACATTTGCTCTGTTAATATCGATATTAGCGCATATGGCGAACACTCTGGTCACTTCGAGCGACTCTGGGGTGAACTTCGATCCCTGGAAGCACAGCAGTTCCCTTTTGCTCAGACACAGCGCCGAGCTGGATGTTTTTAAAGAGCATCGGCTCGTGGAGGATCCGGAAGAGGCAGACATTATTTTGTTTGCCCAGATGGGAGACGGCGGTAAGTTTGCTGAGCGGGTACGTGCCCACCCATACTATGCGCGCTTTCCCCTTAAGTGCTTCTTATTCGACTCCGCGGACACCGTTTTTCCGGTGATGCCGGGAATCTATGCGTCCTTGACACGGGAAACTTATCACCCAGACCACACGAGAACCGGCTTTTATCTTTACACCATCGAAAATGCCTTCATCACGTATCAGCCGCCAACTGGTAAGGAAAAACATCTGGCCTCCTTCGTCGGATCCAGCTTTACCCATCCTGTGCGTGAGAAACTCTTCGCCTTAAACCGAAAAGATATCTTCCTGAAGGACACTTCCGGTTATAGCGGTACGATCACCCATCACGGAGATCCGGCGGAGCGTGAGCGGTTCTGGTCAGAGTACGCCGATTCCATCGGCGATGCCATGTTCAGTCTGTGTCCGCGCGGCCGGGGGGCCGGCAGCATCCGGCTTTATGAGTCAATGAAGATGGGCCGTGCCTGCGTGATCATTTCTGATGCCTGGCAGCCGAACGACGGCATCGACTGGAACTCCTTCTCTATTCGGGTCCCTGAGAACGACGTAACCCGAATTCCCGAAATTCTGGAAAAGCACGCCGATCGGGCGGCTGCGATGGGGGTCCGTGCGAGAGCCGAGTGGGAAAAATGGTTCTCGGAGAAGGTTCGCTTTCATCGAGCAGTGGAGTTATGCCTGGACATTCGCCAAAAGCGGGAAGCAGCCGGGCGGTCTCGGCTTTATTACCACCTGCGATATATCCCCCTCAACCTGAGGCGATACTTCAGTAGCAAGAAAGATCTCTACAGGAACCACGGCCGAATTTACTGGTAATCGATGGTTCCGACTGTGGGCAGTCTCAGTTCGATCCGGATCCAAAAGCCCGCGCGAGACGTCGAGGAACACTTTTGCTGCGACCTGCGAAATTGCTCAGGTAGCGCTTGATCTCCTGACGATCGTGGTCAAACAGGGTCAGAGGATAGGCGAGCGCTGCATAGACAAAGACGAAAGTCAGTGTTTCCGCGAGTAATCCAAAGAGATGGCGCTGCTGAATGACGATCAAGCGGTGAACGAGTAGACTGCAAGCCGCAGCACACCCGAGGGGAATCAGTGAGCGAGCTACGCACCCTCCCAGCAACCCTGCAACGTTCACCTCAAGGAAGCGGCCCATACGCTGCCAGAGGATGACGGTTTGCGGCAGAATGACAATCAGCAACGCAAGCGTAATCCCCCCCATGCCAAATAGTTTCGCGAATAAGAACGCCAACCCAAAATTGGCGATGCCCTGTATTATCGCCGTTGTCGTGAGCAGACGCATCCAGCCGAAGGTGGCCGAATAGGCGATTGCCACTCTCTGGATGGAAACCACAATGCAAAAACCTGCCAGGGAGGCAGTAAGCAACGTCCCGGCGTACTGTTGCGGACCGACCCAGGTAACAACCAGATCTCGATTGAACAAAAGAACACCAGTAGCCAGAGGCAGAGTAAGTGCAAGCAGAAGCCGAGTGACTCGGCGCAGCGCATTGCGCAGCTTTTCAACTTCCCTCCTGCCCCAGAGTTCGTTGATGGCGGGCTGGGCGCTATCGGAGAGACGCATCATCATGTTATAGGCCGTCATGGTAGGCATCTGCGTCGTGTAAAAGATGCTGGCCATCGCAGCTCCCCTGGTCATGCCGGCGATCATGTTTCCCGATCCAAAGACCAATCCATTTCCAAGGTTCAGGATAGATGCGTGGGCTCCGAATGCGAGCATCTCTTTGAGCAATCCTTTGTCTGGGACTCCCCAACTTGGCATGAGGTGAGGATTCATCTTCTTGAAACGCATCCGATAAAAGAAATATCCAAAGCCTTCAACGATGGTCCCGGAGAGCATCAGGCCGAACAGGCCGCCTCCAAGCAAAACAAAGACCAGTGAAGCAACTGTGCGGCCGATTCCAGTGCACGTGCCAATGAGGTTGACGGCGGCCATGTCTTGGGTGGCGATGGAGGCATTTTGGTATGCAGCGAACGGCATTCGCAGGATGACCCAGACTGCGATGACCCACAGGGCATATTGGGCCTGATGAGTCACGCTTGGGGAAAGGTGGAAGATACGCTCCACAAAGAAGCTGAATATCACCACCAGTACAGAGTAAGTAGAGACGCAAAACAGAAATACCGTCCGTATCGTGGTAAATACGTTGCGAAAGCGCTCACCACCATCGTCCAGACCGCTGGCCTGACCCAGGAAGCGCTCGAGGGCCCAGGATCCCATGAAATCGGTGAGTGAAATAAAGGCCAGCACCTGCATAACGGCAGAATAGGCGCCCAGGGTTTCCCTGCCTGCCATTTTCAAGACGATGGGAGCAAGCAGCGCTTGCACCAGAATCTGCGTCATGAACTGGAAAATGCTGGTGACAAATCCCTTTGCGGCCCGTCCGGTACGGCTCATTATGCAGGGTCTCTCCGAGGATGTAGCGGCCGAGGTGCGAGCATCCGTTCAATACGCTCGTTGCGTCACAACACGCTGCTGCCCGACATAGCGCTCTCCAGTTTCGAACGCACGATTTAATGCCAGATCGCACTAAACCTGGTTGGCAAATTTAGTCGAAATCTCAAATGAGGATAAAACTCTAGCTCAGATTTATCCGCGATCCCATCCTCTGAAGCGCATCTTCGACCAGATCGTTTCTGACAATGGCGTAATTGGAATATAGATAATATTCCCGATAGAAATCGACATTCGGTGTGTGCAGTCCATCAGGTTTCAACACAAAGCATTGATATCCTAGATTTCGCAGCCATTGAACTGCGAAAGTGAGAGTAGTACCAGACAGCCTCCACGGACTGTTGTATTCGAACTGTCCGTAAGACACCTTCTGCTCTTCAAACAACCGTCGGGACCCCTCAAGCACATGGAAGTCGAAGCCTTCTGCATCAATCTTTAGAAAATCCACCGATTGCCAACCACGTCTCGCGACCTCAGCGTCAACCGTTGCGAGCTGCACTTGTCTCGCCTTCCCTGTTTGGGAGAATCCTGCAACGAGAGTCGACCATTCGCCAGCACCTTCCTCTTCAAAAAATGAAACATAACCTGGAGCACTCCCAGCTGCGGCTTCGATGACCTCGATCTCCGGATGGCCTGAAAAACGAGCCCGTAACAATTTCAGCGCCGACAGCGAAGGCTCAAAGAGCAGTGCGCCCTGAAGCTTCTTCTCTCGCAGAAGCAGATCGGTCCATTCGCCCTTATTGGCGCCCACATCGACGACGTATTGAACACGATCGATCACGGAGCGGAGCCACCGGGCTTCGCCATTCAACTCAGGATCGATGCTGTTTCCCCAGCCATGCGCATGGCCGATGGTGAGTTCGCACTGGTTTCGAAGCTTGGTGACAAAATACAAGCCAGCCTTGGATCCTGCCAGCATTCTTCTCGTCTGATTCAGGGCGTATCGGATCATCGGATTGAGTAAACTGTACACCGCTCGAGTTGTGTTCTCTAACCTTGGGGGTCGGGGTTACGCGAGATTCCGCGCACCCGTAGATAAGGAATTTTGATAGTTACGTGTCTTCGCAGCAGTTCGAGCAAAATAGATCGCCCAAGCTCCTACAGTTACATCTTATATCGCCCGAGGTCCTCGTCGTTTAGACTCTCCAGCCACTTGCGCACATCCTGCGATGAGGCCTGCTCGGCTGGGTTGGGAAGAACCTTGGCGGTGCGCAGCACATCTTCGTCGACGTAGATGGGGCAATCGGTGCGCAGCGCCAGGGCCAGTGCATCAGAGGGTCGCGAGTCAAGTGCGACAATTTCGCCGTTCTGTTCCATCCAGATAATGGCGTAAAACGTGTCATCCTTAAGCTCTGTTACAACAATGCGTTGCACCTTGGCATTCAAGCCGTGGATGAGGTTTTTGAGCAGGTCGTGGGTAAGCGGTCGCGGTGTCTGCGACTTCTCGACTTCCAACGCAATCGCCTGCGCCTCATAGAGCCCAACCCAGATGGGCAGGAGCGCTTCACTTTGCGTGTCTTTCAGCAGGATGATCGGCATATTGGTCGACGGATCGACCATAAGTCCGCGTATTTTCATCTCGACTTCCATCGCTATCCTCTAGACTGCCTCGCCAACCAGGCTGTTGGGAAAACTTTGGGTGACACGCACAGGCAAATAGCTGCCCTGCGCAGGCAGGATTGGTTGCTTCGTGGTGAAATTGAGGGTCTTGTTCTGCGAGGTCCGGCCGATAACCTGGCCTCGCGCCGAATTATACCCCTCAATCATTACTTCAAGTTGCTGGCCGATGTGCTTTGTATAATTAATCCTTTGCGTCTCACGCTGGCGGTCGAATAAGAGCTGGAGCCGCAGAGACTTCTCTTCTTCCAGAATCGAATCCGGCATGGTGAGCGCGGGCGTGTTCGGCCGTGGTGAGTATTTGAAGCCGAAGACACCATCGTACTGAACCTCGGCCAGCAGGTCGATGGTTTGCTCGAAGTCGGCGGTGGTCTCTCCCGGAAAGCCGACAATGATGTCCGTGGTCATACTGATTGGCCGTTTCGCCGCCTTGATCCAGGAGATCCGTTCAAGATACTGCTCGCGCGTGTACTCGCGCTGCATCAGATGAAGCACGTGGGACGACCCGCTCTGCACCGGCAGATGCACATGGTCGCAAAGCGACGGGATGGCGTCGATGGCCTCGACGATATCGCGGGTGAAGTCGCGCGGATGCGAGGTCGTAAACCGCACGCGCCGGATGCCCGGAATCTCACCGACGGCGGCGAGCAGTTCGGCGAAGCTCCGCTTCCCTTCCGTGTCGCAATAGGAATTCACATTCTGTCCGAGCAGCTGGATTTCGGTGTAGCCGGCATCGGCCATGCGCTGCGCCTCGGCCAGTACGGACGTCGAGGTTCGGCTACGCTCCTTGCCGCGCGTGTACGGGACAACGCAATAGGCGCAGAACTTGTCGCAGCCCTCGATGATGGTGATGTATCCGCGATGCGGGTTGGAGCGGGTGGTGAACTCGGTCTCAAAGGTTTCCTCGGTCTGGCGGTCGTCCAGTCCGGTAATGCGTTTAGTTCCCTGCTCCAGTTGCACGAGCATCTGCGGGAGCTTGTTGTAGGATGCGGAGCCGGAAACGATCGACACATAGGGCGCCCGCTCGAAGATGCGTTCGCCTTCCTGCTGGGCGACGCAGCCGAGCACGGCGAAGCGCTTGCCCTTTTTGTAGAGCGCCTTGTAATCGTTGAGGCGGTTGAAGACTTTCTGTTCGGCCTTGTCGCGAATGGAACAGGTGTTGTACAGGATGAGGTCGGCGGCTTCTTCCGTCTCGACCTTGGTGTAGCCCTGGTGTTCGAGCGTCCCGATGACTTTTTCCGAGTCATGGACATTCATCTGGCATCCAAAGGTTTCGATGTAGAAGGTCCGACTGCGCGCCGCCGGATCGGTTTCCGCGAGCGTCGCGTCGAGTGTCTCAAGAGGCGCCATATCGCTTAAGTATATCGCCACGGCAGGCAAAACATTTTGATATGTTCGCTGAGTGCCGCCCAAACGCCACATCGCAATGATTTCCTGGAACGTGAAGGCTGCAGCCGAGCGAAAGCACTTGCTCGAGGCCCAGGGATTTCGCGTGGATCCGGTGATGAGCCGCGGCACGGGCATGGTTGGAAAACTCAAAGCTGCCGCTCCATTGGCTCTGGTCATCGATCTGGATTCCAAGCCGGCCTATGGACGCGAAGTTGCGATCTACATGCGGAACACCGCGTCGGTTCGGCATTTGCCCATGGTGTTCGCTGGAGGGGTCGCGGAAAAGATCGCCCGCGTTCGCGCGGAGATTCCCGATGCTGTTTATTGCGGCTGGGACGCGGTGCAGGCGGGAATCAACCGGGCGATTACTGCTCCGCCAGTGCGGCCGGTTCGGCCCAGAGCACGCGGCGAGGTGGTGACGAGCGGTTCTGTGCTGGCGCGAAAGCTCGACCTGCGGCCGGAGATGCGCGTGTCAATCGAGGGCGATGTGATCGGTCTGGGAAAGCGCCTGGGGCTGGAGTATGAAGAGCGCATCAGTCGGGAAACGGGGATGGCGATTGTCGTCCTCCGCACAGAGCAGGATCTGGATGCTGCCTTCGACTACGCGGCTGGACACCTTCCACCGGCGGCGGGGTTATGGATTGTGTATCCCAAGCGCAGCGGCAGATTGAAGGCGGATTTCAGCCAGAAGGATCTGCTGGCGATGGGTGCAGCTTGCGGCCTGACCGGATACAAGACCTGCGCGGTCGATGCGGACTGGTCGGGCCTGAAGTTTGCGTGGAAGACTCGCTCGACGCGCTAGAGTAAATGTCATGGATCTTCCTGGACTGGATGAATTGCACCGAGCAACGGAACTTGTGCGCACGGTGATGCCGGCCACGCCCACGTACACCTGGCCGCTGCTGAATGCGCATTGCGGCGCTGAGGTGTGGGTAAAACACGAGAATCATTCCCCAGTGGGTGCTTTCAAGCTGCGCGGCGCAACGGTATATATGGATTGGCTGGCGCGTGAGCATCCGGAACTTACCGGAGTAGTGGCGGCGACTCGCGGCAATCATGGGCAGGGCGTGGCGCTGGCTGCGAAGCGGCGCGGATGGACAGCGACGATCGTGGTTCCCTGCGGCAACAGCCGGGAAAAGAACCGCGCGATGCAGGCGCTGGGCGCGGAGCTCATTGAGCATGGCGACGATTTCCAGGCCGCGAACGAGTATGCGACCGAATTGGCGGCGGAGCGCGGGCTCCACAAGGTACTGTCGTTTGACCGGCTGCTGGTGGTGGGCACAGGGACGTATGCCCTGGAGATGTTCGAAGCAGCTCCCGAACTGGATACGGTGTTTGTGCCGGTTGGACTGGGGTCGTCGATCTGCGGCGTGATCGCGGCTCGCGCGGCTCTTGGACTGAAGACAAAGATCGTCGGCGTGGTGGCCGAGGCGTCGCCGTCGTATGCCTTGTCCTTTGCTGCGCGCAAATTAGTGCCGCATGAAGCTGGAACGAAGATTGCCGATGGACTGGCGTGCCGCATTCCTGTCGAGCAGGCGCTCGAAGTCATTCTGAAGCACGTCGACCGCTTTGTTGAGGTGAGCGAGGACGAGATCCGATCGGCGATGCGCGCCGTCTATGAAGACACGCACAACGTTGCCGAGGGCGCAGGCGCAGCGTCGATCGCGGCCGTGCTCAAAGAGCGGGATTGCGTCGAGGGCAAACGAGTAGGTGCAGTGCTTACAGGCGGGAATGTCGATCGCGAATTGTTTCTAGAGGCGCTCGGTGCGGCATGACGACGAAACTGGTGCCCCTGCAACACGGCGCGTTGCACCATTGCTTCGGCTGCGGGCCGGAGAACAAGACTGGTCTACGGCTGAAGTTTTTTGTCGATGACGAGCACCAGATCGTTTGCCGGGTCTGCGTACCGCGACGTTTCGAAGGGCCTCCGGGGCATGTGCACGGCGGCGTGATTGGGACACTGCTTGACGAGGCGATGAGCAAGGCCAACCGTCAGTTCGGAGTTGTCGCGATGACGCGCCAGATGGAAGTCGAGTATCTGAAGCCAGTTCCGCTGATGAAGCCGTTGACATTAACCGCGCATCACGTTAGCGTCACCGGGCGCAAGCATCGATGCGAAGCGCAGATTGCGGATCAGAGCGGCACCATCCTGGCGCAGGGGCGAGCGCTGTTTATTGCGGTGAATGCATCGTTAGTCCGCACTCTGGGTCGCTAGGCGGACGTGGTGGCCTTTGGACGCGACTCCGCGGCGATGGATTGTCTCGTCGTACCCAGAACCCAGGGTTTGATGCGGGCGCGGATGGAGTCGGTGCGCTTCTGAAAGAAGAACCAGACGAGCTGCGCATAGATCATCACCGCGACGAAGATTGCGCAACCCATAGCAGAACACTCAGCCGTCGCCGGGCAACCGGAAGCCGGGGCCACAATGCACAGGCCAGCAGCGGAAACACGAGGTAATACCAGAATTCGTTCGCCAGACTCCACTGCGGGCCGTTCGAGCCGAACGTCGGAACATATATCCCCTGAAGAAAGGCATAATTCCCTACCAGGATGGGAACACTCAGTCGGTTGAGAACGGCAAAGGTAAGTTCGTGCGTCCCTGTCTGTCCGGAGTAGATTCCTCCTGGTCCAAAGAGGTGAATGCCGGCCACATCAAGAAGGCCACCGAACAGCAGAGCGGGAATGAGTACCACATAGAGGCGAGTAAGCCGGTTGAGCAGATAGTTGCGCCATGACCAGCGATTGAGAGAGAAGGAGCGCAGGACGCTTCCCCCGACGAGATATCCGCTGAGCACAAAAAATACGATGACCCACTGATGGCCGAGTCCACTAATGAAATAAGCCGCCAGCAGCAGATTGTGATGCGGCAGTTTTGGATAATCCTGAAAGAAGAAATCGCGCAGGTGGCTCAGGCAGACGCCGACGGCCGCAATGCCTCGCAGCGCATCCAGATGAACGGACGCCGCGCCATGCGGACTTCGGAGATGAGATGGCACCCGACCGCTCGTCACAAGAATTCGAGAGCATTCACTGCATGGCGGCTGTGGGTTTAGCACTCGATGAAAACTGCTAAACTGGTGTTTCAGAGTTATTTGCGCAACATGTGGCGGACCTTGATCTGTCCTGCATGGAGCGCGGTTGAGAAACGGGAGGCTCATCATGGCGAATCACGCGAACGCTAACGGCAACTACTCGAGCAACGGTACGGGGCTGCGTCTGAAAACGGGCCTGGCCGAGATGCTGAAAGGCGGCGTGATCATGGACGTGATGAACGTGGAGCAGGCGAAGATAGCCGAAGAGGCCGGTGCGGTTGCGGTCATGGCTCTCGAGCGCGTGCCCGCCATGATTCGCGCGGAAGGCGGCGTAGCGCGCATGGCGAAGCCGAGCCTCATCAAGGAAATCATCGCCTCCGTGTCGATCCCGGTGATGGCCAAGGCCCGCATTGGACACTTCGCCGAAGCGCAGATTCTGCAGCACCTCGGTGTCGACTTTATCGATGAGAGCGAGGTGCTCACTCCGGCGGACGAAGCTCACCACATCGATAAGCACGCCTTTACAACGCCTTTCGTCTGCGGGGCCCGCAACCTGGGAGAAGCGCTCCGCCGCATCGCGGAGGGCGCGGCCATGATTCGCACCAAGGGTGAAGCCGGCACCGGCGACGTCGTTCATGCGGTGAAGCACATGCGCCAGATCGTACAGGAGATGAAGGCGCTCACGGTGCTCAGCGATCAGGAGCTTTACGCCGCCGCCAAGGAGCATCAGGCGCCTTACGAACTGGTGCGCATGGTCGCAAAGAGCGGCAAACTGCCGGTGCCTAACTTCTCCGCCGGCGGCATCGCCACTCCCGCCGATGCGGCGCTGATGATGCAGCTCGGAGCTGAATCAGTATTTGTCGGCTCGGGCATCTTCATGAAGGAACGCGCCACGCCGCTGGATGTGGAACGCAACGAACGCGGCGAGTTGAACAACCCGAAGGAGCGCGAAGAGGCCGAGTCGCGCGCCAAGGCCATCGTCATCGCGACCACACATTACGACGATCCGAAGATACTCGCCGGGGCGAGCGAGCAGGTCATAGGATCGATGAAGGGCCTGGCTATCGCCGCGATCGAAGAGAGCCAACTGCTGCAGACGCGCGGCTGGTGACGCTGGCCGCGTCGGGCACATGCGCCTCCGGCGCCGTCGTTGTGCTTACCTTCGTGGCTATTCCCGATGATCGTGGAAGTATCTTGAGTCTCAATCTCTGTCCTTCGCAAGCGGAACGGGAAAGGCCTTGAAACTAATGAAACAACGTGGCAATCAGGGAGAAGCGGAAGCACTTCCCGCCAGCGAAGCAAGACGGCCAGGGAGTGTTGACGTCACCGATTCCACGACCAGCGGAAGTGGCCACGCGAAGCTGGTGCCGGGACGGCTAGTCCCTCGCATCGGCGTGCTCGCCATCCAGGGCGACTTCGACGCTCATGCTATCGCCCTGTGCGAAGCTGGCGCAGAAGCTCTGCTGGTGCGCAAGCCCGAACAGCTCGACGAAATCGACGGTTTGGTCATTCCCGGCGGTGAATCGACGACCTTTCTCAAGTTTCTGGAGCGCGACGGCTTCCTCGATCGCCTGCAGTCCTTCGTCCGGACCCGTCCCACCTTCGGCACCTGCGCCGGCTGTATTCTGCTGGCAAAAGAGGTGATGAATCCGTCGCAGCAGAGCCTCGGAGTGCTCGACGCAACCGTTGAGCGCAACGCCTACGGACGCCAGATCGACAGCGTGATCGAAGAAGCAGAGACGAAGCTCGAAGGCGGCCCAATGGAGCTCGTGTACATCCGCGCGCCGCGCATTGCGAAAATCGGACCTGGGGTCGAAATTCTCGCCGAACGTGACGGCTTCCCTGTTCTGGTCGAGCAGGGACACATTCTGGCCGCAACCTTTCACCCTGAGCTTTCCGCCGACCGCCGCATCCATCGGCGCTTTGTCGATTTAGTGCGCGAACACTCCGCCGTTCGTTCCTGAGGATTATCCCGACGATGCCACTCCACGCGATCCTGCTCGAAGCTGTGCGCGTGGCCCGATCACCGGTATGGATGCCACCCGACGGAGCCTCGCATGGACCCGCGCTGGATCACCTGATGCGCTGGAACCTCATCGCGTTCTGCCTGTGCTTTCTTGTCGCGCACGCATGGCTGATCGCGGCTGTCCTGCGCAAACGCACGCCCAAACGCTCAATGGCCCCGAACGCACTTCCCTGGATCATCCTTATCGCGCTCTGCGCAATGTATGTGTGGATGGCCGTCACGGCACAGCGCCTCTGGGCGGAGAATCGGTTTGTGGGTCCGGCGCCGGCAGCCATGCAGATCGAGGTCGTTGGAGAGCAGTTCCAGTGGTACTTTCGCTACCCCGGCGAAGACGCGGCCTTTGGAACAACGCGTCCCGAGCTGGCGAATGCCGCGGAGGGAAATCCTCTGGGACTCGATGTCCGCGACGCGCGCGGTAAGGATGACGTTGTTTCCAGCGTTCTGGTTCTCCCCGTCGGCCGCGAAGCCGATCTTCGCCTACGCTCGCTCGACGTGATCCACGGATTCTTTGTTCCCGGAATGCGCCTCAAAGAAAATGCCGTACCGGGGCTCGTGCTGCACGTCCACTTCACGCCGTCTGTTATTGGAACCTACCCGATTCTGTGCAGCCAGGTATGTGGTTCCGGTCATGCTCGCATGCAGGCGATGTTGTCCGTTGTTTCGCAAGCGGAGTTTCAGGAGTGGCTGGCGGCGCGGGGGCGAGCCCGCATCGAGGAAGGCGCGCCGTGAGACTGCGCGTCTTCACGACGAACCATCGCGAACTGGGAACTCTCTACCTGCTGCTTGCACTGGCGGCGGTGATCGCGGGCACGCTGCTTTCGCTCATCATGCGTCTGCATCGCGTATGGCCGGACCTGGCGCTTCCCTTCTTCGGGACGATCAAGCCGGAAGGCTATCTCGCGCTGGTCACGATGCACGGCACGCTGATGATCTTTTTCGTTCTCACCACAGCGCCGCAGATCGGTTTTGCGAATCTCGTTCTGCCGGAGCAGATCGGTGCGCGCAGCATGGCCTTTCCGCGTCTGAATGCGGCGGCCTTCTGGCTGACAGCGTTGGCGCTTCTTGTCCTGCTCGCGGCCTTCTTCGTGCCACAGGGCGCGCCTATCTCAGGATGGACGAGCTACCCTCCATTGAGCGCCGTTGCGGCGGCAGGGCCGGGCGAGGGAGCCGGCATGGATCTCTGGCTGGCCAGCATCGGAGTCTTCTGTCTGGCATCGTGGCTGGGCGCCGTCAACATGCTGGTGACGATACTCGGCGAGCGCCGCGTCGGTATGACCTGGCCGCGTTTGCCGATGACCGTCTGGGCATGGCTGGTCACGTCGATTCTTACCCTCCTGGTCTTCAGCGTCCTTCTCGCCGCGATTATTCTGCTCTTCTCCGACCGCCACTTCGGCTCGAGCTTTTTTGTTCCCCGGGGCGACCTGATAAACGGACACATCGTCGGCCATGGAGACGGTTCGCCGCTGCTGTGGCTGCATCTCTTCTGGTTCTTCGGGCATCCCGAGGTCTATATCGCAGTGCTGCCGGGCATGGGGCTCGCGACTTCCCTCTTCGCCAACTTCGCGCGCCGTCGCGTGGCCGGCTATCGGGTGATGGCGGCGATGCTGGTCGCCATCGGACTTCTCGGCCTCGTCGTCTGGGGACATCATATGTTCGTGAGCGGCATGAATCCCTACGCCGGAACCGCATTCGCTCTTACCACCATAGCCATCGCAGTCCCCAGCACGGTGGAGGTGCTGGGCTGGCTCGCGATGCTGTGGGGAGGCGGGCTCCGGCTGCGCACGCCCATGCTCTTCGCGCTGGGGTTTCTCTCCTTCTTTATCGCCGGAGGTCTCACAGGGCCGATCCTGGCGCAGCCGGCGCTCGACGCCTATCTGCACAACACGTTCTTTGTCGTCGCGCATTTTCACCTGGTGATGGCCATGGCCGGAGTCTTCTCGATCTTTGGCGGCATCTACTACTGGTTTCCACTCATGACCGGCCGCATGATGAACGAGACTCTGGGCAAGCTGCACTTCTGGATCACCCTGATCGCCGCCTACGGAACATTCTTCCCCATGCACTTTTCCGGGCTCGCCGGAGAGCCGCGCCACTACGAACGCCTCACCGGTCCCGTAACCTCCTTCTCAGCCATCGCCGCCAACGAACGCGGTATTACCTGGTCCGCTCTGCTGCTTGCGTCGGCGCAGCTCATTTTTCTGTGGAATGTCTTCGCGAGCGCCCGCCGGGGCCGGGTGGCAGAAACCAATCCCTGGGAGGCGACGACCCTCGAATGGGCTCCCGAAATGGCACGCGGGCGGGTAGAACGCGGACCCTATGAATATGAAATTCTGGCAAACGAAACGAACTTTCATCCACAGTGGGAAATGGCATCAAAACAGGAGTAAGCTGTCGTGTTAGGGGACTGCGATGCCTGCCACCTTCACTCGCCATCCTGTTGAGATAGAGCGCAAAGATACCGGCATCGGTGGTAAACCGCCCCTCGACCGGCGGCCGACAGGCGGCGGAGGCGACGGGGACAACTGGGAGAATCGCCCCTCGGGCCGGCGCGGCCCACGCGAACTCCTCACCCGCTACCGGCTTGGAGTCCTCTTCGCGCTTGCCGGCGACCTGATGTTCTTCGTTGCGCTGGTCAGCGCCTTCTTCGTGCGCCAGAGCGCCGGACACTTCGACGCCCGCGAGAACTACGTTACTGACTGGCATCCGCTGGCCGTGCCGCCCATTCTCTGGATCAACACCGCCATCCTCATTCTCAGCAGCCTGACCATGGAAATGGCGCGGCGGCAGCTCTTCCACGAGATTGACGTGATGGACGAGTGGCTTGGCCTTGGCCGCCCCGCAGTGAAGCGCGCCGCTCCCTGGCTGGTGGCGACCTTCGTTCTGGGCTCGCTCTTTCTCGCCGGACAGTGGATCGCCTGGGAGCAGCTGGTCCAGGAGGGCTTCCGCTATAACTCGCCCTACCCCAGCAGCCATTTCTTCTATCTGATCACCGGCACCCACGGTGTCCACTTGCTGCTGGGAGTGGTCGCCTTGGCCGCGGCGCTCGGTGCGCTCTTTGTCTTGCGCCGAATTGAGCTGCGCCAGATCGTCGTCGACTGCACGGCCTGGTACTGGCACACCATGGGCCTCTTCTGGATCTTCCTCTTCGCCCTGCTCGTCTGCTTCCAGTGAAGCGCATTCGATTTCTGCTCGTCCTCGCGGCCTTGCTGGCCTTCTCAGCGTTGAGTCAGGCGCAGGGATGCAGCCTCTGCCGGGATACGACTGCCGGCTCGGCCCCGCGCGTGAGGCAGGGGCTGCGGCGTGCGATTCTGGTACTGGGAGTCCCTGCGGGCGCGGTCTTCCTCGGCATTCTCATCGTGGCGCGAAATATCAAACCGCGCGAAGCCCTCGATACCGGCGAGTAGCTTATCCTTAATCACCAATTGTTAATCTCTGAAACTGAATATCCTCAAAAGACATGCTTTAAGGAGGCGATTCGTGAGCAATCCCCGTTCTGATGCGCTGGTATTTTTCGGAGCGACCGGCGATCTGGCCTACAAGAAGATCTTTCCGGCGCTGCAGTCACTGGCCCAGCATGGGAATCTCGACATTCCCGTGATTGGCGTAGCCAAGGCTGGCTGGAACCTCGACCAGTTCAAAGCGCGCGCCAAAGATAGCCTGGAAACACACGGCGGGGTCGATCCCGATGCGTGGCCGAAGCTGAGCGCCTTGCTTCAGTACGTCGACGGCGACTATGCGGACTTTGCTACCTTTCACGCGCTCCGGACTACGCTGGGCGCGTCGGAGCGGCCCGCTCACTACCTTGCCATCCCGCCCTTTCTCTTCGAGACGGTGATCGAGCAACTGGTGAAGTCGGGCTCTGCCAAAGGCGCGCGCATCATCGTCGAAAAGCCCTTCGGTCATGATCTCGCTTCGGCGCAGGAGCTCAACCGTATTCTGCATTCCGCCTTCGACGAGTCCGCGATCTTTCGCATCGATCATTACCTCGCAAAGGGTCCAGTCACCAATATGGTCTCCTTTCGCTTCGCGAATTCTTTCATGGAGAAGATGTGGGACCGTGACCATGTGGAGAGCGTGCAGATCACCATGGCAGAAGACTTCGGGATTCAGGGGCGCGGCGTATTCTACGACCAGACCGGGGTGATTCGCGACGTCATCCAGAACCATATCTTTCAAGTGATGTGTAATCTGACCATGGAACCACCGGCGCGCGACGATAGCGAGTCGCTGCGCGATGAGAAGGTCAAGGTGCTGAAGACCATTCCTCCGCTCGATCCGAAAAATCTCGTGCGCGGTCAGTTCAACGGCTATCTGCAGGAAAAAGGCGTGGCCACGAACTCCAAAGTCGAGACCTTCGCCGCCCTCCGGCTGGAGTTGAACTCATGGAGGTGGGAGGGAGTTCCCTTCTACATCCGCGCCGGAAAGAACCTGCCCATGACCTGCCTCGAAATCATCGCCCGCTTCCACCGGCCTCCCGCGACCCCCATCAACCACGACTTGCCGCAGAACTATCTGCGCTTCCGCCTGAGTCCCGATATCACCGTGGCGATGGCCGTTTCCGTAGCGCCTTTTGTTGAGGGAGGAAGACGCCAGGACGTGGAACTGGTAGCCAGCCGTCATCCGCGTCCCGGCGAGATGGAAGCCTATTCGCGGGTGCTGAGCGATGCTATAGCGGGCGACGCAACGCTGTTCGCGCGTCAGGACTACGTCGAAGAGGCATGGAGGATCCTCGATCCTGTTCTAAAGACATCGACACCCGTATATGTGTACGAGCCGCACACCTGGGGACCAGCTGAGGTCAACCAGAATGTCGTCCCGCCAGGCGGGTGGGACACGCCCCATATAGAAGTCGCCGAGGGCTTCCGGGTAGTCAAACACGATGATTAGCTTCTCGCGGCTGCGCGCTGGCAAGATCAGGATGCTGTGCGGAACCGATCTCGCCACCGTCAACAACTTCTTTTCCGCGATCAATCGAAGCCTCACGCTCATCAGAGATTTTCTCTCCGCCACGCGTCAGCCGGTGCGCCTGCCTTGATGAGATGAACTGCCGCAAATGAGGTCCGTAATGGAAGCGCTCGCCTGGGTCTCGATCGTTGTCGCCATCGTCTGCGCCATCGTCATCGCAGTCGATGAGCTCCGCCATCCGCAGAAGATGTGGATTATGAACCTCGTCTGGCCGATCACTGCGCTTTACTTCAGTGTCTTCGCCCTTTGGGCCTACTTTCGCCTCGGAAAGAAGGCCAGCCCCGACAAAGCGAGTCACGACACTATGTGCGGCATGGACCACAACGCGATGGCCCGCAACCCCACCTGGCAGCAAACCGCCGTCGCCACCAGCCATTGCGGAGCCGGCTGCACCGTCGGAGACATCATCGCCGAATTCTCCCTCTTCGGCCTCGGACTCACTCTATTCGGCTCGATGCTCTACGCCTCCTTTGCCGCCGACCTCTTCCTCGCGTGGCTGTTCGGAATCGCATTCCAGTACTTCACCATCAAACCCATGCGCAACCTGTCGGCCGGACAGGCTCTCATCGCCGCTCTCAAAGCCGACACGCTTTCCATCCTGGCCTTTGAAGTCGGTTTATTCGGCTGGATGGCGCTGACTTACTTCGTCCTCTTCCCGAACCCCCACCTCGAACCTACGCAGCCGCTCTACTGGTTCATGATGCAGATCGGCATGGTCATCGGCTACTTCACGTCCTACCCCATGAACAGTCTCCTCGTCGGCTGGGGACTGAAAGAAGCGATGTAGGGGGCTTTACCGGCGCCCCCTACTCCGAAATCATCCCGATCGAGGCCAGCCACGCCTCCACCAACTCCGGCCATGCTGTCACCGGAAGCTTCGTGCGCCGTAGCCCGAATGCATGGCCGCCCTGCGCATACACATGCATCTCCGCCGGAACCCCGGTCTTCTCCAGCGCAATGTAGTAAGCCAGGGAGTCGTACACGCTGTCCACGTGGTCGTCCTCGTTCTGCAGCAGGAACGTAGGCGGCGTCTCTTTCGTCACATGGATATCCGGATTCAATCCCAGGTTCTTGTCGGTGCCCGCCGGAAAATGGATCACAAACTTCTTCGTGCCTTGCTTCGCATCCCACTCTGCGGCGGACAGCGACAGATGCCCCGGATAAATCGCCACCGCAAAATCCGGGCGGCAACTTTCTTTGTCGGCCCCATCGACCGCCGGATACAACCGCTCCAGAAAATGGTTGCTGATCGCTGCCACCAGATGCCCTCCTGCCGAAAACCCAAGCACTCCAAGCTTGTGCGGATCGATATGCCACTCCGCCGCGTGGAGGCGCACCAGCCCTACCGTCCTTTGCGCATCCTCCAGTGCCATCGGTGATTCCGGATACGGCCCCGATTTCGGATACGGCCCTACATCCGTCACGCGGTATTTCAGCAGCACGCAGGTGATCCCCTTCGGCGTCAGCCAGTCACAGACCTCCGTGCCTTCAAGATCGATGGCCAGCCCCTGATAGCCTCCGCCAGGGAAGACAATGACTGCAGCGCCCGTATTCTTTCCTTCCGCCGAATAGACTGTCATCGTAGGCCGCGTCACGTTGCTTATTCCCGCCACGGTCCTGCCGGCGATCAGGAACTTCGGATCGGTCTCGACGAACTCCGGCCCCGCAACAGGCTGCGGATCGGGCGCCGCCCCCGGCCATATCGCCACTTGCGTATGTCCCGGGGATGGCTGCCACACAGGCTTCTGCGCTCTCAGACTGCTAAACGAAGACAGAACACAAACAGCAAAGATTAAAAGCTTCATCACAATCCCCACAACTCATAAATAGCCAGTCAGTGCCTGGCTCAGCCGAGTGTACGGGCTATCTAAGCGAGACATTTCCTCTGGCGGCAGCGGGAATCGACTCAGTCAACAGAAATTGACCAAGGCTGAAACCAACAAAGCCACGGTAGCTTGACACCTTACGTCCTCTCCGACTAATGTGAGCGCCGCTGAAAGGAGCAACCACAACCAGCGCCGAATACATCTTCAGGAGACTCCCATGAGACTCAAACCCACGTGCCGCCTTCTCTGCAGGGCTGCGTTTTCGCTGCCCATGCTTCTGTTTGGCTTCCTTGCATTCACCCCAGCCTCCGCGCAGTCCGATCCGCCCATCCCGTCCGGTGACATCCGTATCCACTACCACCGGCCCGACGGCATCTACACCGGCTGGACCGTCTATGCCTTCTACGACACCACCGAAAATACTGGAAACTACGGCGGCGGACCCGTGCAGGTCACCGGAACCGACAGTTATGGCGCATACTTCGACGTCGGCGTCACCTCCGGCGCACAGAATGTCGGCCTCATCATCCACGATCCCACCGCCCCCGGCGGAGACCAGAAAGATCCCGGCCCCAACGAGTTCGTAGACCCCACCACCATGGGCAACGAATATTGGGCTTACTCCGGAATCGGCAAGCTCTACGACAAACCCATCAATCTCAGCAATCCCAACGCCCTGCTTCCCGGATACGCTCGCATTCACTACTATCGCCCCGATGGAAACTACTCCAACTGGTCCGTATACGCCTTCGAAGACACCGCCGAATATACCGGCGACTACAACGACGGCCTGACCTTCGCCACCAGCTATGACGCCTACGGCGCGTACTTTGACATCGCTCTGATCCCCAACGCGCAAAATATCGGATTCATCGTTCACAACACATCAACCGGCGTGAAAGACCCCGGTCCGAATATGTATCTCGCGGTGTCCACCTACCTCCAGGCTTGGGTAATCTCCGGCAACGCCAACGTCTACACCTCAATACCCACACCCGCCGAAATCCTTGCCAGCCTCCTGAACGTTGAGCAGGCCTACTGGCTCGACCGTCAGCGCATAGCCATCCAGCCGCAGTTCGCTCAGAGCGGTGACACCTACGCCCTCAGCTTCAGCCTGACTGGTGGCCTTGCGGTCACTCCCACCGGCATCACCGGCGGCACGAACATCCCTCTGACGGTCGGCGGAAGTCTCACTGCGGACGAGCTATACCGTTATCCCCAATTGAGCGGCTACACGGTTCTTACGATTCCGCCGGACATTCAACTCTCCGAGATCCAGACCGCTCTCAAGGGTCAGCTTGCCTTCTCCGCAGTGAGCTCGAGCGGTGCGCTGGCTTACGCCACCGGCCTGCAGTTCGCCGGAGCCCTCGACGATCTCTACTACTATTCCGGAAAGCTGGGCGTCGTTTTCCATCATGACGATCAGCATGGCTGGCGCGACTGGCCAGACGATGAGAACTGCGCAATCAAGCTTAAGGTCTGGGCTCCCACCGCCCAGAGCGTCTCCCTGCAGCTCTTCGATCACGCGGCCGACACTTCGCCCATCGCCGTCCTCCCCATGCATAACCACAACGGAGTTTGGGTGGCTCGCGGCAATCCCAACTGGCGCGACAAGTATTACCTCTACAGCGTGAAGGTCTGGGTGCCATCAGATTCGGCAGTCGACACAAACGTCACCAGCGATCCATATTCGATTGACATCGCACTCAATGGCACAAAGAGCCGCATTACTGACCTCGACTCAGACGAAACCAAACCCGCCGGCTGGGACGAGGACACTTCGCCTCCACTGCGAAGCGTCAGCGACATGAGCATCTATGAGCTTCATGTCCGCGACTTCAGCGTGAACGATCCTACCGTCCCTGCTGCGCACCAGGGCTTGTATGAGGCCTTCGACGATCAGAATTCAAATGGCATGAAGCACCTTCGCTCGCTCGCCGCCAGCGGACTCAAAGCCGTCCACATTCTCCCATCCTTCCACTTCGCCAGCGTGAACGAAGACAAATCCACCTGGATCATTCCCACCGGTTTGGCAGCATTTCCACCGGACGGCCAGCAGCAGCAGGCTGCCGTCACGGCCAGCCAGACCAGCCCCGCCTACAACTGGGGCTACGATCCCGTGCATTACATGACCCCCGAAGGCAGCTACGCCATCAATCCCGACCACCGCGCCCGCGAATACCGGATCATGGTCGATGGATTGCACAAGGCCGGTCTGCGCGTCGTGCAGGACGTCGTCTTCAACCACACCAACGCCAGCGGCGAAGGGCCCAACTCCAATCTCGATGAGGTGGTGCCGAATTACTACCACCGCCTCGACGCCAACGGCAATCTCGATACAGCCTCCTGCTGTCCGGATACGGCAGCCGAACACAAGATGATGGAAAAGCTGATCATCGATACCCTCGTACTCAACGCCACCGAATACAAGA
>Ga0207021_1029_pt1 | contig 39540 bp, 39 predicted proteins | sample Alteio_BWMinCont_49_FD_153496 | JGI IMG/M metagenome (GOLD analysis project Ga0207021, IMG submission 153496) | Enriched cells from forest soil in Barre Woods Harvard Forest LTER site, Petersham, Massachusetts, United States -... | ecosystem: Environmental > Terrestrial > Soil > Temperate forest >... | reverse complement strand
CGCGAAAAACGCAGCGATCGCTGCGATGTCCCAGATGTCGCCGTCACAGAAGCCGTGAGCGGCAATTTCGGCGAAATCCGCCTCCGAAACCAGGTGTGCTTCCCTGCTCACCTTCATGGCAAAGTCGAGCATGGCGCGTTGGCGCGGCGTGATATCTGCCTTGCGATAGTTGACCGCGATCTGGTCGGCGATCTGCGGATTCTTGGCCCGAATTCTCAAGATGGCTCCGTGCGCGATCACGCAATAATGGCATTGATTGGCGCTCGAAGTCGCCACGACGATCATCTCGCGTTCGGCCTTGGTGAGCCCGCTGTCCCTCTCCATCAGGGCGTCGTGATAGGCAAAGAATGCGCGGAATTCATCCGGCCTGTAGGCCAGCGTCAGAAATACGTTCGGGATGAACCCGGATTTTTCCTGAACCGCAAACAGGCGGCTGCGAATGTCCTCGGGTAATTTTTCGATTCGCGGAACGGGGAAGCGTGATGCGGTCGGCTTCGTTGTGGCAACACTCATGGCAGGATTTCCGCTTGGAGATTTCGCGCGATACCTGTGGGGACAATAGTCCACGGAATCGCTCGCGCAAGGCCCGTGGGTCAGCGGGGCAGCGGGTCGGAATATTCAGCGCAGGGGCTTTTTCAGCAACGAAAAGCGGTCGGGATCAAGTCCGAGCGAGGGCTGCAGCATGGGCGCTTCCACCGTCGCCGTCCGGGTGGCCGAGCGGTCATTCAAGGACGGATCGTTCGGAACATCGCGGTTTGAAGTGGCTCCGCGCCAGCGTTCCAGCACGGCGCTGACAAAATGCATATCGTGGCCGGTGGTTGCCGAAGGGACAGTCGAGATCGTGGCCTCGCTGCGTGGCAGTTGATGAATTGGAACTTCCTTGAAGCGCAGCCGGGTCGGCAGCGCCACCCCTTCGCCGAAGGCCAGCACCTCGCGGGTGCCAAGCGAGGGAACGAACGAAAGCAGGTTCGCCGCAGCATCGGAAACCGCCGATCGCAACAGCGCCTGGTCGCGTTCGTTGGCAAGGCGCATCGTGAACAGCGTGTTGCATTGGGAAATGATGGTCGCGTCCAGTTCGGCAGGGCGTTGCGTGACGAGGCCGAGATAGACACCGTATTTGCGGCCTTCCTTGGCGATCCGCGAGACGGCCTTGCGTGTCGGCCCGAAACCGATATTGCGGTCGGCCGCAGCATAGCGGTGGGCCTCTTCGCAAACGAACAGCAACGGCGAAACGCCGTCGCTCCACAGGCCAAAATCGAACGCCATGCGGCACAATACCGAGACCACGGAATCGATGACTTCGGCGGGGAAGCCGGCGAGTTGCATCACCGTCATCGGCCGGCCGTTCGAGGGCAGCCGGAACAAATGGCTGATGACCTCGGCCATGGTGTCGCCGCCGACATTGGCGTTATCGAACATGAAGGCGTAACGCGGATCGTTGCGCACGGTCTCGATGCGCGAAATCAGCTTGTGATAGATGATGCGCGAGGAGCGATTTTCGAGTTTGCCCATACGTTCGTCGATCAGCGAAATCAGGTCGACGAGCCGATAAGGCACCGGGGTGTCGACGGTATAGCCGATCGACTTGGGATCGACGCGCTTCAGACCGACGCGATCGGCGTTCTGGTACTGGGTATAGATCCCCTTCGCCGCCGGGATGACTTCGGCGAGAATGTCGAGCTCCTCGGGCACGCCGGGCCGGCCGGCGAACAGGACATCGACGATCTCTTCGAAGTTGAACAACCAGAACGGAAGCTTCAGGTTGCGCGGGTTGAGGACCAGTGCGCGTTCGCCGAAGCAACGGCCATATTCGTTGTGAACGTCGAGCAGGAAAATCCGCAAGTTCGGCCGCGATTTGAGAATCTCGTTCAGGAGCAGCGAAACACCGGTCGATTTACCGACGCCTGTCGACCCAAGGACGGCGAAATGCTTGGAGAGCATTTCTTCGATATCGACATAGGCAATGACCGAGGGATCCTGTTGCAGCGTTCCGATATTGATCTGGTCCGATCCGCTGGGCGCATAGACGGTGCGCAGCTCCTGATTGCTGATCAGGTCGACTGCGTCTCCGATGGTCGGATAGTGAGTGACACCGCGCTGGAATTTCTGGCGTTCGGGGCCGCCGAAGATTTCACCCAGCAGGTCGACAGAGGCGCTGGCGATGTAATTGTCGGAGGTCGGAAGATTCTCGCACGAAACCTCGGTTATCATGGCGACGATCGTGGAGTTCGCGCAGCGGATGCTGACGAAGCGGCCGACGGTCGCCCGAATCTCGGACAGGCCCATGCTCGTCGCCATCAAACCCACCCGGGCGAGAGAGCCGCGCACTGAAATTACGCGTCCGAAGGAATTCACGGTAGTTGAACCCGGCATGTCATCGATTGTGCTGTAGAGCACACTATGCCGTCAGTCGTTGCACAAATGGTTAAGCCAGGTTCTGCAAACGCCGCTACCTGGGCTGACGCCCGCTCAATCGAAGAGCAGGGGCGTGCCCAGGTGATGAATTCAGCGGCAAAAAGCGGACCCCGGCCCGCCACGGACGGCGAAACGGGGACTAATGGTAAGATTTGGTTTACCTTCTCGATAAGGAAGTTCCAGCCGCTTGCACGGTCATCGCTGCGGCCCGGGACTATCGAACGGCCTGGCGCTGCTTGATGCGCGGGGCGGCCCGGAGTAGCTCAGGGAGACGGCCGAAGTCGGCAAGACAGCGGAGGAGAGGCAATTCCCAATACGCTCACGCTTCAGGGCCTGAAGAGGGCCTCCCGGTCGATTATCAGGCAGTCGATCCGCAGGCGGATCGTGGCCATCGCCGTGGGGTTGGTCATCCTCATGGTGGCGACGTCGGTCTTGTCGATGCTGATGGTTGGACGGGTAGGCCATCTGCTCGATGAACTCACGGACCGGTATATTCCCGCCAACGCGCATCTGACACGCATCACCGTGCTCTCGCTCGAGAGGGCCCTGGCGCTGCGTCGCATGGTGATTGCGAAAATGGAGGAGCCACCTGACGAGGCGGTCTATAAAACCCGCAAGGAGCTTTATGATGCCAAGGACGCCGAAATCGATTCCGAAACGGAGGCGGTGCGCAAGCTGATCAACGCGATCATCGACGATACGAGCACGCCATCGGACAATGCGGCGCTAGCACGAATAGATGGTCACCTCGATAGCTTGATGAACGACAGCCGACACCATCTGACACAGGAATCGAAGGAACTGATTGCGAACCTGGATGCGCGGGATTTTGTCGCGGTAAGGCGCGGTCTTGCTCGGGCGGACGCTCTTCGGGATGAACTGGACGTAAAAATCGACGCCTTGCGGGTCGAAATGCTCAGGGTGAGCGCCGGCGCAGTGCGGACGATCAGGTCGGAGCAAATCCAGGCAGTCGTGTTCTCGGCGATCGTGACACTGCTTGCCGCGATCGTCGGCTTGATTTTCGCCAACCTTGTCAGCGGCGGCATCATTCGTTCTGTCAGGCAATTGCTCGAAGGGACGCGCGCGGTCGAGGCAGGTCGCCTCGATCAATCGATCGACGTGACGACGGCCGACGAAATCGGGCAACTGGCTGGCGCATTCAACCGGATGATCGTGCAATTGCGCGACAACCAGCGCATCCGGGAAACCTTCGGCAAATATATCGATCCTCGCGTGGTTGAAGGGCTGATTGATCGACCGGCCCTGACCGCCGCCGAAGGCCAGCGCCGGGTGATGACGGTCCTGTTCTGCGATCTGAAGGGGTTCACCGGCCTGAGCGAGGGATTGACGCCGCAGGGCCTGGTCAAGGTGATGAATCGCTATCTTTCCGTGATGTCGGAACCGATCCGGTCCCACCGTGGAATCATCGACAAATACATCGGTGACGGCATCATGGCCTATTGGGGACCTCCTTTCGTCGACGCGGCGGATCATGCCCGGTTTGCCTGCCTTGCCGCGCTCGAGATGATCGAACGTATCGCGGCCCTGCGCAAGGAAATCCCCGATCTGCTTGGGGTTCGCGGCACTCCGATGGAAACGTGCGATTTGAGGATCGGAATTGCCACCGGCGAGGCGCTTGTGGGCAGCATCGGGTCGGATGTGATGATGAGTTATACCGTGATGGGCGATGTCGTGAATCTGGCGTCCCGCCTGGAAGGCGCGAACAAAGGGTATGGCACCCGCAACCTCGCCTCGGAAACCACCATTGCCGCGGCAGGCGCCTCGCTCGAAGTTCGCGAGATCGATCGGATCGTGGTGGAAGGCCAGACCCGTTCGGAAGTCGTCTATGAAATCATGGGACGCAAGGGCGAACTCACGCCGGAGCAATCATCCTTGCGCGCACGGTACCAGGAGGCGCTTACGGCCTACCGCGAGCGGCGGTGGGATGATGCGCTTGGCGCGCTTGAGGCCGCCGTCGAGGTGATGCCCGGTGATGGGCCGTCAATGACGTTGAACCGCCGCCTTGATGGTTTGAAGGCAAATCCGCCCCCGGAAGACTGGGATGCCTCGTGGCACATCCAGAAGTAGTCGGCCACGCGAGATCTTTTTCGCTCCTCAAAGAGGGCAGGGGCGCATGCGCTTTTGCAAAGCCGCCGACGCCCGAACCTCGTTGAGAAACTCGTTGACTTGACCGAGTGATTTGTACATCTGTACAAGAGATGGCCCGCCAATCCGACGGCAAGGAGACTGCCGCGCGCAAGCCGAACATGCGCGAGGCGATCCTGTGCGCGGCAGAGGAGCTGTTTTCGACCAACGGTTTCAATGCGGTGTCGATCCGTGACATCGCGCAGGCGGCGGGCGCAAATCCCGGCAGCGTTACGTATCATTTCAAAACCAAGGACGGCCTGCTTCTCGAAATTTATCGCCGTCATTGCGGGCCGATGAACCGCAGGCGTTCGGAGTTGCTGGCGGCGGCCAGAAGCGTGCGGGACCTCCAGGACCGCCTGGAAGCGATCGTGCGTGCCTATGTCCTGCCGGCCTTTTTTTCGGGCGGCGACCTTGCAGGTGGCGGGGCGCGCTTTACCAGGCTGCGAGCAGTGATGTCGGCGGAAGGAAACGAGGTTGTGGGGCGGATCATCGCGCAGACTTTCGACGAAACAAGTCACGCGTTCATCGATGCGATCTGTGAAAGTCTGCCGCAGGTACCGCGCACCGAAATCGTCTGGCGCAGCCATTTTCTGTTGGGAGCGCTTTACTATACACTGGTCACGCCTGAACGCGTCTCGCGCCTGTCGCGAGGTGAAGCCGACGGCAGCGATGCAGCCGGTGCCATCGAGCAATTGGTGCAGGCAAGCGTCGCCTCGCTTCAGGCTCCCGCGCTCGATCGAGGCGGGCCGCGGCGTATTCTCAAATCCTGTTGACCCCGCTCGGACGTCTGGTGCCATGGCGGGGTTTTGGCTAGCTTTGCTCTGCACGCGTTGGCTGCTAACATCGGCCGGTGCTGTAAAACGGGGCGGGCTTCCCGATCTGTCAGGAAGGCTCGCAACCAAGAAAATTGGGAGGAACCTTCATGAATCGCCGGTCCGCTATCGTCTTTCTTCTCGCTGGTTTCGCTGCGCTCTCATCCGCGCCGCAGGCCTCCAGCGAGAACGGATGGGTCACGCTTTTCGACGGCAAGAGCCTCGATAACTTCAACAAGATCGGCGATGCCAATTGGCGGGTCGAGGACGGCGTAATCGTCGCCGACAAGGGCAACGGCTTCCTTGTTTCGAAGAACAGCTACGGTGATTTTCAGATCAGGGCCGAATTCTGGGTCGAACCCGATTCCAACAGCGGCGTCTTCATTCGCTGTACCGATCCCGACAAGGTGACGGCCGAAAACGGGTACGAGGTCAACATCTGGGATATGCGACCCGATCCGAGCTATGGCACTGGCGCGATCGTCAACATTGCCAAGGTCGATCCCATGCCAAGGGCTGGCGGCAAGTGGAACGTCTACGAGATCACCGCGAAAGGGCCGGCGTTCACTGTGGTGCTGAACGGGCAGAAGACCATCGATGGCGTGCAGGATGCCAAGCACGCGAATGGCCGCATCGCGCTCCAGCATGGGCTGGGCAACAAGGACGACAAGGGCGTGGCGAACGACAAGGGCGTGGTGAAATTCCGCAAGGTTGAAATCAAACCGCTCTGACGCTCCGCGCCCGCGCAACCTGAAGCAGCCAACCAGGCGCAAAGGAAGCCTCGGTTCTGATCGAATCAGGATCGAGGTTCTTTTTTTAGGCACGGTCTCCTGGCGAACGGTCGTGCTGCTCGCTCGAAAAAATTCCAGCGGAGGTCGAGGTGGAAATTCGTGAATTCTCGCCTGACCATGCACGCACGGTGCGCGAACTCTTCATTCGGGTGAACCGCCTGTTGGCACCTGCGGATATGAAAGAGGCGTTCGAAATCTATATCGCCCGGGCCTTGAGGGAAGAAATTGATAAAGTCTCTGAATATTATTCGCAGCGGGAGGGCGGTTTCTGGGTCGCTGTCGATGGCGAGGCGCTCGTTGGCATGTTCGGGCTGGAATCATCGACCGACTCGGGAATGGAGCTGCGCAGAATGTATGTCGATCCCGATTTGCGGCGCCGAGGGATTGCTCGAACAATGCTGGTTTTCGCAGAAGAAGAATGCCGGCGACGCAACCGGCCGAGATTGAATCTGACTTCGGAACTTCAGAAAGAGGCTCTGGCGCTTTATCAAAGTGCAGGATACCAGCTCGTCCATGAAGAGGTCGCAGTGATCGGCAGTAACAAGTCTTTGGGTGGCGGACTTCGTCGTTATCACTTCACCAAGGCGCTCTGATCGGCGAGGTTCTGCCTGGAAAGAGGCGGTACATGGGCTGCGGTAAAAGAAGCCAGCTGGATTGAGCAGGTCGCGGGCAATTTTTTTGCTTCAAGCCAGTTCAAAACCTGTCTACCATTCGACTCAGTTGGGAGGCGTCGGAGCATTCGGTTCCAGCCGCTCCTCGTTCGATGGTGGTGCAGGCTCGGATTCGGAGGTCATCTCTGCTCAAGGGGCTACTCACATTTGCCCTGACCCGAAGGCCGCTGGTCTTATTGGGCTTGCTTATATTTGTCGCTGCCGGCACGTTCGCATTTTTCAGGCTCAACATCGAAGCATACCCCAATCCGGCGCCGGTGATCCTGGAAATCACGGCGCAATCTCCGGGCCTGTCCGCCGAGGAGATGGAACGCTACTTCACGATCCCGATCGAGGTTGGCCTGGCCGCGACGCCTGGCGTCGATGTAATTCGTTCAACCTCATTTTATGGCCTTTCCTTCGTCCGCGTCGTTTTCCAGTACGGCACCGACTACTATTTCGCGCTCACGCAGACTGCAATCAACCTGCAGCAGAACGTCAGTCTCCCCGGTGGCGTCATACCGCAAATTCAGGCGACGAGCCTGGTCGGCGAGATCTATCGCTACGAGGTGGTCGGACCGCCGCACTTCGGGTTGAGCAATCTGCGAACGGTGCAGGATTGGATATTGCAGCGGCGGCTCCTTGCCGTTCCCGGCGTCGTGCAGGTGAATACCTGGGGCGGGACGACCAAGGAATACGATGTCGAGGTCGATCTGCAAAAGCTCGAAGCCTACGGGGTGACGCTGCCGCAGGTAATCAGCGCAATCGGTAATGCCAACATCAACGTGGGTGGCCGCACCATCAACATGGGGCAGCAATCCGTCAATGTTCGGGGCATAGGGCTCATGGACAGCGGCGGCGAAGCAAATCTGACGCAGGGCTACAAGGTCCAGGACATCGAGAACGTCCTGCTTTCTCAATGGCAGGGCCTGCCGTTATTCGTGAAAAATGTCGCAAAGGTCTCGGTTGGTCATGTGCCGCGGCTTGGCAAGGCCGGTCGGGACCATGCGGATGACGTGGTCGCGGCGATCGTCATCATGAATCGCACGCTGCACACCAACGACGTCGTCGCACGCGTCCGATCCGAGATCGAAAAGATCAACGCCGATGGGAGTCTTCCGCCCGGCGTGAAACTGGTCCCGTTCTACGACCGCACCAGCCTCGTCGGCGTCACCACCAACACCGTCCTGCACAACCTTATTTTCGGCTGTTTGCTCATTTTCGCGGTTCAATGGTTTTTCCTTGGCGACCTGCGCAGCGCGATTATCGTAGGCGCCAACGTTCCGTTCGCATTGTTCTTCAGCATCATCATCCTCGTCCTGCGCGGCGAAGATGCAAACTTGCTGTCGGTCGGCGCCGTCGATTTCGGCATCATCGTCGATTCTGCGGTCATTCTGGTTGAGAACGTCTATCGCAATCTCCAGGCCAGGCCTGAAGAAAGAGAAAAACTGTTACACGAGCTTGCGGAAAAGCGGTGGGGTGACGATCCGACAGGCAGCGGAGTCTCGTCAGACAAACCGATATGGACCGATCGCCTGCGGCTCATCCTGATCAGCAGTTTGCAAGTCGACAGGGCGGTAATATTCTCGACCGCGATCATCGTGGCGGCTTTTATTCCGCTGTTCACGATGCAGGGGGTCGAGGGCCAGATTTTTGGTCCGATGGCGCGAACCTATGCCTACGCTCTGGTGGGAGCGCTGGTGGCGACATTCACCGTCACACCATGTCTCGCCTCGATACTGCTCCCGGAGCGTGTCAGCGAGGTCGAGACGATCGTCGTGCGCGGTTTGCGCAGGATATATTCTCCTGTGCTGCGCTGGTCGTTGAAGAGGAGGAAGATCACGGTCGCCATCGGATTGGCTTTCCTCGGCATCAGCGGCTTTCTCGGTTCCCGCCTGGGCAGCGAGTTCCTGCCAACGCTCGAAGAGGGCAACCTCTGGATTCGTGCGTCAATGCCGCCGACCCTGTCGCTTGAGGCCGGAATGCCGCTGGTAAACCGCATGCGGGAAATTCTGCTGCGGCATCCCGAAGTCATCACTGTGGTCTCGCAACATGGCCGCCCCGACAACGGCAGCGATGCTGCGGGTTTCTTCAACGCGGAATTTTTCGTGCCGCTCAAACCATTCGAGGAATGGCCGGCGGGGTTGACTAAGGAGAAGCTTGTCGAGGAATTACAGGCCGAATTTTCCGGCGAATTTGTCGGCATCAACTTCAATTTCTCGCAATACATCCAGGACAACGTCGAGGAGGGATTGTCGGGCGTCAAGGGCGCCAACTCCATCAAGATCGTGGGTCCCGATCTCGCAACCCTCGAAAAGCTCGCAAGGGCCGCCATGGCAGAAATGGCTCAGGTTCCGGGAATCACCGATCTCGGCACGTTCTGGATACTCGGCCAGCCCAATTTGAATATCAGGATCGATCGCGAACGAGCTGCTCGCTATGGATTGAATGTCGCCGATGCCAATAATGTCGTGCAAGCCGCTTTGGGCGGGACCGTGGCGACCATGCTTTTGGAGGCGGACCGTCAGTTTGGCGTAGTCGTGCGGCTAGCCCCCGAATATCGAAACGACGTAAATGAAGTGCGCAATATCAAGGTCGGCGTTCAAACTTCCGCCGGAAACGCGTACATTCCTTTGAGCGACTTCGCTTCGATCACCATCGACACCGGTGCCTCCTACATCTTTCGCGAGCGCAACCAGCGTTTCGTGCCGATCAAATTCAGCGTAAGGGGCCGCGACCTCGCCGGCGCGGTAGCGGAAGCGCAACAGCGCATCAATCGCAATCTGAAGCTGCCGATCGGCTATCGCATCGATTGGGCCGGAGAGTTCGAGTGGCTGCAACAGGCCAAAAAGCGGCTCTTGATCATCCTGCCGATTACTTTCGTATTGATCATGGTGCTGCTGTACGGGCTGTTCAATTCGTTCCGCGACAGCCTCCTGGCGCTGCTCGGACTTCCCTTCGCGGTAAGCGGCGGCATTTTCGGACTATACGCATTCGGATTGAATTTCAGTATCTCGGCCGCAATCGGTTTCGTCTCCCTGTTCGGCGTGTCAGTGATGAGCGGCATCCTTATCATCCACGGGTATTATCGAGTTGCCGGTGGCGGCTTGAGCCCGGCGGAAGCCATGTTTCGTGCGGTCGAGCAGCAGATGCGACCGATCTTGATGATGACCTTATCAGCCTGCATCGGCCTGCTTCCGGCCGCGCTCTCCACCGGTATCGGCAGCCAGGTACAGCGGCCGCTCGCAACGGTGATCGTGGGCGGAATGTTGATCGGGCCCGTCATGCTGCTCGTGATCGTGCCGGCGCTGCAGAGCTACTTCCTCGGAGTTGAGGGCGCTTCAGAACCGCAACCACGCGAGGCGGAAGCCGAGGAGGCATAGTCGAGCTCAATCGAGTTCGCTCCTTCGCCCGTCCTTTGCAAGAAAGGTGCAGCGTCTGTGCCGCTGGTTAAAAGGTTGCAGCGTCATTCGATCACATCGTCCACCCGGACCATGATCGTCGGTGGAATCGCGAGATCCAGATCCTTCGCCGCCTTGAGATTGACTACAAGCTCGAACCTGGTTGGTTGCTCGACCGGGATATCGGCGGGCCTTGTCCCTTTCAGAACAAGGTCGACGAGCTCTGCGCCACGACGCCATTGCGCGCGATGGTCTGTCCCGTAAGACATCAGTCCTCCCGCTTCGGCAAACTCGCGGTAACCGTAGACGGCGGGTAACCGCAGTTGTGACGCAAGGGTCGCAATCTCCTCCCGGCGGCTCAGCGTTAGGGGGTCCTCAAAGATGACCAGCGCGCCGGCGCCTGCTGGCCGGGTGGCATGGAGCTGCGGTGTAATCTCCTCCGCTGAGCGCACCTCGAAGGGACGCAGCTCGATCTTGGCGACCTTGGCTGCGGCCTCGAGCTCCTTGTAGGCGAGGGCAGCGTAGGGTGTGCCCGGATTTAATACCACCGCCACCAATGAAACGGCGGGCGCGATCTCGCGCAGCAACTGAAGACGGCTGCCCTGCAAATTGGATGCAAGATCGGAAAGCCCGGTGACATTGCCGCCAGGCCGGGGGAGGCTCTCAACCACACCTGCGCCGACGGGATCGCCGACGGCCATGAAGACCACGGGAACGCCGCCCGCGGCCGCCTTGCCTGCTTTTGCCGCCACCGTGCCAAATCCGGTGACAAGCACGTCGGGTTTCAGACCGACAAGCTCTGATGCCAGATCTGGCAGCAGTTCCGGTCGGCCTTAGGCAGAGCGATAGTGAAAATGCGACCTTTCGCCCTCGACATAGCCAAGCTCATTAAGCCGGCCTTTGAAGCTTGCCATGAAACTCATGCGATCCTCGCCCGGGAGCAACGCCAGATAACCGATGCTGAATGACTTTACTTTTTGCGCCGTTGCCTTTTGCGCCCTTGCGGTGGCGGCCGCACTGAGCAACAACGCGCCTGCAAATGATCTGATCAGTATGCGTCGGTTGGTCATGTCATCCAACGGGGCTTGTGGCCGGTAATCTCGGTCACATGAGCGGCGGCAGGTTTCAATGTCTACCAGAAAGCCTCGCTGGTGGAGAAGACGAGTCAAGTGCACAATGATGCGAACTTCGCAATCAGGACACTGGCCGATGGGTGGTGGGAGAGTTTCATGCGGTTTGCAGCGGCCGGCGCTGTTCTGGGCCTGATTTATCCGTCGAGTGCGCCCGCAGCCGAGCTGCCGTCGCGTAAACCGGGATTGTGGGAAGTCCGGACGACGATCGGTAACCGCAATATCCCGCGGCTGATCCACCAATGCATCGATGCGTCAACCGACCAGATGTTGCAGTCGAATACCGGCCCCTTTGCAGCTTCAACCTGTCGGGAACGCGAGGTTAAGCGATCAGGCAACTCGGTGACGATCGATTCAACATGTACGATGGGCGGCAGACCGGCGACAGCGCAGGCGCTCGTAACAGGGAATTTCGACAGCCAATACACGATGACGGTGACGTCGCAAAGCGAGGAACTGCCGGGCGGCAAAATGACGATGACGATGGAAGCGAAGTGGCTCGGTCCTTGCGCGGCGGATCAGAAGCCCGGCGATGTCATCATGAGTAATGGCGTGAAGATCAACATCCCCGAAATGCAGAAGCGTGGTCTCTCGCCCGGCAGTCCGTTGCTGCAAAAATAAGGACAAATGGCATGCAGGCGATCAGCACGCTGGGTAACGTGCAATCGCGCCGAGATAGTAAAGCGCCCACTGGTCCAGGTTGACTTGCTCCAACATCCGGCGGTGTTGAAGCTTCCCCGTGTCGTTCGCCTCCGGTTCCACCCGAAGATGAAGGCCGGCCTGCCAAAACCACAGCGGGGCAATTGCAGTCCGACCTGCGACAATGCTCCAATTGACGGTTCCTCAGGCCGGGAGCTAGCCGACGAAATGCTGGCTTGATCAAAACGCTATCGCCGATTTAAGGTCGATAGCCAGAAAAACAGCCGGTTACCTCAAAAACCGACCGCGGCAACAGGGAGGTGCAGCTTCAATGAGCAGACACATTACTCGTCGTACGATGCTCGCGGGTGGTACGGCCGGCCTGCTTGCCGCCCCCTGGGTTGCGAGGGCGCAGGCGAACACGTTGCGTATCGGAATGCAAAGCATTCTGTCAGGGCCGATCGCGCTGCTTGGCACCTCCTCGCGCAACTCGTTGATGATGGAGCAGGATCGCATCAACGCCGCTGGCGGTTTCCTCGGCCGGCCGATCGAATTCGTTTTTCGCGATTCAAAAGGCCAACCCCAGGAGGCCGCACGCATCGCGCGCGAACTCGTGAACAGCACGGGTTGCGAGTTGCTGATCGATGCCGAAGCGTCGTCGGCTTCCTTCGCGGTCCAGGAAGTCGTGCGCGACCTGGGCGGTATCGCCTGCATCCACACCAACAGCGAAACCTCGTCACTGACCGCCGACCCCAAGATCCGCGCACCTACCGCCTTCCGCGTCGCGCGCCAGGGCGTGCACGACGCGGTGGCTGGCAGCATCTATCTCTCCGACTACGCCAACGCCAGGAAACTCAACAAATGGGCGACCTGCTCGCCGGACTACGCCTACGGTCGCGACACCACCGCGCAGTACCTGCAGTTCTTCAAGCAGTTCAAGCCGGACGTCGAAATCATCACCGAGGCCTGGCCCAAGCTCGGCCAACCCGACTTCACCGAAGTCATCACCAAGCTGATCCAGGCCAAGCCGCAGGCCTTGTTCACGCTTCTCTATGCCGGGGACCTCTCGGCATTCGTGAACCAGGGCAACGTCTATGCGCTGTTCTCCCAAATGACGGTGGCGACGCCCAACGTCGACTATCCAGTGCTGGCCGCCATCAAGAATCTGCCGGCCGGCATTCAGTCGGCGACGCGCTACCTCGAGACCTTCCCGAATACTCCCGCCAACAAGGAATGGGGTCAGGCCTACCTCAAGAAGTGGAACGAGCGGCCGACCAACTGGTCGTGGCAAAACTCGGTGGCGATGCAGTTCTACGAGCAAGCCATCAAGAAGGCCAACTCGCTTGACGGCAAAGCGCTGGCCGCGGCGCTCACGGGCATGAAGATCAATACGCCGTTTGGCGCTGACGGTACGATCACCATGCGCGAGGACCACACCACGATCGGCTACGCCATAGGCTGGGGCCAGACCACGCCGAAGGAGCCATTCATCATCGATGTCAAGGCCGCCGACTGGGGCAAGATCATCGAACTCGAGACCGAGTGGAAAAAGCAGCAGAAATACATCTGAATTCAGATGGACCTCGACGCGCTCGGCGCCTGCTTCACAACGCCCGCCTGTGTGGTCACCCAGACCACCAGCGGGCTGATCGTGGGCATGTTGCTGTTTCTTGTCGCCGCAGGCGTGACCCTGATCTTCGGCGTGCTGAAGATCGTGAACTTTGCCCACGGTACCTTCTACATGCTGGGCGGCTACATTGCCTACACCGCGCTCGAAGCCACCGACAGCTACGCGCTTGCAGTGCTGTCGGGAGCGCTCGCAATGGCGCTGTTCGGCGCGCTGTTCGAACGCGCACTGATAAGCCGCGTCTATGGATCCAACGTGCTGATGCAGCTTCTGATCTGCTACGCGGTGGTGTTGATTTTTGACGACCTCGTAAAGATCGTTTGGGGACCCGAGTTTCACGCCATGGGAATGCCGGCGGCATTCCAGGTTCCGCCGTTCTTCATCGCGGGCGGCGTGGTGCCGCCGTTTTACGCCGTGCTGATAGGCATCGCGGCGCTGATCGCGATCGTGCTTGGTCTCGGCCTTTCGATGACACGGCTCGGCAAGACGGTACGTGCCGCCGCGATCAATCCCCAGATGGTTTCGGCGCTGGGCATCAATACGTCGCTGCTTTTCGCGATCGTCTTCGCCTTTGGTGGTGCCTTGGCAGGGTTGGCAGGCGCGCTCGCGGCGCCCGTTCGTTCGCTGTCGCCGGGCATGGGCTTCTCGGTCCTGATCGAGAGCTTCATCGTCACGGTGATCGGCGGCATGGGCTCCATCGCGGGAGCGTTGGTCTCCGCGCTGCTGATCGGAATGGTCCGCGGCTTCGGCACGATCGGTTTCCCCAGGTTTACCGATGGACTGATTTACGTCGTGATGATCGCCATCCTGCTCTTGCGTCCGCAGGGCCTGTTCGGTCGCAGGTCATGAGGGGCCACCCTGCATTGCGCGATACGGCGATTGCCGCCCTTGCCCTGATCGTGGTGCTGGCGATCCCGCTGCTGCATCGCAGCCCAGCGTTCGAAGATTTCATCATCCGATTGAGCGCCATGGCGCTGTTTGCTACCTCGCTCAACCTGCTGGTCGGCAACACGGGCATGGTCTCGTTCGGCCACGGCATGTTCTACGGGCTGGGAGCCTACGCTTTCGGGCTGACGATGCAGATGACGGCTCTCCCGCTACCGGTCGCCGCCGGGCTGGCGGTGCTGGTCACGACCTTTGCCGCGCTTTGCGTCGGTGCAATCTGCGTACGCCTAAGCACGGATTACTTCGCTTTCATCACCCTTGCGGTGCAGATGCTGTTCTACAGCATCATCATTTCCTGGCAGAGCCTCACAGGCGGCGATCAGGGCCTGCGCGGCGGCATCCCGCGCCGCGAGATATTCGGTTTCGAGCTCGCCTCGCAGCTTCATCTTTACCAATTCTGCGCGGTCGTGGCGGTGCTCGGCTTGCTGGCGCTGCGCCACATATCGGCGAGCCCGTTCGGTCAGACGCTGCGCATGATCCGTGACAACGAAAACCGCGCGAGCTTCCTGGGCATCGTCTTGTGGCAAGCCCGGCTCTGGGCTTTCACTATTGCCGGCGCCTTCGCAGGCCTCGGCGGCGTGCTGGCTGCACTCTTTGTATCCGGCGCCTATCCTGAATTTGCCGACTGGCCGAATTCGGGCCAGGCGATCTTTGCCGTCATGCTGGGCGGCCTCAACAGCTTCCTCGGACCTGTCCTGGGCGCGATGATCCTGCTCGCGCTGAACGATGTGGTGACACGTTTCACCGAATATCATGGGTTGGTTCTTGGAATCGTGATCCTCGCCTTCGCGCTCGGCCTCCGCCACGGCGTGCTCGATTTTCTCCGACTGGCCTGGCCCGGACGCTCGCGATGAAGCTCGAGATCAGAAATCTCACCAAGGCGTTCGGTGGCGTGCGGGCGATCGATGATGTGTCGCTTGCTTTTCCCTCGGGGTCGCTTTCGGCGGTCATCGGTCCAAACGGAGCCGGCAAAAGCACGTTCTTCAACCTGATCAGCGGCGCGTTCCCGGCCGACACCGGCCAGGTGCTGCTTGATGGTCAGGACGTGCTTCGTCTCTCCAAGGCCGAACGCATGCGTCGGGGCATTGGGCGGGCCTTTCAGGTGGCAAGCTGCTTTCCAACCATGACGGTGGCTGAAAACCTGATGGCCGCCGTCACTGCCCATGTCGGCCAGTGGGTCGATCTCTCCCACCGCTTTCCGCCACCCGGCGTGCGCGAGCGCGCCGAAGAGGTGATGGAGCTAGTGGGCCTGACGGAGGTCCCGAACGTAAAGGCCGCGATCCTCTCCCACGGCGACCAGAAGCTGCTCGATATCGCCATCGCACTTGCGCTCGAACCCAAGGTGCTGCTGCTCGACGAGCCGACGGCCGGCATGGGTCCGGAAGAGCGCTGGCGAATGATCGAACGCGTGCGCGGTCTGTGGGAACGGCGCAAGCTCACGCTGGTTTTCATCGAACACGACATGGACATCGTCTTCCAGGTCGCGAGCACCATCCGCGTGCTGTGCTACGGCCGCGTCCTGGCCGAAGGCACGCCGGACGAGATCCGCAGCAACCAGGCGGTGATCGACGCCTATCTCGGCACGGAGGAGCACGCCGCATGACGGACCTCCTGCGCGCCGAGGGATTGAGCGCCTTCTACGGCGCAAGCCAGATCCTGTTCGATGTCGATCTCGCCCTTCAGCAGGAGCGAACGTTGGCGCTGCTTGGGCGCAACGGTGCAGGCAAGAGCACCACCATGAAGACGCTTGCGGGAATCGTGCCTGCGCGGGGCGGCCGCGTATTGTTCGCAGGCCGCGACATCACCCATGCACCGCCCTATGCGCGCGCGCGGCTCGGCATCGCCTACGTACCGGAGGACCGACAGGTGTTTGCCGAGCACAGCGTGGAGGACAATCTCTTGATCGCGGCAAAGAGTGGTCCTGACGGACGGCGGGACTGGACCCTGCCGCGTGTCTGGGAAACCTTTCCACTGCTCACAAGACTCCGCTCGCGTCAAGCAGGTCGCCTGTCCGGTGGCGAGCAACAACTCCTGGTGATCGCGCGTGCCTTGATGGGCAATCCTCTGGTGTTGCTGCTCGACGAACCGAGTGAAGGGCTGGCGCCGATCGTGGTCGCCACCATCGGCAAGGTCCTGCGGGAACTGGGAGCGAGTGGCGCCACTATTCTGCTTGCCGAGCAGAACATGCATTTCTGCTTACGGATCGCCGAGGAGGCGATTGTCATCGATAAGGGAAAGGTGGTGCATCGCCAGGACACGGCAGGCCTCGCCCGGAACGAGGACATCCGCCGACGCTATCTTGCGATGTAACAATTCTTGTCGGGTCACAGCGGGGCCATTGGCCGGTCTGATGTCAGAACGTGCGATCGCTGGTCTTCGATCGTTGCTGATCAGCCGGGCCCTGAGGTCGTTTGCGAAAGCGTTGCTAGACTATCGTTAGGCGCGGGCATTACTGAGGTAAGATGCTCGGAATACAATGCGCATCGGCGGCGGTGCGAGCGATAGGCACGCAAGTGCTGGAGCGCCGCAAAGTTCGACGCTTGCTTCGTGCCAGCTCCGGGGTGATTTGCCCGGTTGGCTAGCCCCCTTTCGAAAAATATTTCGCTTCGCGGGTTACTAGAAACACATTTACTGATTCCCGCCGTCCCGCCTCGAATAGAGGGGCGTATCGCGATCGTCACGAACGTTGGGTGCGGGATGCAGTGGACGCGGTGGCGGCGCAAGACGAGCGACGCCAAAGCGGACGGCGAAGTCGTGTGGTCCTGGCGCCCCGACGCTGGCGCTAAGCTTTGCGGAAGTTGTCCGTAGGGCGACGGTGGCAATCAAGCCCGGTCACCGGGGAGAGTACGAAGGAAACCGTTAAAACCATTGCGCGGGGAAAGCCGGGCGTTTCCGGCTAACCTGTGGTGACTAACTCGTGTGCTTTTTCATTTCGCACGCGAGGCTGCGGGTGTGCTCAGGCACCCGGCTTTCCCTGCACCCTTTTTTGGAGGGTGTTTGCACAAAACTCGGGCGCCGTCGCGTCGCGAGATCGCGTTCTGCTGTGCTTGGCTCTTTGACGATTGAATAGGACGGGAAGCCTCCTTGCGGGAGTGGCTGGGGAACTACCTGTCACAAATGAGGTGTTTTAATCATAAAAATCAGATGGTTACTTAGATATGGAAAAGCCAAATACCGACAGAAATACCGCCAATTGTTGGCGCTTTCGTCTGGCCCACATCGGATGGGTTCTATGCACCACCCCCGATAAAGCGCAGGTTCGATCCTGAAAGGCCTGTCCTGCAAGGCAAACGCTATGAAGCGTGTTTCAGGTTCTCGGAGATCAAGATTACAGCGGTCGCGTCCGGCACTAAAATCAAGTTCCAAAAGGGGAGCCACGGTGGGCGAGGGGGCCGCTACAAAGGCTGGGGACCCGCAAGTGGCTTGTCAGTCGCCCCGTTTCCCCACCAATGCTGAACTACGGCGTCTTGCAGCGCTCGCAAAAATAAAGCCAGAAAGCCAAACTCATTTTTTTGGAAATATAAAAGAGCTTGTTCAGGAAGCTCATATTTTTCATAAACTATTCCATGCGGGACCCAAAACGTATCGCGCAGTTTTAGGACGCTTGAGGCGGATAGCGACACATACGGATAAATTGACTGCGGAACTCCAAGGAATAGTTGAAGCTGGTCAAAGCGCAAACGGTGATCCCGAAAAAACGTTCACATACGATTTCCTCAACGAAGCTGTTGATCGTTCCCCGGGACCTTTGCAACGGGATCAGCGGCTCGCAGAACATATCCAACAGCTGGGCGATTTTCTGGCGGTTTCTCAACGAGCGGAGCAACAGGCAAAAGATATCTGGGGAAGGAAGGGTCGGCGTGCTGGAGCAGGTGGCAACTACGCCTTCAACATATTTGTCCAACAGTTATATCTAAACGCTTGGATCGGCGGCGGCAGCTTTACCAATTCCCGCAAGAAAGATCAGCAGCAATGGTCCGGCAGTTTAACCGATGCGCTGGAAATACTTCGTCCATATTTACCCAAGTTTTTTCCTCCCGCCGACAAAGGCCGCTCGGCCCAGAGTATTTTGGATAAACTCAGAGCCAGCATGAAAGCGAACCGATCAAAGTATCGGCGCTCAAATTTTGAAACAAAAAATCGGCGCCTGAAGCCTTAAATTTTGTGCTGTGTATCGCCGTCAACGGCATGATCTCCTCACACCCATCAGCAGGCCCTGATGTACTTGCCGGAATTCCCCGGTAAACGGATGAGGTAAGAAAATGGTTGTGCCGAACGCTCCCCTTGCGCTCGGTATCGCGGAAGCATGCGCGATGCTCGGTGTTGGTAGAACTACAGTTTATTCCTTGATCAAGGCGGGAAGTCTCCGTGCGGTGAAGGTCGGTCGCAGGACCGTCATCTTGTACGGAGACTTGCAGCGATATGCCGAAACCCTGCCAGCCATTGCGCCAAGATCATGACGGACCGCTCGTCCCCACCGTCAGCCAAAAATCCCTTTGGCGACGATGATTTCACCGAAGAGCGCTTTGGCAGCCCTCAGGAGGCCAACGACGCGTTAGGGGGCGAAACTGCACCAACGGTAGGGGCCACCCTGCGAACGACCACGGACGGTCTCGCGAACCGTGCATACAGCGGTCCTCGCACCTACACCAAGAAAGAGGCGTTCAACCATGAGCTTGCCGTTTGGCAGGGAAAAATTGCCGTTGCGGTAAAAAATGGTAATGGGCTTGATGTCCTTAAACAGGCGCTCAATTGGGCAAAGCAAGACGTGCCGCAGAACAACGGCCTCCGTGAAAAAGCAAAACAAGAAATCCTAGATGCCGCCGAGCGTCATATTCCCCATGTTCACGGCGTGGGCATTGTTGAAGCGATCTATGTTTGTGCTTTCCCAGAAGATGCAATTAACAACGACCAACTGGATGCCGACGTTCTCGGCGTGGACGAGGATGCAGAAATAAGACGGCTCGCCAAGTTGCCCCCTATTGAATACGACCGCCAGCGTAAGGTTGCTGCTGCGAGCCTCGGAATTAGCGTTAGGGCCCTTGATGTTGTCGTCAAGGAGGCTGTCGCCGAGGAAAAGAACACTAAGGGACAAGGCCGACCGCTTGAGTTGCCGGCAATTGAACCGTGGCTTACGCCCGTCGATGGTACCGCCTTGCTTGATGACATCCGTAATTCGGTTAGAAAATATCTCGTCTTGCCCGAGGGCAGCGCCGAGGTCTTGGCGTTGTGGGTGGTGCACACACACGCATATGAGTGTTGCGGGCACTCGCCCCGTTTGGCGATCACCTCGCCGGAGAAGGGATGCGGCAAGACGACCACGCTAGACATCGTGGCCGAGCTAGTTGCGAGGCCCTTGCCGACTTCCAACGCGACAACCGCCGCTGTCTTCCGCACCATTGAAAAGGCATCGCCGACCTTGCTAATTGACGAAGCCGATACGTTCCTGAAGAACAACGAGGAATTGCGCGGCATCCTTAATGCTGGACATCGGAAAGGTGGGCAGATCATCCGGACCGTTGGCGAAGACCACGAGCCGAGACAGTTTTCGACGTGGGCACCAGCAGCGATCGCGATGATTGGGCGGCTGCCTGACACGCTGGAGGATCGTTCCGTATCAATATCCTTACGCCGGAAAAAGCCAACGGAAAGTGTTCAGCAGTTTCGTGGTGACCGATGTCCCGACTTGAAAATTATCGCCCGCAAGATCGACAGATGGGTGGCAGATAACCGGGAAGCATTGGCCGCCGCCGATCCTGACACCGGGAAGCTGTTCAACCGATCGGCCGATAACTGGCGGCCCCTGCTTGCCATTGCCGACCTGGCAGGAGGCAATTGGCCTGGTATTGCCCGCGCCGTCGCAGAAGCTGCCGAAACCGCGAAGGACGACCAGTCCAGGCGCAGCATGGTCCTTAGCGATATTCGCGATATTTACGCCGCTCGTCCCGGAGTGGATCGGCTGTCCTCGGTTGTGCTTGCTAACGCCCTGGGCGCAATCGAAAATCGTCCTTGGTCGGAATGGCGTAATGGTAGGCCGATCACGGCAGCAGCACTCGCTCGGCTGCTCGCACCCTTCGGGATCACTCCTGGCACCAAGCGGCGCGGCAGCTCCACCTTCAAAGGCTATCTGCTGGCAGACTTCGCGGAGGCATTTGAGAGCTATCTGCCCAATGAAACGGTCACACCGTCACAAGCCAATAAAAACGGGCTTTGTGACGCTTCTGAAAGCGTCACGCTAGCTCCCGATGTTACGGTTCCAAATCCGTCACAACCCAACAACGACAGGCTTTGTGACGGTGTGACGGTTTCGACCCTTTGGGAGAAAGAACTATGACAGCGTTGGCGGCGGATGCGCTCGCAATAGTCCGCGCTGCTGGCGGAGACGTGAGGATGGTCGGCCCCGAACGACTGAAGGTGATCGCGCCGGTACCGTTGCCTGACGATCTAGTGGATCGGCTTCGTACAGTGAAACCAGAACTTCTTGCCCTCCTCTCAGGGCCAAACGCTCCGGCGATAGAAATTTGGGACGAGGCCGAGCAGGAACGAGCGGCTATCGCGGAGTATGATGGCGGCGCTCCACGGGTTTGGGCTGAGGCGCTGGCACGGCTTGATCCAGCCCATCCGCCCTGCGACATCTCGCCGATGCGGTGGTTGCGCTTCATTGACGACTGCGGACGGTTCCTTGATGACGGCTGGGCGGCCCGCGCAGAAGCGCTGGGATGGGGTTCGCTTGAGCTGTTCGGCTGTAACCGCGACGAACCATTCGCCCGAATATCCCAAGCTGGTTTGCTCTGGCTTCTTGAAGGCCGGAAACTTCTTGCCCTGACCGCCGAAACTGCGGCCATCGCGACGCATAGCGGCGGCAAGCTGACCTACTATAGACGACTGCTGGAAGCCGGTGGTGTTCTGGCGTGGGAGCTGGGGGGCCGCACATAAACTGGCCGGTGACGGACTTGAGGTTTGCCTTTGGCAGTCTTCAAGGATATGGGAATTTTTTATGGAAATACTCGCAGACTTCCCTCATAGATTACCGACGAGCCTCATAGATTACCGTTGAGCATCCGCAAGGTGCCGGTGATCGGCGGCGATAAGATCCAGCAATTTCCGAAAAGGGACCCATGCCACCGTACCAACCGCCTATTGGAGGGCGGTGTCCGTTGGACCAGAACTTGGCCGCTTTCGTTTATCTGTAAAAAATATTCCTAAACCCAAACTGGGCAAAAAATATTTCAGAAAATACTCGCGAAATACTCCGGCTGAATATTTTCAGCCTGAATTTATTGCATTCGGAAGTCGCCGATCCATCATGTCCCCAACTTGTCGAACAAGGTCTTAGCCTCTCTTAAATCGAGCGTATCGAAACCCTCGGTAAACCACCCGTAGACCGGAGCGAGCAGTTCGCGAGCCTGCTGTGGCTTGCCCTGGTCACGCCAGAGCCGCGCCATGCTCATCGCTGCCCGCAGCTCCCAGGACTTTGCCTGCTGCGCCCGCGCTACCGATAGCGCGCGCTCGAAATCCGAAATGTCAGCCGATGTGCGGCAGTTCACAACTCTGTGCTGCCGCGTGGGATACACTGGCGAAACCAATTTCCGCGCACGACGTAAATGAAGCGCAGGGATACAGCGGCGGGCACAGTGGAAATTTCGATGTTAGAATTGACGACAGCCTTTATCGCCGCGTTCAGCGCCAGCATTTTTCTGGCGCATGCGGTCGAAGCCTACCTGGCTCGGTAATCCGAAAATTCCTGAACTGCGGGCCGGCCAAGGCATGCCGTTACCCTGCTTCACCTATGCGCATTTGACCTGCCTCAATAGCGCTTGATCGGTCATGCTTGCGTGGCGACGGCTTCTACAAAGGGGCGGCGACATGTCATGGCAAGCAGGGGTGGGGCTGCTTTTAGCAATCACGATGGTGATAGGTGGTGCGGTAGGTATAGGTGTCCCCTTGGCGTTTGTGATCATTTGGTTGTGCACCTGACGCTGCGGATCTTCTTTTTCGGCTAATCGCGCAATGAACTTTAAAGAATTCGCAGTGCCGTTTTTGGCAGCTCTCGTAATTGCAGTTTTCGTGTGGGCGGTGTTTGGATCGCCAGCCCCGTCACATACCTGGATCGCCAAACGCCAGGTTGCCCGACCTTCCAACTAAGGAGCGCGAGACCGAAGCTCCGCGCTTATCTTGGACGCCCTCTGCGGTTGATCGGCGCTCTACGGTAAACCCGCCTGCAACCTTATAGGCCTTGCATTCGATTCGGGCCCAGTCCATCGCTTGATCGTAGTCGCGACACCTAAGCGTCATAGCCTGGCCCCGAAAAGAGACAACGACATCACATTCACGAAGACCGTCGTAGCGGCGTACGCAAATTTCGGCCGAATGGGCTGTAATAATCATGATTTTGCGGCCAATCGTTTGAGATGGTCCCAGCCAAATCAGTCTCGCCGAACATCACCTGCTTGTCCGCTTACAATGGCGGCCGTCCCCAACAAAATTGGATGGAGTGTCGCTCATGTGCAATGAGCACAGCCCCGCCATGACACAGGGAAGGCCGCTGGTTAGTCAGGATGGGATGCGGCCTGTATGGTTGGCCGGCCGGTCGGAGCCAGCGCAGGCCCGCCAGCGGGCCAGGCTGAAAAGTATTGCGATTACATCACCTGGAGCAAATGGCGACAGCGAGGCGCTTGGGACAGCACGCTCGACAATGCTTGCTGGCGTGACCCTAGCTTTGTCCCGGGAGAATGCAGCTTTAATGCGCAGGGCCAGGTATTGTTTGGGGCACATCCATGAGGTGATCGTCTGCCGAGCTTTCATTGCAGAAAAAACCCTCCGGCGTGAGCCAAGGCGAGCGCAACAACCTACTGCCATCCGAGCCAGACAATGGCGAAACCTGCAGCTACGACGGCCGCGCCATAGTTGACCATCGCAGCATTGTACGGGCATGTGACCAATCCTGCCCCGTGTGCGAACCAGAAAAGCCCAACAACAACAAGCAGCGGGCCAACCGCCCGGATGACGATCTCCACGACAAAACCCTCGCGGCGCAGTTCAACGACGGCGATATTGATCGTAAGAGAGTGGCAATGGAAAAACCCGCCGGTCAACCCGGCGGGCTTGTTGGAGCGAACCGAAGCCCCGCGCCCCGAACTCTTCCTCACTTTACCTTCAGATTTTCCGCCGACATCTTGCCGCGGCTTTCCTTCTCTTCGTAGCTCACCTTGGCGCCCTCATTGAGGTTGCTCAGGCCGGCTCGTTCCACGGCCGAGATATGGACAAACACGTCCTTGCCGCCGCCGTCCGGCTGAATGAAACCAAAACCCTTCGTCGCGTTGAACCACTTCACAGTACCTGTCGCCACGTCCGCACTCCTTTTGAAACACGGCGACAGCCTAGATCGCTCACACAGCGCGAGGCAATAGAAAAACCCGCCGGTCAATCCGGCGGGCTTGTTGGAATGGACCTGAGCCCGCGCCCTTGTTGTCAGGACATCGCCTCGATAGCGGCTGCAATCGTGTCGCAGAAGGTGGCCGTCCCGTGGTCATCTTCCAAAAGGAGCCCGGCCAATCCCCTGGCAAACAACAGCGACTTTACGTAGCGGCATACGGCGCCGATGCCGGCAGTCGTGGTCGGCTTCGTCGTCACCAGGGTGAGGCTTAGCCCTTTCAAATGATCGAACGTCGCGCTCGTCATCTCTTCAAGGCGAGCAAACGTCCTTGCCTGTTCTGCGTTCATATTAAATCGGCAACCGGCCGCTTCCTCGTAGGCGTTTTCGGCCTCGACGGCCTCCAGGTGACCGCGGTTGGCACTTTGATGTGCCGCGATCACCGCATAGATCGGATCATCTGGGGGACTTGCGCCGGCTGGCAACGGCGCTGCGATTGCCCTCAATCTGCTGAGGTTCATGCTGACCTCCCTACCAGGGCGTGGACCTCGGCCTCACGCCCGAGTGGATATTTGGTCGGGAAAGCACCATCCGCCGCGCCGATTCCTCGGATAGGGCTTGCCGGTTTGCTGCCGGCCGTATACGTCCCAGGCGGCCAGGGCGGCCTCATCGCTCACTTCGATGAGGGCCGTCACGGCCTCTGTTCTGTTCTTATCTGTTCTGTTCTGGGGCGTCACGGTGACGTCACGCTTACCGTCACGGTGACGTTTCATCCTTTCAGCCGAGCTGTCACTCTTGTACTGGCGTTCGCTCCAACTGTGCGGTGACAGTCCCGTCTCGTCACGATCCAAAAGCCCCGCAGCTACACGGCTCACCAGCGCCTCGGCCATCCGCTCGGGCTGCACGCGAAGCATCAGGGCGCAATCTTCCATCGAGGGCAGCCGGCCGTCATTCTTGCTCGCGATGCGCAGCAAACCAAGCCAGATGCGATACAGACGATCCGAAAGCCGCAACAGCTTCGGGTCATTGAGAGCGTCATCATAGAAGCGGAACCAGCGGGTCATTTGGCCCTCCTGGTCATAGCGAAATAAAGCAGGGCGGCGATCACAAGAACGATCGCGCCGTCAATCGCCAGAGCGTCCGCGCTCATTGTCGTAGCGCCCGGCGGGTAAACAGTTCGATGTCTTCGATCGACAGCCCAAAGCCGTCCGGCCCGCGCTGTAGAAGGATGCTATTGCCGTGCAGCAGCCGGTAATGGTCGCCGAGCTGTTCGATACGCATCCCGACCTTCGCCAGGTGCGCCAATAGTTCAGATTCAGCGGTAGTCGTGTTTGTGGGAGGCGTGCTATGCACGCGCTTAGCCTTGTTCATGGTCACCGTCCATGTTTAGGCCCGGCTCCGGTGCTTCCAACACCGAGTCGGGCCGCTTGATGTTCAAGCTTGAAAAAGGTAATACCAACCTATGGAAAGGGCAATACCAAAGATGCACGGTGGACCGCGCCCCGGCTCAGGTCGGAAGCCGACAGGCCGCGACCCGGCGCGCACGTTTCGCCTATCTGACGAATTCATTGCCAGGTTGGATGCATGGCGGGGGAATCTGAGTCGCGCCGAAGCCATCCGCCGCCTGGTCGAGATCGGGCTGAAGGTGAAGAAATGACAAAGACACCGGGCGAGTTTAACCGACCCAAGCCAATCACCAAAGCGGAACGCGAAGCGCGTAAGGCATTTCGCCAAGTCGATGCCAAGCAGGCAATGACGGAACACGGGATTGCAGAGAAAGCATTTTCTGCCAACCGCGAGCGACTCAAAGCCGAGCGGTTGGCGCGGGAGGCAGCCGGGACGCCGGTCGGAGCGAAGAAAGCCGAGACCAAGAAGAAGCTCAAATAGCTTGCAAGCCCTCACGGGCGGCTTTCGCGGTCGTCCTTGCCGCCCGAATGGGTGTCTTGGGACAAGCGGCAATTCATTATATCGTTGGTTTGTGTCTGTGGGGCGTCCGCCTGAGAACACAGGAGCCACTACCGGCCTCAGCTCGCCCCCGCGCTGAGGCCGTTTATTTTTGGGCGTCCGGGGGCCGGCATAGCCTATAGAACCAATTGCCTACGGGCTTTTGTCCGCGCTTCAATCGCGCATGCCCGCCGCACGGCCGCAGAAGATCACCCTCGCCGAAATGCGCGCTTCAGGCGTGCGCGGGCTGCTGATCTATTGCAGCGACTATCATTGCAGCCACTGGACTGCGATCAGCGGCGACCAATGGCCGGATGACGTTCGCCTGTCAGATCTGGAGCCGCGGTTTACCTGCCAGGCTTGCGGCCGGCGCGGCGCGGATGTGCGGCCCGATTGGCAAAGCGTAGAGGAGTATGCATGAGGTCGGTTACATACCGCCCCCATCTGAAATTTTTCGATCAGGTTCATCCTCCATTGGAGGAGGCCAAATTTTACACTGGAAACTTCGGGACATGCCTGGGCAAACCGGGGTTGCCTGGCTGGAAGGCCTTGTAACAGGCCACGCCCGCTCGGCCTGCTCGCCTGCCGCGTTGCAGGGTTTGTGCGATTGAATGCGATGAGTTCAGCAACCGCCTTCGGCTGATCCTGCGCAGCAAAAGTACCCACGACAGATACTTATCCGCCTGTCGGATTGAAAACGGCGCCGCCAGTACGGGGGCGCGCGATGCGCACGCCCCGTTTCTTCAAGTCGCGCAAGACGATATACATCATTGCCGTCATCAGCGCGTCGTTGAGGGCGTCGTGCTGGGCGAGCGGCGGAATGCAGAGGTCCTTGAGCATCGCGGCGAACGATAGATCAACGATCGTATTAGCCGGCGCATCACCGTACTTGCGCTCGTAGTAGAGCTTGGAGATCTCGATGCGACGGTTAGGTAATTCGATCCCGAAGCGTTGGAGGATATATTTGTCCAGCATAGCGATATCAAAATCGACATAGTACCCAACCAGCGGACGCCCGCCGACGAAATGCAGAAAACTCGGAAGCACCTTCCAAATCAGCGGCCCCTCTGCAACATCAACCTCACGTTGGCGATGCACCTTGATCGCTTCGGCCTGCATGTGAGCGTCGGGGCGCACAGCCGCCTCGAAACGTTCACTGGTCAAAATCCGGTTGCCACGGATCTTGATCGCAGCAATTGTGATGATATCGTCCGTACGAACATTGAGGCCTGTCGTCTCGCAATCGATCGCTACAACCTCGTCTACCGGACCTGGTTTGAACATGAATCGGTATGATTGATCGCCGATCGTGGCTTGATGGAAAAGGCGTTTGATCGCGCGGGGGATCACGTCAGAACATGCCGAGCTTGAAGTGGCGTCGGATGAGTTCACGAAACTGTTTCACGACATGAAAGGCGTCACGCAACAGATCGCGTTCCATGCTCGAAAGCAATGACGGTCGCACCAGCGTTCCCGATGCTCCGGCCGATGCTGCCAACTGCCCGTCGAGCCTGAGCATCAACAGGAACTGGAAAGTCTGGCTCAAGTCGCGGGCGAACTCAGCTTGCAAGACACCGATGTCGCACAGCCGTGCGATGCGCTTGTCGGTGGCAGTCTCTGCCACGCCATGCTCGATAGCGAGACTGCGGACGCCGTGAACGATGGGGAAGATGCCACCCTTCTTGAGATCCAACGCATCGCCCGTACCCTCAGACGTGATTAGGTTATTAAACAGGCCGATTGGGGTTGTGAAGGCATCTACAGCGCGCGCGAAATGAGCCAGATAAGCTTGCTCGCCACGAATCAGATCGATCAAAACTGCCTTGGCCTTGGTCAGCAGCCCCGCGTCGCCGGCAACGGCACGCGCATCGTAGAAGATGGCCACGTTCATATGGGCGGCTTCGTCGGGCAACGCCACCCAACGCCGGAAATCCGCGAGATAGTCGGAGAGCGCCTTTGACCAGACCGGGTTGCTCACCATCACGTTGCCGGGGCAGCGCGGAAAGCCGAAGTCGGCCAGCGCACCTGAAAAATCGATCCGAAATGCGTCCAGCGCTGCCTTGTCGACGGGGCCGGCCAGGATCAGCCCGTTGTCCTGATCGGTGCGCACGGTCTGCTCGCTGCGACCCTCGCTGCCCATGACGACGAGACAGCCGCCGGCACGGATCTCGTCGGGTGCCACCATCTCGAACAGCCGGGAGAACAGCCGTCCATTGAGATCAGAGACGACCTCGCCGATGACCTCGACCTTGACGCCCTGGCGACGCAGCGTGCGCACTTGCGCGGCGGTCTCTCGCGCGGCAACCGCCAGGTCATCCCTGCTCGACGCGCGATCGATGCGACCGGCGACGACCTGGGCGCTGCCGGCGAGGAAACCCAGCAGGTCGATATCCTCGAGGATGCCGACATAGCGCTCGCGATCATGCACAGCGACGCGGCGCTTGTTCCGCTTAGTCATCAGCAAAAGAGCGGAGGACACGAAATCATCCGGCCGCAGAGTAACTACGTCGAAATGCGCGAACTCGCGCACCGGCGTTTCGATCGGCTGTCGTCGCAGCACCACGGCCTTGGACAGGTTCATGCCGGTGATGATGCCGATTCGTTCGCCGTCACGAACCAATAGGGTATTACTATCGATCTCGCGCATCCGGTGGCCGGCGGCTTCGATGGTATCGCTGCCATCGATGAATGCCGGGGGATGCAGAAACAGCTCGGAGACCCGCGCGCGCATCAGCGAGCCGTAGCGCCGCTCCTCTTCGTCGCGGGCGAGCTCATCCAGCTTGTGAGAAATCTCGCGGTAGAAGAAAGAGGCAAACCGCGGATTGCTCTGGATCAGGCTGAGGGTCACGCCCTTGGGGCACGTGTAGCAGAGCGTCTCCTCACGCGCCACGAATGCGTGGCCGCTTTTTCCGTGGACAAGGGCGCGGCTGTCGAAGCTGTCCTTGGGGCCGAGCAGTGCCAGCAGATCGCCGCCGTCGCGCTCTTCGACGGTGCCCTTGATGACCACGAACAGGGCGCCAGCGGGCGCATTCTGGGCGATGATGGTTTCGCCGGGACGAAAGTAGGCGATATCCAGTGCAGCACGCAGGGTCTCGACCTCCTGCGATGTCAGGCGGTCGAAAGGCGCGTTGGCGGCATCGAAGGCGTTGGCCATTGATTCCCTGACAGATCCCGGCGAGCCGGGAATTGGATGGCGGTCGGCCGAGAATGATCCAGGCTGCGGATTATCCCCCCCCCGCCAAAACAGCGACCGCCAACCCTAGCGATCGCCGTGCAGCTGCGGCCCGCCTACGGATTGGCCTTGCGGTTCTCGATCAGATTGTCGACCACGCTGGGATCCGCGAGGGTGGAGGTGTCACCAAGGCTGCCGAACTCGCTCTCGGCGATCTTGCGCAGGATGCGGCGCATGATCTTCCCCGAGCGCGTCTTCGGCAGGCCAGGCGCGAACTGAATGATGTCCGGCGACGCGATCGGGCCGATCTCCTTGCGGACGTGGGCCACCAGCTCCTTGCGCATCGCGTCCGACGGCGTTTTCCCCGCCATCAGAGTCACGTAGGCGTAAATACCCTGGCCCTTGATGTCGTGCGGGTAGCCAACGACGGCCGCCTCCGAGACGCTCTCATGTGCAACGAGCGCGCTCTCGACCTCCGCCGTGCCCATGCGATGGCCGGAGACGTTGATGACGTCGTCGACCCGGCCGGTGATCCAATAATAGCCGTCGCCGTCGCGTCGGCAGCCGTCGCCGGTGAAGTACTTGTTGGGGTAGGTCGAGAAATAGGTTTCCTCGAAACGTTTGTGGTCGCCGTAGACCGTACGCATCTGGCCGGGCCAGGAATCGGCGATCACCAGATTGCCTTCGCAGGCGCCTTCGAGCACATGACCGGCGGAATCGACGATCTGAGGCTGCAGCCCGAAGAAGGGGCGTCCGGCCGAGCCGGGCTTCAAGTCGGTCGCGCCAGGCAGCGGTGTAATCAGAATGCCGCCAGTCTCGGTCTGCCACCAGGTGTCGACGATCGGGCAGCGTGCCTCGCCGACGACGCGGTGATACCATTCCCAGGCCTCGGGATTGATCGGCTCGCCGACCGAACCGAGCAGTTTCAGCGTCTTGCGGCTGGTTCTCTTCACCGGTTCCTCGCCCGCCGCCATGAGCGAGCGGATGGCGGTCGGCGCGGTATAGAAAATATTGACCTTGTGCTTATCGACGACATCCCAGAAGCGCGAGATCGAGGGATAGGTCGGCACACCTTCGAACATCAAGGTCGTCGCGCCGTTGGCGAGCGGCCCATAGACGATGTAACTATGCCCCGTCACCCAGCCGACATCGGCCGTGCACCAGTAGATATCGCCATCGTGATAGTCGAAGACGTACTGATGCGTCATCGAGGCAAAGACCAGATAGCCGCCCGTGGAATGCAACACGCCCTTGGGCTTGCCGGTCGAACCCGATGTGTAGAGGATGAACAACGGATCCTCGGCCTTCATCTCCTGGGCCTTGCATTCGGCCGTTACCTTGGCCGCTTCCTCATGATACCAGAAGTCGCGCCCTGAAATCATGTGCACTTGGCCGCCGGTGCGCTTGACCACGATCATCGCCGCGACGGTGCCTGGAACCTTGTTGGAAGCCTCGTCGGCATTGACCTTGAGCGGCACCTTCTTGCCGGCGCGCAGGCCCTCGTCCGCAGTGATCAGGATCCTGGAGTTGCCGCCCTCGATGCGGCCGGCCAGCGCCTCCGGTGAGAAACCACCAAAGACGATTGAGTGCACCGCGCCGATCCGGGCGCAGGCGAGCATCGCGTAGGCGGCCTCGGGAATCATGGGCAGATAGATCGTGACGGTGTCGCCCTTCTTTACGCCGTGTGCCTTCAGCACATTGGCAAAGCGGCACACTTCATCGTGCAGCTGCCGATAGGTGATACTTTTGGACTCCTTGGGATCGTCACCTTCCCAGATGATCGCGACCTGGTCGGCGCGCTTGGCCAGATGGCGGTCGATGCAGTTCAGTGAGACATTCGTGGTGCCGTCACCGAACCATTCGATCGAGACATTGCCGGGCGCAAACGATGTGCGCTTCACCCGCGTATAGGGCTTGATCCAGTCGATGCGCTTGCCGTGGCCGCCCCAGAAGCCTTCCGGGTCGCGTACCGACTGGGCGTACATGTCGCGATACCCGGCATCGTCGACGTGGGCTTGCGCCGGCCAGTTTTCAGGAACCTTGTAGAGCATTTCCGACATCTTCCGCTCCCTGGGTTGTCGGGACAAGCCCGTTTGCGATTGATCTCAGCTCGAACGGCCGGACTGACGTGCGCAAAGCGCGGCTTCAGTGTGCGACGGCACCGGATGCGCCGATGCCGGTCTGGGACCGGACGTATTGCGCGTCGAACCCGCCGCGGTCGACCTTGGCCCGCACGCTGCGGTCCAGAACCGAGAACAGCCAGATGCCGGCGAATGCGAGGCTGATCGAGAACAGTGCCGGATTATCGAGCGGGATCGGTGCCGACCCCTTGGGGTTGCCGAGCGTTGCTTCCCACACGGCCGGTGACAGGATGACGCCGACGACGGCGCTGATCAGACCGAGGAAACCGCCGATCATTGCTCCCCGCGTGGTCAGTCCCTTCCAGAAGATCGACATGGCCAGCACCGGGAAATTGCATGACGCCGCGATGGCGAAGGCAAGTCCGACCATGAAGGCAACGTTCTGGTTCTCGAATATGATGCCAAGAATGATCGCGAGCACGCCGAGGAACAGCGTCGCGATCTTCGAGACGCGAATTTCGTCCTGCTCATTGGCCTTACCGTCCTTGATCACCATGGCGTAAATGTCATGGCTGATCGAAGATGCGCCGGCCAGCGCCAGGCCCGACACGACCGCGAGGATGGTGGCGAAGGCCACCGCCGAGATGAAGCCGAGGAATAAGTTGCCGCCGACCGCGTTGGCCAGATGAATCGCCGCCATGTTCGAGCCGCCCTTGATCGCTGCGATCCCGCTCCTGGTCTTCTCGAGAATGCCGGCATCGAGGAACGCCGGATTGGTCGAGACAAGCACGATCGCGCCGAAGCCGATGATGAACGTGAGGATGTAGAAGTAACCGATGAAACCGGTCGCATAGAGGACCGACTTACGTGCTGCTTGCGCGTCCTTCACCGTGAAGAAGCGCATCAGGATGTGCGGCAGCCCTGCCGTACCGAACATAAGGGCGAGGCCGAGCGAAATCGCCGATAGCGGATTGGAGATCAGGCTGCCGGGTTCCATGATCGCGGCCTTCTTTGGATGTACTTCGACGGCCCTGGCGAACAGGGCTTCGGGGCTGAAGCCGTATTTGTACAGAACCGCACCGGCCATGAATGTCGCACCCATCAACAACAGCACAGCCTTGATGATCTGCACCCAGGTCGTCGCTTTCATGCCGCCGAAGGTCACGTAAATCATCATCAGGCCGCCGACCAGAATGACCGCCATCCAGTAGTCGAGACCGAACAGCAGCTGGATCAGCTTGCCGGCGCCAACCATCTGCGCGATCAGGTAGAAGGCGACAGTGACCAGAGAGCCGCAAGCTGCCAGAATGCGGATCTCGGTCTGTCCGAGCCGGAACGAGGTGACGTCGGCAAACGTGAACTTGCCGAGATTGCGCAGCTGCTCGGCGATCAGGAACGTGACGATTGGCCAGCCGACGAGCCAGCCGACCGAGTAGATCAGGCCATCGTAGCCGGAAGTGTAAACCAGACCCGAGATGCCGAGAAAAGAGGCCGCCGACATGTAGTCGCCGGCGATTGCGAGGCCGTTCTGGAAGCCGGTGATGCCGCCGCCGGCGGAGTAGAAGTCCGCGGCTGATGCCGTTTGTTTCGCTGCCCAATAGGTGATGCAGAGGGTAAAGGCGACAAAGGCGACGAACATGCCGATGGCGACGCTATTGACGGCCTGCTTCGTTCCGCCGTCGATGGTTCCAGCCGCAAGCACGAGAGTGGGCAGGCCGGCAAAGAACGCCGTCGCCAACAGGTAGGAGAGTTTTTTCACGATCGCTACCTCTCGACGATTCGAAGGATCAGGGCATCGTATTTGGAATTGGCCTTGCTGACATAGATGGCGGTGAGCACGAACGCCGACACGATCACGAATAGGCCGATGGGAATGCCGATGGTCGTCACGCCCGTCCCCAGCCGCATGCCAAGGAATTTGGGTGCATACGCGACCAGCAGGATGAAGCCGAAGTAGATGACCAGCACGATCAGCGACAGCGTCCACCCGAGGGACGAGCGGCGCCGCACCAGCTCTTGATAATCGGGGTCTCGCTGGATCGATTGGTAGCTTCTCACTTCCATCTCGGTTCTCCCGGAATTCGCAGACGAAGACCTCGACAACACGCTCGCGTAAGTCGACAGGATGAAACACGCTGACGGCGTGTTACGCGGCCGGCAGTTGACGAAACCGCGTCAAGAACGACGAAAGGCCTGATCGGCTCGCGCGCCCAGCAACCAATAATGAAAGGATCGGATATGACTGTTGATGTGGATCAAATCGAGCTTCGACAAATTCAGGCAGTTCGTAGGAACAGCGATAAGTTGATATTGAAGGTAGACCTTGCAATGTGTGTCTCCGGATGGGCTTCGAATGGCATCACGATGCGCCTGCTGTCTACGGAGTACCGTATGCTGTCTATCGCAAGAGGCTGTTGCCTTGAGGTTGCACGCACAGTCTAATTTTCTCGCGCGCGCCGATTGTAGTGAAATGAGACTTCCCATCGGAACACGACGCGCTCCAAGTGAGGGTTACCGCGATAGCGGTTTAGTGCAATCGCCGTTTCGCGACGTCTTATCGCGAGTAGGCATCACTTACGCTATTGGCACGAAACCGACGATGCAGTCACGACATGTCCGTTGTTGAGGGAGGAACGGACCTGGCTCGGAAGCTGTCCGACTTCCGAAATTGACCCCACAGCGGACGCTGCAGTGAACAGATTTACTAGGCTGGGCGTACCGGACGCGCTTTGCGAAGCTTCATCAGATCGGAGCTCTACCATCGCCTCTCAGGCAATAGTCGCGCGGTGTTGCAGCCGAACTTCCCATTATACGATCGTGCAGCGTTATACATTGGAGCGAATCTCATATTGGCTTTGCAGGCCCGCCGTCCTAGAATTGCGGCGATCGCAGGACGGGCGAAATGCAGTATGTTTGCGACGCGCCGAACGGTAAGACCTGGTTCCGTATCGAGACGGAAGGTGAAGCGGCGCATGAGTCGCGCCTGATGCGCCACACAGTCGAGAAATATTTCTGCCGCGAGCGGGAGAAGGCAGTCCAATCCTGGCGTCCGGAGCGGCCCAACGCGATCGAGCGCGACATCGGCCTCGAGGCCCATGTACAGCGAGAGATGCCGCTTTTCCTCACGTTGCGCGACAGGGAGGGTAATGCACTGGCTACAGCGATGCTGCCACCGGGTGGCAAGGATCGCGGCGGGTTTCGGATCATCATCGTTGCCGCATCCAATGCCGATCCTTATCCTGAGCAGGATGCGGCCATCGCTGCGCTAGGAGCGCATTTCGGTCTCACACTCGATCGCCACCGCTGCTTCCCCTACGGCCGCTAAGGAGCCTGACAAGTATCGCTGCTTGATTGGAGCGATGTCGGCTCATGGCAGATTGTGTTGCAAAAGTCCCAAAAGGCGCAACGGCTAATTTCCCGCCAAAGAACGAAAAGAACGACAATCGCCGATCAATAGAGCCTCAAAGCCACTACGAAAATCGCCTGTGAGTTTGGCGCATGACGACGTGGTCCCCCACATCATTATTCAATCGTCGCGTCTAGGGCCTGGAGAATTTCAGACCCCTGCCGCAAAAGCACTTTTGCAACAGTATCGGCACGAAACCGACATGCCGATGCAGTCGTGACATGTCCGTTGTTGAGGGACGAACGGACTCGGCTTGGAGGCGGTCCGATGTCTAAAATGAGCCGACTCGGAAATCCGCCTCGAAGCGGTCTGACCCGGAGCGCACATCATCACCAACGCTCGATATGAGCACATGCCGCGCGGCACACGCCCTATGCTGTAGCATTTTTGGCGATGCCATCTGCCGGTTCTTTTATAGCGGGATCTACGCGCCCCGTCGTGTCCGCGCCAGAACCTCGGATGGAAGCTCATCAAACATCTTGTGGAAGTCATTTGCGAAGTGTCCGAGATTTCCGAATCCGCATTTGAAAGCGACTTGGGAGACGGAAGTCCGTTGATTTGCTTCAAGGAGCATTTGCTTCGCACGTTGTAACCGCACCGTTTTTGCAAATGTCATCGGAGAGTAGCCACGACTTTTCTTGAACGCTCTAAAAAGACCACGGATGCTGGTGTTGGTTTGTGACGCCAGCTCCTCGATAGTGATGGCCCGGTTCCAGGATGCCTCGATATATTCTTCGGCCAGCCGGACAACGCGCGGCGCTGCTTCCTTCTCAGTTCCATCCAATAGTTCGGTGAAGCTGTGCCGGTGAGCTGAAAGGAACGCGATTATGAGTGCTTGCTCCAGTTCGAAAAGCATCGGGCTGGGCAATTGAGCGGCCGCTGAATTGAGCTGTATGGCGAGGAACATCGTCAGGTCGCGCAAGACCTGCGCACTGGGCTGTATAGCGGGCGCGTGAGGGTTGAATATCAGCGCGCCCCGCGGCTTGGCGCCCAAAAGGGGGACCAATGCTTTCTCCAGCGCCGCAGCTTTTATTCGAACGATGAGTTGCTCATAACCAGGTTCGAACACCAACCTCATTGGCTCTCCCGGGGGCACTATGCAAGGATGCTCCTCATTTACCGCAATCGTTCCGCCACTTAGAATGGTGGTAGCATTGCGCTTGAGAGGGATTTGTAGCCGCGCGAAATCGCTCTCCGCAAAATCGACGATGGTCTTCGCGCCATATCCGCAAAAGCCAAGGCCGACATTCTCAAGCACAAGATAATTGGCTACGCCTTCAAAGCCATCTTGATTAGGGACCGCAAATCCGGTTGCCCCGTAGACCGTAAAAAGCGCGTGTCTCATCTCTTCCGGATCGCCAGTGCGAATAACGGGAGACCGGTTCAACGGGCGTTCAGGGCTATCCAACATGACGAAACCTGTGAAAGGCTTATGGATGAAGAACTCTCTTTGGAACCAATCTAAGTCAACTGAATTTTTGTAGCCCAATTCAATTGTCGTCACTCAAAACCTGCCATTCATGCTCAATTGGCGACGGTCAACCCTTGAGCAAACTTTGCACAATTCGGTCTAAGGAATTCCTTCCAAGCCCCGGCGCCGCACGTTTATTCATTGCGATGCAAGTGGACGTGGAAAGCCTAGCGGTGGCCTTCTTCTGTCCCACGGAAGGAGGGGTCAAGAGACATGACGGATGCGATGGAAACCTACATCGCCACTCAAAACATCGCTCGCTTCAAGACGCAGCTGCGAGAGGAAACGCACCCCGACAAGCGGAGAATACTGCTGCAATTGCTCGCAAATGAAGTGGCCAAGCATCCCGAGGCTGTGGAGCGCGCCGAAATAATCCGGACCAATCAACTTTCAATGACCTGACCATCTTTTCGTCCAGTGCGGTTGAAGCAACCCCTTTCGCCCCCCAACCACATTGGACGACAAGGGCCGTTGAACGTCGAGTTCGACGGCCCTTTTTTAAGGGGGCAATGTTTGGGCGGGCCGAAGCCAAAACAAGGAGGACGAACGTGATGCATGAACCCTTCTTCACACGTACAAAAAAAGACAATACCGGAAAAAGCGATAATTAGTCTCGGCGACCAGAAAGAGAAGGCGCTCTGCGTTCGCTATGTTGAGTTAATTCGGCTGTCTGCGATGGAGGTTGATCCGCTCACCGCTCATCATGACCCACACGGATCAAAAAATTTCGATTTCTAGGCGAAGACGCTGTACTCCGTGCTACACGTTTCGGCGGAAACCGAACAATCTTGGCAAGATCTGATTGGCGACGTTTAGATGAGCGATCTCGCGGCAGAGACCCGCAGTGGTGGCCGTCGCGTGGCGCGGTCGTCTCGTCGTCGTTGGATCACTCCTGCATTTACTTTTAGCAACAGGGAATAGGAAACAATGTCGCTGCGTCGGATAGCAATTTCAATATCCTTACTGGGTCTGGCAATGACGACACCGGTGGCGGATTCACTTGCCCAACCCATTTTGGGCGGTGCGGTGATTGGAGGGGCCATAGGTGGTCGCCGAGGTGCAGCTATTGGCGCGGCAACCGGCGCCGCGGTACGAGCCCACAGAGCTTATTGGCATGGTCATTATGGTCATTGGCGTGGGCATAATTTTTATTATTGGAGTCACGGCAGATGCTGGGTCCGTACTTCAAGTGGAAGATCACATCAGGTATCCAGTCGGTATTGCCGCTGATCCTGTTGACTTCCCATCAGTGACTTGGCGCACCCATTTCCATTGAGCGCGAGACCACGGCCTCGCGCTTGAAATTTTGAATAAGGCAATGAAGCAGCCATAATACCGGCGTCGGAGAGGTTCTGATATGACGACCAGGCGAGAATTTGTGCAGGCACTTCCGGCCGTGGGTACGGCCTTTGCTGTTGGCGGTCGCCTGGTACTGGACGACGGACCCGCGCAGGCACAAGGTGCGGCGGCTCCCATGGCGGGGCACTTCCATCCAAAGGGCAAAGCGCCCTCCAAATTCACTTTGGATGCGCTCAGGCAAGCGCGCGGCGGCCTCCCGTTCGCAGACGTAAGGGATTTCGACGAGCAGAAGAAGGGGCTGATCGCTCCCATGCAAGAGCTCAAGATCATGGCGGACGCTGGCCATGTCGCCTGGGACATGGAGCGGTTTCAGTTCCTGGACAAGCAGGACGACTTCGACAGCATTCATCCTTCACTGTTGCGGCAGTCCAAGCTGAACAACAATTACGGGCTCTACGAGGTTATCCCGGGCATCTACCAGGTCCGTGGCTTCGATCTTTCCGACATCACCTTCGTGCGCGGCAAGACCGGCTGGATCGTTTTTGACCCCCTTGTGAGCAAGGAAGTCGTTCGCGCGGCATGGAAGCTGTTCCAGCAGCACGTCGGCCAGGGCCTTCCAGTCTCGGCCGTGATCTATTCCCACACGCATGGTGATCACTGGGGTGGGGTGCGGGGCATTGTCGACGAAGCCGATGTGAGGTCCGGCAAGGTCCCTCTGATCGCTCCCATCGACTTCATGCAGTTCACGATCTCGGAAAATGTGTATGCCGGCAATGCCATGAACCGGCGCCTGTTCTTTCAATATGGCCTGCTGTTGCCCGCGAGTCCGCACGGCTACGTCGGCCAGGGTCTCGGCCAGGCCGTGTCCGCTGGCGCAACGGGCCTGATTGCGCCCACCCGGTACGTCGAAAAGCCAATCGAGGAATTCGAGGTCGACGGCGTCAGGATGATCTTCCAGAACACACCAAACACCGAGGCGCCGCGGGAGATGAACACGTACATTCCCGACATGAAGGCCTTATGGATGGCCGAAAACGTTATTGCGTCGCTTCACAACATTTACACCTTGCGCGGTGCCCCGGTGCGCGATCCGCTGAACTGGTCGAAATATATCGGCGAGGCGCTCTATCGTTTCGGTCTGGAGGCGGAGGTGATGTTCGCCTCCCACCATTGGCCTCGCTGGGGCAACGCCAGGATCCAGGATGTTCTACGCAGCCAGCGCGACCTTTACGCTCACATGAACAATCAAGTTCTGCACCTTGCGAACCAGGGAGTGACGATCAACGAGATTCACAATGTCTACGAACTGCCAAAAGGCCTGCAGTCCAAATGGTACTGCCGCGGCTATCACGGCTCCCCCGAGCATAACAGTCGCGGCGTCATCCAGCGCTACCTCGGTTTCTGGGATTGCAACCCGACCACCCTTATCCCGCTCTCGCCGCGCGACTCCGCGCCGCTCTATGTCGAGATGATGGGCGGTGCTGAGAAAATCATGGCCCGGGGTCAGCAACTGCATAACGAGGGGAAATATCTTCTTGCCTCGGAGATCGTGAATAAGCTGGTCCAGGCCCAGCCTCAAAATCAAGCGGCAAAGGATCTACTGGCGGATATTTTCGAGCAGATCGGCTACCAGCAGGAAAATCCTGGCCTTCGGAACAGTTTCTTGGCCGCAGCCTACGAACTACGGACCGGAATTCCGCAAGGGCAAACCGCCAACTCAAGCAGCCCTGACGTGGTCCGAGCGATGTCTACCGAATTGTTCCTCAACTTCCTGGGTATTCGCATGGACAGTCGCAAGGCCGCAGGAATGAGGTTCACGATCAACCTGATCACGCCGGACAATGGCGAGAAGTTCATTCTCGAGCTTGATAATGCCACGCTCACTAACATCAGGGGATTCCTCGCTGACAAGCCCGACCTTACTCTCACGATCAATCGCAGCGATCTGGAACTTACGATGATGGGGACAAAAACTCTCGAAGCCCAGATTGCGGACGGAACGGCGAAAATCCAGGGTAATGCAGGTGTGCTGAAGCAGCTCGCTTCTACGATGGTCGAGTTCGACCCGCGTTTTGAGATCATGCCTGGAACAAAATCCGTAACAGTAGTGGCACAGGAAGATCCGTACGAGGCCGATGTAGGTCGGACAATCGCGGAGTGAAATACGAAATTTTTCGACACGTTCAATGGACGAGACCAGACGTGAGGTTGTTGGTCCCCGAATGCTGGCGATTCG